>Ga0114933_10004062_pt1 | contig 13938 bp, 13 predicted proteins | sample 4SBtaG_FD_89691 | JGI IMG/M metagenome (GOLD analysis project Ga0114933, IMG submission 89691) | Deep subsurface microbial communities from Kolumbo volcano to uncover new lineages of life (NeLLi) - 4SBTROV12_W25 metaG | ecosystem: Environmental > Aquatic > Marine > Volcanic | place: Kolumbo...
GACTGGGTGTATGGAATCTCCCAGATCACCCACTCTTCCGGTGGCGTCCACCGCCCCCCAATCGGCATTCAGCGATACCGATCGTCGAAGCTCTGCTTTCGAGTTCTCCCGACGACTGCTAGGACCCCGCGCTTCTACCAAGCACGGTTCCTAGAGGTTCTTCTCGACCTCTTCGCTCTTCGACTCGAGCTTCTTGTCGTCCTCGTCCGAGTCGCCTTCGGAGGCGTTCCGGAACTCGCGCACACCCTGGCCCATCGACTTGAGCACGCTGGGGAGCTTGCCCACGCCGAAGAGAATGAGGACCAGCGCGAGGATGATGAGGAGCTCGGGGACGCCGAGGGTCCACAGCGGCACGGTGGCGATCATGCTCTCTCCGATGCTGAGACGGAGCCTTTAACCCGCATCGGCCGTCCACAGCCCGTCTTCGACGATCCAGCCGCTCACCAGCTCGGCCGGCGTGACGTCGAAGGCCGGGTTCCAGACCCGTACTCCGGGCGGCGCGATGCGTGTCCCACGCACGGTCGTGAGCTCGCCGGGGGCGCGCTCCTCGATGGGAATGTGGCGGCCGCTGGGGCAGCGTAGATCCAGCGTCGAGCGAGGAAAGGCCACGTAGAACGGCACCCCGTGATGGTGGGCCAGGACCGCCAGGCTGTACGTCCCGATCTTGTTGGCCACGTCCCCGTTCGCCGCGACCCGATCCGCGCCGACGATGACCGAGGAGATGCGACCGGTGGCCAGCAGCGCGCCGGCCATCGAGTCCGCGATGAGCGTGCAGGGGATGCCCTCCCTCTGGCACTCCCAGGCCGTGAGTCGGGCTCCCTGCAGGTAGGGCCGGGTCTCACAGGCCCAGACGTGCACGGCCTGGCCCTGGCAGACCATGCTGCGGACGACTCCGAGCGCGGTCCCCCACCCCCCGGTCGCCAGCGAGCCGGTGTTGCAGATCGTCAGGATGCCGCCCGGAGGCACGACCTCGGCCCCGGACATTCCGATGGCTCGGTTGGTCTCGAGGTCCTCGCGGTGGATGGCCAGGGCTTCGGCTTCGAGGTCCTCGTCCGACACGCCGTCCAGGCGCTCCAGGGCCCACCGCAGGTTGACCGCCGTCGGGCGCGCCGCCAGCAGCTGCTCCCGCGCAGCGGCGCGGTTCTGCTTGCGCCGGACGCTCAGCGCCAGACCGTAGGCCGCGGTGATTGCGATGGCCGGAGCGCCTCGCACGACCATCTCGCGGATGGCCTCGGCGGCCGCAGCCGCGTCCACGATGCCGTTCCAGTGTTCCTCGGCCGGGAGCCGTCTCTGATCGAGCAGCTCCAGGAGCCCGGGGCGGTAGCGGATGGCCTCGATCACAGGACCACCTTCCCATCCCGGACGACGGTCCGCGCGCGATGTCCGCCGAGGTACTGCACCAGCACGGCGGGATCGGCCGGCTCGCCCGGTGGGGGCTCGAAGAGCGAAAGGTCCGCGACGCTGCCCACCCCCAGCCATCCGAGCTCCGGTCGACCCAGGGCCCGCCCGGCGTTGCGCGTGATCCCGAGCAGGGCCTCGTCGACCGAGAGCCCCATGTCGAGGCAAGCGAGGGTCGCGGCGCCGAGCAACGAACGCAGCGGCGAGGTCCCCGGGTTGAAGTCCGTCGCGACGGCAATCGGAACGCCCGCGGCCCGCATCGCGTCGACCGGCGGCGCCGGGTCCCGCAGGTAGAGGCGGGCCCCTGGAAGCAGGACAGCGACGGTGCCGGCGCCCGCCATCGCGGCGATGCCCTCGTCGGAGATGCGCTCGAGGTGGTCGGCCGAGGTGCACCCCAGCTCGGCGGCGAGGTCCGCGCTGCCGGTAAGCTCCACCTGCTCGGCGTGGATGCGGCCCTTCAGACCGGCGGCGATGCCGGCCTCGAGCACGCGGCGAGCCGCCTCGAGGGTGAAGGCGCCGCGGTCGCAGTAGACGTCGACGAACTCGGCGTGAGCGGCCACGAGCGGAAGCATCTCGTCGATGAGATGGTCCACGTAGGCCGACGGATCCGGCCGGAACTCCGCCGGCACCGTGTGCGCTCCCAGCCAGGTCCTCAGCACCCGAGTCGGCCAGCTCCGCCCTCCCATGAGCTGCAGGCACCGAAGCTCGTGCTCGAGCGAGAGCGCGTAGCCGGTCTTCACCTCGACCGTGGTGACGCCCTGCTCGAGGAAGTCCTGGAGCCGAGCTGACAGCGAGTCGACGAGCTCCTCGTCCGAGGCCGCCCGCGTCGCCCGCACGGTGCCCAGGATGCCGCCCCCTTCCAGGAGGATCGTCGAGTAGTCCTCGCCGGCGAGACGGCGCTCGAACTCCCGGGCGCGGCTCCCTCCGAAGAGCGCGTGGGTGTGGCAGTCCACGAGGCCCGGCAGGCCGATGCAGCCGCTCCCGTCGACGACCTCGGCGGCGGACGGAGCGTCCGTCGAAGCACCGACCCAGGCGACGGCGTCGTCCTCGAAGAGCACAGCTCCGCCCGGAATGGCCGGTCCGTCCATGGTCAACAGCACGGCGATGTCGCGTACGAGCAGGCTCAAGCGCGGTGGCACCCCGTTCCGCCGTCATGCTACATGGCAGTGCTTCCCAGGAGTCGCCATGAGCATCCTCCTCGCGCTCGCTTGCACGGGCGCCACGTACAACCAGGGCACCGACCTCATCGACGATGACGACACCGGCGTCGAAGGCGACGCGGACACGGACGCCGACGCCGACACCGACACCGACACCGACGCAGACGCCGACGGCGACACCGACGCGGACGCCGACACCGACATCCCTTGGGACGGCGACTGCGGCAACTGGCTGGACCCGGTGGACCTGGACGGCTGGACCCGCGACTACAGCATCCTCAACGGCAGCGACGAGGGCACCGAGACCCAGACCGGCGTCGGGGCCGTGGGCGACGAGTACCACGTCGAGAGCCACCTCGCGATGGGGTGGATCAGCGAGTGGGACGGCACCCTCCGCTACGGCTGCAACTCCGACGGCGAGGGCCTGTTCCTCATCCAGGACCCCTACGACTACAACTACTCCAGCTTCGCCTCGAGCTTCGGCATCTACGGGCTGAACTACATGCAGTACGACCCGTACACCATGTACCTGCCGGACGAGTCCCAGGCGGGCGGCATCGGGAGCTGGAACTACGCGCACACCGTGAACGTCATGTCCGAGGACAAGACCGGCGGCGAGTCCGTCGCCATGACGGTCGCGGTGGAAGGGACCTACCTCGAGCTGGGTTGGAAGGACGTCGACGTGCTCGGCAACACCTACAGCGCCTACCGGATCACCAACACCTACAGCATGAGCTCGGACGGAGCGTTCGGTGGGCTGTTCGGTGCTTTTGATGCGACGGGCTACGTCGATTCGTACTATGTGCCGGGCATCGGTCTCGTCGAAGAGGCCCACATCCAGGACAAGAGCGACGGAACGAGCCACGAGATCGTGAAGACGCTGACCGCATTCACCGGCCTCGAGGCCGTGTACCCCTAGAGGAAACCCCGATGCTTCTCCTGCTCTCCACCCTGTCGCTCGCCCACGCCGAGGGCTCGGAAGGCTTCGGCATCTGGAACGTCGACCCGACGTACACGACCGGGAACCTCGAGTACTTCCTCGAGATCTTCGTCGACGCCGAGGACTTCCCGACCCAGGTCGAGCCCAAGACCGCGGCCGAGGGCGGCGGCACCGGCTCGCTCCACATCGAGAACAAGTCGACCACCTTCGAGTTCATCTCGATCAACGGCGTGAAGGTCGGAAGGCTGGGCCCTCTGACGACGGCCGAGGTCCACAACCTGCCCTCCGGCAGCTACGACGTGACCATCGAGTACCCCCACGGCTTCACCTACACGAAGGCCATCCACACGGTGTCGGACTTCGACCCTGCGACGGACACGCTTCAGCCCTCGGACGAGGTCACCCCGGTCCCTCTCCCCACCGTGGAGGAGGTCCCCGAGGCGCTGCAGGACAAGGTCGGCACGGACGCCCCCAAGAAGTAGGGACGCCCGGCCGAGGCCTTACTCGCCCATGTCCCCGTTGAAGAGGATCCAGCTGCTCTCGGGCACGTCCTGGGCGCAGTCCGAGCGGTAGCTGTTGATGTTGCAGAGCGTGTAGTCGTCGTCGCTGCCTTCCTCGATGACGAGGCGGTCGTCGCCGCCCGGATCGAGGCTGGAGGTGTCGCCGCCCTCGGTGGCGAACTCGAGGGTGAAGGCGGTCTGCGGGCAGCCCTCGTCGGTCGTACCGGAGCCGACGGTGTTGCCCTCGGTGACGGTCAGCCCGGGGATGTCGCCGTCCTGGAGACCTCGGCTCATGCGGCCGGACTCCATGGCGTACTGCAGGCGCTCGTCCTCGTTGAACAGCGCGAAGCCCGCGCTGCCCGGCTCATCGCCCGGTCGGTAGACGACGCTCACCGTGTCGCCCGGCTCCAGGTCCGTTGCCGGCGTGCTGTCGCCCATGCTGTTGCTGTGCCAGCGGTAGCCCACGGCCCAGGTGACGCCTTCGTCATCCTCGATCGTGATCACGCGGCTCGGCGGTCCCCAGCAGGGATCGACGTTGCCGACCGCGCGGGCGTCCCGCTCGTCGCTGACGACGGTGCCCTGGATGTTCCAGGCGCCGTCCTGTTGCCAATCCCAGGCGCGCTCCCCGGCATCGCTGCCGAGACACACGACCGACGTCCCGATGTGGCCGAAGCTCAGGGCCTCGCCCATGCTCAGGCCCGCCATACCGCCGACCGCTCCGCAGCCGACGAGTCCGCCCAAGGTCAGTCCCAGGGCCAGATGACGCACTTCCATTCCGATTCTCCCGTTTGGTGCACCCATCCTGACACTCAAGTCCGGGCTACTAGAAAGAAATCGTGATCCTGGCTGTACTCAGCGCGTGCACAGGCGGCGACCCGGTCGCAGGGACCTCGCTGTTGGCGGTCCTCGCCGGTGACGACAAGCGCACCACCACCCGGGGCCAGGCCCTCGACGCGGTCGTCCTCGACGGGACCCGCGCCCAGGGGGTCGACTGGAGCGTCGCGGTCGACGACGGCCGGCTCGCGGTGGGCATGCCGGACGCCGACCAGGTGCTTCTCGTCGACGACATCACCCTCGGCGGACCACCGGGCTCGCGCTTCGGCGCCGCGGTCGCGTGGACTCCGCGGGGGCTGCTGGTCGGATCCCCCGACGCGGACGGCGGAACGACCTCGCCCGAGGCGGGCGCCGCCGTGCTCTTCGAGGGCCAGGAGCCGGTGTTGATCCTCCGCGGGGAGAGCGGCTTCGATCACCTCGGGGAGCAGGTCCTGGCCTGCGGGGACCGCATCGCCGTGGCCGCTCCCTGGGAGCAGGACGCGCTGTTGAGCGGAGCCGTGCACCTGGTCGACGAGGCCGAGGGCGAGGTCCCGATCGCCTCGGTGTCCACGCGGCATACCTCGAGCATCGAGGGCGCCCAACTGGGAGTCGCCCTGGCCTGCCGGGACGACGAGGTCCTCGCAGGCGCGCCCTTTGACGACGGGGGCGCCGACGCCACCGGCTCGGTCGAGGCCCTGGGAGGCACCCTCAAGCTCTTCGGCCTCGCCAGCCAGGACTACGCCGGGAGCTCCATCGCGGTCGGCGACGTCGACGGAGACGGCCTCGACGAGATCGCCATCGGAGCCTTCGGCGTCGACGAGGTCCGCTTGTACACCGGTCGCACCCTCGAGCAGGGCAGCCGCTCTCCCCAGTTCAGCTTCGAGGGGCGCGAGGTCGCCCTGGCCGACCTGAACGGCGACGGCTTCGACGAGGTCATCACGAGCGGAGACCAGGTCTCGATCTGGCGTGGCCGACCGGACCTGACCGGCTGGCCTCGAGCCCAGACCGGCGAGGACGCGGACGGGACCATCGCCGCGCCGGCGCGCGTGGTCGCTGCGGATGTGGATCAGGATGGGGCCGAGGACCTCGTCCTGATCGTCGAGCGCTGAGACCTCCTGCTAGGAAGCCTGCTGCTTCATCACGCCGAGGATGTTGTCGTGCACGGCGCCGTTGGTGCCGCAGACGCCGTCCTTGAGTGGGTTCGGCTGGTTGAAGCGGTAGGGCTGGCCGTGCCGGTTCGAGGTCTTTCCGCCTGCGGCGTGCACGATGGCGACGCCCCCGGCGATGTCCCACTCGTTCCGCGGCTTGTTCGTAAAGGTCGCCTCGGCCATACCGGCTGCGACGAGGCCGAACTTGTAGGCCACCGAGCCCGTCGGCTTCAGGTCCAGCTGCCCCTTCCAGGGATCGAACCAGCCCTTCTTCTCCTCGGACCGGGAGCAGACGACGCGGGCTCCGTCGAGGGCCCCGTGGTCGGTGGTCGCGCAGGGCTCGCCGTTGAGCCAGGCTCCGACGCCGACGATGCCGCTGAAGAGCTGGTCCTCGATCGGGTTGTAGAGCACGCCGACCACCGCGTCCTCGCCCTGGATGAAGGCCACCGACACGCAGAACTCGGGGATGCCCAGAGTGAACTCGCGCGTGCCGTCCAAGGGGTCGATGATCCAGGCGTAGGGCTTCTCGACGCGGGTCGGGTCGGCCTTGGTCTCCTCGGAGAGCCAGCCGGTGTCCGGGAAGGCATCCTTGAGGCGCTCCTCGAGGATGCGGTCGGCGGCGAGATCGGCGTCGGTGAGCGGGTTCTCCGCGCTCTTCATCTTCACCGTGTACGAGTCCTTGTAGTAGCCGCGAATGGCGGCGCCAGCCTCGCGCGCGGCTTCGACGGCCAGGTCGTGGACAGCCTGAAGATCCATGGGTTCCTCCAAAGGCCGGACGCTTAACCGTCGAGGGCGTCGAAGGGGGTGAACATCGCGCCCAGGAGCGGCAGGTGGGGCTCGAAGTCGCGCATGGCCCAGCGGCTGGCCCGGGCGACGTCCTCGACCTTCGGAACGAGGTTCAGAGGGGACAGCGTCCTGGACAGCGGCAGGTAGAGGTTTGCGTAGGGCCGGCTCTTGATGACGTTGGCCCGAGCGACCTGCTGGATGGCGTAGAACAGAAGGGTCGAGGGCCGCGGGGCGAAGCAGTCCACCGCCAGGATCCAGCCGTTGCGGTGGCCCTCGAGGCGGCCCTGCATCAGGGCCTTGAAGGCGACCCGCGCGGGCACGTTGTCGACCACGCCCCCCTCGGTCAAGCGGGTGATCCCGTAGTCCGCGTAGAGCTGGTCGAGCAGGTGCTTCATGCGCTGATCGTCGCGGTGCACGTCGTAGTGCAACAGCCCGGGGACCGAGGACGAGAAGCCGGTCGCGTCGATGCAGTCGACGTCCTCGGTGCCCGGATCGAAGCCGAAGACGACCTTGCGCAGGGCGTCGGGGTTCGAGGCGAAGTCGCCGAAGAGGTTGGCGACCTTGGACACCTGGCGCAGGCGGCTGGCGCGGAAGACGAAGCCGGGCTTCACGACATCGTCCAGGAAGTGCTCGTAGTAGCCGAGGTCGTGCTTGAGCGCGTCCACCGTCAGCCCGGTGGCGACGACGTAGAAGGGGATCTCCAGCTCGGAGAGCGACATGACGCGGCCCTCGTCGTTGAGGAGGAACTCGCCGATGGCGCGCCGCAGGTGCAGGCGAAGCGTCGCGGGCAGGCCGTAGCGCGAGGGCTCCGGCCGCAGGCTGAAGACCCCTGACCACGACAGCTTCTTGTTCGCCTCGACCAGCCGGGCGAGGTCGTGGACTCGGGTCCGCGCTCGGAAGCAGCCCAGCAGCGAGCCGATCGAGGTGCCCACGATGAGCTCGGGCTGCAGGTCGGCGCGGTGCAGCTGGGTGAAGAGGCCCGCGTAGCCGTAGCCGGCGCCGCCACCGCCCCCGAGCACCAGGACCAGCTTGCGGACCGTGACCTCGGTGTCGATGCGCTCCGGCGACAGGCCGAAGTGCTCCGTGAGCGTGCTGCGCTTGGCGCGCGTCTCGGCGAGCAGCTCCGGCAAGGCCCGGACGGCGGGTCCGAGGTGGTCCTCGTCCTCGAGGCGGGGCCGCAGCGTGTCCGCGACCCGCCAGGCGTGGGTCCCCAGGGCATCTCGCACATCGTGATCGACGCCGTGGTCGTCGCGGATCTGGGTCGACTTGGCGAAGTTGATGACGTACCGGAGCTGGTCCAGGTGCTCCTTCGAGGTCTCCCCGGCGTGGGAGACGTCGCGCTCGAGCACGTCCGTCTCCAGCTGCTCGAAGGGCTTGCGGTGAGCCAGGAGCTCGCGCGAACTCAGCGTGCCCAGAAGGCCTCCACCGCCTCGGCCGGGTTCGCCGGGGACACCGGCGACCAGCTCTCGGGGAAGAAGAGAGCGTAGTCGTTCCAGGTGAAGCGGCGCCCCACGAGGACCACGCAGCCCTGGTCATCCGGGCCTCGAACGAGGCGCCCGGCGGCCTGGACGACGCGCGACATGCCCGGAACGAGGAAGGCATAGCCGAAGCCGTCGCCGTAGCGGTGCTCCATCCACCCCCGCATGAGATCGCGCTCCAGGCCCACCATGGGCAGGGCGGGGCCAACGACGACCGCGGTCTTCAAGGTGCCGCCTGGCAGATCGATGCCCTCGCTGAAGATGCCGCCGAGCACGGCGTGGAGGGTCCGGTGCCCTCCGAGCTCGCGGAGGCGGTCCACCATCTGAAGCCGCGCAGGCTCGGACATGCGCCGCTCCTGGACCAGGGCTTCGCGGCCCTCGACCTTCACATCCGGCGCGATGGCCGTGAGCATCGCGAAGCTCGAGTAGAAGACGGCGACGTTGCCCGGGGTGGCCTCGACGATGCCGGTGATCAGCTGAGCGGTCCGGTCCCGATGGGCGGCCCGGTCGCGGTAGGTGGTGGAGATGCGGCCCGCGACCACCACCTCGAGGTTCTCGGGGGGAAAGGGGCTGGGATGGCTCGACTCCACCATCCGCTCGGGATCGAGGCCGCAGAGGTCGACGTAGAAGCGCGTCGGGCTGAGCGTCGCCGACATCAGGATGCTGGCGTGCAGCTCGGCGAAGCGCGGCCGGAGCCAGGGCGAGGGGTCCAGGCAGACCAGCTTCACCATGACCGGGCGCTGCCGGACGATGCTCGCGATCTCCTCGCCCTCGCCGTTCCGACGCCAGGAGTCGAGCACGCCGGCGAAGTCCTGGACCGCCCGGGCCAGCGGGTTGAAGAGGTCGTCGCCCTCGACCGGCCGCTGACGGCGGAGCAGCAGGTAGTCGACCGCGAGCTCCTCGAAGGCGTCGCGCAGATCCAGCCAGACGCGGTGGACGAGCTCGACCACCGCCTCGCCCCGACGCACGTTCTGGGGCTCGACGAGGTGGAGGCTGTCGTGGACGGCCTGTTCGGTCTGCCGGGCCAGGCGGATCCAGGCGGCGAAGAGCTCGGGGTCCTCGGCCTCGAGCTGCTCTGCGGCGGCGAGGGCGTCGTCGGCGCGGAGCTCCGGGGAGTGATGGTCCCGGGCGCGCTCGGGCAGGTTGTGGGCCTCGTCGACGACGACGATCCACTCCTTGGGGTTCTCGCCGAAGTGGCGCCGCAGCTGGGTCCGCGGGTCGAAGACGTAGTTGTAGTCTCCGACGACCACGTCCGCGTGGTCCGAGAGGTCCAGGGCCAGCTCGAAGGGGCAGAGCCGCAGCCGCTCTCCGGCCTTCTTCACGTCCTCGGGCCGGCTGACCTCGTCGATCAGCGAGGCGACTCCTTGCTCGACCCGGTCGAAGTAGCCGTCGGCGTACACGCAGGACTCGGGCCGGCAGTCGACCACGTCGTTGAGGCAGGCCTTCTCCTTGGCACGGATGCTCACACATCGGAGAGGCAGCCCCTGCTTCTTGAGGAGCCGGAGCGTCGCCTCGGCGACCCGCTGCTGCGTGCCCTTGGCGGTCGCGATGAAGACCTTCTTGTCGGTCTTGTAGGCCTCGTGCAGCACCCCCTGGAGCACCGCGGCGGTCTTGCCCGTGCCGGTGGGCGCCGAGAGCAGCACCTGCCGGCCTCGCGCCACCCCGTCCCGGGCGGCCTCGACGAGTTCCTCCTGACCCGGACGCAGCTCGGGGTGCGGGAAGGGCACGAGCGCACCTCGGCGGCGGGCCATCCAGGCGTTGCGCTCGTCCCGCTTCTCCACCATCCACGACAGCCGCTGGCGCAGCCAGGCCTCGGTCTCGTCGAGGTCCTCGTCGACCTCGAAGGAGACGCGGGTGCCGTCGAGCAGCGAGACGAGGACCAGGCGACCGACCGCGTCCCCCTGGCCGGCGGCCTTGAGCAGGAAGCGGTAGAGCGCGACCTGGGCGCAGTAGCCGGGCCAGTCGTGGGCCTGGGCGCGGGCGAGCTGCTCGCCGGAGAGCGCGCTGGACTTGAGCTCCTCGACGACCAGGCGACCGTCCTCGTCGGACAGGCCGTCGATGCGGCCGCGGATGAGGCACTCCCAGTCGCGCACGACCAGGGCGACCTTGACCGAGACCTCGGCCTGGAAGCTCTCGTCCTCCTGCTTGCGCCAGCCCTGCCACTGGACATGCGCCTGGGTCCCGGCCTGGAGTCGGGCGCGGCTGGCGAAGGCCTGGGCGCGGAGGTGTCCGGCGGGCGGGCCGACGTCGATGCAGTCGTGCACCGACAGGCTCAAGCGGCGTTCGGTGTCGTTCCAGCGGAGGGCCACGCTCCCGCCTATCTCAGAGCACGGACTCCGCCTGGGCGATCGAGTGCTTGATCGCCCCTCGCACCCCCCAGTCCCGGACGCGGAACTTGAACAGCGCCACGCCGTCCTCGAGCTTCCAGCGGGTCATCTGGCCCTTCGAGAAGCGTCGGGCCGGCTCGTCGGGGAAGGCCCGCTCGTAGCCGAGCTCGTCGAGCAGGCCTCCGCAGACGGCCTCGACCTGCTGCTGGATGGCCGCGTCCATGCGCGTCTTCCACTTCTGGGAGTTCGTCGCGACGATGCCGACCTGGCCCTTCGTATCGCCCAGGTTTTCACTGGGTCGCTGCGGGTTGAGCATGCGCTCGTCGAAGTCGAGGCCGCAGTGCTCTGCGATGCGGGTGAGCTCGCGGGTGGGATCCTCGAGCAGGTCCTCGTAGCGAAGCTGCAGGTAGTCCGGAACACCCGCGTGGCAGCACTCGCCGACCTCGTCCGCCCAGCGCTGGGCGTTCCGCAGCACGTGCTTTCCCCACGCCTTGTGGCTCGACATACAGACATCGCGCACGTCGCGCACGATGTGGACGAACCTCGCCTCGGGCCAGAGCTGCTTCAGGAGCGGCAGGTGACTCCGGTAGTTCGGCGACTTGTCGCCCCAGACCCCCGCCGAGCCGTAGGGCACCTTGCCGTCGATCCGGCAGAGGGCCTCGAAGATGCCCTTCACGTCGTGGCTCTGGCAGGCCCGGTACCAGGTGTCGGCGCTGATGAGCCGCCCCTCGTCCTCCATGTACCGGAAGTACATGTTCCGACCGACCCAGGCATAGAAGTCGTTGAAGCGCCGGCTGTCCGAGAGGTCGCCGAAGTCCTTCTTCACCAGCCGCGGCAGGAACTCGGTCTCGTAGTCGGGGATGCCGATCAGCGGGTGCTGCTTGACCAGGTCCCGCAAGAGCTTGGTCCCACTGCGCGGGGCGCCGACGATGAACAGCGGGCCGGTGAACACGGAATCAACCTAACGCGCAGGCGGTTGACCCCAGTTTCGAGCCGGAGTCGATGGGTCAACCGAAACGTGAGACCTCGTCTAGCGACTGAGCCGGTTTAGCATCGAGCCGATGCGCTGCAGCTTGCCGCGCGTTTCGGATTCGAGGTCGAGGATGTGAAGGACTGCGAACACCTCGCCGGCGGAGCCCTTGGCGATGGAGAAATGGTTCTTCGAGGCCCGTGTCCCCCGCTTGCGTTCCCACCCTTCCGCGATGTTGATGGCCATGCTGTCGGCGGCCCGGATGGCCTGGTCTTTCATGTGAGACCGACCCACCGGCCAACAGATTCCCGCCACAGCCTGGTTTACCTCGACCGCGAGTCGGTAGACGTCGGCGTGTTCGAAGGCGAAGTAGTTGGTGTGCATGTGTTCTCCCGAGGCCGGAGGGTGTTCAAGGCCGGCTCTTCACTCGTGAAGAGAGCCGGCCGCAGGACGCCCTTCGCCAGCCGAACGCTGTGCTTCACCACCTGAGATCCCGAGATCCCGAGGCCCGAGATCCCGAGATCCCGAGGCCCGAGATCCCGAGGCCCGAGATCCGAGCTGACCGAGTCCCGAGCTGACCGAGGCCCGAGCCGACCGAGGCCCGAGCTGACCGAGCTCAGCCCTGCTGCAACAGGGCGAACCCGAGCGCGATCGCCAAGACGACCATGCCGGCCCAGACCATCCAGTTGGCTTTGCCGGAGGGCTCGAAGGACTTGTACTTGCCGCGCCGCTTCTCGCGCTCCTTGCGGGCCTTGACGCGCCAGTCGTACTCCTCGGGCAGGAGCCAGTGGGTCTTGCCGCGGGAGTCGACGTACTTCTTGTACCCCTTGTCCCGGTAGAACTCTTCCTGGACCCGCTTTCGGACCTCGTTCTCTTCCGCCTGGACCTTGCGCTCACGGTGGCGGTCCCGGCGGGACTTGTTGCGCTGCTTCTTCTCCTCGAAGAGGCGCTTGCGCTCGTCGTGCTCGGCTTGCAGTTCAGCGCGGATGCGGGCCTCGGCTTCGCTCACTGCTTCGGGGTATCCGGGGCTTCCTCCCCCGGCAATTCCACCCTGGTGTCGACCTGGGCCCTGTCCATCGCCTCCATCAGGGGCAGGCCGACGCGCAGGCGGTCGAACTCGCGGACCTCGCGAGGGCGAGCCTCGCCCGAGGCCACGATGCGCTCGAGCTGGGCGGTCAGGAGCGTGCGGTGCTTCTGCTGGCGGGCCCAGGTCGCGAGCACGCGCATCAGGCGGACATCGCTCGGGTCCTCTTCGAGCAGCTTCTCCAGGTTCTCCCGCCCGGCCGGATCGCCCTGCTCCAGCCGCACCCGGGCGAGGCCGACCCGAATTCGGCGATTGCGAGCGGCCTCGTCCGAGCACTCCGAGAGCGCTCGCGAGAACATCGGGCCGGCGGCATCGAGCTGCCCCAGCTTGAAGTGGGCGGTGGCCCGGACCTCGAGGGCGAAGCAGCCCTCTCCGGCGGCCTCGGCGGCGTGGAGAGCCTCGGCGTCCCGGTCCTGACGGAGCAGGAAGCTGGCCAGATGCGCGTTGTACCGGGGTTGCAGCTCGGCGGCGCGAGCGAAGCGGAGCTCGGCGGCGCCTCGACGGCCCTCGCGCTCGAGCTGGCGGGCGCCCAGGACCAGGACGTCGCCGCGGTCCGGCAGCACCGCCTCGGCGATCGCGACCGGGTCACCCGGCCCTTGCATCGCCTCCAGGACGTGCTCCTGGCGGAGGTCGTCCGGCAGGTCGCACCAGAGCATGCGCTGGTAGCTCGCGCGCGAGAGCTCGTAGTCGCCGAGGCGCCGCTGCAGTCGGGCGAGATCCCGCCACGTCCAGGGCAGGGTCGGGTCGACGCGGGCTGCGAGCTCGAGGACCTCGACAGCGGTCTCGATCTCGCCGGCCTCGAGCTGGGCGCGGGAGAGCATCTGGAGTGACACCCGGTCGAGGGGATCCCTGCGAAGAGCGAGGCGGTACCAGGAAGAAGCCTCGAAGCCCGCGTTGGTCCCCCCGACCTCGAGGGCGGCGGTGCCGCGGCTCCGGGCATGATCCGCCGAGCCGTAGACCGAGGCCTCGCTGTCCCGGAGCGCCCAGGGCGTGAGGATCGCCACCACGGCGACGCCGAAGACCACAAAGACCCCGCCGCGCATCCAGGCCCCTGCCCCGGCCTCGGCGTCCCGCTCGCTGGTCGGGGACAAGCCCAGCACGATGCCCAGGCCGAGGGCTCCGAGGAGCTCGAGCGCCCCGATGCGCAGGGGGAAGGTGAAGACGCAGGCCGCGCCGATGGCGCAGAGCGAACCGAGCCAGCCGGAGAGCATCAGCCGGCGACGCTCCGACTCCTGGGAGTGGGCGTGTCGGAAGCCCTGACCGGCCGCCAGCAGGACCGCGACCACCATCACGCCGCCCAGGACGAGGCCGTGCTCGACCAGGACCTGGACCAC
>Ga0114933_10004065_pt1 | contig 13931 bp, 10 predicted proteins | sample 4SBtaG_FD_89691 | JGI IMG/M metagenome (GOLD analysis project Ga0114933, IMG submission 89691) | Deep subsurface microbial communities from Kolumbo volcano to uncover new lineages of life (NeLLi) - 4SBTROV12_W25 metaG | ecosystem: Environmental > Aquatic > Marine > Volcanic | place: Kolumbo...
CCGGTGATCGGCTGGCTCGGCGATGTGACGACCTGTACCCGCGACAACCTGCTGGAGAACTCCGTGGGGTCTCTCCGGGACTCGAAGTTCTCCGAGCTGTGGTGGGGCGGCGTGATGGCCGGTCGACGTCAGCGCGTCTCAGGCGGGGACTACTCGGGCATGCCGACCTGTACGACCTGCTTCATCCCGAAGTCCTCGAACTACACGGACCTGTCCGTGGACGAGATCGAGGAGCAGGCGGCCTTCGACGACAAGGTGGCGGCCAAGTGATCGATCCTCGCCTGGGCGCTGGGTTCGTGCTGAATTCGGCCCTCGATCGTCTGCGGCTCCGGCGCGCCCCGGGCCGTCCGAAGCAGATCCACTTCTCTGTGACGGACCGCTGCTTCCTGCCCTGTCTGCACTGCGACATCTGGAAGAACGAGGCCACGGATCTGCCCGGCGAGGTCTGGATCGACGTGCTCGACCGCCTGGCCCAGTGGGTCGGGCCGGCCAGCGTGAACTTCGTCGGGGGCGAGCCGCTCTTGAGGAGAGACCTCGAGTCGCTGATGGGTCATGCGGTGAGGCTGGGGAACGAGGTCACATTCAATACGAACGGCTGGCTGATGACCGAGAAGCGGGCCGCCGCGATCGCCGAGGCCGGGGTGTCCATCGCCTATGTCTCGATGGACGGCATCCGCGAGGAGACGGTCGATCACTCGCGGGGTCGGAAGAAGTCCTGGCAGTACGCCATGAAGGCCTTCGATCTCCTCGATGCGGCGGGCGGACCCCGGGTCGTGGTCACCTGCATCCTCAACAAGACGAACGCCGAGGAGATCCCGGAGCTCATCGAGTTCGTGCGGGATCGGGACTACCAGGTCGTGGTGCAGCCTCTGTACCAGAACTTCGGCTACGTCGAATACGATCCCAACTGGTGGAAGGACTCGGTGTTGTGGCCGTCGGATCTGGGGGCCATCGACGCAGCGGTCGACATCCTGATCGAGGAGCGCCGCCGCGGCGGCCCGGTGTGCAACGCCGTCGGCCAGCTCGCTGCGATGAAGTCCTATTTCCGTGACCCGGTCACCTTCAACGGCTTGACCTGCAAGGCCGGCCACTCGGACCTCTCCTTCGACCCCGAAGGAAACATCCGCATGTGCTACTTCCTCGAGCCGGTCGCGACCGTCTTCGACATGGCGCCCCTCGCGGCCATCTGGGATGCCCCGAAGACACTCCGACGCCGGCACGAGGTCAGTCGGTGTGAGCGCAGCTGCAATCTGTTGAACTGCAACTTCGACAGATCGGACCTATAAGCCAAGCCATATCGATGGCTTGAGCGTTCTACATCAATTCGACCGGGGCACCGGAGACACACTCGGGAGCACCAGGCAACGTCAACTCGACTCGCTGAATTGAGCGACGAAGTCGCGGAGCTCCACCGTCAGCTCATCGAGAGAAACGCGATCGCCCCAGAACATCGGCTGGATCGCCGCGAGGGCCGCCTCGATCTCGGCCCACCGGGTGCCGTCATCGGGGTTCAGGGAGGGGTCGTCAGGACGGGGGAGGATCTTCTTCTCCTGCGTCACTCGCATGGTCTCGACCAGCTCGGCCAGAGAGCCGTCCAGCGCCGGCAGCCGTGACCGGTCGCGCACGATCCATACGCAGTCCTCGTAGTGTCGGGCGAAGGTCGCTGCGGCAAGGTCGTTGCGAGCAAACTTCTTGCGGATGGCGTCGAGCTTCTCGATGCAGGTCGCCAGTGGGTGGATGCAGTGGACATGCCGCGGCCGGTTGTCCTCGTAGTCGCCGAGCAGGCCCACCTGGACGAGGTGGTCGTGGACCCAGGACGAGATGTCGACATGCGCGCCCGGCTGCACCCGTGCCCAGCCGATCTCCAGCTTGACGTCGCGCACCATGGCCAGGGGCAGGCCGTCGACGTGGCGGCCTGGATAGACCACGCGGATCTCGGCGCCGCGGACCAGCTCGTCCCGGATGGGCTCGCGGAGGACCTCGCAGCCTGCGATGTGCTCGGCCAGGTGCGACGTGACCGCTGTGAACCAGGCGTCGCGGGCGGGTGGGCCCTTCTTGTTGTTGCCAAGCGAGAACGTCGGTTCGGTCAACCCCGTCGTCCCCGATCCCAGCTGAGCGTCGATGTCCTCGGAGAAGCGCTGGATGAGGTCGAATCCCTTGGACAACGAGGTGCCGCCCTTGAACCAGATGTCGAAGCCGGCGCGCTGGATGGACCAGAGAGTGTGGACCACCCAGTAGTCCTTCTCGACCAACGCGACTCCGATCTCGGGGTGCCTGTCGGCGACGATGGCCAGGAGCTGCTCGCACTCGGGGTCGTCGTGGACGAAGCTCATCGCAGCGCCCTTCGCACGACGGCCTGTTCAGCCCTCCGCCCGTAGTCGCGAGCCGCCTCCCAGAGGGCGTCGCGATTCAGGAATCCAGCCTGGACCCTCTGCTTCAGCCGATCCGCCACCTCCGCCAGGTCACCTCCGACGGAGTCCAGGTTCCTCAGCAGGTCAACAACGAACCACTCGGGGCTCGGGTCGGCGGGAAACGCCGCCCGGCGGAAGCGGAACCGCCGGTTCCCGAGCTGGTGCTCGCCGCTGACCTTGGTGTTGTAGACGAGCGGCCAGGCATGGAGCGCCGTCGTGCCGAGCTGCAGTGCGTTCCAGCGCTCCGGCCCGGTGACGACGTAGGGCGTTCCGTCGAGGAAGGCCTGGAGCACGGCGTCATCGTCAGGCGGGACCTCGCCGAACCTCGAGCGAATCGGGCAGTGGTAGAGGCCCTGCCGCAGTCGGCTGAGGTGGCCCTGGCGAACGAGCCGGTTCACCAGCCGCGTGGGGTTGCTGTCCCAGCGGGCGAAGTGCTGCGTGCGATAGACACGCCCGGGCTCGAGGCTTGGGTTCACGGTATGAAATCTCCGCAGATAAGCAACATTCTATTCGCTGGGGCCACGTCTGGCAACGCCTTCGCCACGCCGAAGACCGCCCCGGGCCGAGACATACCGAGGACACACGAGGTGTCCACTGCAGTCGCTTGGAGTCCGCTGGAGTCCACTCCAGCGACACCGCAATGGACACCCCGGAGCGCATCTACAGCGAATCCGCCCGCTTGCGCGATCCCGCGCACCGAATGCAACTGGGTGCAGCCGGGCCTCCGTCAGCTGACCCCAACAAGGGTCTTGGCGACATGACTGGAAAGAGGCGGCACTTCGGGTGATCAGGATGGTGTTCAACGCCAACCAACCGCCCCAAAGGCCGCCGATGCCGTCGATAACCCGCCTGACCGTGCAGCTGTCGCTCCTCGTCACACCTCCTGCAGCCCGTGCCCGAGACGATTTCACGATCGAACAGCGCGTTGCCCGTCTCAGTGAGGCGCAACAGGAGCTGCGCAGGCTCAGTCTGTTCTGGTCCGCCCAGCGCGAGTCCGGCGAGAGCTTCGTCGACTTCGAGGCCAAGCAGATCGAGAGTGTCCGGCGGGTGGCTCGCGCCAGCACGGAGCTCGCGCTCGCGCTGGTCGAGGCGAGGTCTCGTCGGGAGACTCCCGACCGCTTCGAAGTCGGGGGCACCACCTATCGGCTGACGCCACCGGAGCCGCGCTCGCTGAACACCTGGTTCGGCACGGTTCGGTACAGCCGGTCCTACGCCCGCCCGGTCGAGGGCGGCGCGGGCTGGTTTCCGCTGGACGCGGAGCTTGGGCTCCTCAGCGACCGCATCAGCCCCTCGTTGCTGGCCACCGGGGTTCGGCTCGCCACGCGTGTGAGCTACGCCGAGGCCCGTGAGAGCCTGGGTTGGTTCGTCCCCCAGCCGCCCTCGACCGAGGTCCTCGAGCAGGCCGTCCTCGGTCTCGGTCATCACACCGCCAAGTGGTTCGAGAGCGTGGCGCCGCCCGATGACGACGGTGAGGTTCTGGTGGTGCTCATCGACGGCAAGTGCGTGCCCACAGCGCGGAAGGAGGAACTCGAGAAGCGCCGCGGGCCTCGCAAGGACAAGCCGAAGGCGCCCTCGCCACGCCATCGCGGCCGGGCGAACCGCCAGGCCGGAGGCCGTCGACCGCGGCCGAAGAAGGGAGACAAGAAGAAGAACGGCAAGCTCGTCACGATGGTCGTGACCTACACGCTGAGGCGTGAGGGGGAGCTGCTGCTCGGACCGCTGAACCGTCGGGTCTACGCCTCGTTCGGCCCGAAGCGACACGCCTTCGAGTACGCGGTCGCCGAGGCGAAGCGGCGTGGCTTCGGGGCGGGCACGGACAAGACGGTTCAGCTGCTCACCGACGGCGACCTCCACCTCCACGGCTACGTCGATGAGTACTTCTCGGCGGCGAAGTTCCCCAACCGCGTCGTCACCGTCGACATCATGCACGTCCTGGAGAAGCTCTGGGAGGCAGGACGAGCTCGCCATGGCCAACGACAACTACAGTTCCCCAGCCCATTGCCTCAACGCGAAATGTTACCGCAGTTCCCCCGGGCGGGATCAAAGCGAGGGGAGGGTCCGGGAGGGGAGCGCAGCGTCCCCTCTCGGTTGATCGCCACCATCGTTCCGCGGCGCCTCTGCCTTCGGTGACGGCTCCTCGGCCGCGCAGAAGCCGACGAGCTTCCTCGCCACGGATCGTCGCCAACCGCGAACACGGCGCTGAAGCGTTCGCAGCTGCCCCGGCTTGTAGCGGTCGGGGTACCTGTCGCGCAGCCTCTCGAAGAGGGTGGTTGCGGTCGCATCGGGCTCTGCTTCCAGCCAGCCACACACTTCGTCCCAGACGTCAGCGAAGGGGTCCGCGCGGGTACGCCAGTGACGCTCCGGGTTCTGAGGCGAAGCATGCCTGGGCCGGACCTCCCCCTCCAGCCAGAGCAGCGGCAAGCTGGCAAGGAACTCCTCGAACGACTCGATCTCTGCCTGAGTCTCTCCCGTGGCGATCGCCGAAAGGCTCGCCTGGGCGTCGCGCAGCTCCTTCAGCAGCCGGATGGGGTCAAGACCTTGGCGCTCCGCGCGAAGGCGGCGCTTCACATCCTCGGAGATGTCGGGATGGTTGAGCACTCGATCGCACGGGGTCGATGGCGGGAAGTACCGCTTGGTCACCCGTGCAGCGACCCGGTACTTCTCCTTCAGCTTGAACGACGGCTGGAAGAAGTTCACGTGGAGGCGCGCCACCCGAAGCAACTCCCCCAGGCATCTGGCTGCTGCCAGACCGGTGTATCGGTCGTACCCGACGAGCCGCCTCACGACAGAACCGTTCTTCTGCTCGATCCAGGCTTGGTCGTTCTTCCGATACGGCCTGGACCTCGTGAAGGCGATGCAGTGCTGCGCGCAGTACTCCACGACCGTGTCGTTCATGAACGCGCTGTCGTTGTCGGTGTCGAATCCGAGCAGCGGGATGGGCAGTCGCTCTTGGAATAGGGTCAGCGCCTCTACGACCAGGCTCTGTGCACATACCGCCCATCGTGATCACCCAGATCGGTTCATCGTGATCACCTCGATCGCTCCATCGTGATCACTCGGAGCGAAGCGACGCTGTTCGGGTTTTAGGGGTTCTCTCCTTGTCTCGATCATCGTAGTCGGGGTTGTGGTCATGTGGGCAACTGGCGCTCGTCGCGACGCCGGGATCGGCGCCTTCATGACCGCGCGAGTTGTCCAAGCGACTGTGGGCAACCCGCATCGGGTTGTCCAAGGCCGCCGTGGGCTGGCGGGGGGCAGGCACGCAGTGGCTGTCCCCGGGCTGTCCATGGTGGCCGGCAGGTGCGTCATGTCCACGGCCCAGGGCTCGGCGCGAGGCGACGGTCATGAGGTCTCCTTGTGCTTTCGGCGGGACGGGCCGCCCAGCTTCAGCCGGTAGGCGGAGTGCACGATGCGGTCGCAGACCGCGTCGGCGACCGTGGGCTCCCCGATCGCCTCGTGCCACTGCTCGACGGGGAGCTGGGTGGCGATGATGGTGGAGCGGTTGCCGGCGCGGTCGTCGAGGACCTCGAGCAGGTCGTGGCGCTGCATCTGCGTCAGCGGGGCGATGCCGAGGTCGTCGAGGACCAGGACATCGACCTTGGCGATCCGCGCGAGGACCTTGCCGTAGGTGCCGTCGGCGTGAGCCAGCATCAGCTCGTCGAAGAGCCTCGAAGTCCTCCGGTACATCGCCTTCTTGCCCTGTCGGAGGGCGTGATGGGCCAGCGCGCAGGCCAGATAGGTCTTCCCGGTGCCCGTCTTGCCGGTGATCACGATGTTGCGGTGCTCGAGGACCCATCGGCCCGTGGCGAGGCGTCGCACGAGGTCCCGGTCGAGGCTGCGCTTCGGGTCGTAGTCGACGTCCTCCAGACAGGCCTGGGACAGCCGCAGCTTCGCCGCCCGCATGTTCCGCTTCAGCTTGCGGTTCTCGCGGTAGACCCACTCGGCCTCCACGAGCAGTCCGAGGCGTTCGTCGAAGGACAGGGCGGTGATCGCCGAGTCCTCCTGCTGGGCCCGCCAGGCGTCGGCCAGGGCGGTCAGCCGCATGGTCCGCAGCCGGTCGAGGGTCGGTTCGTTCAGCATCCGGGGCTCTCCTTCAGTTGTAGTAGTCCTGGCCGCGCACGTTCTCGTGCGTGGGCAGGGAGGTCTGTGGGTCCGACTCGGAGCCCGGCATGGGCATCCGGTCGAGCCCGTTCTTGAGGATCGAGTCGACGTGGCGGTAGGAGCGCGCGCCCACGAGCAGCGCGCTCGCAGGCCCGCTCGAGGCGGTCGTCGCCGTCCCGCTTGGCCAACCGCATGATCCCGAGGCAGGACCGGTAGCCCTGCTCGGGGTGCGGGCGGTTCTCCAGGATCGCTTCCACCAGGGCGGCGGTCTGCGGGCCCACCTTCGCGGCCCAGGCGATCAGGCGCGACGGCGACCACTTCAAGTGCTCGCGGTGGGACTTCGGCAGGTGCTCGGGGAGCGTCGAATGCCGGCCCCGCTCGTAGCTGCGCGGGTGAACGGCGACGCGCTGGTTCTTGTGGAGGACCTCGACGATCGAGGTGGTGAACCGCGCCTCGAGGTGCTGGCCGACGAGGGGGAACGGCACCGAGTAGAAGTGACTGTCGACCTCGACGTGGTAGTCGATGTTGACCTTGACCTTCTTCCACTCGCCGCGGACGTAGGGCCGCTTCGGGAGCGGCTTCAGCGCGGGGCGGCCGAGCTGCTCGAAGAGCTCACGGCGGCTGGCCCGATAGGCCTTCATCTCCCGCTCGTTGAGCTCGTCGCACAGCTCGGAGATGCGCTCGTTGAGCTCGTCGAGCGAGAAGAAGGTCTCGTTCCGGATCCGCGCTAGGATCCGGCGCTGGGAGACTTGGACCGCCACCTCCACCTTCGCCTTGTCCTTCGGCTTGCGCTGCCGGGCGGGGAGCACGGCCGTGTCGTAGTGCTCGGCCATCTCGTCGTAGGTCTTCTGGATGCCGGGCTCGTAGCGGCAGGGCTTCGAGACCGCGCTCTTGAGCTGGTCAGGCACCACGAGCTTGGTGACGCCGCCGAAGAAGGCGAAGGCCCGAACGTGACTGGCGATCCAGTCGGCGCTCTTCTGGCTGAGCGTCGCCTCGGCGAAGGTGTAGTTGGAGGCGCCGAGCACGGCGACGAACAGCTCACACTCGATGCGATCGCCCGTCCGCGGGTCCTGGAAGCTCGGCTTCTTGCCCGAGTAGTCCACGAAGAGCTTCTCGCCGGCACGGTGGACCTGGCGCATGGAGGTCTTGTGCTCACGGCACCAGGCCCGGTAGAGGTCGCAGAACCGCGTGTAGCGGTAGCCGTCGGGGTGCCGCTCCAGGTACTCGAGGTGCAGCAGCTCCAGCGTCACGCCGGGCCGGCGACGCTCCCGGTGGATGTAGGCCAAATCCGGCACCGGGCGATCCCGGCGGGTTGTCCGAGGCCCGTAGAGCTTCACGGACAGCTCGTCGTCGGTCAGCTCACCGGCCCCCTCCCAATCCAGTCCGGCCGCCTTCGCACGGCTCATCGTTCGGCCCACGACGCCCGCGCTGATGCCCAGGCTGCGGGCCACCTCACGGTGGCTCAGCCCCTGCACCCACTTCAGTCTCAGGATGTCTCTCGTCTTGCGCATGGTCAGTCTCGTCGTTGCCATCGGGCCTCCTCGGCCCGACGGCTCTACGCCATGCGTCGCTGCGCTCCCCACCTTGCCGGTGTCCCCATGGACCGCTCTCGCTGATCACCGTGTCGTGCTCGGTCAACGGTCGAGGCCCAACCAGCGCCGGTACGCCGTCTGGTGTCCTGGTCGTCGTCTCGCCGGTGATCCCGGCGCGCGCCCAGTGCGAACAAGGGGTGTGCGCAACCAGGCCTTGCTCGTGGACGGGACCGTGGACCTCACCGCGGGGCTGGTGGTCCGCGGCCTGCTCGTCGAGAAGCTGAGCGACACGGCGCGAGCCTGCCTGGCCTACATGGTGCGCGAGGAGGGCCGGACGGTCCCCAGGGACGAGCTGTTGTGCGAGGTATGGGGCTACCTGCGCGGTGTCCGGTCCAGGGCCGTGGACACCGTGGTCAAGCTGATCCGCAAGGCGGTGGAGGTGGACCCAGCCGCACCCAGGCACCTGCTCACGGAGCGCGGAATCGGCTACCGATGGGCCTCCGCGCGGCGGGCCGTACCGCCCTCGTCGTCGCTGGTGGGGCGGGACGCCGAGCTCGGGTGGCTGGCGGGGGCGACCAGCCGCCTGCTGGTCGTGGCCGGTCCGCCGGGCATCGGCAAGAGCGCGCTCGCCGCGTCGACGGGCCGGCGGGTCGTCGACCTGGCGGGCGTGCACGGTCCGGCGGCTGCCCTGCGCCGTCTGGGCGCGGAGTTGTTCCCAGGCGCGGGGCTGGCGACAGTCCCGGAGCTCGCTCGACACATCCGGAGCGGGGGCCCCCGCGAGCTGTGCATCGATCACCCGGAGGAGGCCGGTCCGGCCTTGGCGGAGGCCCTGACCAGGCTGACCGAGTCCACGAAGCTGGGTCTCCTGGTGGCCACGCGCGACCTGCGCGGTTGGGGCGGGGAGGTTCGGGTGCTCCGGACTCTGAGGCGCGCCGATGCGAAGACCCTCCTGATTCGCGAAGCCGGCTCGGATGTCCCAGGGGTCGACTCCCTCCTCACCGTCCTGGAGGGGCTGCCCCTGGCGCTGGTCGTGGCTGGCAGGACACTGCGCCGGGCTCCGCCGGAGTCACTGCTGGCGCTCCCCGAGGCGTGGCTCGACGGCGCCCTCCGGGGCTCCCTGGAGATCTGCTGGCGAGGCATGGACCCCGAGTTGGGCCGCGCCCTCGGCATGCTCTCGCTGTTCGAAGCGGGCTTCTCGTCCGCCGCAGCCCGAGGGGTCGTGGGCGACGGGGTCGCCGGTGCGATCGGCTGGCTCCTCGATCGCGGCCTGGTCCATTGGACAGGCGACCGGTTCCGCATCCTGCGGCCCATCCGTGCCCGGGCCATCGCTGCCTTGGCCCCCAAGGACCTCGAGACGGGGCGCGAAGCCGTCGTCGCGTGGCTGGCATCGACCAGCGCCGCCGCCGGGCCGAGCATCCACCGCGCGCTCGACGGGTATGCATCGGACCTCGAAGCGGCGCTGCGCCGGCCCGAGGACCCAGGCGTCGTGGGCCCGCTCGCCCACGGACTGGCCGCGCTCCGATACTATGAGGGCGACAGCGCGGGGATGCTGCGGGCGGCGGTCGTCCTCGCGTCGGTCGATGACCCGCACTGGGCCCTGCACGGCGCCCTGTGGCGGGCCCTCGACCTCCTGGGACGCGGGCACGCCGGGCTGGCGTCGAAGGACCTGAAGCGGGTCGTGTTGCCGGAGGGCGCCTCAGCCAGCCTCTGCTTCTTCCACGGCTCCACGATCGTTCGGACCCGGCTGCTGATCGGGGATGGTTCCGGCGCACTGAGCGCTGCCCAGGAGCTGGTCCGCGTGGCCCTGCGGGCGGGCTGCGCCGAGATGGTCGGCCGCGCCTGGGCGGACGTGGCGATGTGTGCTCGCCGGGCGGGTGAGGATGCCCTGGCTCGAGAGGCCTGCGATCGCGCGCTGCCGCTGCTGCAAGCGGTGCGCGAGCGCACGCACGAGGCCCGGGTCCTGTTGATCCGTGGGCGCATGGATCTCGAGGCCGGCGCCACGGAGGAGGCGCTCGAGCGGCTCCGCGCCGGTCTGGACTGTGGCTCGCCGCGCCTGGAGGCGATGGTCCGGGTCGCCATCGGCGAGGCGCTGGCGGCAACCGGCCAGCGCGATGAGGCCATCGACGCGTTGCGGGTGGCCTGGACCATGGCGATGGCCTTTTCGGACCGCAACACAAGCGACGACGCCGAGGAGGCTCTAGCCCGGATGGGCTGCGGTCCGGCCGCGTGAGCTCGTGTGAGCCGGCTGCTCACACGAACTCACGATCCGCTCACGGTCCGATGACGGAGGAGGGTCGAGCCACCGACGGCTCGATCACCTGAGGAAGAACCATGACCCTTCTCTCCATGCTCTCCGCCTGTTCCCAGCTCCATGACGACCTTGCCGCGAGCGGCGAGCTCCACGGTGACGAGCCCCGCTCGATCCGCAGCTTCGACGACTGGGCCGAAGAGACGGGCTTCGAGCCCTCCGAGGAGCAGCAGCGCCTGCTCGACGACGGCGTGGCGCTGGTCGGCGTCGTCCCGGAGGCGGCCATGCCCGTCAAGCACCCCAACGGCGCTCTGGAGGTCGACGAGTGGACCTTCGCCGAGCTCGAGACCCTCGACTACGCCGAGGACTTCGCGTCCTGGTACGCGCTGGGCCTGTACGACCCCACGATGCCGGACCAGCGCCGCCTGGCGGCCGAGCTCGGGGTGGATGGCCTGGTCGATCCCGATGACCCCGCGATGGCGACCCCGAAGTACGAGGAGTACACCGAGGAGGCGGCCGAGGAGGCGGCCGAGGCGGCCGAGGAGGCCGCGGATGCCGACATGTGCAACTACGAGATGACCCTGGTGCTGGTGGCGGACAGCGATACGGACGACGACACCAACCCCTACGTGAATACGGGCGGCTGCTCCGACTTCGACGCGGAGTTCACCTCCGCCGGCGGGAAGGGCGCGGGCGTCTACGTCGAGGTCAGCGGCGGCAACCCGAGCTCCAGCACCTTCGCCTCCGGCACCTGCACGGCGAGCGCCACCCGCCTCAACGGCTACGAGTCGCAGATGAGCGCGAAGCTGGCGAAGGTCGGCACCACCGGCGGGGCCTGCCCCGCGAGCCTCCCGACGAGCTGGACCTTCGAGGCGGAGACCGATCTGCACGCCAGCAACGACGGCACCGCCTATGCGGGGAACGAGGCATGGGTCACCGACCACGCGTCGGTGAGCTGGGCGTCGGCGTACTCGAACACCGCGTACGTCGAGGTCACGGTCGGCGGCAGTGACCTGTCCACCCAGACGGGCGCCGCGGACGTCGAGCAGAGCGACGCCTGCTCGATCACCACGTCGGTGACTGGGTCGGTGGGCGACCAGAACGGCGCGAGCGGAGGCATCAGCAAGACCTGCTCGGCCGACACGAACTTCGGCGAGACCCTGACCCGGGCGGCCAGCGCCTATGGCTCCGCGACGAAGACCCTGAAGTACAACTCGACCGGGGCCAACGACACGGACCTGTGGGCGTCGACGAAGGCGTCGGCGAAGGCGACCTCGGCCGTCTGCGCGAACGGCAGCGGCTGGTTCAGCTGCATGGGGCTGTGGAGCACATCCGGCACGGACGCGGCGTGGTCGCTCTCCGCGGAGGCCGACGGCTTCTGCCAGGTGACCGGGACCAGCGTCCCCTCGAACGTGTCCTGCTCGATCAAGAAGATCGAGGTCGAGCGGAGCAACATGTGAGCCCCCTCGGAGGCTGAGGAACTGGCCGCTGACGGCGCCCTCGCCTGGGGGCGTCGTCCGCGTCGCAACAGCTCCTGTCGACCAGGGCCAGCCATCCATGAAACCCAGGGACAGCACACGCCCGGATCCCCACATCTCGTCGGCGATTCTCATCGGAAGCGGTGACGCTGCCGCGCTCAGAAGGTGACCGTCGCTTCGCAGATGTAGTACAGATCCGTACTTCCCCAGGCGGTGCGGTCGCAGTCGAGGTCGTTCCACTTGCCCGAGTTGTACAGGTGGCCGCAGTCCTCGTCGTTGGACCAGTCGTCCGGCTGGCCGCTGTTCCAGTTCGTGTAGCTGACGCTGCTGCCGTCGACCCACTCCCAGCCCTTGGCGGGCTCCTCGCTGCTGGTCGCGTTGCGGTCGTGGAAGCCGATCCACCACCAATGCGACGAGGAATACGAGTTCATCGTCGAGGTGAGCCAGCTGTTCTCGGAGGCGTCGTCGACCACGGCGAGCTCGAAGTCGGTCTCCGCCACGCAGCTGGCGTCGGCGTCCAGCCAGTCCTCGTTCGACTCGCAGAACAGGTAGACGTGGCTGTTGTAGCGCTCCACGTCGCAGGGGCACACGCTGCTGGAGTCCGCGGTCCCGTCGCAGTCGTCGTCGATGCCGTTGCAGACCTCGGAGGCCCCGGGGTTGACGTCGCCGTCGCCGTCGTCGCAGTCGGTGTCGTCGCTGACGTAGCCGCTGGGTTCGTAGCAGGCCTCGGTGGTCACGGAGGCGTCGCCGTAGCCGTCGCCGTCGTCGTCCTCGTACCAGGTGGACCAGGTCGAGGTGTCCAGGCTGGAGTCGTCGTCGTCGATGTCGCCGTCGCAGTCGTCGTCGACTTCGTTGCAGACCTCGGTCCCGCCGGGGTGGATGTCGGCGTCGGAGTCGTCGCAGTCGGTGGCGTCGGCGACGGTCCCTGAAGGCGCGTCGCAGGCCTGGGAGTCGGCGTCCGGGTCGCCGTAGCCATCGCCGTCAGCGTCGTCGTACCAGGTGGACCGGGTCGAGGTGTCCAGGCTGGAGTCGTCGTCGTCGATGTCGCCGTCGCAGTCGTCGTCGAGGCCGTTGCAGACCTCGGTCGCGGCGGGGTGGATGTCGGCGTCGGAGTCGTCGCAGTCCGTGTCGTCGGCGACGGTCCCTGAAGGAGCGTCACAGGCCTGGGAGTCGGCGTCCGGGTCTCCGTAGCCGTCGCCGTCGTCGTCGTCGTACCAGGTGGACCGGGTCGAGGTGTCCAGGCTGGAGTCGTCGTCGTCGATGTCGCCGTCGCAGTCGTCGTCGAGGCCATTGCAGACCTCGGTCTCGCCAGGGTTGATGTCGGCGTTGCCATCGTGGCAGTCGGTGGCATCGGTGACCGTGCCCGAGGGGGCCGCGCAGGCCTGGGAGTATGCGGTCGGGTCGCCGTAGCCGTCGCCGTCGGCGTCGTCGTACCAGGTGGATCGGGTCGAGGTGTCCAGGCTGGAGTCGTCGTCGTCGATGTCGCCGTCGCAGTCGTCGTCGAGGCCGTTGCAGATCTCGGAGGCCGCCGGGTTCACCGCGCTGTCGCCGTCGTCGCAGTCTTCGTTGTTGGTGACGGCTCCGTCGACCTCGTCCGCGCAGGTCACCGCGACGACCACGTCGGAGCCGAAGCCGTCGGCGTCCAGGTCCTCGTAGAAGGTGTTGGTCGTGCTCGCATCGAGGCTGTCGTCTTCGTCGTCGACGAGCCCGTCGCAGTCATCGTCCACCCCGTTGCACACCTCGCTGGCCGCCGGGTTCACGCCATCGTCGTCGTCGTCGCAGTCCTGGTCGTTGTCGACCTGGTCAGCGGCGATGAGATCGCAGTCCACCTCGATCGGCTCGCCGAAGCCCCAGCCGTCGCCGTCGCTGTCTGCGTAGACGGTGCAGATCGTGGGCCCGCTGTCCTGAAGGATCGTGCTGTCCCTCGCCTGCTCCGCCTCCATCTTCGTGAGGCAGGCGGTCAGCAGTGGCCAGAGCAGGGTCATGGCCCAGTCTACCTGCGCTGCGGCTCCTGGCCCGAGGGCTGGTCTGAGTAGACTCCCTCCATGGTGCGCCGCGACGATCAAGGTCCCCAGCTCCCGTTGCCCTTGGTGTGGGTGGGGACCCTGTCACGCTGCGCTTCTCCAGCGGGTGCAAGTCCCGCCCCGGTAGGCGTCGGAGCGCC
>Ga0114933_10004066_pt1 | contig 13930 bp, 14 predicted proteins | sample 4SBtaG_FD_89691 | JGI IMG/M metagenome (GOLD analysis project Ga0114933, IMG submission 89691) | Deep subsurface microbial communities from Kolumbo volcano to uncover new lineages of life (NeLLi) - 4SBTROV12_W25 metaG | ecosystem: Environmental > Aquatic > Marine > Volcanic | place: Kolumbo...
CGTGCTCGTCGGAGACCGCGAGGGGCTGGTAGTGCACCAGGTCCACCGTGAAGAGCAGCGTCACCTCGCGGCCCTCTTCGTCCAGCTCTCGGAGCAGCCCGGCGAGCCCCTGGCCCAGCGCGTCGATCTCCTCGCGCGTCACGTGGGCAAACTCGCTCGTCTCGTCGTCCCGGAAGGCCATGGTGACCAGCTGCACGTCCGGCCGCGCCCACTGCAGGAAGGGGAGCTGCATCTCGACCTCGTGGTGGGCGAAGGCTTCCCGGTCGGGCACGAGCGCGGGCATCCAGTGCTGCGCGCGCGTGGTCAGCTCGGCGTCGGTGGCCAGCGCGTGGCCCGGCACCAGCCACGGTCCACCGGGCCAGATGGCCAGGCGCTCGCCCTGGTCCCAGTGGTTGGGTGCCAGCACGATCACCGTCTGCGGCAGCAGCACCCGCGCCCACACCTCCGCGGCGGTCGGGCCGGAGTGGGCGATGCCCGCGTGCGGCGTGAGCAGGGCGTAGGGGGTGCCCTCGGGGCTCGCGCCGGTGGCGGCCAGCAAGCCGTCCACCCGCTTGTCGACCGCGCTCGGGGTCTCGGCGTACCACCGGCCCGCCTTCACGGGGTGGCGCGCGTCCGGGTGGTCGGCGCCGGGCTGCGGGAGATCGTCGCGCGAGTAGCGCGGGTCGGGGGGCGCCGGCCAGGGGACCTCCGCCTGCTGATCCCTCGAGCAGGCCCACAGCGCCACCCACAGCGCCACCCAGGGGGCGGTCATCCCGGCTCGATCGGCGCGACCGGGTCGGGGTCGCTGCGACGACCCGACCCTCCGTCGACCAGCGCGGCCACGGCCTGGTGGAAGTCCACGAAGTGATCGCGCTCGTCGGCGCCCGGGTACCAGCCCATCTGCCTCACGGCGACCACCCGCGGCTCGAAGAGCACCACCAGGTGCTGACCGAGGTAGCCGTCGGCGCGCAGGCCCACCAGCTCGCCATCCTGCTCCATGCGCCACCAGCCGAAACCGTAGGGCGCATACCCACCGGTCGGCGAGCCCAGCAAGGCCAGGGTCTCGGTGCCGAGGAGGCGCTCGCCCTCCCACACGCCGTCGTCCACCAGCAGCTGGCCGAGCTTCAGCAGGTCGTCGGCGGTCATCGCGAGCCCGGACATGCCGTGCCGGTGGCCGGTGGGGTCGCTCGACCAGCGGGTCTCGGTCACCCCGAGCGCGGCGAAGAGGCCCTCGCCGAGCACGGTGTCGATCGGCTCTCCGGCGGCGGCCAGCACCACCTCGGGCAGCAGGTTGTACGCCGCGTTGTTGTAGGCGAACACCGCCCCCGGCAGCGCCTTGGCCTCCAGGTCGGCGGCGAAGGCCACGAAGTCCGGCTGGCCGTACACCTCGTTGGTCGGGGGGGCGGCGAGGCCCGACACGTTGCGCACCACCTGCCCGACCGTGACCTCCGGATGGTCCGACATGGCCGGCAGCAAGGAGGCGACCGGCACCTGCTCGCCTTCGAGGTGCCCCTCCTGCACGAGCCAGGCGACCGCCAGGCCCACCACCGACTTGGTCGCCGACATGGTCTCGATGGGCTTGGGGCTGGGCGGCCAGTGCAGCACCTCGTGGCCGTCCTTCCAGAGGATCACGGCGTCGCTGCGCGAAGCGTAGGCCCGATCCACGAAGGCGTCGAGCGCCGCGGGATCGAGCCCCACGCTCTCCGCGTCGAGCCGCCGCACGAAGGGCCTGACCTCGACGGTCGGAACGGGCGCCGCCGGCTCGACCGACACCGGACCCGCTGCGCAGCCGAACCACATCCACATGGCGCAAGCCTACCCCGACGACTCACTTGCCCGTCGTTCCCTCACACTGGACATACACGACCTCTGCAGGGTTCGGTGTTCGGGTCGGGTCCGACGGGCACTGCACGCTCGACACCCTCCAGAAGGCGCCCCCGCACCCAGACGGTTGTGCCTCGCACGCCGCCTCGGCCTCCTCCAGGAGCGCTCTCGGCACCTCGACGGGCGGCGTGGCGATGGGCTGAGCTTGGCCTGAGTCCTCCGGCCACCACGCGCACCAGCGCGTGTCGGTCTCGACGAAGTCGACGCCCTCCGCCAGGCAGGAGACCTGGATGCAGTCATCCGATGGTCGGCAGTCAGCGGCCGAGGCCTGCCGCAACCAGTCACAGGTGCCTTGGCCCGTCCCGATCGGCTCGGTGGCCTCGCAGGCACACAGGAGCAAGACGCCCATGGCCCAGGGCAACGGGGGCGCCTTCACCGCGTCGAACACGGTCCGACAGGCGCGAGAGCCCCGTGCTGATCGGTCGATCCTCACGCCGCCTCGGCTATCGCATCGAGCAGGGCCTCGGCCACGGGCAGCACGACCTCGGCGAGGCAGGTCCGCGCCGCCTCGTGCTCGTCGTCGGGCGAGAGCCACCCGTGGGCCCCCATCGCCGCCGTCCAGCGGTCGGAGCGGCGCTCGGGCGGGCCCAGCTTCGCGAGGAAGCCGCGGATCGCGACCGCGACCTCGTCGCCGCCCAGCTCCAGGGCCCAGCAGAGCGTGGCCCACGCCAGCTCGGCGTGCTGGGTCTCGTCGCGCACGATCTCCTCGAGGGCCCGCCGTGCGGCCGGAGCCGTGGCGCCGTCGAGGGCTCTCTGTGCGAGGTAGGCCGCGAGGGTCTCGCCGACCGCACCGTCCCGCAGGGTCCAGACCGCCAGCTCGGCCAGGCTGGACGCGATCGGCGCCCGCTCGCCGAGGTCCATCGGCGCCGGCCCCACGGCCTCGCTGCCGTACACCGACGCGAGCGCAGCTCGACGTCGAGGTCGACATCCTCGTGCGTGCTGGGCGACGCGTGTACGGAGATTCGGTTGGGCACGGTCCCGTAGTAGAGGGATAGCGCTCATGAACCGACCTCACGCGGCGATTCTCGCACGAGGCGAGCCTGTCGTCGGGAGCTACCGTGTGCTGGACGCGAGCCCAGGTCGCTGCCATGGGGTCGCACGCGTCAGTCGGCGGACAACTCGGACAGGAAGTCGTGTAGTTCGGTCCATCCTTGTCTCTGGGCGAGTTGTGCGCCCAGTCGGAGCGTGTCGCCGTCGGGCTGTTCCCGGTTGGCGCGCCAGTAGGCTGCCCCCTTGAGCATTTCGAATGCGGCTTCTGCGTGCCCCTCCTCTTCGAGCAGCTCGGACGCCATGATGTGGCCGTCGCCCGAGTAGGGTTCGGCGCTCGCCATTCCGTCGACACAGAGCCAACCTGGCGCTCGCTTCCACGACGCCGGCCCGTTGCCCTGCAGGATCCTCGCTGCCTTGCGGAGCGTGCTGACGCCATCACCGCCAATCGGAAGCGGTGAGAATGGATCCGTCCGCGTGTAGGCCCCATCGAGACCGCTCGCCCCCAAGCACAGGCGGTGGGCAGCCTCCAGCAGGTCCGAGGATGGTGCTGGAACCACGCGAGACCGCCGGCCAATGCCCCCCTCGACGGGCACGGACTCCTCGCGAAAGAGGGCATTGAATGCGACCATCGCAAGGGACCTGGCCAGGTTGGACGAGGAGTCTGTGGGCATGTGTGACGGGTTCCTGCCCGCACATCGCAGCGCGTAATCCCGGAAGATCTCGTTCTCGGGTGACGGATCCAGGCGCTCGAAGATCTCCGTCCAGCACTGGCGCTGCTCGGGCAGCGACCTGCGGTTGGCATTTCGCCGGCGCAGGTCGTCGTCGAACAGCACGTCCCGATACGCGTCCAGGGTCTCGGACGTCCCGCCCAACGCCTGGTGCAGGCTCCGCAGCTCGGCATCGACGGCGTCCCAATAGGCTCGAGCCGGCTCCCAACCGTGGTCGCCGCCACGCAGGCACGCCCGAAACATGAAGGTGGGGAGTGCTGTTGCGGCGCTCGACGACACCGTCACCACGCCGCTGCCTCCGACCAGGAGGACCGGGAGTGTGGGGTCGTTCAGGGAGACTCCGGGTCGGAGGGGCTTTCCGAGGACCCAGCGGTTCTGGTGGACGGCGAAGGGGGCGATCCACCACGTTCCGCCGGCCACGTGCTCGCGCCAGCGGCTCCGGTCCCAGCGGCCGACGAGGTCGAGGTTGGCGACGACCGTCGACCGGTAGCTGAGAGCGATCGCGTCCAGGTCGAGCATGTCGGCGTCGGCAGACCTCTGGTGACGTACCGGGCGTTGGTTGGTGAGCGGTCGCCACAGCGCCGTGGCCTCGGAGGTCAGCGCAGATAGCACACCCTCGTGCTGGCTGTACTCGCGGTCGAGAGGGTGGCTCGGCCCCTCGACGAGCTCGCCCACCGAGTGAAGCGTGCTGGACACGCGCAAGAACTGGCTCGCGCTGACGAGCTGGCTGCAGCCCGGAGCCTTCGAGTTCTCGGCCTTGGAGCTCGTCGAGGGGCTGGCCGCGCTGGTCCCCCCGCCCCGCAAGAACCAGATGGGATGACCAGGCCGGCCTCCCCCGCTCCAGTGCGATCCTTCGCGCGATTGACGGGGCCGAGGCCCTCAACGAAGTCGAAGGAGACCGGACATGCAACCAACCCCTCAACGCCACACCAAGCCGCGGGGGGTCAGCCCGCAGCAGCGGCGGGCGGGGCCCTCCTGTCCTGCGCAGCAAGCCAGCGACGCGGCCACGGGGTTTCTGGGCCTCTCACGGTGGAGAGCGTGGACAAGAGCACCTATGGGGTGCGACCACTTCCGGTGTCGGAACATCCCTCGTCGACGAGGTCGTCGCAGTCCTGGTCTACACTGTCGTCGCACACTTCGTCGGCGTATGGGTGGACCTCGTTGTCCTCGTCGTCGCAGTCGCCGAAGGCGCAGTCCTCGCCGGGCTCGCAGGGTGCCCATCCGTCGTTGTCGTTGTCGGTCGAAGGGCCGACGACATCCCATACGGCGGTGTCGGTGTCGCCCGACGAGCTCTTGTCGGTGCAACCGGCTGGTGCCAACAGGGCCAGGAGCAGGGCGCGTGCAAGCATCCGATCGTACTCCGATAGGACTTCCTCATACTCCGTGCAGCCGATGTCCTCGACCCCCACGGAGAGGCACCCCCGTGGCAAGTCCTGGAGTATCCTTGGCCATGGCTGCCTTGATGATCCTTACGGGCTCCGCGCTGGCGGGCAGCATCGAGGTCTCCTGCGCGGACGGTGCAGCCTGCGGCGAGGGTGCGGTCGCGAGGGTGATGCCGGTGGCCTTCGAGGACGGTGCGATCGAGCAGGTGTGCGAGCCGCGCGGCGCGCAACGCTGGTCGTGCCCCACGCTCGACGACCCCAGCTCCACGTGGTCCATCTCCGTCTCCAACGGGCTGAGGGCCGTCCGCATAGAGGCGTCTCCGGGCGACGCGCTGGTGGTGGAGCTCCCGGCACTCGAGTCCGAAGTCTGCCTGGCGCGGCCGACCTCCGAGGCTACCGACTGCGTCGCGGCCCTCCGGACCGAAGAGGGCGTCTTGTACCTGGGCACCGTCGGCTGGGACGAGCCCGTCCCGATCCCCCAGGCCGCTGGTGCGTGTGGACGGGTGACCGTCGCGTGCGCAGCCAACAGCTTCCACGGGAAGGTCACCCTCGACGAGCTGGCCGGAGACGCCACGTGCGTCGAGGTGGAGGCCGCGGCCACTGGGAGGGTGTGTGCCTCGTCGGCGTGTCGCCTTCGCAGCCCCGACCCCGTGCTCGGCCTGATGTGGGCCCACCGTCCCAAGTGGGTGGGCGCGTGCACGCGCGAGCTGCCCCCCGGTGACTACGTCCTCTCCTGCCCGGACGGCGAGGTCATCGGCGGCACGCAGATGTGGTCGACCACCCAGGTGGCGCTCGCCTCGGGCCAGACCCTTCGGTACGACGGGCCGTGAGGGGCTGGAGGGCGTGGAATCGCCCCATGGTGGCCCTGGCCACGGCGTAGACTGAACCATGGGACCCTTCCTCGCCCACACCCGCGCGGTCGCCGTGGGCTGGCGCCAGCCGGTCGCCTGGATCGCGCTGGCGGGCTGGGTCAGCGGGCCCCCCGTCTGGCTCACGCCGAGCCTCTTCGCGGCCCTGGCCGTCGCCGGGCTCGGCGCGGGGTGGGCCTCGACCGTGTTCCGGATGCCGCGATGAGCTGCCGACGATGCCGAGCTCGCTCCTGCTCGGGGGATCATCGGGGCGGTGGTGATGGCTCCGCCTCGCGACGGCCGATCAGTACCCGACCGCCGGCACCACGTAGACAGCCCCGCCCGCATCGGCGCCGACCCAGCTCTGGCTCGCCCCGAGCACCAGGTCGGTCATCCCGTCGCCCGTGAGGTCGCCAGCGTCCATCGAGGTGCCCAGCATGTCGTAGGTCCCGGTGCCGATGACCGTGGCGTGGGCATCCGCGGGCACCGAGAAGCCGCTCACACCGCCGTGGAAGAGGTAGACCTCGCCGCCGTCATTCGACACCGCGTCGGCGCCCGGCGCCGAGACCAACAGGTCCGCCTGCCCGTCCCCGTCCACGTCGCCGGGGCCGTGCACCGCCCAGCCCACCGCGTCCAGGGTCGTGTCCCCCTCGAGCTTCCAGGCGGCGCCGGACAGGCTGGTCTCGCCGCTCCACCCGGAGAGCTGGGCGCCGCCCACCAGGTAGGCCCTGCCCTCGTTCATCTCCCCCAGCGGACGGGCCTGGTGGGCGCCGGCGAGGAAGTCGTCGTAGCCGTCTCCGTCGGTGTCCCCGACTCCGGCGAGGCTCCGAGGCGTGTAGGCCACGAGGTCGGTGGTCGGGGGCGCCAGGATGTGGTCGGCGTCGGAGAGGAAGGTCGTGCCGGAGGCGGGCGCCAGGTAGACCAGCACCGCCCCCGTGTAGCCCACACCGTCCACGAAGTAGCTGGCCGACCCGACGATGAGGTCGTCGAGGCCGTCGCCGTCGAGGTCTCCGGCACCGTCGACGCTCGTGCCGATCTTGGTGGTGTAGGAGCCCTCGTAGTCCCCGTAGATGGTGAAATCGGCGTCGCGGACGTCGCCCGGAGCAAGGGTGGCGCCTGAGTAGATGTAGACGGAGCCGCTGCTGGCCAGGAAGCTGTCGTCCTGCCACGCTCCGATCGCGAGCTCGCTGAGGCCATCACCGTCGAGGTCCCCGGCATCGGCCACGCTGATGCCGAAGCAGGACTCCTCGGGGCCGACGATCAGGATGCCCTGATCGGTCAGCTCGCCGCTGGTCAGGGTCTCGAGCACCACCACCTCGGCCTCGTAGCAGTTGCCCTGTTCGGCACCGCCGCCCGGAGCCCCCACCACCAGCTCGTCGTCGCCGTCTCCGTCGACGTCCGGGAGCGTCGTGAGCCCCTGCCCGGCGTAGCCCTGGTCCCGGGAGGAGGTGAGCTCGGCATCCGCCGCGTAGAGCTCGGCGTCGGCGGTGATCGGGCCGAGGGTCAGGTAGACCTTGCCCTGGACCTCCTTGCCTCCCTCGGCCGCTCGGGGCGCCCCGGTGGCCAGGTCGAGCTGTCCATCTCCGTCCAGGTCACCCACCGCGACCGCCGAGCCGGCCTGCTCGCTCGCCAGCGCACCGCGCACCTCGAGCGCGTCCGCGTCCGTCCTGAGCTCGCCGCTCCACCCGCAGCCGCTTGGCGTGCCGTCGCAGTCGTCGTCCACGCCGTTGTCGCAGACCTCGGTCGCGGCGGGATGGACCGCGGCGTCGCCGTCGTCGCAGTCCCCCTCCTCGACGGTCCACCCGTCGCCGTCGTCGTCGTCGCCGCTTCCGATCCCGGAGTCGGTGTCGGTGTCGGTGTCGGTGTCGGTGTCGGTGTCGGTGTCGGTGTCGGTGTCCGTGTCGGTGTCCGTGTCCGTGTCCGTGTCCGTGTCCGTGTCCGTGTCCGTGTCGGACTCCCCGGTGTCCGTGTCCGCGACACACGAACCGTCTTCCTCATGGGTGCCCTCGCCGCAGCTGAGGTCCGTCCCACCCGTGCACCCCAGCCAAAGCGCCATGAATCCCATCGTTCCTCCACCACCCCAGGCTACAGCACCCGCGTCGCCTCATGGGGATCTTCACGTCGAGGGGCTCGCAGCGACGGCGAGCTCCTCACGAGCTTCCGCACGACGGAGGCCGCTGAGAGCACGCGGCCTCCCGACGCCGAGCCGACCGTCGTCTGCGCGTCGGCCGCCAACCCCTTCGGCGGCGCTTGCCTCGGTCCAGCGGTCCAGTTCGACCTCGCTCCGCTCCCACACGGCTACTACGTCGCTGAGGTGACGCCGGATGGAGGCGACGAAGCCATGCTTGTCTACGGGGACGCTCAGGAAGTGGACGTGTTCTTCCATCTCTGCGCGTCCAACGTGTCGAGCGAGATGGTCGAGTGGTCGAGCCTGAGCGTCCGGCTGGCCTCGGTGTCATCCGCCGGTCGGGTGGGTGCGTGGACCAGCCGGATGGTGGTCGAGCTGCCATGGTCGGACGGCGAGGTGTGTGTGCCCGCGCACCAGGTGATGACCCAGACCGAGGAGATCTCCTCGCGCGGATGTACCGCGGGGCCCGGGTCGTTCGGGAGGGCTTCCGCACTCCTCCTCCTGCTCGCCTGTAGAGCAGGTCGGCGACGGAGCGCCACCAGCCTGCACGGTCGCCGGTGATCGCGTCGATGGGCTACCGTTCGGCGGGCTGGGCCTCCTTCCGTTGGCTCCGTCGCGTCAGCCCATGCAACGCCTACACCATCAGCCCGCCGCCGAGGCCGCCAGCCACCCTTCGGACACCCACCTCCTCGACCGACACCACCAGGTAGGTGAGTGCGGCCTGTCCGCCCGTGTACCCAGCCACCCTGTTGGTGTGGAGGTTGAGCAGCATTCCTGCGCGGCGCCCCCCGCCGTCCAGGCGAGCAACCGGCGAGGGTCGAGGTGGGCATGTTTGCGCAGGTACCGCGTGGGAGGGCGCTCGAGCCGCATGATCGGTAGCGATCAGGCAGCCCGAGCCCGCAGCAGCGCCTCCGCCACCGGCAGCACCACCTCCCGGAGACAGCGTCCCGCCGCCGCCTGCTCGGCTACGGGGTCCATGCAGCCGTGTGCCGCGAGGGCTTCCGACCACTGGCGGGGGTAGGCCTGCGGCTCCGCGGCGGACGAGAGGAAGCTCCGGAGGGCTTGGGCGACGCGTGCCCCACCGACGTCGAGGGCCCACGCCAGGGTGGCCCAGGCCAGCTCCGCGTGCTCGGTCTCGTCGCGGACGACCTCTTCGAGCGCCTCACGAGCCGCAGGATCCGTCGTCTGTTCCAGGGCGCAGTCGGCGAGGTAGGCGGCGAGGGTCTCGCCCAGAGCGCCGTCGCGAAGGGTCCAGATCGCCAGCTCCTCGAGGTTGCGCGCTACGGGCACTCGTCCGCCGAGGTCCATCGGCGCTGGCCCCAGTGGCTCCCCGGCGTACCTGGACGCCAGGGAGAAGCAGCGTACGGCGTGGGCGACTTCCTGGCGAGCGGCATGCTGGGCGGCGAGCAGGAGCTCTGGAGGCGCGCCGTGTGCGAGGAGGTCCAGGGCGAAGCGGTGGAAGCCGGCGACCGAGGCATGCTCGGCCTCCGCATTGTGGCGCCAGAAGGTCGCAAGGGCACGCCGCTGCTCGTCACTCAGCGGCGCCGACGCCGGGAGTGGCTCGCGCCAGGCCTCCGAGCGCCGTGTCTCCGAGGTCACCGGACGACCCTCCTCGTCCAGCAGCGGGCGCCCGTAGCCGCAGCACGTGAAGCAGCTGTGCTCGTAGGTGCAGAGGTCCTCGTCCTGCGCGAGGAGGGTCACGTACTCCGTGCACCAAGCACCCGCGCCGCCCGCCTCCTGGATCAGCCCGGCGGCTACGTAGGGGTCGGGGCAGGTCGCTGGACCGGTGTCTCCCGTGTCGGCTGTGAGCGAGATGGTGGTCCTGTAGACCGGGTCCTCGTGGTCGCTACAGTCGTAGCCGCTGTCTCCATCGTCGCTGCGGTCCTTCTGCTTGTCGCAGGCGGTGCCCAGCGCCACCAGCCCGAGCGACAGCAGAAGCCGTGTCCTGAAGCGTGCATCCCTCTTCGCCATGACTCCTCCGTGTGCTGATCGATCCTCAGGCCGCCTGCGCCACCGCGTCCAGCAGCGCTTCCGCCACCGGCAGCACGACCTCGGCAAGGCAGGTCCGGGCCGCCTCGTGCTCGTCGTCGGGGGAGAGCCAACCGTGGGCCCCCATCGCCGGCGTCCAGCGATCGGAGCGACGCTCGGGCGGGCCCAGCTTGGCGAGGAAGCCGCGGATCGCGACCGCGACCTCGTCGCCGCCCAGCTCCAGGGCCCAGCGCAGCGTGGCCCACGCCAGCTCGGCGTGCTGCGTCTCGTCGCGCACGATCTCCTCGAGGGCCCGCCGCGCGGCCGGTGCGGTGGTGTGTTCGAGGGCGCGCTGCGCGAGGTAGGCCGCCAAGGTCTCCCCGACCGCACCGTCCCGCAGGGTCCAGACCGCCAGCTCGGCCAGGCTGGACGCGATCGGCGCCCGCTCGCCGAGCTCCATCGGCGCCGGACCCACGGCCTCGCCGCCGTACACCGACGCGAGCGAGAAGCAGGTCACCGCGTGCCGCACCTCCTGCGCCGCGGCGTGCTGGACCCGGAGGAGGAGCTCGGGCGGCGCGCCGTGGGCCAACAGGTCGAGGGCGAAGCGGTGGAAGCCGGCCACCGACGAGTGCTCGGCGCGGGCGTTGTGCAGCCAGAAGCCCGCGAGTGCCTCCCGCTCCTCAGCGCTGAGGGTGTCGATCGGCACCACGACCGGCTCCCGCCAGCGATCGGTGGGAGCGGTGGGGGACTCGACGGGTTGGCCGTCCTCGTCCAGGTAGGGGCGACCGTAGGCACAGCAGCTCCAGCACATGTGCTCGTAGGTGCACTGGTCGCCGTCCTGCTCGAGCAACGTGATCTCGTCCTGGCAGTGGTCCCCCTCCTGGCCGCTGCCTTCGATGAGGTAGGCGGCTTCCCAGCTGTCGGGGCATGTGGTGGGAGCCTCCGCCGGCGCTCCCGTGTCGGCGGTGTCGGCCGAGCCGGTGTCGCGCTGGGCGACGAGGTCCACGGTGGTCACGTAGGTCGGGTTCTCGCAGCCGCCCGGGACCACCCAGCAGCCGGTGCCGACCGCGCCCAGGCCGAGGGTGACCAGCAGGTGTTGCCGCAGGATGGCCGCATCGGAGCGGTGGTTTCGGGACATGGTCCCTCCTCGACTCAGGGTAGCTGCTCGATCCAGGCCACGGCGCGGCCCGGGCCATCGAGCGCCGCGAGGGCCGCACGGATCCGCTTGCGGGGCGCGCCCGGCAGGGCGATCGCCTCGTCGATGGCGGCTCGGAGTCGCGCGGGGCTCACCTCTTCGGCGGGCACGGCACGGGCGAGCCCGCGGGGGACGAGCAGCTCGGCGAGGGCGTGGTGCTCCCCGCCGGAGGGGACCAACACCAGGGGGACCCCGTGCTCCAGAGCGCCCAGCACGGTCGCCGTCGTCCCGCTGCAGACGACCACGGCCGCGTGGGGCAGCACCGCGTGGTGGGGCACGGTCGGCCCCGCGAGCGTGCCCCGCGGCAGGGCACGGATGGCCTTGTCGAGGCGCGACGTGGACATCGCGAGCCGGGCGCCCGGGGGCAACGCCGTGGACAGCGCGGGCCAGAGCCCACGTCCACTGAAGGTCCGGCCGGGCTGCGCGTAGACCACCGGGGCGCTGGACGCGGCCAGCCACCGATGCACAGCGTCGGGCACCGCGGGGTCCCAGCGGCAGCTGCCGACCAGGTAAGCGGCCCCCGACAGCTCGGGCACGCTCCGCACCAGGTGCAGGTCGCCGAGCAGGGTCCCGACGGGCAGCTCGGCGAGCCCCGCCTCTGCCGCACGCTGTCGCCAGGCCGCGGCCAGCTCGTCGCGCCGGGAGCCGGTGTCGGGGAGCAGCGGCGTGCACGGGCCGATCACCGCGACCGGGATCTGGTGCCTCGCGGCGACGAGCAGCGCACCCAGACAGAGTGCGCTCGCGAGCACCACGTCGGGCTCCTCGGCATGGCACGCCCGGTCGAGCACGGCGAGCTGGTCCCGCACGGCCTCCCGGGTGTGCCAGCTCCCGACCCGGAAGGGGGGACCGTCCACGCGCACGACCTCGTGTCCGGTGGCCGCGAGCCGCTCGGCTACGGCGCGTACCGGGAAGGCGAAGCCCGGGGAAGCGAGCGCCGAGCAGAGGATGCGCACCTTCGGATGGAAGCACGGACGAGACGGGGTGGCCAGCGGGCCTGCCTCGCCGACGGCTCCCCCGGCTTCTGCCTTCGCGGGTCACTGGACGTACCGGAGCGCCCAGCCCGTGGGCGAGAAGCAGGGCCCCCTCCCCCGTGCCCTACCGTGGGCCGCCTCCGGTCACTGGAGTCCAGTGTGACGGCTCTCGAAAGACGGCCAGGGTCGCGAAGGCCGAGATGTACCCGTCGTCGTCGACACGGACGCTGGTGGCGAGGCGTGCGTAGTCGAGCGTCGCGGGCACGACGGAGGGCGTCTCCATGTTTCTCCGGATTCCGCGCGTGGACTCGACGAGGTGATGGCGGGGTGCCCTGGCCTAGCGTGTCACATGTCCGTGGGCGGTAGGATGCGGGATGCTGATCTGGCTCCTGCTGGTGGGATGTCCGTGCTGCACGCGTTGCTCGGGGTGCACGGGGTGGGGCGATCCGTGCAAGGTCGACACGGGCATCGTGCTCACGGACGAGCAGAACTACGCCATCGACGTGAGCATGGAGCTGGAGCTGCTCACTGCGGCGCCGTGGACGGACCTCGAGGTGTGCTGGGACGAGCTCAGCACCGACCTGTACGGCGAAGAGCTGCATCCGCTCGACGAGGTGGTGAAGGTGCAGCTGGTGCTCTTCAACCGCCTCACGTCCCAGGAGGTGCTCGACAAGCTGGCGGGCTGCGGGCTGCGGCAGGCGGACGTGAGCGGCTATACGAGCGCGGACATCGACACGCCCTCGGATGGATGCCTGCGGCTGAGCGAGCTGGACTTCCTGGGCACGGCGCTGGACCCGACCGAGGAGATGGACCCCGACGCGAGCTTCCTCCTGGTGTTCTACACCGAGGCAGGGATCGCCTGGATGGCGTTGCTGGAGCTCGACGAGGACATTGACGTGACGCGGGTCTCCGTCGATCCCGACGTCGGGGTGGTGCTCACCGACGCGGACCTGGCCACTGCCGAGCAGATTTCCTTCGTGCCTGGCTGTAGCAGCTGGGTGGACTGGACGGGGCTGGAGGCTTCGTCGTCGCCTTGCGAGCTGAAGCTGTCGGACGTGGAGCGCCTGCGGCTGGGTCGCTTCGACGTCGGTCGAGAAGAGCTGGAGGTGGCCTTCCCCGCCGTCGACGAGCTGGCGCTGGAGATCTGGGAGGCAGACGTCGACGGCCTGCCCGGCTTCGACCTGGTCGACCTCCCGCCGAGCGACCTGGGCAACGACTTCCAGTTCCTGGACCCAGCCTACACCTGGGTGCTCGCCCTGGACTGCGTCGACTGCTCCGCGGTCCTGGCCCCGGTGTTCCTGGGTGTGTTCGACCAGAACGAGGGGGAGGCTTCGGAGGATGAACCTACATCGGGAGCGAGTGATGGGGATGAGCAGGGCGCCTCGGGGCGCGATGCCTGTGACTGACGGGATTGCTCGAGCGGTGTCGCTATCCCGCGTGGTGGGCGCGTGAAGCTCCTCGCGCCTCTCTTGGTGGCCGCATCGCTCGCGGGAGCGGACACGGAGACCCGTGGGGTCACCGACCGCGAGCTGAAGCAGCTCCTCCGAGACCACTGGGTGTGGCTCCAGGAGCAGGAGCCGCGGGTCGCCATGGCCGCGGGGGACCGCAACTCCGTCTGGAGGTTCGGGCTCCGGAGCCCGAGCGCCCTGGGCGAGCGGCGCTCGGAAGCTACCGCACTCCTGGAGCGGGCCGAGGCGATGTCCACGGCCGGGCTCGACGTCGAGGATCTGGAGCACCATGGGCTACTCGTGCGGCACCTGCAAGGGGTGGTCGACGAGGTCGCCTGCGGGTTCGAGCAGTGGCGGGTGGTGCCCCAGGCCAACCCGTTGATGCGGGCCAACAGCCTAGCGACCATCC
>Ga0114933_10004067_pt1 | contig 13929 bp, 14 predicted proteins | sample 4SBtaG_FD_89691 | JGI IMG/M metagenome (GOLD analysis project Ga0114933, IMG submission 89691) | Deep subsurface microbial communities from Kolumbo volcano to uncover new lineages of life (NeLLi) - 4SBTROV12_W25 metaG | ecosystem: Environmental > Aquatic > Marine > Volcanic | place: Kolumbo...
CGTCTTGTATATTCTTAAACCTATGGTAACTAAAGTAGCCGCAATCATTTGCCACGGAAACTTTAGTCCCATAATTAAGGAGTACCTAAAGACATCATCAAATGCTTCTTGTAATTTTTTATCTTCGTCTTTACTTGACACTTCGTTTATTACTTTCTTGGTTGTTTACAAATACTCTAATCAATCTTGACACATCAACCTCCTCTTTTTTGAGCGTCTTGGGATGTGTGAATAACACCTTACTCTTGTTGACCTCTAATTGTATGCCTATATTAGAACAAACAACTATAGCGTCATCTGTATTCTTTCTCCAGTCGTGACTACTATAACCTAATACGTCTTCGCTCATTATTCATCTCCTTTAACATAGCAGAAATTATGACCGCTGCTACTGGTTGTTGTTTATTACTGATCTTAGAGTCAGCGCTTCTCTCTAGTCTATTTTTTATATAATTAGGCTCAATGTTTAGTAAAGCACAATAGTATTTAAATTGTGGGTCATCATCTTCGATCCACCTAAGCGCCTCTATCTTGTGTTTTAATTTTCTCTTATTTGTGCCTGTGTATTTAGCGTCCTCAACTGCTTGAGTTAGTATCGCTGTAATTAACTTCTCACCTTCCATCATTATCTCATCCAATCTGTATTTTCAACATATTCATTTTTTTTAATAACTTCTTTTATCTGACTAAAATAGCACCAGTTAGATCCAAAAGATATCGCACCCATATAGTTCAGGTCGGTATCATATTCTTTTGCGTTGACCCCTAGTTCGCCAGCAACATCTGACTTATCTGTAGCGATACCTATATTTACTATAGCACCTTCTCTACCTCTATCGTCTCTAATCACATCACCTAATTTAATTTGCATTATTTAACACTCTCTTCCTGAGCATATAAACACAATATAAACATTGCAACGCCCAATAGTGCCATCGCACCACCTTTTAACCATTGATCTGTTTCGATAGAGCCCACAGCACCTACCATAATCAATACTCCTAAAACACCAGAGCAAACAGAGGTGTATTCAAAAAATTTTTTCATTATTTTCCTCCTTGTAAAGATAAGGCAACTTCAGCCTTTGATTCTTCTTTTGCATAATATAGGTGGTCACCCACGTTATGTTCATCAATACCTATCATATTGACATTATCGATACCTGAGATTTTATTCTCAGCAGTATCTTGGTCGATCTTACCAGCAAGGTAGTCGTCTGTAATCTTATCAACTTGTTTTTCAACAGAGTCCATAATATAGTTTTTTATTTTTGACATAATGTATTCTCCTTTTTAGTTAATTGCCTTGTCATTGTAATGTAAAACTTTTGACTTAGTTAAAGCAGGATTAAAATCTTTTCTTAAAGATTGTCTATCCCAACATTGACCGTAGTCGTTAAACATTCTTTTTTTGTCTTGTTCATTGTCACAAGTCTCACCAAACACATCATAGTAAGAAGTGTAGTATTGATCTTGGTCAATGAGTTCAACTTTTGTCACATTGGTATGGTTTGTAGCCATATCTTTGTAATTCCAGTCACAGAATTTTAAGATTTTCATCTTAATATTCTTGTCATTAAATTTTGATCTGTACTTTTCAGGTACATTTCTGTAAATTGTTTCATAAGCATAGAAAAAATCCCCTTGATGTTCAGGATCCATATACTCTCTTAGATAACACACGTTAAAAGTTTTGTTTTTTTGTTTATTCATACTATCATTATACCGTAAATCGACTTCATTTGCAATAGCGCAATCTGTCGCAGTTAGCATATCTCTGTATTTGTAGTTTTTATCAGTTTTTTTCATAATATACGTTAATAATACACTAAAAAACAAGGATTGTCAAGAAAAAAATGGAAAAAAATGGTAAAATACCAGTTGTTCTTGTTTTGTTCTTATTTTTTTATGGATTTAGCGGCCTGGCAGCGCTAACCAGACCGTGCGTCCAGTATTTTTCCGTCTCCATCAAAATACTAATGTTAATTATATCATTTTTCAACGATTCCGTCAAGCAGTTATAAATAGTTATTGTAAAAATGTAAAGGAAAACCAATATGCACGAGTATAAGGTAAATATTTTGAAGGTGGTTGACGGTGATACCGTTGATGTTGATATAGATTTAGGTTTTGGTGTCTGGCTACGAAATGAAAGAGTGAGAATTGTAGGAATTGACTGTCCTGAATCAAGAACATCCGACAAAATTGAAAAAGTTTTTGGTGAAGCAGCAAAACAAAGGTTAACTTCTTTGTTGAGCTCTGAAGCAGTTCTAAAATCCCAAGTTTCTAAAATGGGAGAAAACATGAAAGGTAAATTTGGTCGTATTTTAGGTGATTTTAAAACAATCAACGATCAGGTTGTTACCGAAGTGTTAATGACAGAGGGACATGCTGTTGCTTATAACGGTGGTGATAAAGAAGCCGTACAAGCACAACACTTAGCAAATAGACAAAGACTAATTGATGAAGGAAAAGTGCCTACACCTGATGGCATGACTACAACACCAAATAAGGTAAACACTTTTAAGGCAACTAAACCACCACTAAGAAGAAAAAAGAAAAAGAAGTAATATAGGAGGATACTCCAATGAATTATTTAAAAAAGATAATTGATTGGGTTTGTAAACCATATGAACCTGAGTTTAGACCAAAAAAAGTTTATAAGATAAAAGGCAAAACATATTATTTAAGGAAAAGTAAAAGAAAAAAAAATGCAAGGTGAATATTCTGTTAAGATAGGTAATAAAGTTTTTGACTACACAAATATAAATGATATTCCTAGAAAGTTTGACCACTTGATTAAATTTGTACCTAAAGAGCCACCTGAGCCACACACTCAGGAAGATCATGATTACATTAATACTTTTCCTGAAAAATTTAAAGAAGTATTCGCAAGGGAACAAAGATAATGCCAGCGGTTACTAGAATAGGCGACGCTGACGTGACTCATTGCTCTGGTATGACAAGAGCACAAGGATCGTCAAACGTATTTGTAAATGGTATAGGTGTTTCAAGACAAGGTGATAATAATACTACTCATCTTCTACCACCAAACATACCACCTTGTCCATCTCATGCAGCTGGTATTGCTTCAGGATCATCAACTGTAAAAGTGAATGGCAAAGGCTGTGGTAGAGTTGGTGATAGTATATCAGGTTGCACATCTGTAGCTGCAGGATCAAGTAATGTCTTTGCAGGTGGGTGATATAAATAGTATTAGGAGAGAAATATGGCAAGTTATGATTCTGCTAAACAGACAAATACAAGTAAGAGAAGTGGTCAAGTTTATGTAGACCTTAATTTAGATTTTCAACAAAATTCTGCTACTAAAGATATTCAAAAGATAGTAGATGTAGAAGCTGTAAAAAGAAGTGTTAGAAATCTAATTAATTTAAATCATTATGAGAAGCCTTTTCATCCAGAGATAGGGTCTAATTTGAGAGGCATGTTATTTGAAAATATAACACCTCAAATGAGTCATGCTATTCAAAAAGAGATTTCTTTGTTATTACAAAATTTTGAACCAAGAGCAAAACTAGTTCAAGTAGCTACAATGCCACAGTTCGAGAGAAACGCATACGCTGTCACAATATCTTTCTTTGTACAAAACAGTCCAGATAGAATTGTGGTAGAATCATTTTTAGAAAGAATAAGATAATATGGCAACTAAACTAGAAATATCACAATTAGACTTTGACGGAATCAAAGACAATCTAAAAACTTTCTTATCACAACAAGACGAGTTTGTTGATTACGATTTCGAGGGTTCTGGTATGAATATATTGTTAGATGTTCTGGCTTATAATACACACTATCTTGGATATAATGCTAATATGTTAGCAAATGAAATGTATCTTGATAGTGCCGATCAGAGAGCAAGTGTTGTATCTTTAGCAAAACAAGTTGGTTATACACCAAGAAGTGCTACCTCAGCAAAAGCAACAATTGATCTGGTTGTCAATAATGCTTCTGGTGCTTCTATTACAATGTCAAGAGGAACAAAATTTTCAGCAACTGTTGATGAAACAAATTATAACTTTGTAAATAACGCTGACGTTAGCATATCACCAGTTGATGGTGTTTACAAATTTTCTAGTTTAGATTTATTTGAGGGCACATATTTAAATTTTAAATACACAGCAAACACATCTGATACTGAACAAAGATTTATTATACCTAATGATAATGTTGACACTAACACATTAACAGTCAAGGTACAAAATTCAGCTTCAGATTCTACAACAAACACATACACTTTAGCACAAGGTATAACAGGATTAGATTCTACATCTAAGGTTTATTTTTTACAAGAAGTTGAAAATGGTAGATTTGAGGTTTACTTTGGTGATGGTGTTCTAGGACAAGCAATCGCTGATGGTAATATTGTGATATTAGATTACATAACTTGTAATAGAGATGAAGCAAATGGTGCCACAACATTTACGTTAGCAGGAAATGTTGGTGGATTTACAGACGTAACCATAACTACTTTAAATAATGCAAATGGTGGTGACGCTCCAGAGACAATTAAATCAATTAAGTATAATGCACCTAGAGATTATACGTCACAGGATAGAGCGGTCACAGCAGACGATTATAAAGTTCTAGTAAAAAGCTTATATGCAAACGCTCAATCAGTTCAGGTTTACGGTGGTGAAGACGCTGCAACACCTGACTATGGTAAAGTTTATATTTCTATTAAAGCAAAATCAGGCTCTAATCTAACACAACTAACAAAAGAAAGTATTGTTAAAAGTTTGAAATCTTTTGCTGTTGCTTCGGTAACACCTGTGATTATTGATCCTGAAACAACTTTCATAACCCTTACAACAGTATTTAAATTTGATTCTAGTTTAACAACTAAAGACGTATCCACTTTACAAACAAATGTCTTAAATGCTGTTTCTAGTTATAACACATCCACACTAGAGGATTTTACAGGTATGTTTAGATATTCAGAGGTCTTAAAAACAATAGATGACGCTGACACATCCATATTATCAAATATCACAAAAGTTAATATGTACAAATTTATTACACCTACTTTAAACTCGGCGTTGAAATATACGGTATCTTTTAATAACGCATTTTACAATCCACACTCTGGTCATGCTTCAGATATGGGTGGTATTGTTTCATCAACAGGATTTAAAATAAGTAATGATAATTCAACTAATGAACATTTTTTAGATGATGATGGTGCTGGTAATATTAGAGTTTATTATTTAAGTGGTACAACAAGAATTTATACAAGTACATCTTTTGGTACAGTTGACTACACAACTGGTGAAATAATTTTAACATCTGCTAACATCACAAGTATTTCTAATGTTGATGGCGCTGCTAGCACAAGAATAAGGGTCACGGTAGTACCTGACTCAAATGATGTTGTGCCTGTAAGAAATCAGGTATTGTCTATCGATACAGCTAATTCATCATTCACTGGTGATGTTGATGAAATAGAAAGTGGTAGTTCACAAGCAGGTACAGGATATACTACTACCAGCAGTTATTAGGTGGTAAGTAATGTCTGATATAAAAAAATCAAATAAGAAAAAACTCTCAACACTAGTTAAACAACAATTACCCGAGTTTGTATTAACAGATCATCCTAAATTTGCAGAATTTATTTCATCATATTTCCTGTTTATGGAATCTGCTGAGATAACTTTAGAATCATTTACATCAATAGATCATATACTTTTAGAATCTGAAGCTGCAACAGACAGTTTTGTATTAATAGATAGAACAAACGCATTTGGTTTAGACTTAGGTGATAAAATTGTTGCTGAAGAAAATGATTTTGCTGGTTCTTTTAGAAAAGGTGAGGTAATTACAGGCTCAACATCTGGTGCAACGTCAACAGTTCTAGCAGAGGATCTAGTTTCTAATTCAAGATTATTCATATCAGCAAATAATGGTTTTATAACAGGCGAAACTGTGACTGGTTCACTATCTGGTGCAACGGCATTGGTAAAAAAATATCGTGCTAATCCAGTAGAGAATATTCAGCAACTTCTAAACTACTCTGATCCAGATCATACCATAAGTGACTTCTTATCACAAATGAAAGAGGAGTTTCTTAATACTATTCCTACAGATACAGATGACTCACTTAGTACAAGAAAATTAATCAAGAATATTAAATCATTATACAGAGCAAAAGGTACAGCAAAAGCACACCAGGCTTTCTTTAGAATATTATTTAATGAACCATCAGAGGTATACACACCAGCTGATGATATGTTAAGGGTATCAGATGGTTCTTGGAATGTTCAAACATTTATTCGTTGTACACAAACAGCATTACAATCTGTTAATGATCCCATCTTCTTAACAGGTCAAGTTATAACTCAAGCAAATGATCCTTCATCAACAACAGTAAACAAAGCAACCGCAATCGTAGAAAACGTATTAAAGTTTCAAGAAGGTAGTACAACAGTTATTGAAATAGTAATTAATAATGAAACAGTTAGTGGTACTTTTGTAAATGGCGCTACTGTCACTGGCACAAGTAATATTGATGATGACACTATAATTGGTGTTGTGGTATCTCAAGCGGTATCAACAACAACAATCACTAACGATGGTAGCACACTAACAGTTGGTGATGAAGCAACAATATCAGGTGGTGGTGGTTCTGGTGCCAGAATACAAGTGCAAGATTTATCTGAAGGAGGTGTTGATGAGGTTATCGTCAATGCTGCTGGACAAAACTATCAAGAGGGCGACACACTAACATTTAGTTCAGGAACTGCTGAAGCAAAAGTTGCTGTTGTGGGTGGTGGTATTGCACCTGAATCAGGTAGTGTGGATATTCATGTCGAGTTAGAGTCAGGCACAATATCAGGTTCTGGTTCTGGTGATTTATTGCTTGAAGAAGCTGTTGATAATGGTCGTGGTGGTAAATTTTTAGATTCTGCTACACCAGTTGACAATTTAAGAATTAGAGTTGCACTAGAAAATGAAACTGGTGGTATATTATCAGAAGCGTCAAGTGGCTCAAATATTATCTATATTGTAAATCAAGATAGTGAGCCAGACAAACCATATAACATAGAAGCAACAGACCATATCGTATTAGAGGAAGAAACTGCCAGTGAGGGAACAATTGGTAATAAGATTGTTCAACAAAATGCAACAGGCACTGGTGACATAACAGATATAAGAATGATCGCAAGTGGTGGTGGATACACATCATTACCTACTGCAACTATTGATGGTGTTAGATTTATAGGTCTAGAGGATGCTACAGATTTAAATACAACTGACTTTAGTAGAATAGAATTAGAGACAGGTGGTAGAATTGTAAATGAATCATCACTCGCTACTTTAAATGCAACTGGTGGAACTGTAATACCTTTTGGTGCTGATATTGGTAGTGCAACATCATTAAATATTATTGAACATGGTATTGCTTTTACATCAGCACCCACGTTAGCGTTTCCTAAATACGCTGTTCTTAAAACAGTATCAGGCACAATATCTGCTGATGAAACATTTACATCAAACATATCTGGTGCAACAGGTTCAATAATTTCTTTTGAAGCACCTCTCTTAAAATATACAGCAACACAAAGCGAGTTAGAGGTTGGTGATACAATTACAACATCTGGTAGTCAAACTGCTGTTGTTGTAAAAGCAGACACACTTACAGCAACTGCTACGATAGGTGCCAAGGTTACAACTTCTGGTGCTTATATAAATCAAGATGGACACATATCTGAGGGTTCTAAAAAAATTCAAGACAGTTTGTATTATCAAGATTACTCTTATGTAATTAAAGTATCTGAATCAATTAATAAATGGCGAGACGCTTTAAAGAGAGCAGTTCACCCATCTGGTTTCTATGTGACTGGAGAGGTAAATATTGCTTCAAGAATAGACGCTCAAGTTAGACGACCAGTTGGTGCTACATTGGCTGCAGGATTATTCTCTGGCACATCTGACAGTCCAATCTACATGAGATTAAATACATTGTTCTCTACTATCTTTGGTAGAAGAACAGGTGTTGGTCTGAAATTTATGAGTAATGGTATTGAGTTAGATGGTAAAACAAAAGTATCATCATTAGTTGCAAGAACAGGTGTGGCAGTAGAACCTCAAAATGATTACAGAGATACAAGTACAAATACAGAAAAAGAATTGAATCTACATCCTGAAACCACAATTGAGACAGAAAAAAGAAGCAGAACAAATTTTTATACTAATACAGATTACAAGGTTAGAGGTTATAATGTAAAAGCAGGTTTTGCATATGCAGGACCTAGAATAAAAAGTTTAAATAATTTTATGTTTTCTGCTTTCTCAGCTAACAATGCAATCACACTAGAGGGTGGTACTGGTGCAGGTGAAATAATACTAGAAAATGAACACGGTGTATTACAACACCCACAATCAGACTCTTTTAGTGCTAGGGTTAACTCTTTTACTAATTTAAGATTTGGTAGTACAAATACAGGTACAGATAAGATCATACAAGAAGACGGATCAAACTTATTGAATGAGACCACAGGTTCAGATACAGACGATGGAGTAGATGAGTTTTTACTAGAGGAAAATGTAGATGGAACGACACTAAGAATATCTGATTTCACAGGTACAACTACAAATCCTAATCACAAAACTAATTTAGCGTTTCCTACTGAGGTCACTAAATCGGCTTAGAAAAGTCTTATAAATAATAGAAAGAAACATAGAGATAATGGGAAAAAACAATGGCAGCAATAATTACAAACAAATTTAGAATAAACAATGCGGAACAGTTCGTTGAGTCTTTTTCAGAGACAGACGCTACAACGTATTACTTATTCATAGGTAGATCACATTCTTGGGCAACAGACGCTGATGTTCAAGGTAATTCTATTAACGAGGGAACAGACGCATCCCCACCAACACCAAATGATGATGTCGCTTCAGAGTTCTATAACTTTGATGATATGATCGGTGCTAAGATAATTGCTTCTACGGACGTATCACACGTTATACCTAGAAGAAACTGGACAACAGGAACAACTTATGACAAATACGAACATAACATAAGTTCCTCTAACACAGCAAATAGTGGTGCAACAAATTTATTCGATTCAACTTTTGTGGTTATGAACAGCTCATACGCTGTTTACAAAGTAATTGATAACGATGGTAATACTGCTTCAACAGTAGAACCAACATCTACATCAAACTCAATCTTTACAACATCTGATAACTATCGATGGAAGTATATGTATTCTTTAACATCTGCTGAAACTCTAAACTTCATGTCAACAGATTTTATCCATGTTTCAACTGACTCTACTGTATCAGCAGCTGCCGTTGATGGTGCATTAGACACAATTGAAGTTATCGCTGGTGGATCAAGTTTCAATACATCTTCAGGTTCTACAATTTCTGCTATACCTATTCGTGGTGATGGTACTGGTGGTATCGCTTCAGTCACAGTTAGTTCTGGTGCGATCACAGCTGCTACGGTTACAACTGCAGGATCAGGATATACTTTTGCTTACATTAGAGACGCTGATATTGTTGCTGCTACAAACGCTGGTGGTGCAGGATCAGGATCAAATCTAAATGTAATTATTCCACCAAAAGGTGGCCATGGATCTAACGCTGTAAAAGAGTTAGGTGGTTTCTTTGTGATGTTAAATAAATCATTGGTTGGTATTGAAGGTACATCTGATATTGGTGTTGCTAATGACTTTAGAAGAATTGGTCTTATTAGAAACCCAACTAACTTTGGTACATCAACAGTTGCAAGTGCTGATACAAGAAGACAACTATATGCTGCTATCTTTTCATCTGTATCAGGAACATTTACTGCTGACGAAGAAATTAATCAGGCGTCAACTGGTGCTGTAGGTAAAGTTGTAGAGTATGACTCAACAAATAAAATTTTATACTATTATCAAACTAGATTTCCAGATGTAGGAACAGATAGTAATGGTAATCAAACAGCATTTAGTGGTGCAAACGCAATCACAGGACAAAGTTCAAGTGCGAGTGCAACACCAGACACAAGTAATTCAACTACAACAAATGGTGCGGTATTTAGTTCTGGTTATTCAAATCCAGAATTAGCATTTGACTCAGGAGATATAATCTATGTGGAAGAAAGAAGTCCTATAACAAGGGCGTCTGACCAAACGGAAAACATTAAGTTGATAATTGAATTTTAATAAAGGAAAATAATGCCAAGTAAAACTGATTTTAATGTTGCTCCATATTATGATGACTTTACGGAAAGTAAAAAATTTCATAGAGTCATGTATCGACCAGCGTTTGCTGTTCAAGCAAGAGAATTAACAACTCAACAATCAATCATACAGAATCAAATAGAAAAATTAGGTGACTCACTATACAGACATGGTGCGATGGTTATTCCTGGTGAGGTAACTTATGATTTAAATTATTATGCTGTAAAACTAACATCTTTCACAGGTACACTTACAAATTTCAAAGACAATACATTAACAGGTGGTACATCTGGTGTTGTAGCTGATGTTGTAAATACAGTAGCAACTGACGGTACTGATCCAGACACTTTATTTGTTAAATATAGAAACTCTGGTACTGATAATGCTTCAAGTAAATTTACAGATGGTGAAACTTTAACTAGTGGTGCTTCAACAGGCGAGACAGCGGTTGTAAGTTCTTGTGCTACAGGTTCTGCTGCTCATGTAGAAGCAGGTACATATTACATAAATGGTTTTTTTGTAGAGGTAGATCAACAAACTTTAATACTAGACAAATACACAAACACTCCAGATTATAGAGTGGGTCTAACGGTAACAGAATCTTTTATCACATCAACAGATGACACAAGTTTATTAGACAATGCAACTGGATCATCAAACGCAAACGCAACTGGTGCTCACAGATTTAAAATAGATTTAACATTAGCAAAATTAACTGAAGCTTCAACCAATGACTCTAGTTTCATTGAGGTGTTTAGATTAAAAAATGGTAAATTACAGAATAGACCTATTAGTGATGTTAGAACATCAATAGAGGATACACTTGCAAGAAGAACATATGACGAGTCAGGCGATTATGTTGTAGATGATTTTGAATTAGATATTAGAGAACATTTATTAGATGGAACAAACAGAGGTATCTATGCGACTGGTACAACCTCAGATGATGGTAACACAGCTTCAGAAGCAAAATTAGCATTTGGTTTATCACAAGGTAAAGCATACGTTAAAGGATATGAGATAGGTAAAATAGGCACAACATACATTGATGTGGATAAGGCAAGAGACTTTGAAACTGATAGTGGTTCTATTACAAGATATGATGTGGGAACATTTGTAAACGTAGAAAATGTTTTTGGTACACCAGACATTAACTTTGTATCTGCTGAAATAGAAAATTATAAAACACTTAGATTAGTGGATGAAAAACATGCAACAAGAGGTACTGTATTTGGTACTTCGCTTGCTCATGTTTTTGATATTGGTCGTGCAAAAACTAGAGCGTTTGAATTTAATTCAGGTAATGCTGTTTCACCTGATTCAGGAACAACAACTCATTTATCAAACTCAGCAACAAAAGATGTAAAATTTAAACACTTCTTATTTGACATAGAGATGTTTAGTCATGTAAACGTAAGTGGTATCATGTCAGGTGCGTTGACGACTGGCGATAAATTAACTGGTGGTACCTCAGGTGCTACTGGTATTGTAGAAAGTGTGACAACTGAGGGATCAGCAACCATCACAGGCGCTACTCAAGCAGATCCTGTTGTGGTTACAATGTCGGGTGGACATAACTTTACAGATGGTCAACAAGTAGTAATTTCTAGTGTTGCTGGTATGACAGATATTAACAGCACGTTTACTGTTCATAATTCTACTAGTACAACATTTGAATTATTTACTGCTCAAACAGCTGCAACAACTGTGGTTGAACCTGTTGACGGAACTGGTTTTTCTGCTTATACATCTGGTGGTACAGCAAAACATACAACAATAGTTTTAAATGATGTTCAAGGAGAATTTGTTGGAGGTGAAACAATTACTGCGCCTACTAACTCTAGAACAGGAACAGTACAGTTTGATTCAATAGGCTGTAAAGGATTTGAACAAAAAGATTTCAATCAGACTAAAGGTATCTCAATGGCAGGTAGTCCAGTCTATACTGCAAATACATCATTAGATTCAACTTTTGGTGAAAATAAAACCTTATCAGGATTAATATCAACAGTTGATCCTGCTGTGTCTCCTGGTAGTGTTATCATGGATGGGTCAGACGCTGACGGAACAGACTCTGGCGATTCAATAATTTTAGAGGATGCAACTGAGACTGGTGATCTAGTAAGTGCTATCGGTTTAGAAAATCCTCAAGATCAAGGTGATATACTAGTCGGTTCTGGAACTAGATTCTTAACTGAATTGAGAATAGGCGATCAAATTAATTTTGTTGATGATGGTGGTAGTTCGGTTACAAGAATTGTACAAAATATAGAATCAAACACAAGATTACAAACAGTTCGTGATTTAGGTACTGCGTCTGCTACTTCTAAAGAATTGGTAAGACAGAGAGCAAAATTACAATCACCTGAAAAAAATACTTCTATATTTAAATTACCTTATGATATTGTAAAAACATTACTAACAGCAGACAACTCAGAGTTATCTGATACGACTTTTAAAATTAGAAGACAGTTTGTTAAAACTCTTTCAAGTTCTGGTACTGAATCATTTACTGCTGGTACTAACGAGGTATTTACTGCATTTTCAGAAAATGATTATTCACTTTCAATTATGGACTTAGGTTCTGGTAGCACAGGTGCTGTTGGTGATGTTATATCATTATCAACTAGTGGTGATTTCTCACTTGCTGGCTCACCAACAGGTAAAACATTAACGATAGACTTAGGTAGTGGATATAATGGTCACAAAGTTAAACTTACTGCTACATTATCTACTTCAGTTGCTGGTGCAAAAACAAAAACTGATACTCCAGGAACAACAATAACAGTAGATACGGAAGCACTTGCGACTGCTGATTTTATAAGTCTTGGTAAGGCAGATGTTCATAAACTTAATAGTGTTCATATGGCTGCTGATTTCTCTACAGCTGCAACAACAAGTGATACGGATATCACAAGAAGATTTGAATTAGACACAGGACAGAGAGATAACTTCTACGATATTGGTAGATTAACACTAAAACCAGGTGAGGTAAATCCATCAGGAAGATTACTAATCAATTTTGATTACTTTGAACATGGTGCTGGTAATTTCTTTAGTGTTGATAGTTATTCTGGTTTTGCATACAAAGATATTCCAGGTTACACCTCAGATGTGACAGGTGAACAGTTTCCTCTTAGGGATTGTTTAGATTTTAGACCTAGAGTAGATAACGCAAGTACAATCAATTCAGGTGATGTTGATAGATCATTTGATGGCACAGGTGCTTCTGCTATAGAGTTTGCTAAAATTAATTCAGATATAACCAATGATTTAGAATACTATCTATCAAAAAGAGCAAGAGTTTATCTAACATCAAAAGGTGAGTTCAAAGTGGTTGCAGGTGCTTCTGCTATTGAACCAGGATTTGGTGAACAGATCAAAGACGCAATACATTTATATGATGTATTCATGCCTGCATTTACATTCGATACAGACACGATAGAGGTATCAGCGATTGATAATAGAAGATACACAATGAGAGATATTGGTGGTCTTCACAAGAGAATTGAAAACATAGAATACTATACTCAACTTTCTTTACTAGAAGCAAACGCTCAAAGTTTACAGATACAAGACGCTGATGGATTTGATAGATTTAAAAATGGTTTCATAGTAGATAACTTTACAGGTCACGGTATTGGTGATGTATCAGATAATGATTATTCTGTATCTATGGATATGGCAAAAGGTGAATTAAGACCTTCACACCATATGGATAATACTAATTTAATTGA
>Ga0114933_10004071_pt1 | contig 13926 bp, 10 predicted proteins | sample 4SBtaG_FD_89691 | JGI IMG/M metagenome (GOLD analysis project Ga0114933, IMG submission 89691) | Deep subsurface microbial communities from Kolumbo volcano to uncover new lineages of life (NeLLi) - 4SBTROV12_W25 metaG | ecosystem: Environmental > Aquatic > Marine > Volcanic | place: Kolumbo...
GAATCCTCTCAGCTTATGCAATGCGTTGGCAACAATCGGAGGACTACCTGATCATGATTCATGAATTTCAGGCTATGACACGCATTATTCCTTTGGATGGTCGGGATCATCGGGACTATATAGAACCATCTTTTTATGGTGACCCAGTAGGACACTGGGAGGGTGATACTCTCGTTATTGAGACAACAAATTTCAAACGCTGGGTGCTCGATGATTATTTTTATACAGATTCTAATGAGTACCGTATGCACAGTGATGCACTGACAACCATTGAACGTATTAAATGGAAAACTGCTGACGCCATTAGCTATGAATTAACTATTAATGACCCTAAAATCTTCACAAGACCCTGGTCACAAGAATTTGAGATTCAATCTAAACCTGAATGGGATGCAGCTGGAATTGTGGAATATGTATGTCAGGAAAATAACCGTTGTCCGGGCGGTGTATGTGAAAATTGATTGCTAAAGATGAACTCAATAAAAAGGGTATCAAAGATTTTTTAATGGCAGTCAAGTAACAAAAGATTAGGGGGTGCCTCATGAGCACAAAGATAAGGTGGTTACCAATTGATCTGCTTTTTCTGTCAATTATTGTTGTATGTGTTTTAAGTGCTTCTGACCTTGTAAGCGCTCAGACTGAGCAGGCCATAGATGAAAACGGTGCCCCTTTGTTTAGGGTAGATCCCTTTTGGCCAGGACAGTTACCAAACCGATGGAGCATGCAGCAGGTCACGGGTATCTATGTAGATCACATGGATCATATCTGGTTTTTAAACCGTGGAAATGGCGTTGAGGGTGATGAAATTGGTGGTGGTGATGAGCCGCCTCGAATAGATTGTTGTGTGCGAAGCCCCGAGGTTATTGAGATGGACCAGGAAGGTAATGTACTTAATGCCTGGGGAGGCCCAGGATTCCATCCTAAATGGCCAACAGCGTTGCAGACTGTTATAGCTGATAGAGATGGTTTTGTCTGGATAGGTGGTACAAGACCCCAAGACAGCATTCTTAAGTTTACGCGGAATGGAGAGTTAGTTTGGGATTTCGATCATCGTCCGCCAGAAGGGATGGAGTTAGAAGAGGACAATACACAGACGGATGTTCTGTCAAACAAAGGTCGCTTTCAACTCGATCAGGATGCCCGAGAGATTTATATCATTAACTGGAAGCGTGTACTGGTTTATGACATGGATACAGGTGATTACAAACGTGGCTGGGGTGGCCACGGTATGGCCTTAAGTGAAATTTCTAATGATCCTATTGAAGGATATGAATGGGAGGGACAACGCCCGCCAGAAGAGGTTAATTTTGTTCCTGATCTACATTTTTTAGAGATCTCTACTGATGGTTTAGTTTACGTTGGAGAACGTGGTCAGAATAGAATTCAGGTATTTCAGAAGAATGGGACATGGGTTAGAGATATTTATGTAGCAGAGGGGACGCCTGGACAGAGATTAGGACTGGAACAGTGTGGTGGCGTGGGTGTCAGAAAGTCTCTTCCTCCGTGTGGTTCCATGTATAAATTGGTCATCTCCAAAGACCCTGAGCAGAGGTATCTTTATATGGCAGATGGGACTAACAATAGGGTTTGGATTGTAGATCGCCAGAGTGGGGAAACGCTTGGATCTTTTGGTGGTAACGGTCGGTATGCTGGTCAACTTCATTGGATAAACGCAATAGGTATAGATTCGATAGGTAACATTTATACAGGGGAAGTTGAACATGCTAAGAGAATTCAGAAATTTGAGCCCATTCGTCCTTAATATGGGCTTTAGCAAATGTTAATTTCTAGTGATTTACGTAGTAGCTAGAATTTTTGATAGTCTGGACTAAGTTCAATTTTAACTAAGAAGAAATTTTTTCTAGCGCTATCCTAATCTTGTCAGGGATTTTATGGGGTTTATGTGTTGCTCTTGATACGAAGGTATGTACAAAGTATCCAGCAGCAGACAATGATTCTTCTCTGTCTCGAAATAAACCAATCTCATAGCGTGCACTAGAGTGACCCAGATGCGTAACTCGTAACCCTGCATCCACCACTTCTGGAAATTGTAGAGGTTTAAAGTAACTACATGAGCTTTCTACACAAAAACCCACGACCGGATCATCTGTAATATTTAATCCTGACTTATTAATCAGATAAAGTCCGATAACAGTGTCAAAAAATGAGTAGTAATTTACATTATTGACATGGAGATAAACGTCATTATCCATCCATCTCGTTGGAATCTGCGTGTAATATTTATAGCAGTTCCTACCGTTTTCGCGCCACTCCTTACCCACACTAACTCCTAAGATTAGTTTTCAGGGAACGCTTTTAATATTTCTCGTAATAGGTCCCAGCGGTTAAACCCTTGGTTTCCATAATCTAGGCCGCGTCTAACAATCACGAGATTATGAGAAGGAACAACGATTGTATATTGGCCACGATTTCCTGAAGTAGAGTAAGCATTTTTTGGCACATCGGTACGGTCATCAGGCACTAACCACCATTGAGCACCATAGAAGTTTCCAAACCCAGAGCCTCCGTCATTAGCACGATTTCTTCCTGCTGAAGAAGGGGCTGGTGTACGAATGAAGTCGATCCAATCCTCAGATATCAATCTCTCACCATTCCACACCCCACCTTGCAGGTAAAGCAGTCCAAATCGACCGAGATCACGCGCGTTTGAGTAAACCTGGCTACTAAGAATAAAGTCGCCAAACCTATCGACTCCTAATAGCGTATTACGCATTCCAATTTTGTCTAGTAGTGCCCTTCGGGGGAATTCCAGATACGCTTCTTCACCCACCGCTAGCTTCATGGCATAGACGCCCCGTAGGGTATCGTAGTTTTCATAATCCCAATATGTACCAGGTTCGCGGATGAGACCCGCATTTCTCAGTCCTTGGATTGAACTGGCACCTGCCCAGTAAGCAAGTCCTGATCCTGTAGCATATTCGAGTTCATTATTATCGACAGGATAGAGTCCACTCGACATGTTAAGCACATTTCTTAGTGTGATTTCTGATCTAGGGTCATGTTGCCCGGAAGAAACTTGGGGGTGCCAGTCAAACTGAAGAGGTTCATCTAAAGATAACCTTCCTTGATCAACCAGCATACCCATGAGAGTTCCGGCAATACTCTTTGCGGTAGACCAAGTACGAGTCCGGGTCTTGTAATCTACGCCGCGCGCATATCTTTCATGAAGAATCTGTCCGTTATGTACCACTAGAAGACTTAGAGTTACTTGTTCTTCTGATTCTCGATCGAATGTCCAGTCCGAAGCGGCTATTAGAGCATTTATATCTACACCTTCTGGCAAATCAAAAAGGTGCTCAACTAAATCACCGTCTGGCCATGGGAGGATTGTTGTATTATCAGAAAGCGGTGGCATTGCAATTTCTGGGAGTGTATCTATGTCCTCTAGGGTTTGATCTGGCGCCAGGATGACGCATCCAACACCTCTTCTGAATGCGGCTCGCATGATTGGTGATTCTTCTCCATTGCCAATGGAGACTGCCTTGAGTTCCCAGTCCACAGAATAATCGCCACCACTGGCAGTACCCACAGGATTTGGAAGATAGGCTAATTCCTGTTCAAAAACTTGCTCAAGAGTTCTATTAGAGGTGAAAAGACCGTTACACATAAACATGGCCTGCTGGCCATATTGGATCATCATCCTGTTAGGCTGCCAGTAATCGAATGTTTCTTCCTGTTGGGCAGCTGCTGGTAGCATAGATATAAGGGAAAGAAATGAAACTAGCGTAAGTAGTATTTTCATGAGGCACCTTGACGAGCTTGTTATACCTATGATTATTCGGTTGGTTGCTAAACAGGTCAAGCTGGAAATGTAACTCTGATAGGCAAGAACATAGTAGAGTTCAATTGAATTCAATTTTTTATGTCAGGTACCTTCAATCCTATGTATAGCCATGTAATTGTTATATATCTCTTTGAATTTTATTAAAAATAGTTAACCTTTTTTGTGTTTAATCTTAAAAAGTTTTAACCGTTTTTTGTCTATCCTTGTTCTTTACTCTGGCAAAATATAAGCCTAGATGATTTTTACTCTGTAGGGCTGTTTTACGTGCGCGTCTATATTTATGCGGTGAATGTGGTTGTTAGTGTTGCCTTGCTATTGGCAGCATCTCCTCTGTTCGCCCAGAATTCAGAGTCTAATAGCGTTGTTTTAGGCGGCATACAAAAAAACCTTCAGATTCATCGAACGATGACTTCGCCAGTACTTGATGGGGTATTGGATGATGAGGCGTGGATTCATGCATCAAGCATCGAGGATTTGCATCAGTATGAACCTGTTGATCATGCTGAACCAAGCGAGCGCACGATTGTCTACATCACTTACGATGATGATTTTTTGTATGTCGCTGCCCGCATGTGGGATAGCGAGCCCGGTGAGATCCGAGCACGACAGCTTGTTCAAAACGGGAGTGCTCGTTGGGATGATGGGTTTACTATCTACCTGGATCCATTCAACAATAAGCGTACGGGCTACATGTTCCAAACAAATCCGAATGGCGTTAGGACTCAGGGCACGTTTGAGACCCCAACTCAGCTTAATCGTGATTGGGATGACATATGGTATGCCGAGGCTCTGATTAATGAAGAAGGTTGGGCTGCTGAATTAGCCATTCCTTTCAAAACGCTTAATTTTGATGCTAATAATCAAGACTGGGGCTTCACGCTTGAGCGGTATATAGCACGAAAGCAGGAAGCTATTTCTTGGTCCTCTTATAACCGAGAAGTTGACCCAGGGTCTGCAGGTTTGATAACAGGGTTGGTTGGTTTGCAACAGGGTAGGGGGCTAGATTTTGTGCCAACAATGGTCACTACCCAATCCAAAAATCATGCAAAAGGGTCTAAAACATCTGAAACGCAACCAGCTCTCGACGTTTTTTATAACTTAACGCCATCACTGACGGGAGTCCTATCTCTCAACACTGATTTTTCGGCAACAGAGGTTGATGATCGGCAAGTTAATCTGTCTCGCTTTAGTTTGTTTTTTCCAGAAAAGCGGGACTTCTTTCTTCAGGACTCTGACATTTTTTCTTTCGGAGACCTCAGACGAAATGGAATGCCATTTCACTCACGCCGCATTGGATTGAGCGCGGGTGGCCAGCCAGTAGATTTAGATATTGGCACTAAGCTTACAGGGCGCGTCGGACGTTTCAATGTTGGTGTTCTAGGTGTACAGCAAGATGGTTTTGAGGACGTTAGTAGCAGTAATCTGTTTGTTGGAAGAGTCGCAGCCAATGTATTTCGTGAGTCAAGTGTCGGTCTTATAGTGACTGATGGTGACCCAAGATCAAATTTAGACAACTCTTTGGCGGGAGTCGATTTTCGTTACCGAAATACTGAGTTTGCTGAGAGACATAGTCTTGAAGGTGGAGCCTGGTTTCAAAGTACTGATACACAAGGGATTGAAAAAGAGCAGGACGCTTGGGGAGTGAATCTGGGGACTTCTAACAACAATGAGGGTTTCGAAGGAGATTTTTCATTTCAACATATTGAGGAAAACTTTAACCCTGCTCTTGGGTTTGTTAATAGACGAGGTATCGAATTTACAGATGTAAGCGTTGGTTATAGGCACCTTCCAGAGCATCCATGGTTAAGGGAACTAACTCATGGTCTAACCGTTCGCAGTTATGAAAAGATATCTGGCGGGTTAGAGAGTCGTTTTATGTTTATGGAGCCATTTGAACTTGAAACAAATAATGGGGATACCTTTGGTACACAAGTGATCTATAACCGAGAGGTATTGATCGAACCCTTTGAAATTGTTGATGGCGTTGTGATTTCTCCTGGCGATTATGAGTATTCCTCATACGGATTTGAACTCGCAGGGGCAAGCGAACGAGTATTTGCACCAAGCTTTGAGTATTCGCAAGGGGAATTCTTCACAGGTGACCGGTCTGAGGTATCGATCGGCGGAGAATGGCGCCCTAACCGACGTCTTTTTATGGGCTTAGCGTATGAATATAACGACATTGTGTTACCCAATGGCAGTTTTATAACCCGTCTAGTGCAGTTAGATCTCAATGTTGCATTCAATGTCAGATGGTCTTGGGTGAACTTAATTCAGTATGACAATGAATCAAAAACGGCTGGTATCAATAGTCGATTACGTTGGAATCCCAGAGCAGGACAGGATCTGTATGTAGTCCTTCATCATGGTTTCAACGCAACTGGGGTTTTTCGGGGCCTTCAATCGACAGACTCACAATTATCGGTCAAATACACCCAGACATTTCGATTCTAGTCTGACTAGAAGCAAAAGCCATATATTTAGTGATTGTCGTGCCATTTTCTACTGGCTTAGGGCATCGTTATTCTCTCAATACGCTTGATAGTTGAGTTAAGCGTTTGTGTCGGCATCAAAAGTCTCGTATAAAGGGTAAAGCACATTTGTGTGGGGGAGTTTTAAGGGGGCTTGCTGAACGGCTTGCTGGTCAATTTTTAATGCAGCACACGGACGTGCCGGAGGTTATCAATGAATAACGCCCAAAAATCACGATGTTTTCTTGTATCACTAGGGGTATGTCTTTTTTGGACATCTACGCTAGTTGCGCAAGACACAGTAGTTCGAATTATTCAGACTAATTATGCTGGTAGCAATGCACATATTATTGATCCGAATACCAATAAAGTTGTGGATATTATTGAGAATGTCCCTAAAGCTCATGCGGTAGTTAATCATCCGGATGGTACATATTTTTATTTTGCTAATGAGCATGACCATAATATTGATATTGTCGATGCAAAGACTCTTGAGGTGGTTGATCGAATTCCTCTAGTCGAGCGCCCGAATAAGCTTGTTATCAACAAGACTCAAAATAAACTTTATGTAGGTATTCGTGATTCAGCACACTTGCAGATAATAGACTTAGAGTCCCATAAGGTTATTAAGACCCTTCCAGTACATGCAGGTATTCATAATGTTTATGTCACTAAGGATGACCGTTATATTATTGCGGGACTCGGCAAGCATCCCGACTCTCTAGAAGAGCCAACAATTCAGGTTATTGACGCCAGTACTGATGAAATTGCTTTTGGTGTTTCCTTGGAAGGCTTTAGGGTACGACCCATGGCGCTGGAGTCTAATGCTGATGGTTCTCCTAGTCGTATTTTTGCTCAAGCTGAACGTTTGAATGGATTCTATGTGGTGGATTGGGATAAGAGAGAGACAGTTGATTTTGTAAGCGCTCCACCTTTACCTATATCACAGCAAAATTTTGATGGTATCCAGAATGGGACCGGGCATGGTTTGCTTGTTTTGCCTGACCAGTCTGCTCTTTGGTATGCCAGCCGGCTTGATAGTCGCGTTTATGCCTGGTCACTTCCTGACCTTGAGTATATGGGTGGTATCGAGGTAGGGGCATCACCTCAATGGTTAACGGCAACACCAGACAGCCAAACGTTATATGTCAGTATGGTAGGTACAATGGAAACTGTTGCTCTTAATACTGAAACCCATGAAATAATATCCAGAATTCCAGTGGGTTTTGGGCCGAAGCGAAATTCCACACATGTTCTACCCATTGCTTTAGCACGATGATTATGGGGATGCGATGGAATTTTTTGCCAAATAATATATGTCGTGCTGGAGTCTATGGATTAATCTGCACAGCGGTTCTTGTAACTGTAGGGTGTTCTTCACAAGATCATGAGACTCAAGGCTCTCAGTCTCAGGGACTGGATTTTGACTTCTATCGGGAAAATATAGAACCACTATTTTTCCAGTCTCGAGGTGATTTTTTACCACCCGACCCTGGCGACCCTGCTTGTGTTATGTGCCATACATGGCAGACGAGCACACCTTTTATGTTGGCTTCACTTGAAGACAATGAGAATGGTGATGTTTACTGGACAGAAGAGCAATCACGTAGAAACTTTGAGATGGTCTCAGGTCTTGTTACACCGGGCGATCCTGATAATAGCCGTTTATTACTTCAGCCGCTTAGTGCAGAAGCAGGCGGAACGCCTATGCATACCGGTGGAAAATACTGGGATTCTAAAAATAATGCCGAGTGGCAGATGTTGGCTGAGTGGGTAAGTAATGCAGATTTTGTTGAGAACGAACCTGTTCCTGACGTGGATTTTGAATTCTTTAGAGCGTGCGTTCAACCAGTCTTTTTTAGCGTTACAGTCGATGGAATGGCTTGTGCAAATTGTCATAATGCTGAGTTTGCTCGAGCAGATCCAGAGGAGTCTTGGGATTACATTAGTGGATTAGGTTTGATTGACCCAGGACATCCAACTCAGAGTCGCTTACTAATGCACCCTTTACATCCCGATGCTGGTGGAGACTATGTACATAACGGTGTTCGTCGGTGGCTTTCCCAGGACGATCCTGAATTTCAGATGCTCGCTGGGTGGATTAATGGGGAACATGTCGGGGCAACCTGTCCAATTTGATCAGCTGTAATGTTTTATTGAATGTGTGCTTAAAGGTGCGGTGCTTGGCATAGGGTTATTCCCTTCTGCAAAGAACCATTAAGGGCAGCGAGTAAATTTTTGCGGAGACTACAGATGACTAAAAAAAATGATGATACCCGCGATGAAGCCAAGGCCCATGATGATAAAACTTTAAGTAGACGAGATTTTGTAAAGACCAGTGCTGTTGCTGGGCTTGGTGCAACATCACTACTTGAGTCAGATAATACGCATGCACAATCTTCTCCGTCCAACGAAAATATTCAATGGGATTATGAAGTTGATGTGGTTATTGCTGGTGGAGGTTGCGCCGGCCTCACCGCCGCTATCCGGGCACGAGACCTCGGGGCCAGCGTTATGGTGGTGGATCAAAACTATGATCTGGGCGGAAGAATGTTGCACAGTGGGTCATTTACATCACTTGGAGGCGGTGATCCCGTACAAGTCCGGGATATAAACGGTGAGAGTGATACCGAGGGATTCATAACGGTTCCTTCTGCTGAAGACCCTAAAGAGCTTGAAGATACCATTGACCTTCTTTTCACAGACATTACAGATTGGTCTGTTGTCGATCCAAAAGCTCAGAGCCCTTATAGATACAATGACAGAGAGTTGGTTCGTGCTTGGGCTGAGAATTGTCCTGCAACGCGGCAATTCCTTATTGATAACTATGTAAGGTTTGCTCGTATCAGTGGTACACACGGCGGAGGGGGGTTATCCCGTGCGCGAGGTTCTCGTTGCTTCTTCATGTTGGGTGAAAAGACTGATATCAAGGCGGGTACGATAACTCCGGAAGATGCAGGTGTGGCTGATTACGAGCGTACAAGTGCTTTTGCACCAGTACAGATGATGGATGCTAGTAGGCTGGTTGGTCCAGGAGCGGTTATGAATGGTGCTGCCCTGTCTCGTCCCTTGGAGTACTCAGCACGAGAGAAAGGTGTGCAATTCATGCTTCATCGGCACTTTGATGAAGTGATTAGAGAGAATCCTTTTTCTGGAAGGATTTTAGGTGTCAGCGCTCATTATTCGCCACGTCAGCACCCTGATAATGGCGAGCTAATGCAAAGTTACTGGCAGAATGGCAATGTTGACGAGCGCCGACAGACAATACATATCAGGGCCCGTAGATCGGTTATTCTTGCAAGCGGTGGACATGCGGGTAACCCTGAGGTTCGCAGTATGTTTTATCCCGCTATGCGGGAGCCTGCTTTTCCAACTAGTGGTGTAGCTTTACAAGGTCCCCATGGTCAAGATGCCAGTGCTCTTATCGCGGGGCTTAAAGTTGGTGCTAACTTAGCTGGAATGCAGCAAAATATTTCTTATCCTACAACTTTTCATATAGCACCCCGTCTTGGAACACGAGATGCATATACCACTATGATGCCTGGCCACCCAACCTTTGGGTTTCGTGGTTCTGCTGGAATCAATGTTGGGAGCGTTGGTTTTGAAGAGTTTATTGCGGTAAATCAGGTTGGGAAGCGGTTTTTTAATGAGGTTCGTCTTCCTGCCAGACCTTCTCCAAGCCGTTATCCAGGTGCTGATGGTGGTTCCCCTGGGCGTGGACTTGATCATAAACCACTTGACTGGCGTAACTGTAGGAAAGAGTGGGTCAGGGAAATGTACAACTACGATCATGGTCTAGATGCTGCACTGGCTCTCAACGAAGGATCAGAGGCTCCGGACTATTATTCAGGACCAATTTGGGCCATTTTTGATCAAGATGCCGTTGAACGTACTGGTTGGGAAGTGCGTTATCCATATATTGCTGATAACGGTTATTCCTTTAAGGCAGACTCTATTGAAGAACTTGCTCAGAAGATAGCTAAGGGCCATGAGTTCCAAAGGGTGCCACTTAAATACCTTACTGAGACAGTGGAAACGTGGAATCGTTATGTTGATGCTGGTAAAGATCCTGAATTTGAGCGAGAAGTGGATGCTCCTATGAACCAGATCGTTAAACCACCATTCTATGCCTTATCAATAATGGTCATTTGGCATGACTCTTATGGAGGATTAAGAGTGAATGGACGTCAGCAGGTTCTGGATATGCGGGGCCAGGTTATTCCGGGCTTATACGCTGGGGGTGAGGCTGTGGGTGGCTTTAACAAACACGGTTTAGGTAAAGGTCATGTGCATGGCTACATTGCTGGCACACATGCTGTGGAAGACGTATCTGCCTGAACAGTTTATTGATCTTTTATTCGGGCAAAAGGGTTCAATCATAAGGATCCGTCTCCCATGACCTCAGATAATCATTCGATGCTCAAAATTAGTTCTTGTAGCATAGTTGACTCAGCAGATGAGGTAGATCTGGGAAGCGAAATTACGCTTGAATGTATTGTATGTAGTACCACGCCGATGGACCTAACAGGCGAGATTCTTTTGATCAAGAATCAAGAGAATATTGTCGTAAAGCATATTTCACTTGATGAGTTTTATAATGACGGTAATAAAACGATTCAGTTTGTGGCGGATGCACCGATCACGCTTGGCAAACACACCTGGTCAATAATATATCCGGCATATGAAGAGAATGACGTTTGGTGTGGTGAGGAAATATCACAGTTTTCTTTTATAGTTAAACCACACCACACAAACCTTTCTGCTTGGGATGTGCCTTCAGTTATTGGGTGCGGAGAAACCTTTAATATGAAACTTGGGGTTAGCTGTTCTTCTGGGTGCCAGCCCGATGGGTGGTCTTTTTGTGTGCATGACCAGGATGGGGTTGAGCAGGCTGATGTTTTAGTTGGCGATGATGTCTATGCTGGTACAGATTCTCTTTACTATGCAGAATGTGAGTTAAATGCTCCTCAGAAAATTGGGTTCTATAACTGGGAAGCTAAGGTCAAACGTCAGAATTCAGATGCCGTACATGAGGATAGCATCGTGAGTTTTCGCGTTAGAGTTTTGGAAGAGCCTGATTCTTTGTTGACTATAGTAGCCGTAGATTCTGCAACTCAGGTTCCAATCCAGGGCGTACAGGTTCAGGCCCATCCTTATAGGGCTTTTACCAATGAAAATGGAATTGCAGAGGTTAGGGTTCCTAACGGTATGTATACACTCTTTGTTTCTGGAAGGAATTATTTCCCTTTTAGAACTAATAATGAAGTTAAAAAAGACCTTACAATCAGAGCAGAACTGGTTTTAGATGAAGGCATCTCGGATTCCGATGTTTGGTCCTGATATGCGATGGTATAGGTATAAATAGGAAAGCCCGGACAGTGAAGAAATTAATCGGTATTTTAAGCAGTATCTTGTTTGTTTCTGTTGCTAGCCAAGCTCAGGAATTAGCTAATATGAGTCAGTTTGAGCAAGGACAGCAGATTTATCAGGCTAACTGTGCGTTATGTCATATGGATTCTGGTTCTGGTAGCCCACCAATATTTCTGGCTTTGAATGGAAATGAGCAATTAGCTGATGCCACTCGTATTATCACCAATATTAAACAAGGTGCTGGCGCAATGCCGGCCTTCCCAGGTTTGGATGCAGATGAAATCGCCGCATTAGCAACTTATATCCGAAATGCCTGGACTAATAGTTTTGGTGAGGTGACAGTTGCAGAGGTGACATCCACCCTAGATGGTTTTGAAGAGGGCTTACAAATAGCGTCGGTTTGGGATGGCGTTTATACCGAAGTACAAGCACAAAGAGGCCAAATTCTTTATTCGGGGACATGTGGATCTTGTCATGGTAGAAGGTTGAATGGAGCTCCAGAGGATCCAGACATGGGATCAACACCTCCTTTAGCACGTGCGAGATTTCTTCGTGTATGGGAGGGGCGATCATTGGCGACATTGTTTGAATATACCCGGGTAACTATGCCATCGGATAATCCAACTTCGTTGACTGATGAAGAGTTTATCGACGTGATTGCTTATATGCTTTCTGTTGGTGGAATGCCGATTGGAACTAATGAGTTAGAACCTGATACACAAACTCTAGCGCGTATTCTTATCCAACAATCTCAGTAACATGATAAGCAAGTCACAGCATGGACTGAAATTTTTCTTTCTTAATATAGGACATTTTTTAGACCATTTTTTTGTGCTTATTTTTGCAACTTCGGCTGCATTGATGCTCACTCTTGAATGGAATATTGATTACGCTGCCTTAATTCCATATGCCACGCCTGGGTTCATTGCCTTTGGTTTGTTTTCAATTCCAGCTGGATGGCTTGCTGATAGGTGGAGTCGTGATGGAATGATGGTAATTTTTTTTATTGGTATTGGGGCTAGTTCAGTATTTGCTGGTTTTGCAAATAATCCTTTGCAGATTTCTATAAGCCTGGTATTGGTTGGCATATTTGCTGCAATTTATCATCCGGTTGGTCTTGCAATGGTCGTAGAAGACCGAAGGAACACCGGCATCCCTATAGCGATTAATGGCGTCTTTGGAAACCTGGGAGTGGCATGTGCAGCCCTTGTCACTGGTTTTCTGATTGATATATGGGGTTGGAGAAGTGCTTTCATGATTCCCGGATTGTTATCAGTTTTTACTGGTATTTTGTACTGGTGGTTTTTTCTTTCAACGACCAGTTTCGATTCACCTGACCAAAAGACCAAAGATTCTATTAAGGGAATTGGAACAAGTTCAGAATTAATAGGAAAAAATGTTGTCTGGGTGTTTAGTATCATTTTAGTTACCACAGCTATAGGCGGTTTTGTATTCCAGAGTACAACCTTCTCTTTACCAAAAATCTTAAATGAAAGAATGCCAGAGTTAGCAGGAACAGCTACGATGGTTGGGTGGTACGCCTTTCTGGTTTTTTCGTTCGCTGCTTTAGCGCAGTTGGTGGTTGGTTATCTTGTTGATCATTATTCCATTCGAACTGTTTTCTCTTTTATCGCAATTCTACAAACAATATTTTTTGCCATCATGATTTCTATGGTAGGTTTTTCAGCGCTCGTTGTGGCAACTGCCTTTATGCTTGTTGTCTTTGGCCAAATTCCAATTAATGATGTTTTGGTTGGTCGTGTAGCACCGGCCGCATGGCGCAGTCGGGCATACGCAGTTCGGTCTGCATTAACGTTTACCGTTATGGCATCAACATTACCATTGGTTGGCTGGATATATGGAACAAGGGGTTTTTCTGCACTTTTTGCGATTTTATCTTGTGCGGCACTGGTTATATTTGTTGCCGTTCTGACATTGCCTAAATCCGCAAAATTTATAAAAAAACCTGAAACAGTAGCTATTTGATCTTATTGTCTTCTAGCCAAGGATTAGATAAAAACAATAGTTACAGGGCTTCCAGTCTCCACAATCATCCCAGTCGGTGAAAGTTCTCCAGTGTTTTGGTCTATCGCAAATCCAATAATTGTATGGGTGTCCTGATTGCAGGCATAGAGCAGGGTTCCTGAGGGGTCAATTCCAAAATAACGAGGCCGTTCTCCACCACTACTTGTCCATCCAATGGGCGATAACATACCTGTCATTTGATTGATTGAGTAAGCAACAATGCTGTTGTGACCGCGATTAGAGCCATAAAGAAAA
>Ga0114933_10004072_pt1 | contig 13925 bp, 19 predicted proteins | sample 4SBtaG_FD_89691 | JGI IMG/M metagenome (GOLD analysis project Ga0114933, IMG submission 89691) | Deep subsurface microbial communities from Kolumbo volcano to uncover new lineages of life (NeLLi) - 4SBTROV12_W25 metaG | ecosystem: Environmental > Aquatic > Marine > Volcanic | place: Kolumbo...
AGAAGATGATACCACTGAAGCTAATGGCTTGCATGTATTGTTTAGTGTAGACACTGATGATGTACAAGAGTTCGAGCAGGAAGCTAAAGAAGTATACAAACACTTCAAGGTTAAGCCTAACTTTAATAGCGATATTGAAATAGAAGAGTTCGATTATGTTTTGACTGGTAGCACTTGGGGCTTGGTGGCTACTAACAAACAGCGACGATGGGATATTAAAGCTAAGGCTATCATGGGTCAGGTTGCATACGAGCTTGATGTAGAGCAGTTTTCAGACAATGAAACTGTCATTGCTGTATTGAGAAGCAATTTACACATTCACTTTGCTATTGGTGATGTAGACATTACACCAAGTCGTGAGTCTCTTAGTTACAACGAGTATACTAAGAAGGCTATTATTGAAGCCTGTGAGTTTATCATTGAAGAAATGAAAGAGACTCTTGGTGAGAGCTTTGATGACTGTGCTACACATTGGGATGCACGAATCAAATACAAAAACTTCCGTAGAGAAGGTAGTTACTTAAATCAGGTAATCAAAGTATTTAGTGACAAGATTCAATGGAATGGCAAGGACTTGTTTGATGATGCTTACGATAGAGTGTATTCACCAAAGAAGACTGTCTCAGACTTCAATGGTGGAGATATGGAAGTTCCCAAGTACAAGATGCGTAAGATGTATCGAGATTCCTACAAGACTACTATTAATTGTGACGATACGGAGTTCATTCGATTTGATAATGGTACTAAAGATATAGTTCTGATCTTAGATGATCTTAAACGTGGTGCTGTTGCTCGTACTCGAAAGTACGCTAAGCAACAACTCGGTGATAAGCATGACCGAGAAAATAACAAGTTTGAGTATTACCTAATTAGTGATGGCGACAAAGAAGCCATTATGAAATGGTTGGGCTGTACTGAAGAACATGTGATCCTTGCTTCAAGTCTTGCATCACCTACTAGAAGCAAAAGTAATAGTTCTGGCGCTAGTTACAGAAGTAAAGTGTGTATCTGGGATTACAGTCGTGGTCAATGGAAAGACACTGAAGTAGACATGAAAGAAGGTGGTCTATACTTCGAGATCAATCGTTATGAGATTGTTGGTCGTGATGGCAATCGTATGGGTGATTGGAATAACATCAGAAAGTTCAATGAGCTACTTGTAGAGATTGGATGTGAGATTGATGAGGAAGTTCCTATCTACGGCATTAAGAGTGGAGAGCTAAAGAAGAAGAAGTTTAATGCTGATGGTCAGTGGACTAGCTACTTCGACTACATGCAGTCGGCATACAATGATCGCATTACTGAAGTCCTTGAGTGGAATGTTGAACACATCGCTTGGAGACAACATGAAAGTGCCGAAAAAGAAGTTGTTGCTAATTGGTTGTCTGAAGTAGAGAATCTGCCTGAAGAGGTACAAGAGTATGTCGATGACTACAAGTGGTGCCGTTCAAACGAGAAGTTGTGGGTTGCTATGAGTTCGCTAAATAGATACCTCGGTTTGGGTCGTGGTCTTCAAGATGATGTCGATGTAGACCCTGTTGAGTGGAATAACAGAGAGAGTAAAATCACTGAGACTTTCCCTGTACTGAACTACACCCAACTTCACTCGTACTATGACAATGAAGCAGAACGAGACATTCGCAAAGCACACATTCTGGACTACATCAAGTTGGTTCTTTCTAGTAAATAGTTTTTTGATTTTAGGAGTATTGATATGAGTTACATTGTAAGTAACAAGGGCATTGTAAATTGTGTTGTCGCTGGTAAGACCTACACCTTCGACAAGAACCATCCGAACTATACCAAGTTAGTAGGTCACTTGATTGATGATAATGTTGAATACTTTGAAGCTGACTATGATGTCGCTGCGGCAATAGACAACTTCTGTGAAGGATACATTGATGTCAAGAATGGTACACTTCAGTGGGATGGTATTGAGATGCCAGAACTATTCACTGACCGTATCATGAAGATGAAGACTGAAGGGTTTAACTTTCAGCCAATGCTGGAATTCTTAAACAACATGAATGAGAACCCTTCTGATCATGCCATTGTGGAGTTGTTTGACTTCATGCAACATGAGCATCTACCTATTAGCGATGATGGTCACTTCCTTGCGTACAAGGCTGTGGATAAAGACTTCAAAGATAAGTGGAGTGGAACCTTTGACAACTCAGTTGGTAATGTAGTTGAAGTTGATCGAGGTAATGTTGATAGCAATCGTAACAACGGTTGTAGTAAAGGACTTCATGTAGGCTCTTTGGATTATGTCAAAGACTATGGAAGTGAAGATGGTGGCGACCAGTTCTTAGTAGTCAAAGTCAATCCTATGGATGTAGTAAGCGTACCTCACGATTCACGATACCAGAAGTTGCGTTGTTGCAAGTATGAGGTTGTAGCTCTATTCACTGATCCACTCAAGGATTCTGTTCAGATGAGCGACAAGCCTCCTGTAGAGGTCGAAGTGACTCACTACGATGAGGCATGGCGTGACAATGTTCGTGAGCGTATCGAGTCGCTGACGAGCTTAATGACCGCTTAGTATTTCTAGGGAGGCCGATACTCGTTGTATCGGTCGGGCGGCAGGTTGTGTTCCAGCCTGTCGCCCTTTATTTTGCTTGAGAGGATATGATATGTTTTTTTCGTATTACTCCATTGGTGATATGGTACTTGATATTATTGGTGGTGTTGCTGCTTTTATAGTTTTGTGTGCTTGGGGAATAGCATCAGTCGAACCTAAAAAAGAACAGATTGAAACTAAGAAACCAAAGCGCGTTAAAAACAATGCAAAGCCAGTACAAATTAAACCAATAGAACTAGAATTAGTATTTGAGTATGACGAGTCTGATGAAACTAAGCCTAAGCCTAAGCCTGTTCCCAAGACCTCAGAGAAGGTAATTGAAGAGGCTACATTCGCTCTTTATAACTTAGGCTTTAAGAAAACCGAAGCTAAAAAAGCTATAGAAAGAGCATGTAATGGCAGGGTTTTTGACAATGTTCAAGACTTGATAGTAGCGACGATGGATAGAACTAATGTTTAATTGTGTATAATAAGGTAGAGCTATGAATAGGTTAAGAGGGATGACTGCATATCTATGCGGTGCTATGGACAGGGTAGAAGATGGTGGAGTTAAATGGAGAAACTATATCACTCCTAAACTTCAAGAGCTTGGTGTTGGTGTTTTAGACCCTTGTGATAAAGCAAGTGACTATGGCACTGAAGATCATGATACTAGAGATCATATAGCCAGATTAAAAAAGTTTGGTAAGTATGATGAAGTGTCTAAGATAATGAAACCTATTTGCGCTATAGACTTGAGAATGGTTGACATTGCTCATTTTATTGTAATGAGTTTGGATGTTGACACCCACCTATGTGGTTCTTACCACGAAGCCTCAATCGCCATAGCTCAGAAGAAACCTGTTGTAATAATGTGCAAACAGGGGAAGGAGAATCTTCCAAATTGGATGTTTGGTGTAGTTCCCCATGAAATGGTATTTTCAAATTGGAGTGAACTATTGGAGTATTTATGTCACATTGACGAAGATGATGATGCAAAACACATGAACCGATGGCGGTTCTTTGACTTCGATAAGGTTTACAATAATGATAGATTTACAATTCAACCGTAGAGATTTTATGAGAGTAGGTGGCATTAGTGCTGGACTAAGTGCCATTGGTTTATCAGATATAAAAGCAGAAGATGCCCCTTTATGTTTATCACCAAATGATAAATCCGTTATATGGGTTTGGCTTGGTGGTGGAGCAACACAAGTAGAAACATTCGACCCAAAACCAGATGCTCCTGATAATGTCAGAGCAGTTAATGGTTGGGTTAAAACAAACGCCGGTTATAGAATTGGTGCTGACTGGGAAAACCTAGCAACAGTTGGCGACAAGATGACTGTTGTTAGATCATTTGCTCATGGCAATGCCAGTCACAGAACTGGTACTCATTGGGTAATGACTGGTTATAACAGTACAGACAATACACCACAGTCGCCATCTTACAATCCTTCATACGGTTCTATAGTATCCAGTTCGTATGGGTCGAATAATCCAATTACTGGTATGCCAGCTTATGTAAGAGTCAACAATATTACTTATGATGGTGGAGCTTGGTTAGGTACTGACTATAAACCTTATGAAGCTACTGGTGAAGGTGTTAAAAACCTACAACTAAAAATAAACAGAGAGCATTTTCTCGGTCGTCAGGATTTACTGACGGGTCTTGATAGATTGCGAGACAATACTAGCTTGCGCGATCAATCCTACAATATGCTTTTAGGCAATATTGCAAATGCTTTTGATATAAAGAAAGAAGACCCAAAGAATTTAGAAGAGTATGGAAGTGGTATTGGAGAACAGCTACTTCTCGCTAGAAGACTTGCCGAAAGAGGCACTAAATTCGTCACAATCCAATACGGCGGCTGGGATATGCACTCTAATATCTCTAAAGCATTAAAGGGTAGAGTTCCACCTGTCGATAAAGCTCTTACCGCGCTAATTAACGACATCCACAATAAAGGTCTGAATAAAGACATTATGGTTGTTGTGACGGGTGAATTTGGACGCACCTATAAGATTAATGCTAATTCAGGTAGAGATCATTGGCCTAGACTGTCGCCATTGATGATCTCTGGTGGAGAGTTCTTTATGGGACATGCTCTTGGCGAATCTACTTCTAAAGCAGAAGAACCAAAGACAACCCCTTATAACCCGCAGAATTTAACAGCGACGTTACTTAAACATTTTGGTATTGACCAACACACACAGAGATTAGACATGGCTGGAAGGCCACGTTATTTCTTAGAGGTTGGCACAGAATCTATTATCTAATAGATATTGAGGAGGATTTGTCACTAGGAACCTAACATTCGAGGTGGCAAATGAAAAAATTTTGTTCAACTATAAAGTTCATTTTTGAAAATACGTACTACATAAGTGGTACTGCGTTTTTCGTGTTTTTAATTTACGTTTTAAGCAAGTTTAATATGTGGTGGTGATATGAATATTTTATTCCTATTACTATCTGTCGCTTGCGGCTATTCAGATGATGGATCAAAGACTGGTTTTAAGCGACTAGATAGGTTCATGCAAAGAGTAGAAAGAAGGCATTTGAGAAAGATTAAGAGGTTATATTATGAAAAAAGTATTGATAGCATTAGCAATTTTGATGGTTACTGGAACACTAAAAGCTCAAGAGAAAAGAGTAATAACGGTTCCTAGACCTCAAGTTAAAGAGCTACCAAAAGGATTTGGAGTTCCCATTCAAAGACCTCAAGGTTTTGGAAAACAGCAATGGCAAAAGCCTCAACAGGCTAAGCCTCCTGTTCAAAGAAATCATACTCATGGACGAATCATAATTGGACAACCAATGTATCATCCTTATTACAGGAATTATAGTTGGGTCAGAAACAACCATAACTTTCACCCCCATTGGTGTGGATGTGGTATGTGTTGTCCTCCTGTTATAATTCAACCGCAACCTGTTCCCGTATACCCAATGCCATTTGGCGGGTTTTACTTTCAATTTAGGTTCTAACAATGAAAAAACTAAACATGCTTTGCCTAGCAACAATGGCAATTACGATAGGATGTTTAGGATTGACAAACTATAAACAAGGAAAAAGAATCAACCACCTTGAAGGTGATATGTACCTCACTAACATGCAACTTAACAACACATCAATTAAACTTGAAATGTTTTTAAGCATGATAGAAGACGAGATGCACTCATCAATTAGAAGAATATCAAGACCGATAGCAAGAGAAGAGGTTATAAAGGGCTTCCAAGAATTTGCTAGAAACTTCAATAATGCTGGAGTTCAGAAAGGTTCCTCTAATGAAAGACCTGATACTGAGATTGAAGAGAATTGATTGGACGATGTTAAACACGTATGTTATATTAACATTACTTGTTATTAGCCCAGTGGTGTTTATGATTATGGGGATTGGGATTTTAATGGATATTCTAGGAGCTTTACAAAAATAAAATGACTCAGGAAGAAGAGATTATACATGTAAAATCTTGGATGGACTTAGGCGACTGCAACTATGAAATAGACCACGACGATGATTCTATACCTGAGTCCGGCGTGGTCTATTGCAATATAGAACACATACATAAGTTCTTTGAAAAGTGTGGACGAACAGACAACAAGTATATAGTAATTAGCGGATTTAGCGATTACGGTGTTGCTTTACAAAAAGAACATCCCGTAGCCAACGACATGATTAAGTGGCTACCATTCATAGAAAATGAAATACCAAACATTGGCTATTCGCCTTTGATAATACCAACTAGATGCGAAGTAGAAAAATGCAAGATAGAAGATAAGTATTCTGTCAAATGTTACTCTAATACATATTCTACATTCAGTAGCATACCAAATAATATCATCAAATGGTTTACTGTAAACCCAATGATAAAAGATGATAGAATAGTCAATATACCTCTTGGTGTTGGAAAAGATGCACCATCTGAAATAGTCGAGGTTTGTCTTAGCGAATCAGACCTGCTGAAGAATTCTGCATCAGACAGAGTTAAAATGGCCTACATAAATTGGCAAGATCATACAATAGAAAGAATAAGACTAAAGAACGCCTTAATTAGGCTAGACCCTGCGTGGGGAACTATTGTTAGAGAGCCTAAAGAATACAAAGACTATTTAACAGATCTAATGAATCACGCTTTTGCAATATGCCCAGAAGGAAATGGTGTAGATTGTTATAGGATATTAGAATGTATCTACTGTGGCACTATACCAATAGTAACCAAAAAGATAGCCTATCAATATCTTGAAGGTTTACCCCATGTCGCAATAGAGAATTGGAATGATTTGAGTTACGAGTTTCTTAAATCAGAATTAGACAGAATTGAAAAAACTGAGTATAATCTTGATAAGTGTAAATTGTCTTATTGGAAAAAACAGATAGAAGACGAGAGGTCAAGAGCATGGAAGGGGTTTTAGCTGGCCTAACTGCTTGGGGTGTAGAACTAGCAATAGCTGTAGCAATATTACTTGTACTAAAACACGAAGAAAACAAAGTGTATAAGAGAAGGAAAAACAATAAATGAGTTTCTTGGAATCAACTGTAAGCATGAACCTTTTAGCGCCTTTGAATCAGCTTGGCTATGGTGTTACTGGGCTTAACCTGTCAACAGCTTTGACTAAAGCCGGACATACAGTAGCCTTATTCCCTATTGGAAACATAGATGTTCCAGACAATTACGGTGAGCTTATCCGGCCAATGATGGCTAATTCAAGGCTTCCTGACTTCAATGCTCCGTCTATACGTTTGTGGCATCAACATGATATGTCTCAATTTGTTGGTCGTGGAGCTAAGATTGGTTTTCCAATATTTGAGCTAGAGACTTTTACAGACCTAGAGCTACACCACCTTTCTCATTGTGACTACTGGTTTGTTTGTAGCCAGTGGGCAAAAGATGTTTTAGTTAAGAATATTGGGGAGCATCTCAAGCGTGATGACATTGCTAGTAGGACATATATCATACCTTTAGGTGTTGATAGAGAAATTTTTAGAGAAAACATTTCCCATAGAAAAGAAACTATATTCTTTAATGCTGGAAAATGGGAGCGCCGAAAAGGGCATGATATACTAGTTACAGCCTTTAATGAAGCCTTTGAAGAAGATGACGATGTAGAGCTTTGGATGCTTTGTGACAACCCGTTTTACCCAGAAGAAGAGAATTTTAAGTGGGAAAGGCTCTACAGATCATCTAAACTAGGCGACAAGATAAGGGTCATACCTAGACAGAAAACACAGCTAGATGTGTATAATATTATGGTACAAGCTGATTGCGGAGTATTCCCATCCAGAGCAGAAGGCTGGAATCTTGAGCTACTTGAGATGATGTCCTGCGGTAAAAGCGTAATTGCAACTAACTATTCAGCTCATACTGAGTTCTGCAATGATAAAAATTGCTACTTAGTAGATGTACCGGAGGAGCTTGAAGAAGCTCAAGATGGAAGATGGTTTAGAGGTCAGGGTAAATGGGCTTCTATTGGAGAAGATCAAATATCTAAGATTGCTGAACATATGAGAACTGTTCATCAGCTAAAACAGAAAGATGATCTAAAGATAAATCAGGAAGGTATTGACACATCTAAGGAATACACTTGGGCTAACGCTGCAAATCATATACTGGCTGCGTTAAATGAAATAAACGAAAAAGAAAATGATTCACATACTTAATTCGACTGGTGGCTCTGAAGATATAAATAATATAAAGTATGTTGGTAAACCTAGTGATAAAGAAGCAAAGTGGATAAAAAAAGCAACTCCTCTTGTTTCAGTTGATTGGAAAGAATTACTTTCACCGCCTCCCAGCAACACAAGCGATGTCACAAAGACAGATCTTGAGCAGGTACAAAGAATAACAAGAAACATATCAAAAGAAGACTTTGATATGATTATGCTTGTTGATGATGAACCTTCTCATATTTTTATGCCCTATCTAAAGAGGCATAACCTCTCTTATCCACAAGAGCTTATAGACCTTGTGTTGGACAATGTGTATCCAGTTTGGCTAAAGCTAAAGTATTATCATAAGCGGCCAAGACCGTTTCAGATAGCTCCACATCTGGGATACATAATATCCGTTATTCAAACATCTACACACCAAACGCCAGCTTATCCTAGTGGACATCAAGCTGAAGGTGCTATCATAGCGGAGATATTATCTGACATATACCCAGAACATCAAACAGCCTTTTACGAATCGGCTGGAAAAGTAGGATACGCTAGACTTTTACAAGGGGTTCATTACCCTAGTGACAATGAAGCCGGTATGATTCTTAGTAGGATATTATGGGAAAACATAAAAGGAAACTTAGATGATAACTGGACTAATATTATCAAAAAATAGAGCATCCCAATTAAGATTATTATTAGAAAGTATAAAGCTAAATGCTCCAAATCTATTCTCTGAAATAAAAATATTGTATACCTCATCTGACGATAAGTTTGCTGAGGGTTACGAAAAATTGATAAACGAAGAAATCCTGAATAACATTGTTTGGCAAAGAGAAAATGATTTTGTTCAGGATTTTTTGCAGTCATTAAGAGACTGTAAAACTGAGTATATTTGTGGAATAGTTGACGACTGCGTAATCTATAAAAGGTTAGCGTCTACTCCACAACAAATAGTAGATAGTTTTGATGAGGATGTTTTTTGTTTTTCTTTACGTCTTGGTTTGAATACTACAATGCAATTCTACCTAGACCCCAAAAGAAAAATACTGCTTGAGGATTTTCAGCAAAGTGGATTTTTCATCCGTTGGAATTGGAAAGAGTGGGCAGACACATTGAATTATGGTTATCCAATATCATTAGATGGTCATATATTTAGGACGAAAGAATTATCAGATCTGTCGCATAGCTTTGAGTTTGAATACCTTAGACAATGGGAAGGTGTTTTAGCAGGTAAGTGCAGAGAAAAAACAGAACGAGATAAGATGATTGCTTACAAGCAAAGTGTTTTGTTTAGCATACCAGCAAACTGTGTACAAGAACCTCCACTAATAGCGGGTCAGATACATGAGTTCACAGAGGAAAAACTTAACGATTTATATTTGGAAGGAACTGTTATTGACTTAGAGGCTTTGGAATTTGCCTTTCAAAATGTTAAATGGTCACATAACGAAGTTCCATTTTTCTTTAAGGAGTTATAAGATGGCGGATCAAGCTAGGCAAAGTCTAAGGAAAAAAGGTTTAGAATACTTAAAGAGTAAGGCACTGACTGACAAAAATAAAGCAGAGCTTTCTCTTAGCCTTCTTCTTGATTTGAGTGTTGGTATTGGAGATCACTCAACTGAAGATTTTTACAACAATCTTGATGAAGCATTAAACACTTTAGTAGATGCTGAAGACAGGTTAGAGATACTTAAGAAAAATTTTAATGCTTAGAAAACTATTCAAAAAATTATTTCGTTCTTCAAAGAAAGAAGAATTTGCGGCAGAAATATCTTACAAGGTAGATGTCGAAGGTGATATATGGTTAGATTTCAAATGGAAGTCTGACGTTAATAAAAATGCAGCTAAGATGTTTTCTGAATTATTTGTAGAAGTATCATCTGGAGATTTAGTTGATAGTTCTTTAGAGTTTTTAGAAAACAAATTTAAGGAAATGGGATCTGAAGAGGACTACGATGGATTCTTACAATATATAAACCTCTTGCAAAATATTAAACTCATGGAACAAATCGGAGATGGGTTTGAAGAGCAAGACGAATATGACGACGATCAGCCTCTTATTAGACCGACAGAAGTTGCAAACATAATAGAGACTGGCGCTGTCAATGATTCCTTAAACAACTAAAGGGAGTACGAAAATGCCCAGTACAAATAAAAGAGTAGCGTGGGAAAAATGGGATGAGGACGTACTTGACCAAGAAATAATAGAAGATACAGTCAGTGAGTTTGGAGAATACGAAGAAGACTCTAGCCTTGCCGAAGATGCTCTTTTGTTTTTAGAAAAGATACCCAAGTTGGTAACAACTCCTCTTGGAATGTTCCAGTTGTACGACAAGATGAGTGTTATGAACCAATACGAATGTTGGATGGGTTATACCAATTTTGACATTACGAACAAAGTAAAAACGTTAATAGAAAAAACTCAAGGCGTTGAACTACTAACAATAATTAGTAGGTACAGATTCTTTGTGGGTGTTGGAAAATTATTTAATTTTTCAGACGTAAGATTATCCATAGAAGAATCTGTGTGCGGAGCCAAGTTTGAATTAGATGATGAGACAAAAGAAACTGTAAAGGTTGTAAAAGACGCTTTATCCTCAGATAGGTACTGGGCTATATTTGTTTCTATAAATGGAGAACTTTCGTATTCCAGCACAAATGATGATAATGATGAAGGCTATTTAGAGACATTAATGTCATACGAAAAGCAAAAGAAAAAATCTGGCGGAAAAATTATTCAAAATGAACAGTAAGATCATCAGCCCTGAAGATTCTTTTTTGCTTGATTGTGGAAAGGTTTTTGTTTGGGGTGATATAGACGAAGATTTAGCTTTGAAATTTTCTAGGCATATAAGATATGTGGCTGGCAAAGGATTAAAAGCTATATACGTTTATATACACTCTGATGGTGGAGATGTAGACGCTGTTTGTTCGATGATAGATGAGATTGAAGGCATTAAATCACAAGGTATAGAAGTAAATACTATTGCAAATGGAAAAGCATTTTCCGCAGCAGCTTATTTACTGACGTTTGGAACAAGTAGACACGCAACAAGTAACGCCACAATTATGCTGCACCCTATACTTTTTGATCTTGATTTAGATTATATAGACGCTCAAAGATCATACACAGATTTTACAAACTTGAAATACCAAGACTTAATTTCTAAGGTTGCAAAAAACTGCGGAAGAAAAAGTAAAAATACAGTAGAGAAGTTTATGGCTGAGATAAAAGATGGTCTATGGCTCATGCCTAGACAGGCTATAAAAATGAAGGTTATAGATTCTATTTGGGATTACGGTTGGGAAAATGAAATAAATGAACAATGTAACAAATGATGAGTTCAAGGAAGCGTTCAAAAACCTAGACAACATAAGGATAATGAACAAAGTTTGCTCAAAGTATAGAGCTACAATACCCTACGAAGAAATAGAACGCTGCAAAATGATTGCTCTCTGGCAAGCATTAAAAGCATTTGATCCAAATGGAGGAAGAAAGTTCACTTCATTTTTGTACAACAGGATTGATTGGGAATGTAAAAAACAAATATATGAGATAAACAAATCTAGAAGAATCAAAATAGACATGCCTCTTGAGTTTTCTAACGCATCTACCCCAGATGACTTTTTGGAACTATTAGAAATAAAAGACGTAATGGAAAAGATAGATAAAAATTCTCAGAAGATAATTTATCAAAGATTTTTCCAAAGGATGACAATGAAGGAAATAGCCAAGGAGAATGGCTATAGCAGAGAAACGGCTAGGAGAAACATAATTTGTTCTATAGATAAAATTAAAAAATGCTTACAGAATTAGCTTGCTATAATCAAGACGCAACATTTCAAGAGTTGCTAGAAACAATATTCATATCTTGCCAAAAAGAAATAGATTCAGTGGCAATCCCATCTGGCTTTATGAATAGAGTAAATGACTTTCTAAAAGACCAAAAATTTTCAGCAGCGATAGACTTTCCCTATGGTGTCAACGGAACTCAAGTTAGAGTCCACGAAATAATATTAGCTATAAGACAAGGGGCATCTTATATAGATCTAGTATTAAATGGCGGGTTAATTAAAGATAAAAACTGGTATAAAATAAAAGAAGACCTAAAGGCTTGCATGACAGTTTGCAAAAGCAATGATGTCGAATTGAGAATAATCACTGAGTATAGATTGTTTGATACAAGAACGCTGCTTTTATTGTGCGATCTGGTGTACGGGTTTGGTGTCTACAATATGATTAACTCTACCGGCTTTATAGCCGATGATCTTTCTGATAACGCACTAATTTCCCATGAAATACAGTCAAAGACGGGTATAAACGTGACTGCATGTGGAAGATTCACAAGCGAAAAGCATTTTAAGATGCTTGAAGATGCGAATATATACGGTCTTAGACTAATGTCTCCTAGAATCGCACAAGACCTGCTCTAATAAGTGTATATTATATTAGGACTTGGATTTATATCATAGGAACTTTCGGACTTGTGCAATATAGTCATATGAAAGGTTAATATCATGACTGTAAGCACACATAAATCTACTGCTCAGGGAAGCGGAAGCTTCAAAGATGACGGTGGAACAATTTTGAATGGTGGGAATATTAGTGGAAGTAAATTCCAAGCTAAGACTCCTATCGAAATAGTACAGGGTCGTAAAGTTTCTGGTTCTAAAGTGGTTGCTAAATCTGGAGATGCCTACAATGCAGGTATCACCACAGCTAACTCCGGTGGAACTTTAGCTTTTAACCCAAGTGGAAGATCAGTTACTCGTTCTGCTACTGACACGGGCTTCTTGATTAGAGGCGGTGTTGCGAACAACATTTCTGGTATTTCCAGTTTGAACCCAATCTTGAGTGGCGCTTCCGATACGACAAGTCGTCGTGGTGGAAACATTCACCCAATGAAGAAGTACCGTCAGAATGGTACTTGGGCAACTGCTATCTTCGATATCTTCGGTGGAGGACTATTGCAGAGCGATGGTACAGCCAAAGATGGTATCACTGACAGAGGAACTGCTATCACACTTGGTGTTGACCATGCAGCAGAACCTGTTGGTGGCGTAAGAGCAATTCCGGGTGAATTTGTAATTCTGTTTGACTTTGCTACGTTTACTAATAACTACAAAGACTACAGTGCAATCACTGGTGCTTAATCGTTTTTCTTAGAGGTGTATCATGAGTTCATTAGAAATGCCAGCACTAGCTGCTGTAATTGCAATTACTATGGGATTGATAAAGGTTATTGAAATGTTGATTTCTAAAAAGTCTTCTAAAGATTCTTGTTTGAATCAGGAAGAAAGAAATTGGTTACAAGGACTGCATGATTTACACGAAAAGTGTGATACCGATGGAACCCCCTTGGTCTATGTTCCTAGAAGTTGGGCTGAAATTCAGCGCAATATGCAACATATTATGACCAAGATAGTTAATGACCAACGGAGGATCGCAGATATTCTAGAAAGAATTGATAAGAAGATAGATAAGTAGTAACTAATGGGGGTATGGGGTACTTACTCCTTACCCCCTATTTTATGGAGAAGCAAAATGAAAAACCCAATGAAGAATAAAAAAAGTATAGCCGCAATAGTATCAATACTTATTGCTCTATTTATAGCTGTATGGCAAAACGGAGGACTTGATGGAATTGTTATAGATGTACCCGGAGCTGATCCGATTGAAGTAAATATTCCAGAAAGTTGTGAA
>Ga0114933_10004074_pt1 | contig 13919 bp, 20 predicted proteins | sample 4SBtaG_FD_89691 | JGI IMG/M metagenome (GOLD analysis project Ga0114933, IMG submission 89691) | Deep subsurface microbial communities from Kolumbo volcano to uncover new lineages of life (NeLLi) - 4SBTROV12_W25 metaG | ecosystem: Environmental > Aquatic > Marine > Volcanic | place: Kolumbo...
TCTTCACAGAAGAAATGTTGAATAAGAATACTAGTCGAGAGATCAATAAGATTCATAGACTGCGTTCCAAAGAAGAAGATGAAGAAAAAGAACGTGAAAGTAAGATGAAGCAAGAAGGGTTGTTCGGTGCTAAAGTTGAGGCATTTGAACTGGAAGTTGTTAGTAAGTCTACTAATAGAGATTTGAAATCAGCTATCCGTAAATCAAAATCTACTATGGAAGTTATTGCCACTGTAGGTGCTCTCATTGCTCTTGATCATTTGGAGTCTAAAAAAGAAGATGTCCCAGCAGCAGCCGAATAATGGTTTTCTGTACGTAGGATCTCTGACTAAACCATATTATGATGCTGCTGTAATGTCAGCAGAGTCCATTAAGGACTACTGGCCAGAAGCTAAGATAATGTTGTTTACTCATGAAGATTGGGTACAAGAACCAAGAGACTCTAGAATTTTTGATAAAATTGTTACTGGAGTCCCAGCACATTGTCGAGCTAAGCTATGGGCATTGAATCAAACTATATTTGATAAGACATGCTATATGGATGCTGACACATATTGTGAGCATGAAGACATAAAGTATATCTTTGATGATCTACCTGATAACTATGATATGGCTATGACTACAAATAGACCATATAATGCTAAGGTTGTCTACTTTAAGAAAGATAGAGAGCTTACTCATTATGAAGAAGAAGACAAGAAGTTAATCTGGGAAGGTGGGGACCCAGATGGCAAACCATTGTATGCAGTGCACTCTTGGGAAGAGAATGCCAAGAATGAAGTATACAGAATGTTATGGCATTGTGGAATGTTTATATATAATAATAAGCCGCATACGCTAAAAATGTTACATGCATGGTATACTAATTATAGGGAACAGATTGAAAACAAAAAGACATGGCACGAAAGATTTGAACATCCAAGATCATTGTGGTTCTGGGATACGTATGCTTTCTGGCGAACAAACTTTTATACAAATTATGAAGTCAAGATTCGTGAGATCCATCCAAAGTGGAACTTTGTAAATGGATACAGAGAATTTGAATTAAGTGAAAAACATCCAAAAGTTATTCACCACTACACAGTACCAGCTCGACCACAGGATGAAGGATTAATAGATGACCCCAATATATCAAATACAATCGGAAATTTTGACATACTTAAATGAGTGGCAAGAGTTCATATGGGGACTAGAGCTCCATGAAAACTTTGGTAAAGATAAGAAGTTTAAAGCTCGAGGTGGCAAGTTCTTTAACGAGAACCGATCAGAGTATGCAAGTTCCGTAGAGTGTTTGATGTCTCTTAAACATGATGAGCATGATGGCTTTCCACCAGACTCATATGGATATGACTTTAATCAGATACCACAATGGATCAAGTCAGGATCTATTAGTAAAGATATAGGTGAGCCATTAGCTGAGAAGAGTAAATGGTTGGATGATAATCTTGGTGCTTATCTTGGATATAGGTTCTGTGCATTAAAGATGTTCTATCCTCCAGAAGGATATATTTCTTGGCATACTAACTGGAACGTACCAAGCTACAACATTTTATTTACATACAATCCTACTGGTGATGGTTTCTGGAGACATATTAATCCAACTGGATCAGAGTCACATAGACCTAACATAGGAGAGAATGAAGAGAACGTAGTTACTATTCCTGACAAGCCAGGTTGGTCATGTAAGGTTGGTTACTATGGACGTAAAGAAGAACATGACAGGATTGTTTGGCATACAGCTTATACTAAGGAGCCAAGAATCACATTAGGTTATGTTATCTTTGAAGAAAGTATTTGGAAGAATACAGTTGAAGAGATTGCTGGTAAAGAATTAGTATGGCCTCTAGCTCCATATGAACCAGAGGCCGTACAAACATCCTTTACTAAATAAACCTCGATCCAAACTTATTATAGTTCTTATGGGACTTTTTACATACGTTCACAAGCACGTAGTATAATATCTTCTCGTGCTTGGATGTCACTGAGTCAGCTAAATCTATACCTGGTACTCTATAGTTACACATAGCATACATTATAAACCACAGGTCTCTAGGACCTGTGAAAGTTATATTGTCCAACCCATTGTATGCAATAGCCTTTACATAACCTTGCCATTGATGCTCTGGAGTCATAGACTCATGGAGCTCTTTTACAATGGGCTGGATCTTTTTCCATTCTGCATCTTGCTCAGCAACAAACATTTGATTGAACAGTTGCTGACTGTATAGTAACATAATAAAGCCATATATTTGGCTGTCAATCATCATTTTCATTTTATGTAAACCTTATATATTATCCCTTATTTATTTAAGTTGTGCAGCTAATCTTTTTAGAGCAGCTGCTCTCTCCTTAGGTTGTAGTGGAATTAATCCTTTGTCAACTAAACGTCCTTCAGGACCAGACATACCATCTGACATAAAATGATCTACATATGGCTTTAAAGGATAATCATTTAAATGTTCTTTTTTTACATAAAAGTATAGTGCTCTTGAAATAGGATATGATCCATCTGCAATTCCTTCAAAGGTTGGTTCTTTACCATTTATCGTTGCACCTTGTACTAGATTAGTATTTTCTTCCAAAAATGAAAAACCAAAAATTCCAAATCTTTCTGGATTGCTACCTAACTTTTGAATAATGAGATTGTCATTTTCTCCAGCTTCAATATAACCACCATCTTCTCTTACTTGTGAACAACGTGTCTTATAACCATCAGGTCCTTTCTTTTTGATACCCATCTTCTTACAAGCCTTATGTAAAACAAGTTCTACAAATGCATCTCTTGTACCTGATGTTGGAGGAGGGCCCATTATTTCAATTTTTCTATTTGGTAGACTCTTATTTATATCTGACCATTTTACATATGGATTTTCAATAAACTTTTTTCCATCCCAAACTTCTTTTGAAACAGCCTTGTATAAATCTTTACGTGAAATAGTCATTGGTTTAGATTGTTTTGAATTAGCTAAAACAATACCATCATATCCAATATGTACTTCTATTGGTGTTACACCATTCTTTGTACATTTTTTAATTTCTGATTTCTTGATTGCTCTACTTGCATTTGTTGCATCTGGATGTTTTTTTCCTACACCATTGCAGAATAATTTCATTCCACCACCAGTACCTGTTGATTCTATAACTGGTGTTTTATGTCCTGATTTGCCTAGAGATTCTGCAACAACAGTTGCAAATGGAAAAACAGTAGACGAGCCAACTACTAATAGACTATCTCGTGCATAGACGGATGTACTCATTACTAGCATAGCTAGCACTAAAAAAACTCTTTTAATTTTTTTCTCCTTGGGGGTTGTGTCGACGATGACATCATTATTTAACTCTCAAAATAGAGTGTAGTATTATCATTATATTAAAGTTTAATTACCATTCAAGTTTCATCTTTATTGACCTTTCCAATAACCATTATACGTTTAGCACCTAAGAACTCTCTTGACTCTCCATAGAATACCTTTCTAAGATGCCCTTGTGTAGCTAACTCTCCTGCACCTTCAGCACAATTGATGTGTAGCCATTTAACATTCTTGTTGTTGTTACTTTGTAATACATATAACTTATCTGGATATTGATTTGTTATATGTTTCATATCCATCATATGTTCACAAGAACAATTAATAACAACATTGCCTTTGAGATCTAAGTTATCAAACACAACATCTTTATGATTAACTGTTACTTGTGGAAACTCATCTTTGTAAATATGCTGTGCAATATCGCAAGTATACTCATCAATGTCATATAGATTAATAGGAATATCATAACCAAGACGATTAACAAGCATAGGCACAATGACAATACCATACCAGCTAGCCAAGATATCAATGCCTTTAATTTGTCTATCACGAAACCTCGCATCTACTAATGTCTCAACTAACCACCACTTACTTTGTATTTGTGTTTCAAATATACATTCACTGTAGTCTTTGAACTTGTATATATGCTTGTCAGCTATATATCCCATCCCTTTATGGAACAGCTGGTATGTTCTATCTAATGAATAATGTTGCATCAATCACCCCAAAATTGTTTCAACGTTTCTTCCTTATCTTCTACATTATCAAAACATGCAACAACATGATTATCTCTCTTTTTATACTCATCAAGATCATCTGGAAACGATGAACCATACTTATATGAGTATGCAAGTTTACTTGGAAAAAACTTTAGCTTATCTCTATGCCTTCTATACATCCAGCCATCCAATCCATAGAATGACTTATATACCTTCTCTTTGTTGTCTTGAAAGTCTTTGTATTGTTCTTCAAAATTATTATCTTTAAGATATAGTATTGATGAGTTAACATCACAGTTAAAGATATACTTGTTTATATCATTACTGAACCATGTTGTCTTTAATATCTGACCATTATCAACAAACTCTTTTAGTTGACCATGAACAAAGCAATCCAGATCAAGATATATTGTATCGTTAGTAAACAATCCAGGTTCAAACAAGTTTACTTTATTCCACCACAATCTATCAAGACAAAATGATTTATAGTTATAGACTTGTATGTTCTGATCAAACCCTCTAGGATTATCAGTCCAGCATGTAAAGGTATTGACTTGATGTTTGACTTGGTGAAACAATTGGTTAACAAACTCATGTTTGTAGCCTGTACCAACCTTCATACATACAACATCTAACTTCATAGGTATTGCTTCCACTCTTTAGCAACCCATCCAGTTTTTATATCTAATGGGTCTGGCTCATGATCTTCCATAAAGACACAGACAGCATGATCTGGTCTATACTTATATTTAGCCTCGCTACCTTTGACTGTATAATTGTCTGGATATGCAGCACCTCTATTGAATGAGTATACAGATCCTTTTGGATATGTGTGTATCTTATCTCTCCACTTACGCCATAAGTAAGCATCAGCACTATACAACGATTGCTTAATCATCTTATAGTTCTTACTAAAGTGTGTCCATATCTCATTTGTAACTGGATCAGTATTGTCTACGTATATCAAACTGGCATTGAACAACATAGTTAAGAAATAATTACCACCATGCATACCAACATGCCAAGGTGGCATCCAGTCACATGCAATCATTGCTGGTGTTGGTGTTTCAAGTATTCTATCCATTGGACCAAGAAATAAGTTATCAAGATCAGTGAATAATATCTTACCTTCTATGCCACATAACTTAGGAGCAAACAATGACATCTTGATACCATCCCAGAAGTACCATTGTTCGTTGTTTATTATATCACTCCATAGCCATTGTTCTGTGCATTCAACTGCTTTAATGTCTTCGTCTAATCCTTTTGGATCATCTGTCATACAATAGGATTTGAACTCTTGATTGAAATGCTTCTTGGCCATTCTGTGGATTAAGTTTGGATACTCAGGACCAAACTTATCACCCCACTTCATAGTCATTAAGTTAATAATATTCAATACTCCTTATCACATGCTGACGTTCAGTCTTAATAATGTGTTCTTTCTGCTGACGTACAAGATGCATTGATGGATTATCTTTATGATCTTCTGCATTGAGATCAACATACTTCTTACCCATACCATTGAGCAATCTAAACACATATGCTTCTCTACGATGGAATGGTTGTTTATCTTTTCAAAGAACTCTGATCCTTGTTCAGCTCCAAAGAAGTATGAGTATGCCCAACCTCTTGGTAGAGTGTTGATTATATCTCTGTGGTAATGGTTTATATATTCATCATTGCCTCTGAATTTGAATGCATATGTTTCTGGATCATGCATGAACTCTTTTGTAATAAAGTTCATAGAGTGACCATGCCACATCATAATAGAAGAATTAACTAATGCAGCAAACTCAAAGTCTGGATCAAACCCTGATTGTTTGAATGCTTGTGATTCCCAATCAATAGGTTTCCAATAACAATACAACATAGTAAGTTTATCTTTAACAGCAAAGTCACACATTTGATCAAAGTCTCTTTGTATGACTGTATCAAGATCAAAGTATATGTTAAGCCCATCACCAGATATAGATTCATCAAACAGCATCATCTTGTTCCACCAACCCCATAAGTTGTATTCATTAACATCTATGATATTAATGCCAGGGACTGCTATAGTTGTTTGATTTGTTAGTAAGTTAAAATTATATGGCTCACTAAAGTTTGCATCTATCTGAGCCTTTAATTGATATACGTGTTCATCTGTATAGTACTCACTAGGATCAAACTCCATTTGGTATGGAGTCTCAGTGTGTACAGTTTTGATGCAGTAAATATTAATGCGTGTCATCTATCCACCTTCTTGTAATACTCAAGAATTCATCCACTTTTGTTACTCTCTCTTTATTATCTCTATTGATAAGTGCTAGAGGTAACCAATCCTTACATGCTATCCAATCATGTATTGTATGATGGTCACTTATAGTTGACCAAGTCAACCATGTACCGACACCATGATTCTTCAACTCTCTAAAACATTTCTCTATTGTGAATGCTCTGAGAGTCTTATCAAATTCAAATGGTAGTCTACCAGACGCATGAAACTGTTGAGGGTCTAAGTACGCCTGGTACGTATCTTTATAAGTTGCAACATAATAATACTTATACTTCTTATTATTATATAATAATCTTATTGGGTTAAGCTCATCACCTTTTGGCTTCTCGAAGAATGTTGGCACTAACTTCTTCATTAGTAGCCTCCTTCGTTTGCAACGATATGTGCGGGAAGGGGCGCCAGTCTAAAGTCTTCCGTAATTCTTCCTCTGCGAGTTTGGTCCATGAATGGGTAAAGCCTAGCGTCCATATGACTATCCCAATCCGCAATTTTAATCCATATACCGCTTCGATGTAACGCTCTTCCAATTGAATCCGGGTTAAGGGGGAACATAAAGGTGTCCGGTTCAACATGTTGGCCATAGATTGGTTTCTCCTTCCATGAGTTGATATAGTCCACTGTTAGACTATAATGATCTGCACACATCTGAATCATGTCATCCATGCTCCAGTTGTCTACACTCTCTAATAAATACCTACCATGCTGGCCAACGTTTTTGAAGCGTATCATTGCGTGGTCGATATTCTTTTGTTTAAATAAATGAAGAAGTCTACTTGGTGCATCATCATTTATTCCTTTACATAATATAGTGCCTGTGTCAACAATAAATTTACAAGCCTTGATATTCTCAAGAGCCATTATCTTTTGTTTAGCACATCTAAGTTCATCAATAGCTTCATACCAATCATCATTATCCACACCGTTCAATGACAAATAAACATGCGACAGCTTAGCCTCTCGCAAGCTACGAGTATACCTAATACTAGCCAATTTCAGTCCATTAGTCAACAGGGTACATCTATGCCCTGCCTTTCTGATCCTGACTATAATATCAGTTAGATCATTTCTCATGGTTGGCTCAGCACCCATGATTCTGATCATAGTTCTTTTTGGGAATCTACTGATTGTATTTATAAGACGATCAATGTCCATGTCAGGAATATCTCTATTTGGTATGTAACAATTTTGACATGTCATATTACATTGATGAGTCACATCAGCTGTGACATCAGTGAAATGATTATCTTCTGGATCTAGTTCATAGTAACCTGGTAAGGTGGTCATATGCTTCCTCTGTGTACTCGAAGTTTGCTAGGATAGCAACTCTTACATCATTCGATTCATGAAACGATGCATGAGGATGACTTGGATTAATAAACCAAATCTCTCCTATGTTCATAAAATATTTTTTTTGATTTTTATTCCAAAGGTCTTCACCTCGCTTACCTGTCTGTGCTTTTATTGTAACTGGATCACTTAAAGGACATATAATATTATATGTGTTGGGTGGATCCATATGGTAGTCCAAATGTTGACCTGGATCTAACATAGCATATCTTTTATTGTTTATATCAATATTTTGAACAGGTAAACTTATCTCATCTGAATGGATTTGATTATAAAAATCAGCAAGTTGATAAACGCTTTCACCAGTACTAACACCAACAACAGCATTTTGATGTCTATGTTCTGCAGTCTGCTCACCGGTCAAATTACTTGGATCATCCGCTAAAGAATGGTATATAAATAAATTGTGTACAGTAATTTCTGGGGTTAGTTGCCCCACTTTGATAGCTGGAGGCAGCTTTCGGTTACGACCATGAAGTCGTAATTCGTCAATTTTACTCATAATATGACCACATCATTGTTATTATAAATATATTTAGCTAAGTTAATAGGAGCACATAATGGCGACAAAGGCAAACATTGTAATAGATCAAGGGGCATCATTCTCCACAGATATTGATATTACAGACGCAGCTGGCGCCCGAGTAGACTTATCTAATTATACAGCAAACTCTCAGCTACGTAAACACTTTTCTTCAACAAATGCAACTGCTACTTTTACTTGTACTACTGGTGGTACAAATGGTACAGTTACTATGGTACTCACACATGCAGTAACAGCCAATATAACAGAAGGAAGATATGTTTACGATCTATCATTACACAACACATCTGCTAACACAAAGTTGAGAGCTGTAGAAGGAATTGTAACTGTCACACCAAGGGTAACAGCATAATGGTAAAAATGCTAAGAAATGATTTAGATACATTAACAATTTATGGTAATCCAATAGTAGGATCTGCCAACAAGCTATCTGCTTGTGAAGATGTTTCAGAACAAACATTAGCCAATGGAGCTATACTTGTATACAGTTCTAATGACAAGAAGTATATACTCCAAGCAGATTCAAATGATGGTGGTGAGTTCTAGTGGGACTCAGCATTCAGCTACCTGGTAATACCAAACCAACACCACTACATGCTAATGGTACAGCTTTAGCAAATGTGGCATCTGGTACTATCCATTTAGCTAATACAACAGGAACAATAAAGTTAAAGATGCCAACTAAGCTAGCAAGAAGAGTTGGAGATTTTGCTGATGTAAATAGTAGTAGTGTGAGTAACGGACAAGTACTAAGATACATATCTGCTAATGATACATTCATTACAACAGATAGAAACGATGTGGACGGAGGTAGTTTCTAGTGGCCATACAAATAAAAAGAAGTGCTAATACGGCAACACCAACTAGTTTGGAAGTTGGTGAATTAGCATGGTCAAGTAATAGTGAAGTTATATTTGTTGGTAATGGAAGTGCAGTAGTTGCAGTAGCTGGTAAAAGAGTACCAGGAACATTGACAGCTAACCAAGCTATTGTTGTTGATGCAAATAGTTTTCTAGATGAAATAAAAACTGGTGGACTAACTCTTACTACATCAGGTACATCTAACACAAAGGTTGTAGGTATTGTTGCTAATGTTGAAGTTGCCAACACAACTACTCTTGCAACATCACAAGCTCTAAAAAATTATGTCGATGAAAATGCTGTCACAGGAGGATCAACACAACTCAATGGTTTAACAGATGTCACCATAACAGATAGAGCTCAAAGTGATTTTATGATGGCTTCTAACACAACTCATGTTAGAAATGTAACAACAGCTGGAGGTGTTACTGCAACTGCAAATGATACAATAGTAACATTCAACTGTGTTAATGCTTCTTCAGATTTTCTTGTTGGAGCAAACTTAACAGTCACAACAGCATTGAAAGATGGTAGTGGCAATAGATTACAAATTTTATACGCCAATGGCGACGCAGCCTGGGGGTAACAAATGGCCGTACCAAGTAGTAGAAGTGCATTCAAAGAACTGTGTCTCAGACGATTGGGTAAACCAGTCATTGAGATTAATGTTGATGACGATCAAGTAGAAGATCGTATTGATCAAGCACTAGCATATTATCAAGACTATCATTTTGATGGTGTTGAAAAAACATTTTTAAAACATGTTGTCACACAGACAGACATTGACAACCAATATATTGATATACCCAATACTACTATTGGTGTCATTAATATATTTGACATTGGTGATGCAACCAGTACCAATAACTTATTCAACATTAGATATCAAATTGCGTTGAATGACTTGTATGATCTATCAAGATATGATCTTGTTCCTTTCTACATGAACTTTATGAACATAAGAATGATTGAGGAGATATTAGTTGGTAAACAACCAATAAGATATAACAGACATGTAAACAAACTCCACATTGATATGGATTGGGAAAAGTTAAATGTAGGTGACTTCATTGTAGCTCATGTATACAATAAGGTTGATGGTGATACATACACAGACCTTTGGGGTGATAGATGGTTAGCTGAGTATACAACATGCTTAATAAAGTATCAATGGGGTTCAAATCTATCTAAGTTTACAGGTATGCAACTCCCTGGAGGTGTACAATTCAATGGAGCAGATATACTCTCACAGGCACAAATTGAAAAAGATAAATTAGAACAGGAGATGCTTTCATCATACTCCTTACCAGTACACGATATGACAGGTTAAGATGGTAGGTACAACAAGCCTTTATTTCAATAAGTTTGAACACTTTGGTGAACAAAACTTAATAGCTGATCTGGTTATTGAATCCATTGCAATATATGGAATCGATGTTGGATACCTATGTAAGAAGTTTACGTCAGAAGGATACGATCAACTATACACAGAAGAAGACTTGGCTTTATTTGATAATGTAACAGATGTTGCAATGTATGTTAGAAATGTTGATGGCTTTGAAGGAGAAGGTGACTTCTTATCTAAGTTTGGTTTAGAGATAAGAGACTCAATGACATTATCTGTTGCCAGAAGATCATTTGAAAGTGAAGTAGAAGCTACACAAAACATATCAAGACCAAGAGAAGGTGACTTGATATTCTTCCCATTGAACCAAAAATTATATGAGATCAAGTTTGTAGAACACGAACCAGTATTCTATCAAATGGGTACCTTACAATTTTACGATTGTAGAGTTGAGTTGTTTGAATATTCTAATGAAAGAATGAACACAGGCATACCTGAGATTGATGAGTTAGAAACTAAATTCTCTCTTGACATCTATGAAGAAGTACAGATGTTGGCTGAGGATGGAGAAGCATTATTCACTGAAGATGGTTATAGACTTCTATCAGAAGAAGAGTCTGCAGAAGATGCTAGTGCAGATGATGATAGAGATTATGATACAATTACGGATGCAGAAAATGTATTCTTGGAGTCGGAAGCTGATAGCATAATAGATTTCAGTGATGCTGATCCATTTAGTGAGGGTGGTAGGTTTTAATGTTTGGACATACTTTCTATCATGGTACGCTACGTAAATATATTATCATCTTTGGTACTCTATTCAATGAGATAGTTATTAACAGAACAGATAATAATGGCAATCGTGTTCAGGATATCAAAGTTCCATTAGCATATGGTCCTCGTGATAAAACGATTGCGAGACTAGAACAAGATCCTGATTTAGATAGAGAAGCAGCAATAGTTCTTCCTCGTATGTCATTTGAAATGATTGGAATGTCATATGCAACAGAGCGTAAGTTAAACACTGTACGTAGAAATGTTGCAATACATGATAGTAATAATAATTCCAATCTAAGAACAATGTATAACCCTGTTCCATATGATATCAATATTGAGTTGAATATATTCAGTAGATATGCTGAAGACTCAACAAAAATACTTGAACATATAATGCCATTCTTTACACCAGAGTTTACTGTTACAGCTGAGTTGATTCCAGAGATGGATTGGAAGATTGATATTCCAGTTGTCCTAGAAGCTGTAACTATATCAGATACTTATGAAGCAGACTTTCAACAAAGACGAGCTTTGATACACACTCTTACATTTACAGTGAAAGGACAATTGTTTGGTCCTGTGAGTAAGACTGGTGTCATTAGGAAAGCTAATACAATGTTTTATGTTGACACAACAACTAAGTTTGCTAATGTACATCCATCTAACACAGTAGTGAAGACTATTGCAACAGGCCTTTCAAATGGTACTCAATTTACACTTCACTCTCGCCAAACAATCACACCAGGCTTACTGGCTAATGGTTCACCAACAACAAATGCATCATTAACAGTAGCCGCTTCATCGATAAAGTCAACTGATGATTATGATTATATAACTAACTTTGAGGAGTTCTTCGATGGTGATGGAACAGGATAGACCTTTCAATGCTCATGCTGATCCTATTGCTAATGCTTTGGACATCAGTCCTAACACTGCCCCTTTGTCACTACACTCATCTAAAGATGCACCCACCAATGTACCGGCCAGAGGAACTGAAGCGACAGAAAAAGATATAGAGTATGCTAGAGAAAATCTTTATCATCTAGCTGAAAGAGGCAGGGATGCATTAGATGGTATACTTGATCTTGCCAATCAATCTCAACATCCTAGAGCATATGAGGTTGTAGGTCAACTGATAAAAACACTAACAGATACAAACGAAAAAATTGTAGATTTGCAAGCAAAGGCAAAAGATATTTTGTCTGATCCTAAAGGTAAAGATGGACCTGACAAAGTAACAAATAATTTATTTGTTGGAACTAATGCAGACCTTACTAAACTATTAGGCGGTAATGCAAGGAGTCAATTGTTAGATGAACCTAAAAAATGAGTACATTTGGCATAGCGGTGATCCGGACTACGCTGGTAAAAGTTATATAATAAACGAAAAAGGCTTTCACTGGATGCAAAGGTTTGAAAAAACCAAGATGACATTCAGAGAGGCTTGCTTCGATGCAGCGCTGAGACTAAGAGAAAGAACAAATAAAAGATTAGTGTTGCCAGTCAGTGGTGGCTGTGATAGTGCAATCATTGCATATGTTTTTGATAAGCTAAACATTGAACACGTAAAGATCAATCAAGTATATCAATTCAGACATAAAATATTGAATCATGAAGAAATACACAATCTAACTCACAACATGCCTTTTACTTGTGACTATGTTCAAAATGTAGATGTTGTCAAATTTGTCAAGTCAGATTACTATCAAAATACATTTCAAGATATGTTTCCTTGTCCAGCATATGCTGTATCTGAAACAGAGTTAATAAATCATGAAATGATTGACCCAAAGAATGACTTCATTGTATGGGGTACTGGTGTACCTGTGATAAACAGATACGTTGAGAACTGGCCAATACAATGTTATGAACAAGGACTAAGAAGATTTAGAAGATTAGGATGCTCTGTAGTTGGAGTAGAGGATACTGAGTTCTTTGAGGACAATCCAATAATCAATGCTGCATGGTGGGATGATCCAATGAAAGAGCAATTGGATATGTGGTTTGAGAGTGGAATATACAATCACTCTTGGGATAAGATACTCAAAGCAATATACTTTGTCAAATGGTTTCCAGAATTAGATAGATGGATGTTGCCAAAGAAGAGCTCGCAAGAAGCATGGATATGGTTTGATAGAGAAGTACTTGACCATGGTACTAATCATTACTTGAATATGGGTACTGGAGAGACATACTTCTCTAGTCCATATAGAACATTCAACTCTTGCAAGACAGATGATATCTATGATATTGTCAATAATGATCGATCTATAAAAACTATAAATAACTTAAAAGGACAAATCTATTCCTATAAAGACTGGGCGGTAGAGGGTGATGATAGTAAATGGCAATAGTATCTGTCCGGGCCACATAGTTTATTATACACCAAAATAAGGATAAGTCAACGGATGTTTGAATATAATTTTAAATTAGTTAAAGTAGTTGATGGTGATACCGTTGACATTGATATTGATCTGGGCTTTGGTGTGTGGTTGAGAAACCAACGTATCAGAATAATGGGAATTGATACACCAGAATCAAGAACATCTGATCCAGTAGAGAAAAAGTATGGTATGTTAGCAAAAGATCAAGTAGTTAGGTATCTTGCTAATAGTATTAAGTTCAGATCATTTAAGGATGAAAAAGGAAAGTTTGGTAGAATATTAGGTGACTTTGAAGTATTCCATCCTATATCAAACAAATGGATGATGATGGCAGAAGCTATGATCATGGAAAA
>Ga0114933_10004076_pt1 | contig 13913 bp, 9 predicted proteins | sample 4SBtaG_FD_89691 | JGI IMG/M metagenome (GOLD analysis project Ga0114933, IMG submission 89691) | Deep subsurface microbial communities from Kolumbo volcano to uncover new lineages of life (NeLLi) - 4SBTROV12_W25 metaG | ecosystem: Environmental > Aquatic > Marine > Volcanic | place: Kolumbo...
ACATCAAAATTCCAAATATGGCCCACAGCTTTTGAACCATCCCACCCACCTGTAATCAGTAAGTTGCGATTTCCTAAATCAATTGCGGCATGTCTCTCAACAGAAGCCGGCATGGGCTCCGAAATAGTCCAAACGTGATGATCTATCCCACTAAAATTCAATATCTCAACCGAATCTGACAATAGTAATTCAGCAGTTGAACCTCCGGCTATAACTACTGAACCACCAGACATTCCAGTAGCAGAATGGCCAAATCTAGGTTCATTCAATTTTGCTATGGATTGGTATCTTCCCGTAGTTGGCTCAAATAAATATGTTGACTCTGAAGGGCTGCCATCAGATTTCTTACCCCCGACCAGTAAGACCTTATTACAATCTACGGGAATCACACTATGATCCCACAAAGCGATAGGCATATTGCCCTTTACGCTCCAAGAACCCGCATCCGAATCATACAGTTCAGTTCTCGTCAAATTGGTAAACAACCCAGCCCTACCCCCAATCACTAATACTTCACCATCACTCAGAGGCACAGCCGAATGCATGTATCTCGGACCCATCAAATTTTCTGTTTTAATCCAACCTTCTTTTGCGTCATAAATTTCGGCATAACTAATTGGTACATACGTAAAGCCTCCTGAAATTAGAACCCTGCCATCAGACAACAAAGATGCAGTATGCCCACTCCTTGGATGAAACATTGGCCCCACATCAGTCCACGTCTCAGTAGATGGATCAAAAATTTCGGCTTCCAAAATAGATGAGGAATTATTTGTTCCTCCAACCACTAATACTTTGCCATCATTAAGTAAAGTTGCGGTATGTTTCCATCTTGGAGTTATTAGAGGGGTTGATATTTTTGAAGTGTCAGTAGAGGGATCATAAATTTCAGTCACCGACCATCCATCTTTACAGTCATGCTGATTATCTGATGTCCTTGCGTATATGTCTCGTACAAAGGATTGACAGATATCTTCAGGATTTTCTTCCAATATTTCTTCTGATATATGACCACCTATAATGAGGACTTTCCCATCATTTAGAGTAGTCGCAGAATGACCTATTCTTGGCAAAAATGAGCTATTTGAAGAGATCCATTGTTTTGATTCCGGTTCATAAATTTCAGCATGAAGCAAGATCCCAGAATTGTTGAGTCCTCCATGTACAAATATTCGGTCATCTGACAAAACAGTGGACACATGTTTGGTTCTAGGCACCGACATATCAAGTGAAGATGTCCAAGCATCGACTTTTGAATCATATATCAACGTGGAAGCTAATGGGTTTTGTCCATCGTGGCCACCAGCAATCATCAACAAATCTTCACCAATGAGATTAGATATTTGTTCAAACGTGGGCCTAGGCAAAGAAGACCCTTTAATCCAAGTACCCGTTTCAACATCATATATTTCGAGAGAGTTTATCGCTCCGTCATTGGATTCACCCCCGACTAACAGAACTTTGCCATTTCTTAGCAAAGTCGCCGTATGGTGGACACGAGGACTAAAAATACTGCCCGGAGCTACTGAAGACCCTGGGCTAGCTACGATTGCCTGGTTTTCAAAAGGACCAATGGACTCATTAGTTGTAGTCTGGTTACAACCTAGAATACAAAATAATGAAACTAAAGCAATAGCTATGATTCTATTTTGAAATTCAAATTTATGAAACATACCTATTTATTCCAAATGAATGCCTTAGGGAATTAGTGAAAAATTTTAACATTGTCTGTAAGGTATCTTGAAGCTAGACAATCAGTTTATACTTGAACAACAAATTAGAATTGTTTATCTGAAACGGCATTAATAGAAAATGACAAATTCTTTGGCCCAAGCAACATACGAACTAGCAAGCGAATCACTCCAAAATATGACGTTGGGATTAGATCAACTTCCAGGAGAGCTTGCTGGGTTCTCATTGTTGAGAGAAAGCATTTTGGATAATAAAACTATGGCATCCCATGGTTTCCCTGGTAATACAGAAGAAAGCTACGACGCAGCCGGTCGGCTCACCGGATATTTAAGAGAATTCGCCTCTGCATCTGCTATACCTCAAAGTGAAGACGGTTCAGATATTGTAGCCGCCACTGTTGCTCACTTATTTAAAGATCCTGAACATTCTGAAAAATGGATGACAGAAACATTTGTAGCACAATTCAAAAATAACGTAGGTAATGAAGTTGGTGAAAATCAAACATTGGTAGCTGTTGAGGAACTTGAAATTGACGATTTCTACGATAAAGCCGTTGGAATAAGAGCAGTTCAATCAGGTGAAGAAGGAATATTATCTACAACAGTAATAGATTTTAAAATTGGTAGGTTACTGGGAGTCTCTTTTGTAGTCACAATTGGAGACCATGGCAGAACAGAACTAACCACTATGTTAGGTTTGGAGCTTGAAAGAAATATTGTTAGAGAACTTTTAGCAACAGGCTAGAAAAATTTACCCATAAATTAATGCCAATTATGTGCAGAAGGTAACCCGTTTTTAGGTTCCAGCGTTTCTAAATGAGATACCACCACACTAGTTGTACCATCTTGCCGTGATATTTTGCCTTTAGCCAAAATAATAGGATCTTTTAAAACATCCATATATTTTTTATGTATATCTGGCCAAAGTATCAATTGAACATCTGAACATTCATCCTCTACGGTAACAAAAACAGTTCCTTTATGACCTCGTGGATGTTGCCTAGCAATCCCAATTCCACACACAGATACTATTTCACCTTCCTCCATCGAATAGACTTCATATGTACTCAAAACATCCTTGGGTAGTAAAGGCCTAATAAATTCCATAATATGGCCTTTAGGATACATACCCATAAACTCATACTCGAATATCATTTTTTCATGATTGGAAAAATCCATTAAATCGGGGGTGCTGTCATCCATTGAAATCGGCAAGGTTATCTGATGTCCTGATGGGCCTTTGTAAAGCCCTGATTTCCATAGGGCCAACTTACGATTGGGTTCGATCAAATCAAATGCTCCAGAAAAAATTAGTGCTTCAATTGCATCTGGTTTTGTTTGAACCCTACGAACAAAATCTCCTACAGAATCAAAGGGGCCTCGCAGATTACGCTCATCCAAAATATTTTTAGCATTACGTACTCCAACACCATTAATAAATTCCAATCCAATCAAAAGCGAATTGCCATCAATCGTACATTTATCTTGACTAAGGTTAATATCCGGATTACAAAAATCAATTCCAAATTTCCTAGCATCTTGCTTAAGGGTTTCCAAAGGATAAAAACCCATAGGTTGGTTATTGATAAGGCTGACATAAAACTCTAACGGATAATGAGTTTTTAACCACGCTGATTGATATGCTGAAATAGCAAAAGCATGGGAATGAGACTCTGGAAACATATATTGCCCGTTTATCTTAGAAAATATTTTATGTGATATCTCCTCTGGAATCCCATTATCTACCGCACCTTTTTTAAACCTATCCCAATAACCTTTGATAAGACTCTCATTGTTAGATCTAGCAAATCCTCTTCTCATTTCATCAGATTCAGCCTGACTTATTCCTGATATATCTGATATCAACTGAACCACTTGTTCCTGCCATACAATAATTCCACAAGTTCGTTCAAGAGCACGTTTTTCTAGATAGTGGTCATATTGCCACGGTGTTCCATACCTATACCGATCCACAAACTGCGAAACTGAATTACCTTGAACACCCACTCCAGGTCTTATCAAAGCAACTTGATACGCAAGATCATTTAAATTTCTTGATAGAAGACGTTGGCCCATTTTTAACTGTGCAGGAGATTGAAGAAGAAAAACTCCTTTTGATAATCCTCTATTTATCATGTCAAAGACATCACTATCTTCCGGATCTATCTGACTGATATCAACTAATTCATTTTTTGTATCTTTAATTAGTAATATTGCTTCATCTATTTGATCCAAGACGGGAAGAGAGAGTATATCTATTTTTGCAAATCCTGCATCAGCAATACTATCTTTATCCCAATCAATGATATATCTACCGTCTAAAGCACTTCTTCTAAAAGGAACCATCTCAGAAATAGGAGAGGAACTAAGAATCATTCCTCCAACATGCTGACCTAAGGCTTTGGGAGCGTCTTTAAGCTGAGGCGCCAGGGAAATAATATTTTCCCATTCCGGTAAATCAACAACATTTTTAAATTCTGGAATAGACAGCATTTCAGATTTTAATAAAGCAGGGTCTGAATTATTAATTTTTCTTGAAAGGGTGCTTATATCTCCATCGGGTATTCCAAAAACTTTACCTAAATCTCTTAAAATACCTTTTGATTTATACCTAGTTATCATCCCAGTAAGAACCGCAAATTGAGGTCCAAAATATTCATGAATTCTAGGTATTAATTTTTCCCTTATTGCCCTAGGAAAATCTATATCGATATCAGGTAATGTTTTTAAATCGTCTGGAATAAATCTCTCTAATGTTAAGTTGTATAGCAAAGGGTCTACATGAGATATTCCTATTAAATATCCTGTCAACATAGCAACTGAAGACCCTCTACCTCTACCTGGAGATCTAATTTCTATAGGCTCTTCTAAATCTGACTTTCCCATCTCAATACTTATATCTCGTGCTATAAGTACAATTTCTCGGTAGAGAAGCATGAAGCCTGCCAAATTATGTTTTTTTATAAGCCTCAATTCTTCCTTTAATCTATTGTCGACAGAATTGCTAACTTCTCCATAGCGCCTTTGTGCAGCTTCATAACACAGATACTTAAGATAAGAAAAAGGAGTAAATCCATCCGGTACATTAGGTGAGGGCAGTTCATAGCCAAGATCCGAGGATAAATTAAAATCACACTCATTAGATATCTTAAGTGTATTTGTAAGAGCATTTGGTACAGATTTAAACAGATTATGCATTTGCAATTCTGATTTTAAATAAAACTCAGAATTTATTTTAAGAGTGTGAGCCAAACCATCTAAACTTTCATTACCCCTAATTGAAGCAAGCACATTTTGTAACTTGTACCTGTTAGAAATATGATAATGAACATTATTGGTTGCAACTAAAGGAAGATCCACATCTAATGCTATTGAAATCAGAGAATTGACTCGACTAGAGTCACCATGCATGAAATTACGATTTAATTCTATGTAGATTGAGTTATCCTCAAAATATTCTCGTAATTCTTTAAGTACCGATTTTGCTTTTTCTATTTTGTTTTCTTTAATGGAATTTGAAACTAGACCATTTTGTGAGCCCGTCAGTAATATAGTTCCAGAGGTATATTGAGGTATATGCTTAGGATCTAACCTCGGTTCCCTTCGGTCAGATCCATTAGCTAGTGTAAGTAATTGTGATATGTTGGAATATCCAGTCCTGTTTTTAGCTAGTAGTACTATATGTGAGTCGTCTTCAAGAATGATTTCAGCACCCGTTATGGGTTTTATCCCAAAATGATTCGACTGCCTAGAAAATTCTAAGGCTCCGCACATGTTGTAATCGGTAAGAGCCATCGCGGGATAATCTAGTTGATGAGCCCTATTAAGAAGTTCATCTATATGAGACGCACCTTCACCAAAGGAATAGAAACTATGAGAGTGTAGTTCTACATATTTAGAGTTAAATTGCATCAGTAATTTTGACGGTACCACCGTTTTTCAACAGTATCTTTAAATATCGTCATAACCTTGTTGTCAGGTGTACTAACGCTGTAATAAGTACGACTAATTGGATTCTGAATCCACCATAAGTCAATTTTCCAAATATCTAAAACTTTAACTTTTAAATTATCCTCATCATTTAAAGATACAAATTTAGGAATATTACTTAATTCTCTGACCTTAATTGTTTTAGGTATATTAATAGCCATAACAGAGAATTTTGTCTCTGGATCTATAGAAACTTGTACTGCCCTTCTCTCAGGAATTGGGTGATCTGGATTTACGGTCAAAAGTTTATGAAGAGAATTTTTGGCAGGCATTTTTTTACGGATATGGCGATCTGTTTTGATCAATTTATTTTTCCTATCACGAATATCATCACGAATATCCATAAAAGCCTTATATTGCACCCCGTACTCTCCAACAAAATCTGAGATTGTAATTGAGACATCTTCGACTAATCCAGGTATTTTCAAGTCTCTTAATTCTGATCTAACTAATGAAATTAAATCGTGCGAATTTTTAAGAGGATTTTTTAAAATTAAATCCTTGGTCCAGACTGAAAATCCAATAAGCTCAAATAAAATAGATATTTTTCTAACATATCTACCTTTTAAAACAGGTCTCATAAAAGACTTTTGTACTAGCAGTTCCAACGCTGTGAAAAGAACAGAGTTTGAGTTAGTTGGAAATGGTAACGATACACGTTCACTTATATTTTCGATGGGTTTATCAGAATGAATATAATCGCTATTCTCTGCTCGTGATAGTGATAAAGCCCTACACCCCTCATTTCCAAATTTAGAATAAATCAACCCATAATCTTGGCGTGATATATCACCAATTGTATGTATGCCAAATTTATGGAAATCAATAATAGTGCTTCTTTTTATGGGTAATATATCTACGTTAAAAGGAGCCAAAAAGGAATCTATGTTATTTAATATTTTTGTAGATCCACCTGGAATAGACGAAAGTGCTGCAGAATACGCTGAAAATTTATTCACAGAAATCCCAAATCTTGGCTCTAGAAAATATGGAATAGCATCCAGTAATGATGTAACTAATTTGGCTTCGCCTCCATACATCCTACTTAACCCCTGAATATCTATGTAAATGACACCTAACTCTGATCTTTCAATTTTTGGTGTTATACGTGCGACGTTCGACATGACTGAAGCAAAAATCTGCTCGTAATTTTTACGATCAAATTCAAATTTCAAAGACTTTGGATATCTAGACAATGCATATGAGAGTGGGACTCCCTTAGAAATATTTTTTATACGCTTGGAAAAATCCTCAACAACAGGTGAGTGATGTAATTCCTGAGAATATAAAAATATATCCTTATCAGAAAGTTCAGGTGTTTTATTAATCTCAGCCTTAACCCCAAAATGAGTTATTAGAAGACATCCTATTTTTGAATTTTTATTAGACATATCATTAACTACATTTCCATTAATACAAACCTAAGAATACAATTATAATAGAACTTATGTTCTATTTTCAACATTTAATACCCTAGGCTAATTTTGTGTATTTCAACAAAAATTGACTGTATTTCTACCTAATGTTATCTTCCGCATTAAGAAACATATTTTCATAATGGAGAAGAGAAAATGAGTGTTACCGTAGGAACTGGCAACTTCAAATATGAAGCCGTAGATTTATGGCCAACACTACCCAGTGGGGCCACTTTGATAGAAACACCTGGAGTGGCAGTAGACTCACAAGACGAAATATATACATTCAGCCGTAATACAGAACACCCCGTAATGGTTTTTAATAGAGACGGCGAATTTTTAAGAGGATTTGGAGCGGGAATATTTAGCAATAGAACCCACGGTATTCTAATAGGACCTGATGATACTGTTTACTGTGCAGATGATGGAATACATACCATTACCAAGTTCACCAGAGAAGGTGAACTACTCATGACAATAGGTACTCCAGGCCAATCCTCAGAAATATGGAAAGGTGAACCCTTTAACCGTCCTACGCATGCCGCAGTATCAAAAAAGAGTGGTGATATATTCATAACCGATGGATATGGAAATTTTCGAGTTCACAAATATTCTCCCTCAGGAGAATATATAAAATCCTGGGGTGAGCCAGGTATAGAGCCTGGGCAATTCCTCAGACCTCATAATATAGCCGTAGATGATAATGACAGAGTCATAGTTGCAGATCGAGAAGCACATCGAGTGCAAGTATTTGACACAGATGGAAATGTATTAGATGTCTGGAACAATATATTTATGCCTAATGGTCTCACTATTGGCCCAGACGGAAACATATATATTGGTGAACTACCAGGTATGACACAAGCAGATCCTACTCCTCCTAACCATGGACACAATATCAGTATCATAAGCCCTTCAGGTGAAAAGCTTGCAAGAATCGGACATCCTGAAGAAGGAGAAGAACCGGGTAAATTTATAGCACCTCATGGAATTGGCGTAGATTCACATGGAGACATATATGTTGGTGAAGTCTCTTATACCATTAGAGGCAGTCACATGAACCCACCAAAAGAACTCCGCAGCTTAAGCAAACTTAAAAAAGTAACTTAACTTATTAAGTCAACGTATCAGGTGTAGGCCAAGAATCTGGGATAAGCTGTATATCGTCCTCAACTTTATACACCTTCATCCCACGGGCTTTGTAATTAGCCAAAGCATATGGATGATCTAAACTGCACGTATGTAACCATACTCTAGAAGCTTCCATAGAAAATCCCTCATTCAATGCGTTCGTCAAAAGATGACTTCCAAATCCATTCCCAACATAACTTGGAAGCAATCCAAAATATGCAACTTCAACATTGGAATCGCTTTGAGCACCGAGCATATAAAATCCGGCAAGATTATTTGAAAGTTCCATTGTCCACATAGATATACATGAGCCTAAAAGCCATTTTTCCCATTCGTCCAAACTCCAGTAATACTGATCTACCCAGTACCATTCCTTACCAACTGATCTATAAAACCATCTCGCAAATTCAGGATCTGGTTCTTTCACTTTAGATATTTTTAGATCACTTCTAACAACTGATTTTGGATTTATGTCTTCCTTTGCAAATATTTCAAGATAATGCACAGTGATTGGAAAATTTTTCATGCCAATTTATATCTGTTTAGTAAATCCATATTCAATTCAAATCCAATGCCCGGTCTGTCTGGGACAGTAACATACCCATCAGAATCAGGGACCATCCGAGGCATGAACATCTCTGCTCTTAGTGGGTCAACAGCTACTGGATAATATTCCAAAAATTCTCCATGAGATATCCCTGCAGCAAGAGGCAGTTGAAGCTCCTGACAACCATGCGGCGCAATAGATACCCCTTTTTCCTTTGCTAAATCAGTTATGTCTTTAGCAATGTCGTACCCTGGGCAAATTGCAACATCAACATTCAAAATATCTGCCCCTTCATAATTTAGAAGCGTTTCAAAATGAGACAGATGATATCCATTCTCTCCAGTAGCAATTTTTACGTTGGAACCCTTTTTCAAAACACCATGTTCTTTATATCGATGTATTGGCATAGGTTCTTCAAACCAATATACCCCAAACTTTTCAAGTTCTTCCGCAAATTCTTGTGACTGCTCCAAATTTAATGCACAATTGGCATCAACCATCAAGACGACATCATCACCCACTGCAGTTCTAGCAGCCTCAACTCGGAGCAAATCACCTCTGATCCCTTCATTCGGATCACCAATTTTAATTTTCACTGCCCCCGCATTCATTTCATTCACATTGAAAAGAACCTCATCCTGAAGTTCCTTTAATCCTTTTCCTTCGGCATAATAACCACCAGCAATATATGTTCTAATCCTATCTTGGGCTCCCCCCAACAACTGATGAACTGATTTCCCTAATGCTTTACCTTTTATATCCCAACAAGCGATATTTATTGCGGCTAAAACTTGTGTGTTAACTCCACCAGGACCCAATATTTTTATGTGCTTTTCTCCCAAATCTTCTGCTATCTGCCTCGTCTCTGTAGGATCTCTCCCTATCAATAGATCCCGGAAATACTCAACAAAGGGAGGAAAGACATTCAGTGGTCTTTCCGCTGCAGTCCCCCCATTCCAACCAAAACCTTCAATGCCTTCATCTGTTTTTACAGTAACTTTATGAAGCCTTCCTGGCCCATAAAAATGTCCCCCATTCCAAATACCTGGTCTTTCCCACTCAAAAACTTCACTAGTTACATCAATTATCTTCATTATCCTAAAGTCTCCCTTCTTCTGGCTTTAATAAATGATTCCGAACCAAATGTGATAGCGCCTGCAACTACAAATACCAGACCTCCTAACAGTCCTCGTCCTGGATCTTCAGAAAGAACCAACCAAGCCAATAGAACACCCGCTGGCGGCTGTATGAATGAATAGAAAGTTACTGTTGAAGGCAAATATTTCTTTACCAACCATGCATTAGCAAGAAAACCAAACCCAGCTATCACAAATCCTTGGTAGGCAAGTGCCAACCAAAATCGTAATTCGATCGTATACTGAGGTGATTCAAAAATAAAGCTCCCAACCCAAAACAATAATATCCCTATAACAAGCTGACCAAACATGATTTTTGCTTCAGACATATTTTGGGCGAAATTAGACATTAATACCAATCGTAATCCCAACAAAACGGCAGACAAAAGACTCATCAAGTCACCTTCTATGGACACCCCTGGTACGACAACACCAGCATCTCCAAAAACAATGGTGAGAATTCCAATATAAGACAACACAATTGCTAACACTTTCCATCTAGTAAGAGTGTCGGTGGGTACCAAAAAATGGGCTATAACCGCTGCCCATATAGGATACGTTGAATTAAGAGCCGTGGCATGACCAGCAGTGGTCAAGTGTTGACCCACATTCATAAACATAATTTGTACTGTAAAAAGAGCTCCTATTATTAAAAGTGGACGAACTTCACTTTTAGCAACAAGAAAAGATTCCCTTCTCAGTAGCATATAAACAAAAGTCACCATTCCCCCAAGAACAAATCTCATCCATCCAACTTGTAAAGGAGATCCATATTCAAGGGAAGCTTTTATACTGACGTGGTTACCGCCCCAAAGTAATGACAGGAATATTTGAAAAGCAGTGGGGATAAGACCCGCGGGTTTTCTTTTTTCGGATGTATCTATTTTTTGTTCCGGACTGGTCAAAATTTATATATACCTATTTCAGGAATGACATGAAGAAAGATTTTACCTCACATAGCCTAATGCAGACAGTTAAGCACTTACTTTGTTATGCTAATTGAACAGATATGGCATCATTAAAAGACATAAAGCTCACAGTGGTGGACCAGTCACCGATTCGGAGAGGTGGTACCCCTGCAGATGCGCTAAATGAATCTGTTCAATTAGCAATGCACACTGAGAATCTAGGTTATTCTAGGTATTGGGTGGCTGAACATCACAATTCAAATTCTTTTTCTGGTACCAGTCCAGAGATCCTAATTGGTCAAATCGCAGCGAAAACCTCAAAAATACGTGTCGGTAGTGGTGGGGTTATGCTAAGTCACTATTCGGCCCTTAAAGTGGCGGAACAATTCAGTGTATTAGATTCCTTTCACCCAGATAGAATTGACCTAGGTATTGGCAGAGCTCCCGGAAGCGATAGAAGAACTGCAGCTGCATTGACATATCCCAGGCCAACAATGGACGTGTTCAGTGATTTTCCTCAAATGGTGAAAGATTTACTAAAGTTTTTAGATGATGGTGTAGAAGACAATCATCCTCTTTCAGGAATCAAGGCTCAATCTTCTGGAAAGGACACTTACCCTTCGGTTTGGTTACTTGGATCTAGTGATTACAGTGCAAGATTAGCGGCTGATATGGGACTTCCATTCAGCTTCGCTGATTTTTTCGGAAACACCTCCGAATACGGGCCCCAAATTGCGGACTTGTATAGGAACAACTTTAAACCTTCTGAATATCTATCAGAACCAAAAGTTAATGTGGGTCTGCAAGTCATATGTGCTGACAGTGAAGAACAAGCCAAATTTGTAGGGTCTTCAAGAAGTGTTAACAAAATCATCTCGACTATGGGGATAGCTACAAAGGGCTTATTACCCCCGGAAGAAGCTTCAGTATGGCCAATGGATGATCAAGTTAAAGCCTACATGGAGCAAAGTACCAAAAGCTACATAGAAGGTGATCCAAACCAAGTGAAAGAGGGAATTCTTGCGTCATCGGAGCGGTATCAAACTCCCGACATAGGAATTATATCGAACTGTTATTACTTTGAAGACAGAAAAAATTCGTATTCATTAGTTGCCAAATCCATGGGTGTCCACCCAGACTTGGAGACCAATGTTGCTACTGCCTAGCGTCAACTACGATTTGTCGCTAAAACTTCAGGATGAATCGGCTTCTTTGCAAAAAGAAAACAAAATCCTCCCACAGCAGCCAAAACACCTAGCACTGCGAAGGCCGTTTGATAAGTGCCTGTTGTATCACGCATTAATCCGGCAAATATCGGTCCTATGAGCAATAAAACGTTCATTGGCACCTGAGATATTCCCATGATTTTTCCATAATTTTTTCTTCCGAAATAATCTCCCCTAATAGAGGAAGATATAGGATTACGGCCCCCAAAACCTATTCCAAACAGCAACGCGAAGCCATATGCAGAAATAAGGTTGGGAGGACCAAATGTCAGAACAAAAACCCCCAGGGCCTGACATAAAGTAAACATCATTAATGCCACATTTTTTGGCATTCTGTCTCCAACATAACCTCCAATCATCTGAAATACCATAGAAACCGCTGTATATGCAGAAACTACAAAGGCGGCTGTCTGTAGGCTATATCCTAGATCAGTCATCATCGGGGCAAGATGCAACATGAATGCAAGCAATACCATTGACGTAAATCCATGACCTAAACTTATAAACCAAAATGCGGGAGCTTTTAAAGCTTGAGACACTGTAAAATCATATTCACGCTCTATTTGAATACCGCCACTTAGAGCTTCCTCATTTCTCCTTTTAACATCTTCTTCAGTGTCTCCATCAGGCAACAATCCGTAGTCTTCTGGCTTATTTCGGAGAAGACTCGTCAACGGAAATGCCAAAAGGATAGTGACTATACCAAGGACAAATGCAGTCAAACTCCATCCTGGCCTATCCAAAAAGTCCGGATCTACGAGCCAAGCCAGCAATGGGACAAAAAATAGGGAGCCAAACCTCGCTAGTGCATTTGACAAACCCATAGCAAAAGAGCGCCTACGTACAAACCAGTTATTCATCATGGTGTTCAAAGCGAGCCAACTACCCAAACCTTGCCCTAACGCAATAACCAAATATGAAAAATAAAAGATCAAAAGATGATTTATCTGGCTGAACACTAGCCATCCAAAACCCATAATAATCATCCCTATTAAAACCATACGTTTAGTACCGAATCTATCTACAAGATAACCCTCTATGGGACCCAAAATACCGCCTTCTACTCTGGTGAAAGAAAGAGCCAGAGATAATTGGGTTCTGTTCCACCCAAAAGCCCTTTCCATCGCAACTGCCCATATGCCCATGGCATGAAAAAGAGGGGTAGTAGCAACTAACATTACGGCTCCAAAAACTGGAACCAAATACCAACCATAGAAGGTGTTCTTTCGTTTATCGGCTAATTTATTTCTGGCAATTTGAAACAAGGTATGAAGGTTTTAAACTACAAAATATTTTAAATATATAGATTTGGCAAATGAAATAAGTTAGTAAAATACAGGAATTAGGATTCCCAAATATTACCTCACAAATACTGCTTGGTAAAGTTTAACTATTCAGTTAAAACTGCCAGAGGCCGATATATTACGCTACCCTTCATTCCTGATTTCGAACTGAAGGAGAAAATATCCAAAACCCGATCGAAATCAAAATACCAATCGCACCCATCAAAACCAAGGTAGGCCGAACAGAAATAATACCAGCCAACCACCCTACAAATAAACTAAAAAAAACTACCATCCCCATTCCTATCCGATAGGCGCTCATCGCTCTAACTCTATAGTGATCTTCTGCCAAAGTCTGTGTTAATACACCATTTGTTGTTCGAAATGCCGTTTGAGTTGCACCAAAAATCGCCAGAACTACAAAGGCCGAAGTTATCCAAACAGATTGACTTAGCAACAGTGTCATCAAGGCTCCACTAAGCGCAGAAAGAATGCATATCATACCTCGCCATTTAGGAAATCCAAACGCAGAAAAAACAAAAACCATCAGTAAGCCTCCAGCGCCATTAACGGCCATCATATATCC
>Ga0114933_10004077_pt1 | contig 13905 bp, 10 predicted proteins | sample 4SBtaG_FD_89691 | JGI IMG/M metagenome (GOLD analysis project Ga0114933, IMG submission 89691) | Deep subsurface microbial communities from Kolumbo volcano to uncover new lineages of life (NeLLi) - 4SBTROV12_W25 metaG | ecosystem: Environmental > Aquatic > Marine > Volcanic | place: Kolumbo...
AGCGCCAGCGAGGGCCCGCCGCACGTGACCGACGAGGTCACGCTCGACGCACTGCGCCGCCACCTCCACCGCGCTGTGCACCGCCACCGGATCGCTGCGGCCGTGCCCGACCACCACCACCCCGTCGATGCCCACCAGGAGCGCCCCCCCGTAGTTGCGCGCCTGGGTGCGGCGGCGGAAGCGCTTGAAGGCTCGGCCCAGCATCACGGCCCCCATCGACTCGAGCGGGTGGCGCTGAAGCTCGCGCTTCAACACGCCGCCGACCAGCTCCGCGGTCGCCTCGACGGTCTTGAGCATCACGTTGCCGGCGAAGCCATCGCACACGAGCACGTCGACGTCGCCCCGGAGCACGGCGGCGGGCTCTACGGGGCCGACGAACCGCACCCCCTCGAGCGCATCCAACAGCGGCAGAGCGGCTCGGATCTGCGCGTTGCCCTTGGACCGCTCTTCGCCGTTGGACAAGAGCCCGACCCGGGGTGCAGGGACGCCCGGCAGCATGGCGGAGGCGTAGGCGGAGCCGAGTCGCGCGAAGCAGGCGAGCGTCGACGGCTTGCAGTCGATGTTCGCGCCGAGGTCGAGGATCACCGCCTCCCCGCCGTCCGCGCGCGGGACCTGCGTCACCAGAGCCGGACGCTCGACGCCTGGAAGCTTGCGCAGCACGTGCATCGCGCTCGCCATCGCGGCGCCGCTGTGACCGCAGGTGACCACGGCCGCGGCCTGGCCGTCGCGCGCGGCCTCCATCGCCCGCCGCACCGAGCTGTCGGGCTTCGTGCGCAGCGGCGCCGTGGCGCGGTCGTCCATGGTGACGACCTGTGACGCGTGCACCAGCGGCAGACCGCCGCTCCGGTGTCGGAGCCGTGCCTCGTCACCGACGAGCAGCACAGGCAGGCCCGCCGCGTGGGCGCGGGCTGCACCCTCGAGCTGGGCGCCGGGCGCGTGATCGCCACCCATCACGTCGAGCGCGACGGGGAGCACTCGTCTACTCGGTGGGCGCGGTGACCTGAACGCCCTTGTACACGCCGCAGTGCCGGCACACGTGGTGGCGCAGCTTCGACTCTCCGCAGGCGGGGCAATCCTCGACCGCGGCGCTGTAGCTCAGGTGATCGTGCGCGCGACGCATGTCACGGCGGGACTTGGAGGTCTTCTTCTTGGGGACGGCCATGGGGTCTCCGAAGCTCCGCGGGGGAGCGCGACCACGCCGTCTAACGGCTCGGTCGGATGGTGTCGCGTGAGGGGAAGGTCAGCCGGGCTCGTCGAGCTTCAGCGACTGCAGGATGGCGAAGCGCGGATCGACGGTCTCGGCGGGCAACGCTGCCGCGGCGGGCGAGATGCAGTCACCCTCCTCCAGTGCGATCACGCCCTCGTCGTCACAGGTGAGCCGCGCCGACAGTTGCAGGGCGAGGTGTTCCTGCACCACGATGGCCAGGTCGACCACGCCGTCCTCGTAGATGCCGTGATCGAGCTCGGAGCTCGCCAGCTCCTGCGCCTCGTCGCCGTCCTGGAGCGCCGGGACGTAGATCAGCTCGAGCGGCCCGTCGACCGCGAACTCCACGTCCCGCCCACAGCGGTCGCACGCGCGGGCGCAGCGGGCCGCGACGCTGCCGGTGACCATGACGTCGCCTCCGTCGCGCACATCGATGTGGAGGCCTCCACGCGCTTCGATCAGCCGGCCCTCGAGCGCGGTCTCGCCCGCCGCGCGCACCCAGTCCTGCGCCAGGTCGAGCTCGACGTCCTTGCCGTCGTTGGGGATGTCGTCCAGGGACAAGCGCATCGGTTCTCTCGGGCGGCCGCGTGTAACCGCTCCGCCGGCCTGCGTCTCAGCGCCTCGAGAGCAGCAGCTCCGGCACGAGCTCGACTTCGTTCCACGGACGCTCGAGATCGCGCACGGACCCGATCCGGTCGTTCGCCTCTTCCCAGACCTCCTTCGGATCCGCCCGGCGCACGTTGCCGACCACCGGTCCGGTGGCGGCGGCCAAGAGGCTGCCGTCGTGGAGGACCTCGGCGCGAGGGCCTCCGGGGAGGGAACGGGGCTGACCGGCGATCACAGCACCGAAGGCCTTGTGGCTGCGGTCCTGGGCACCGAGTGCAGCGATCGCCTCGACGATCCCAGCGGGAGCTGGGGTGGCCAGCGGCAGCATGGGCACCACGCCATCGGCGCCCGCCTGCCGCGCCCAGTCCGCCACGGTCGACAGATCGCCGAGGTTGTTGGCGGTGAGCGGCACCGCCACCAGGACGGCGACAGGCCGCTGCCGATCCAGCCGGGCCTCGCGGAAGGCCTCCACCGCCGACGTCGCCGCGTCCAGGGACTGGCCCATGATGGCCTGATGCCGCGCCGAGTCCAGCGACGCCACCTGGACGGAGACCGCCGCGAGCCCACGATCGACCAGCGCATCGACGGTGGGGCGATCGAGCCCCGCGCCGCAGCTCACCAGGTGGGTCGGACACTCCAGGCGGTTGCAGAAGCGCACCAGGGACTCGAGGCGTTCGGAGAGCCCAGGTTCTCCGCGGAAGGTGACGCGGAGTGGGCCCAGCCAGTGCAGGAAGCCCACGACGATCGTCTGCCAGTCGTGCAAGGTGAGCTCGCCCTCGGCAGCCACGGGCAGGCCCGGCGGCACGCCGACGTCGTTCAGCCGCAGCACCAGCCGCGCCGGCCGCAAGGCCTGGGCCGGGAGCCTGGCTCGCACACGACGGGACGCGCTTCGGCCCTGGGCGAGGAGCTGTTCGAGGACCTTCACCGTGTCTCCTGACGAGCGCGTATTAAGGTAGCGCGCATGAACGCGCTCCTCCTGGCAGCCCTGCTCGCGTGCGGCGAGGACGAGTCCGCCGCGGTGGTCACGCAGTACTACCAGTCGATGGGCTCCGCGGTGCAGCAGAACCGTGACCTGACGCAGCTCTACCTGGAGCTCACCACCGAACTCAAGGACGAGAAGCTCGACGAAGAACGCCTGGTCCGAACGTGGGAGGAGCAGATCCTGCCGCTGGCCGACGGGCTGAAGGCGGAGGTGACGGCCATCGAGCCACAGCACGTCGAGCTCTCGGCCGTGCACGCCCAGGTCGTGAACGCCTGGACCCAGCGCGCCGAGGCCTACCACGGCATGGTCGACGCATGGAAGGCTTCCGACTCCGAAGCCTTCGACGCGTCCTTCAAGAAGCTCACGAGCGCGAAACAGGCCGAGAGCGACTACTTCACCGACGCCAACTCCATGCTCAGGAACTACGGCCTGCGCCTGGAGCAGTTCCCCTGATCGGCCCCCGGAATCGCCGGATGGTCGGCTGCATGAGCGTGGCGTTGTACGCCTTCTGCGGCGCGGCGATCGGGCCTGACCACCCGTGGGTCGGGGGCTTCTTCGCCCTGGTCGCGGCCTACCGTGCCTGGCGGCTCTACCGGGACTGGTGAGCCCCGTTCGCGGGCGCCACGTCCCGCATGCCCTGCAGGGCCAGGGTTATCGTCGCGGTCTCATGCCCTCCCTGAGCCGCCTCGCCTCACCGCTCGTGGTGCTGATCCTCACCGGGTGCACCGGCGCGGCCACGGAGAAGGGCGAGGACAGCGGGCCCTCGTGGGTCGACGCCGACGCCGACGGCATGGAGGCGTCGGTGGACTGCGACGACCAGGACCCGGACATCCATCCAGGGGCGGCCGAGTCCTGCGACGGAGTCGACGACGACTGCGACGGCCACGTCGACGAGGGCGTGACCACCACCTGGTACGCAGACGCCGACCATGATGGCTTCGGCGACCCGACCAAGACCTCGCTCGCGTGCGACGAGCCCGTGGGCTTCAGCGCACTCGGAGCCGACTGCGACGACGCGAATGCCGAGGTGCACCCCGACGCCACGGAGGTCTGCAACGAGCTCGACGACGACTGCGACGGCACCGTCGACGACAGCGGCGGGCTCTGGTACGCCGACATCGACGGCGACGGCCACGGGGATACGAAGGTCTCGGCGCGGAGCTGCGAGGGGGCGAGCGGCTTCGTGGCGTCCGGCGACGACTGCGACGATCGTGACGAGGCCCGGCACCCTGGCGCCGACGAGGTCTGCGACGGGGCCGACAACGACTGCGACGAGCGGATCGACGACGACGACGACGACTGCATCGACCCCATCACCTGGTATGGCGACGTGGACGGTGACGGACACGGCGATGCCCTGGCGGCCCTCGCCGCGTGCGAAGCCCCGGACGGCACGGTGGCCGAACCCGGCGACTGCGACGACGCCGATTCCGCCGTCCATCCGGCTGCGCTCGAGGTCTGCGACACCATCGACAACGACTGTGACGGTCGGGTCGACGACGACGACGACACCCTCGATCCCGAGAGCCTGTCCACCTGGTGCTTCGACTGGGACGGCGACGGGTTCGGGGATCCCGGCGTCACCCACGCGGCGTGCGAAGCGCCGGCCAGCTACGTCGAAGATGCTCGAGACTGCGACGACACCGACAGCTCGGTGCACCCGGAAGGGATCGAGGTCTGCAACGGCGTGGACGACGACTGCGATGGAGCCTTGGACGACGGCGACGGCGACGTGGACCTGGCCACCGGGAGCCTCTGGTACGCCGACACCGACGGCGATGGCTACGGTGCACCCGCGTCGAGTCGACTCGCGTGCGACGAGCCCGCGGGTCACGTGGCCACCGGGGACGACTGCAACGACACCGACGCCCAGGTCAACCCCGACGGGATCGAGATCTGCAACGGCGTGGACGACGACTGCGACGGAGCCTCCGACGACGCGGACGCCGATCTGGACACGGCCACGCTGCTGGACTGGTTCGCCGACGCCGACGGCGACGGCTTCGGCGACCCGACCGACGGGCAACGCGCTTGCGAGGCGCCGCTCGGCACCACGGCGGACGATCGGGACTGCAACGACTCGGACGCAGCCGTCTCGCCGGCGGCCGAGGAGCTCTGCGACGGCCTCGACAACGACTGCGACGGCGCCATCGACGATGGAGACGACGACGTCGACTACTGCGCCGTCCCCGCGGACGACATCCTGGAAGGCGAGCTGGTCGTCAGCGAGGTGCTGCGCACCCCGCTCGCGGTGGACGACAGCGTCGGTGAGTGGTTCGAGGTCTACAACGCGAGCTCGGTCTCCCTGGACCTCGACGGCCTCAACGTCAGCGACGCTGCGGGCAACGGCTTCACCGTCGACGGCACGCTGGTGGTGGGTCCAGAGGACTTCGCGCTCTTCGGGGTGGAGGCCGACCCGGCGCGCAACGGGGGCGTGACCCTCGACCACGTGTGGGACCCCGCCGACTTCGAGCTGGCCGACGACGGCGAGATCCTGCTGTCCAGCGGGGTCAGCCTGATCGACGCGCTCTACTGGGACGACGGTGTCACCTTCCCCAGCACGGAGGGCAGCGCGATGGCCGCCAAGCCGCCGCTCATGGACGCGACCTCGAACGACGCCGGCGACGCGTGGTGCGAGACCGACGAGGCCTTCGGCGACGGCGACCTCGGCACCCCCGGCGCCGCCAACTCCTGCGAGACGAGCACCCTCGGAAACGACGAGGCGGGCGACGAGGTCGGCACCTTCAACGTGGGCTACCTGCTGGGCCAGGCGCTCGTCCTGGAGGAGGCCGCCGTGATCGCGGGCTTCGGGCTCTTCGTGGACACCACGGTCGACCACGAGGTGCTGCTCGGCGTGTACGACGACAACGGCGGCGCGCCGGGATCGCTCCGGGTGGGCACGGACAGCTGGACGCTGAGCGAGGGCGAGAACCTCGTCCCGGCGCAGGCGGAGACCGCGCTCGAGGCCGGCACGTACTACCTGATGGGCGTCTACGACGGCACCGGGTACCCGAGCATCCACATGGAGTCCGGCCCGATGCTCCAGACCTTCTACTCGGCCACGGGCTACACCCTGCCGGAGCGGATCAGCTCGGTCTACGACTACAGCGACAGCCCGATCTCGTACTTCGTCACGGTGTACTGACCGGTCGCTCCGGGACCTCGACGGCCCACTGGCCGCGGAGGCCGTTCACCCGCAGGAACAACAGACCCGCGGGAGGCTCGGCCACCGTGACCGCCACGCCTTCGGGCACGGCCGTTCCAAGCTGTCCTGGCAAGCGAAGATCGAAGCCCGGGTCGAGCGCCATGCGCACCTCCGCCTGTGTGGGTACGGTCAGGGGCAGCACGATGCGGAGGCCCCCGTCGGTCCAACGCAGCCGCGCCGTGCCCGATGCTGCGGCCTTCTCACCCTCGACGCCCGACTCCGAGGCCTCGACCCACACGACCTTGGACACCGTCCGTTCCTCACCGCCGTAGGTGTAGGTGCCGCCATCGGAGACCTGCAAGGTGACCGCGCGGCCCTCCGCGACCGCGGCGGTGCCCACGATGGAGCCGCCTTCCTGGAGCTCGAGGCCGGCTGGCAGCGTGCCCTCGACCAGCTGCCAGCTGTAGGTGCCCGACCCGCCCATGGCAACCAGCGGCACGGACGCCTCCTCACCCACGGTGACGTAGACCTCCTCGGTCGCCGCTGTCAGGCCGCGAAGCGGATCCAGGCGCGCCGACAGCTCGTCGACGACCTCGGTCTTGTCCGCGTGATCGTGCAGGCTGGAGGACTCCGTTGGATCGGCGACGAGGTCGTAGAGCTCCACGTCGCCGTTGGCGTACTCCACGTACTTCCAGTCCGAGGTCACCAGGCCGGACCAGTCGGCGCAGGTGTCCATGTCCCACACCTCGAGGAGCAGCGCGTCCCGCCAGGAGTCCGGTGACTCGCCGGCCAGCAGAGGCGCCAGGCTCGACCCCGTGCTGCCCGTGGACACCCCCGCCAACTCGGCGATGGTGGCTGGCAGGTCCGTCGTCACCGAGACCAGCTCGTCGACCGTGCGAGCCGCCTGGCCGGGCGCAAGCACCACGAGCGGCACGTGCACGGACTCCTGGTAGGCCAGCCCCTTGTTGTAGGCGCGGTGCTCACCCCAGAGGAAGCCGTTGTCGGAGGTGAAGATCACCACGGTGTCGTCCAGGCGCCCCGAGCTCTCGAGCTGGTCGAGCAACCCCGCGACGGACGCATCCACGGAGGACAGGCTCTCCATCGCGGCCTGGTAGAGCCGGTCCCAGGTTGCGATGTCCGCTTCGTTGTAGGCGTCGAGGTCCTGCACGCACTGCGGCTTGTCGGAGATGTCGTCCTCGCCGAAGGCGCCCCCCCGCCACACCTCGCCTTCCAGGGTGCCCTCGAACTCCTCGGACGGCGTACCCGGGTGGTGAGGGGCGATGTGGTTGACCCAGAGCAGGAAGGGCTGGTCCTCGTCCAGCCCCTGCAGGAACGCCAGGGACTGGTTGTGGATGTAGTCGGTGAGGTAGGTGGACTCGGTGCGCGTCGCCCCGGTGGTGGCGACCTCGGCCGAGCTTCCCTCCACCACGGGGAACGAGAACCAGTCCAGATCCTGCAGCGTGACCCGGAAGGTGTTCCAGCCGGGTGGAACCGCCGGAGCAACGTCCTCGTACTCGTTCAAGTACTTGCCCACGAGCCCGGTCGCGTAGCCCGCTTGCTGGAACTGGACCGCCATCGACCCCTCGGCGACGAAACGGTGCACGGATCCGTTCGGCGACCGGTTCGAGAGCACCCCCGTCTCCTGCGCGAGGAACCCCCCCGACAGCAGGCTCGCGCGCGCCGGGCAACACATCGGCGAGTTCACGTACGCCTGGGTGAAGGTGACCCCCGGTCCCTGGAGCCGTTCCTGGACGTTCACCATCCAGGACAGCGCGTCGGCCCGCATGTCGTCGGTCAGGATGACGACGAAGCTCAAGGGCGCGCCGGGAGACGGCTCGGTGTCGACCGCCGTCTCCGTGGACGACGGTCCAGAGTCCTGCACCACCGGCTCAGCCGACTCGCCACGCGGCTCGGAGTCGCCCGATGGTTGATCCTTCGACGGGTCACACCCCGCCACGAGCAGCCACGACACCGACAGCCAAGCCAACATCCCGTCTCCAGGGCCCCATACTTACACCCCGACGCCCACCGGGTATACACGGCACGTGGAGACCCCGATGATCGCCTTGTGGCTGGCCGCCTGCACCTCCGACAGCCTCGACACCTCGGGGCAGGACCCGGTCGACTCCGGCGCCGACGACACCTCGAGCGCAGGCGGCGGATGCGCCGTCACGGTCTCGAACGAAGGGGAGCGGTTCCAGGGCGCTGCGCTGCGCGGTGAGCATGACGGAACCAGCTGGGCCACGTACAGCTCGGGCGCACACGGCGGCACCACGGCGGTGCTCACCGGCGACTTCGCGCACGCCCTGATCGCCGAGGTCGGCGCCACGATCGACTACACGCTCTTCCTGGAGAAGGACGGCGCGATCGAGACCTGCGACGGCTCCACCACGGGCGGGGCCTTCGACGCCAGCGCCTTTCCTGCACCGGAGGTGCTCACCGACACCGACGCTCGAAGCGACGACCGCTGGCTGGTCGGCTCGATGGCCGAGCTGATGGGCGACAGCTTCCAGTTCGCCGTGGATCGCGAAGGCAACCTGCTGTTCGCGCGCATGGGAGACCCGGACTTCGTCGAGGACCTGGCCTACCTGGAGGACACCGGCGTGGTGCAATGCCTCCGTGTCGCCCACGACGGCGACGAGGGGCGCTCGAACATCATCTCCTTCACCTGGGCCGAAGACCTCGACGGCCGCCTGACGACCGAGGGCGGGCACCACGACTACGACCGGCTCGCCGACGGCGCCATCGCGGTGCTCACCGCCGAGGCCCAGGTCGTCGACGGCGACGACGTGGTGAGCGACGGCATCTGGGAGTACGACGAAGAGGGCGTGGGCCACCAGGTCTACAGCTCCTTCTCCAACTTCGAGCCCGTGGCGAGCACGCCCTGGTACGAAGACTTCTTCAACCTCGGCTACGACTGGAGCCACGGCAACGACGTGCAGTTCTACCCGGAGCGCGACAGCTACGTGCTCTCCCTCGCTCGCCAGGGCACGATCGTCGAGGTGGCACGGAGCACCGGCGAGGTGATCCGGGTGTTGGGCACCTTGGGCTACCCCGTGGTGAGCGGCCTGGATCTCTCCCTCCAGCACAACCCCACGCTGCTGTCCGACGACACGCTGCTGACCTTCAACCACACCAGCGCGGGCGCCTTCATCACCGGCGCCATCGAGTACTCGATCGACGAGGAGAACCAGACCCTGGTCCAGACCTGGGCCTACACCGTCGACGACCTCGACTACTTCCTGGGACAAGCCCAGCGACTCGACAACGGCAACACGCTGATCACCTGGGGCTACTCGGGGGTGATCCGGGAGGTCACGCCAGCCGGCGACGTGGTGTGGGAGATGGTCGCACCGGAGGGCTGGTTCTTCGGCCGCATGAAGCTGGTCGACGAGCTCTACCCGGCCGAAGCGCCGTAGCGCCCGCTACCCCGGGCAGCTGCTGTCGACATCGAGCGCGATCACGCTGGCGTTGGTCACGTCCCCGATCAGGAGCTGCTGCCACTCGGGGGACCAGGCCATCATCGGGCGCACGTCCACCGGGGTGCCCAAGGGCAGGGTGTAGGTCCAGACCGCCTCCCCGTCCGCGTCCCAGAGGCCGAGCTCGAGGGGCTCGCTCCATGCGAGCCAGCAGCCATCGAGGGCGGCCACGGGGTACGTCCACGTGCGGTCGAGCGTCTCCAACCGCTCGAGGGTCTCGCCATCGAGCGCATGCGGCCCGACATAGAGCAGGCTCCCGTCCTCCGACAGCACGGCGTCCTGCAAGCGCACCCGCTGGGACGTGACGTCGCTGAGCTCGGCCATGACGATCGAGCTCCCGTCCGACAGGTCCAGCCGCTCCACGATCCGGTCGACCGTGCTCACCACGTAGACCACGTCGCCGAAGGGCACGATCTCGAGACGCGACTCGGTGTTCCTCCCCGCCGCCATCTGGAGCGGCCAGGTGTGCTCGACCTCACCCGTCTCCAGCGAGCGCTCCGTGAGCTCCATCGTGGGGCCCCAGCTCAACAGCATCGTGCCCCGCTCGGGGTGGAGCTCGAGGTCCGCGAAGGTGAGGTTCCGGGTCGACGGGTCGAAGGGGAGCTCGAGGGTGTGCAGGGCGCTGCCGTCGCCCGCATCGAAACCGTGCAGGTTGCCCGTGAGCTGGTCGACCACCCAGAGGGTCTCCTCGGCCAACAGAGGCGCCACCGGCCAGGTCACGTCGACGAGCGCGCTGGCGGTCGCTTCCCCGCCCACCTGCTCGATGCGAGCCAGGCGGCTGTTGAGGCGCTGCGTGACGAACACGCGCCCGTCTTCCTCGGGGTCGTAGGTCATCGCCTCCACGTGGGTCCCCAGCTCGATGTCGAAGCGTTCGACGCCAGCCGCGACCTCGACCCCCACGAGCGACGAGCTGTTCTCCGACGCCGCCCAGAGCATGCCCGTGGCGGGCGCATAGGCGCCGTCAGCGACCGCGAGACCGGCCGGAACGCTGGAGAGGGCGATCGCGGAAGGCGGCACCATGTCCGGATCGAAGGTGTAGACGCGTGCTTCGCTCTCGTAGGAGATGGCCTCGGTCGACTTGCTCAGGGCGATGAACCGGTCGCTCGCCCCCACCAACGCGACATTGTCCACGCCCTCCTCGACGAGCCAGGCCTGCCCGTCGACGCACGTCACCACACCCACCTCGGTGCCCGTGGCGACGGCCACGTTGCCGTCGTTCATCGGCAACCAGTCCTTCGGGGTGAAGGGCGCCGCACACGAGGCCACCACCGACAGGGTGCCGAGGTTCCACAGCTCGAAGCCGGGGGGCACGATGTCGTCGCGCAGCAACGCGACCACGTCGCTGCCGGCGGACCGAGCCGCGCTCGAGTCGAAGCCGAAGGGGAGGCTCGTCACGGGCCGCAACAGGCGGTCGAGCAACACCGCTCCCGCGCCGCCGCCCGGAAGGGTGCCGAGCACCCAGGTGTCGCCAGCGGCCACAGGCTTCACGAGGGACACCGAGTCGAGGCCCAGGACCGCCGGCCGAAGGACCTGCGAGCTGTCGCGGACCGGGTCGTAGAGGGTGACCATGAGGTTGTTCCACGCCCAGACCATGCCGGAGTCGTCCACCTCGATCGTCGCGCCACCGGCCGGCAGGGAGGTCACGCCGAGGAGGGTGCCGCTGGCCAGATCGACGGCGGCGAGCGCGCCGCCCAACACGTTCGAGTACACGAAGCCGCGGCCCGACGCCCCGTCGAGCGCGACGACGTCGGGGAGCAGGAGGTTCTGGTCCTGGTCGCCGAGATCGGCCGTCCACGCCACGCTTGCGCTGTCGGAAGCGCCTGTGTCGAGCCCCGAACCCCAGGCCAGCGGCGACAGGGCGACCAGCAGCAGCGGCCTGGCCTCGAGCCGGCGCCTTCGAGGTCCGTCCGTCCTCACCATGGGCACGCTCCACACGGGTCCAGCATAGCGACTCGGAGCGCGCGCGGGAGCCCAGAGCAGGAAACCCGCCGGCGGACCGACGGGCTTCGCGATGGTACTCCCAAGGGGAATCGAACCCCTGTTTTCGGCGTGAGAGGCCGACGTCCTAACCGCTAGACGATGGGAGCCCGTCAGGGGGCATCTTTAACGATGTGGTGGTTGGGGCGCCAGGACTCGAACCTGGAACCTTCGGGGCCAGAACCCGACGTCTTGCCAATTCGACCACGCCCCAGCGAGGACGCCACGAACTAATGCGTGGCCCGCGGGAGTGTCAAGCGGTTCGCCCTCGCAGATCAGCCACAGCCGCCGTCGGACTGGCCATCGACCAGCCCCTCTTCGTAGGCGCTGTCGTAGCAACCGCCGTAGCCCTCGAGCCAACCGTCGTAGTACAGGCAGCCCGCATCGTCGCAGTCCGGGGCGGGACCGTCGCCGGCCGCCTCGGCGTAGACGCTGTAGCCGGTGTACTTGTCGGCCTGGCAGGAGAAGCCGGACGAATAGCCATCCTTGTAGCCATCGTCGTCGCCGTCCAGGCAGCCTTCGTCGTAGCCGACCGCCGCAGCGTCCTGGCCGCAGCCGACGAGCACCAGAGCCGGGACGAGCGCGAGCGAGATGCGGATCATGTGTCCTCCGTGGCCCATGAGACACCACGCGGGCCTGCGCGCGCTACCCGACGACCTCGACTTCGTCCCTGGAGACCCGTCGAGCCAACGCACGCAAGCGCTCGAAGGTGGCGGGCTCCTGGTCGCGGTAGACCTCGGACACCTGTTGGCAGAGATCCTTGGCGCGTCGGAAGCAGCCGACGAGGTTGCCGCTGATGTCGGTCTTCGCCCAGAAGGTGAGCGCCAGCTCCTCCAGGGTGCGTCCGTTCACCCAGGCGGCACCGAAGTGCACCAGTCCTGGGGTGAAGGTGACCTCCTGGCCGAGGATGGCCTCTGCGCCGGTGACCTGCGGCCCCTTGCGCACCTGCTCCACGGCCTTGATGGCGCCTCGCGCTTCGCCATGGGGCTTGTGCGCGAGCCGCACGTCGCGCGGGAGGTTGCCGGTCATGCCGCAGAAGATGCCGTAGAGGAGGTCGTCGGGGAGCTCCTCGACGAGGCCCTCCAACACGAGCTCGGTGGTGAAGATCTCGGAGATCTGGATGTGTCGGAGGATGCGAGCGCCCGCGGCGAAGCCGTCGTCCTCGTCGAGGTAGCCGATGCCGACGAGGTACTGCCGACGCCGCTCGAAGTCCCGCCAGGTGCGGTCGTCCTCGCGCTTGCTGCGGCGCTCGAGCTTCCGCAGATCCTTCACCTTGCGCCGCAGCGAGGGCTGCTGGGCGTAGCGGTCACCGCTCCAGCCCTCGGCCTCGAGCTCGGCCCGAAGCGCCGCGATGCGCTTGTCCGAACGCTGGCTCCTGCTGCGGTTCGACCACGCGAGGAAGGACTGGCTCACGAGCTCCTTCACCCGCGGCATCTCGTTCCGCTCGATGAGACGGACCACCGAGTTGAAGGAGAGGTTGAAGCTGGAGTGCACGGGCTCCGACGCGCCCTCCAGGTAGTTGTTCACGTCGGGGATGTGCTCCTCGTAGTCGCCCGGATCGAGGCGCACGAAGACGAAGCCCTGCTCGTCCATGCCTCGGCGCCCGGCGCGTCCTGCCTTCTGCATGAACTCACGGACGCGCAGGGGACGGAACTCCTGCCCGTCGAACTTGCGCAGCCCGTCCAGGACCACGGTCCTAGCGGGCATGTTGATGCCGAGCGCAAAGGTCGAGGTCGTGTAGAGCACCTTCAGGAGCTTCTGTTCGTAGAGCTCCTCGACGAGCGCCTTCAGCTGCACGTGCAGCCCGGCGTGGTGGAAGCCCACGCCCAGGCTGTAGGTGTGCGCGAGCTCCCGGTGCAGCACCGCCTCGCCGATCTCCTGCACGGCGTCGAAGAGCCGGGCGTCCATGCGCCGCTGCTCCGTGGCGTCCAGGAACGAGCGGGTGCGCCGGCGACCCATGACCCGTGCGCGGGCCTCCGCCTCCTTCCGCGAGAACACGAAGAAGAGCACCGGCAGGCGATCAGGCTCGAGCAGGCGCAGCACGTCGATGTGGCTCGTCGGGCGTTCACCACGGTCCTCCCGCCCGCGGCCTCGCTGGTGACGCCGGTCCCGGCGCCCGCGCCGACGCCCCCCGCTTCGGGCCTGGCCGCCGCTCCCCTTCCAACGCTTCCAATGCTGGTGGTACTGCTCGGGGGTCACCAGCCCCCAGTCGCGCTGCACGAAGCCGATCTCCAGCGGCACCGCGCGCTTGGACTCCTTCACCACCTCCACCGGACGCTTGCGCACCTCCGAGAGCCAGGCCGCGAACTGGCTGAGGTTGGACAACGTGGCGGAGAGCCCGACGATCTGCACCGACTCCGGGAGGTAGATGAGCACCTCCTCCCAGACGGTGCCGCGCTCGGGGTCGTCGAGGAAGTGGATCTCGTCGAGCACCACGGCCGCGAGCTCCGGCATCTGTTGGCCGTCCAAGAGCATGTTGCGCAGGATCTCGGTGGTCATCACCCGGCACGGA
>Ga0114933_10004079_pt1 | contig 13898 bp, 10 predicted proteins | sample 4SBtaG_FD_89691 | JGI IMG/M metagenome (GOLD analysis project Ga0114933, IMG submission 89691) | Deep subsurface microbial communities from Kolumbo volcano to uncover new lineages of life (NeLLi) - 4SBTROV12_W25 metaG | ecosystem: Environmental > Aquatic > Marine > Volcanic | place: Kolumbo...
AATCTTATATCCAATTTTTCGAGGTTTGCATAAAGCGGGAGGATCATAAACGGCAAATACGAATAAATCATACCTATATAGACAGCTGTGTCTGTGTAGAGAAGCTCCAAAGGTTGATCAATAATCCCTGTCCAGAGTAGAAAACCATTGAGTAATCCTTTCGTTTTAAGTATACCCATCCAGGCATAGACCCTGAGTAAAAATGAAATCCAGAATGGGATAACCACGAGTAAGAGCAAAATGTTTCTGGTTGGCTGAGGTGATCTAGCAATACCATAAGCAATTGGATAGCCGATAAGCAGTGCCAGAACAGTGGAGATGAAGGCTAATTTCACAGAGCTCAGATAAGTCACTAAATAGAGAGAATCTTGAAAAAGAAATAGGTAATTATCGAATGTTGTATAGATCGAAATCGAGCCGTCATCACTGTCTTGAAACAGAGGTGTGAATGGGGGTTGTGCAATGATTGGATCAGCTAGACTAATTTTTAGAACGATAAGAAAAGGGGCTAAGAAAAAAAGCAAAAGCCAGAAATAAGGTATGGCGATAATTAGATTCTTCCAGAGCCTTTCTCTGAATGAATTATCAACATTTATAAGCAATCCAGACACTAATTATCCAGCAGAATTAGACTTTCTCGCACCCACGACAAATAAACCTCATCTTCCCATGTAATGCTATCTTCTATTCTCATTCTATTTTGTTTACTGACTTGGATGATGTCTCCACTCGAAGTTCTTACTCTATATATTGATAGATTTCCAAAATATCCAAAATCCTCAACAACCCCTTTCACATAATAGTGATCTTCATCACTGGGCTTTTGTTTATCAATGATTACCTTTTCTGGTCTTAATGCGACTGAGAACTCACTTGAATGAATAGTTTTATCAGGGTTTTGGATTTTAATCTCACCACCCAGCGCCTTACAGTCTATGGTCAATTCTTGCTCATTAGTCCCTAGAACTTTGGCATCAAACATATTAATGTTTCCAATAAAGTCGGCAACAAATTTACTGTTTGGATGTTCATAGATTGAATTGGGCGTTCCAATTTGAACAAATTCACCTTCCTCCATTACTGCTATTCGATCTGAGAGTGTCATTGCTTCCTCTTGATCGTGAGTCACAATCACAAAGGTGACCCCAAGTTCTTCTTGTATGTCCATGAGCTCAAATTGGGTGCTTTGCCTTAATTTTTTATCCAAAGCAGCCAGAGGCTCATCCAGAAGAAGAACCTTAGGTTCTTTAATTAATGATCGAGCAAGCGCCACGCGCTGTGACTGACCCCCTGATAATTGATTGGGTTTTCGTTGACCATAATCAGAGAGCTTCACCAGATCTAGCATTTTATGGACTCTGTCATCAATGATATCTCTGGCTACACCGTCTTTTTTTAATCCGTAGGCAATGTTGTCAAAGACGGTCATGTGGGGAAAAAGAGCATAACTTTGGAACATAATATTCACTGGACGCTTATAGGGAGGCACATTGGTCATATTGATCCCATCAATAAATATTTTACCTTCAGTTGGAATTTCAAGTCCTGCCATCATTCTTAATAGGGTGGTTTTACCAGAGCCAGATGCACCAAGGATTGAGAACAACTCACCTTTCTTAATATCAAGATCCACTTTGTTGACTGCAATAACATCACCAAAATGCTTGCTAATTTCTCTTATTTGAATAAATGCTTGTTCATTTTCACTCATGTTAATTCTCTTTTACTCTTCTCTTTTTTGCCCTGTTTTAAATCTGGTATATATTCTAGTTTTCATCCGATTGTATTTTGGCGGATCAACTTCAGTTAATGATAGGCGGCTCATGACCTCAGGAGTTGGATAGATAGCAGAGTCCTCCTTAATGCCCTCCTTGAGAAATTTATCGGCAGCTGGAATCGGGCTGGCATAATGTGTCAGATTAACAAAATCTGCACTGACTTCTGGTCTAGTGAGGTAATCCAGCAACAGATAGGCATTCTCCAGGTTAGGCGCATCATTTGGTATGACCATAATATCGACCCACAACAGACTCCCTTCTGAAGGCACAAAATATTTAAGACTAATGTCTTTCCCAGCTTCCTCTGCTCTCATTTTAGCTGTGGCATAGTCACCAGCCCAACTCTGTGCCATGCATAGATCACCATTTGGTAAATCATTAAGAAAGGTTGAGGAGGTAAATTTCCTTATGTAAGGTCTGACTGAAAGTAATAAATCTTCAGCCTCTCTAAGCGCTTGTTGATCCCTAGTATCATCCGGATAACCTAAGTACATAAGAGCTGTTGGCACAACGTCTGTAGGCGAGTCTAGGACGCTGATTCCACAGTCAGCAAATTTAGAGACAACCTCGGGGTCAAAGAGCATATCGCCACTACCTATAGGCGGGTTTGGGTGTCTTTCAAGAATCATTTCCTCATTGTAAGTAATACCAGTTGACCCGTAGCTATAGGGAATCATAATTCTATTATCAGGATCAAACTTGCTGAGCATTTTCATGAGCTCTGGATCAATTAAGTCATAATTTTTAATTTTTGATTTGTCTATCTCGTGAAAAATTCCGAGCGGCATTAATCTTTTAGAGTACATACTCGAGTGCATAACCAGATCGTATCCGGAATTACCACTTAAGAGTTTTGCTTCGACAATCTCAGAGGACTCATAGGTGTCATAATTGATCTTGATCCCATATTCTTTTTCGAAATTTTCAATGGTATTCTCACCAATATAATCAGACCAATTATAGAAATTAACTACCCCCTCAGAATGTGATGTCTGAGTAACCAGAAGCATTAATAATGTTAGTTTAAAAAATTTCATCATTATTAGAATAAAGAGTATAGATTATCTTAATCCTCATTAAGATTCTTTTGAGCTTTTATTGCCACCTAAATTGGTCATTAGTACCCCAATGATTATTAAGAAACATCCGAGCAGCTTAGTCAATGTTACTGACTCATCTAGTAAGATATAAGCCCAGAACATTCCAAAGACGGGAACAAGCATGGCAATAATTGATGTACTCACTGGACCTATGCTCTTAATTAGAGTGTAATAGGGAATATAGGCCAATCCGGTTGCTAAGACGGCAAGGAATAAAGTGCTCAGTACGATATATAAATTAAGTCCATCGAATGTTAAAGGCTCTAATGCCAGGAATGGAGTGATTAGAAATGTTGCACCAAGCATACTGACTGCTGCTATTAACTTAACGTTTTCAAAGTTGAGTTTATACATGTAAACCATTGAAATGCCATACATCATGGCACCCATAATGGCCGCCAAGTTTGCTGTGATTTCAAACTCCAGTGATTCAAGACCAACAAAAACTGTTAAGCCTATTAATCCCATAATGATCCCCAAGAGTTGCAAAAGTTTAAATTTAAAATTCAGAAACATCATCGAAAATAAGAAAGCAAAGAGAGGGGTAGTCCCGTTTATAACTGCCATAGAGCCAGCATTGATTTGTAATGATGCGTAGGAAAACAGATAGAATGGTATCGCTATATTGGCAGCACCAATGATAAGAATGGGAAAGAGATTATCCTTAACGAATAACCAGTCCTTTCGGTTTATAAACAATAAACCTAGGACAATTGATGCAATTGAGAGTCTTAAAAAGACCAATCCAACAGGCCCAAACACCGGTGCTGTTTCTTTGATGAATACAAAAGAGGATCCCCAGATGGCAGATAAACCAACAATATAAATCCAATCAACAATGGAAGGTTTGTTGCTCAATGAGTGCTCCTGACTAGAGGTCTTTTAAGCCTTTTTTCAGTAGTCCTCGTGCAAGAATAAGTCGCTGTATTTCTGAAGTGCCTTCCCAAATTCGATCCACTCTTAACTCTCGATAGAATCTTTCGGCTGCAAATTCCCTCATGTAACCTCGGCCACCAAAAATTTGTACAACTCGATCAGCGACTTTGTTGGCCATCTCTGATGCGAAAAGTTTTACAGCTGAGCATCGATAATGCAGTGCTTTCATATCATCACCACGATCATGGGCTTCGGCTGTTTCATAGAGCATTAATCGGCTAGCCCAAAGTTCCGTGACGCTGTCAGCTAGCATGAACTGTATGGCTTGTTGCTCTGCTAAAAAACCGTCTTTAACTTGTCTGCTTTTAGCAAACTCTGTGGCTTCCTCAATTAATCTTGCAGCTGCCCCACAGCAGCGTGCAGCAATCATTAATCGCTCCCGTCTAAACCATGCCAGTGAGTAACTCATGCCATCACTTTCTGAACCAATCCTGTTTTTTTCAGGTATGAAGACGTCATTAAATTTGTAGATCGGATGATGACTATCAAAGGTATGAGAAAACAGAGGTGTTCTAACATGTTCTATTCCTTCTTCGCCCATATCTAGAAAAAACATGGCATCACCTACCTTTTCATTTTCAGCCTCAATAACCGCTTGCACAAAAAAGAAATCAGCATGATTGGCACCAGTGACAAACCATTTTTCACCGTTCAACACATAGCCACCTTCAACTTTTTTTGCTGTTGCGCTTACATCAAGCTGAGATCCGGATTCAGGTTCAGTAATGGCATAACATTCGTGTCGACTCCCATCCATTAATGGCAGGATGTATTCTTTTATTTGTTCCTCGTTACAAGCTTCTAACATCCACGCCTGAGGTTCTGAAAAACACCATGATAAAGCGTTCGTGCTTCTCCCTAGGACTTCCCAAACACACACTTGTTCCAAGTTACTCAGAGCTCTGCCACCGAGTTCTTTGGGTATATCCATCGAGCTTAGACCGAGGTCAATTGCCATTTGTCTGTGTTTTTTATCTATATCCTCAGGAATCTTGCCTTCATTCATCTCAGCTTCAACCTCCCAGGGCATGGTTGTCTCTAGAAATCCTTTAGCAATGTCTATCCAATGAAGGGCATTCTTTGGCAAGTTAATATGCATACTAATTACTCCGTATCGTCAAACAATTTTACTCTGATTAAAAATCAGATGTTATTAAAAATTATAAATTAGGGCTTTAGTTCTGAATATTCTGGGATTGGTCTATTTTGCAGAAATGCTACAAGCATCGCATTCACCTCGTCTGGCGCATCTTGTTGAACATGATGTGACATCCCCTTGAAATAACGAATTGTAAAATTATCAACATGATCTTCAGTGCCCATGGAGCTAGTCATTGAGAGTGCCACATCTTTTTCACCCCATAGCATTAATGTGGGGACTTTTATCTTTGGGTAGCCCAGCTTCCATTGACGATAATTTCCGCCACCGCAAAGCATGGCACGATAATAATTCAGCATTGCTGTTCTGTTTCTTGAACGCGATGTATTTTTATTCAAAAGTTCCACCACTTCGTCTGAATAATTTTTTCGATTAGCAGCGCCGCCCCTGATTAATCTGCCGATTGAAATCCTGCTGAAGACTAGTTCTGGCAGCCAAGGCAATTGGAAGAAGAAGATGTACCACGATCGCCTAAGTTGTTCAAAGCTTCTGCTGATTGCTCTCCAAAAAAGAAATGGATGTGGCACATTGCAGATTACTAGGCGATCAATAAGGGCTGGTTTTCTCATGGCAAGATGCCAAGCAATTAATGCGCCCCAGTCATGGGATAAGAGCGTGACCTCAGTTGCATCAGAAGCTTTAATCAGCTCCTCCACATCCTTCATTAAGACTTCTAACTGGTAATTTTTTAATCCCTTGGGCGCATCTGTGTTTCCATAGCCACGCATGTTTGGTGCCCAGACCCTGTAGCCTAAGTTTGCAAGATAGGGCATCTGGAATCTCCAGGCGATACTGTGTTCTGGAAAACCGTGTAGACACAACACTAGTCGATCACCTTCTCCTTGTGTATCAACCTCAAATCTAACACCGTTTGCATCAACTGATATCGTTTCGACTTCTTTAATTAGATCGGATGTAGTTTTCATCTTTTACTCTTTTTCAATTTTGCTTTGAAACTCATTTCCCTTTGGATAAGATACAACTATATGATGTATTTACTTCATTCGCGATTCAATATCATTTATACAAGAAACTAATCTGTGTAATTTTCAGCTCCGTCTTGGCGGACCAAAAATTTTTTCCCTACAACATAAAACATAAACAATAGATTAATCGGATGAGCAAAAGATCATTAGAAAAAAGTAACAAGCATTTCAAAAAAGCACTGAAAAAACTTCCTTTGGGGGTGACATCAAACTTCAGATATTGGGGCGATGATGAGACCATTTATATCAAACGCGCATCGGGTTGCAGACTCTGGGACCTGGACGACAATGAATACATTGATTATCGCTTAGCCTACGGTCCATATATTCTTGGATATGCAGATGAAAGAGTTGATCAGGCAGCTAGAGAAGGAATGGACATTGGTGGCGTCTTTGCACTTGCAACCGAACTGGAATATGAGGTAGCACAAAAAATTTCTTCGATGGTGCCTTCTGCCGAATTGGTTCGTTATTCCAATTCAGGAACAGAGGCTGTAATGGCTGCTCTCAGGGTTGCAAGAGCTTACAGCAAGCGTGATGAATACATAATGATTGAGGGCGGTTATCACGGAGTTTCAGATTCTGTTTTATGGGATGTTGACATCGACGATTGGGATCCTCAGTCAGGACCTCCAGAGAAGATTTCATCAAGCCACGGGGTCCCAGACAAGATTGGGGATATGGTCACTCTGGTTCCCTTGAATGATGCCAATAAACTTGAGGATGTGTTAAAGAAAAAACACGGCGACATTGGTGCACTCTTAATTGAGCCGATATTAGGAAATTGCTGCTCTATTTCTGCAACCCAAGATTATATGCAAGCAGTCCGTTCCTTATGCGATCAATATGATGTCGTCTTAATTATTGATGAGGTCAAAACAGGTTTTAGAGTTGCCAAAGGCGGTGTTCAAGAACTCTTTGGAATTGAAGCTGATTTATGCACCTTTGCAAAATCCATTGCCAATGGTTATCCCATTTCTGCGATTTGTGGCAAAGAGGAATTGATGCGTTCAATCAAATACGGGGGCGTGCTTCATGGTGGAACTTTCACAGCGCACTCAGTTGCCATCTCTGCAGCCAATAAAACCCTCGAGATCTTGCAAAACACAAACGCATTAGAAACGGTTAATCAATATGGGATTGATTTAAGAGAGGGTATTAGTAACATTTTGACAAAAAATGATGTCCCGCATTGTTTTACTGGCCATCCATCAATGTCAGGATTATTTTTATCAGAATCTGCTCCAACGAACGCCCGAGATTTTAAGAGTTCTAACTATCCGTTTTATGAAAAACTTGCTGAAGAATTACTCGAAGATGGGGTATTATGCGAGTTCGATCCTAGAGAACCATGGTTCATTTGTGAGTCGCATGCAAAAAATGCATTAGAACCCACCTTGAATGCTTTTGAGAGCGCTCTGGAAAGAGCAATGAAAGGAGACTGAGTTGGAAAAATATGACGCTATAGTTATTGGAGCAGGCCACAATGGTTTGACCAATGCCGCTTATTTAGCAAAGTCAGGATTAAAGGTTCTTGTTTTAGAGAAAAATGACTACATAGGTGGAGCTGCTGTTAGTCGAGAATTGCATGACGGATGGACCTACTCAAATTGCTCTTATGTTTGCAGCTTATTAAGACCAGAGATATATCGAGACCTCAATCTACAAAAACATGGCCTCCAAGTTATAGCCTATGGCGGAAGCGTTACCTTCATGGAAGATGGCAATATCTTTGGCGGTTATTCAGACCATGATGTACAAAGAAGAGAGATTGGTCGTTTCTCTAAAAAGGATGCTGATGCTTATGTTAGATTTGGCAGAGATGTTTCCAAACAGTGTCGATTTATAAAACCTTTGCTTTTGAGAACGCCTCCTGACCCCACTTCTTTTAGACCAAAAGATCTGGATGAGTTGTTGTATTTGTTCAAGCGACTCTATGGCTTAGGCGAACAAACAATTTATGAGACGATTCGTTTTTATACCATGAGTGCCGCAGAGTATCTGGCAGAATACTTTGAATCAGATATTGTTAAAGCTGCTATGTCTGGAAGTGGAATTATCGGCACTGCTCTCGGTCCATATTCTCCAGGAACCGCCTATGTGCTGTTGCATCATTATATGGGGGAAGTTGATGGCAGTATTGGTTCATGGGGTTTTGCTAGAGGTGGAATGGGTTCAGTCTCAAAAGCCCTAGCAGGTGCACTCCAAGAGTACGATGGAAAGATAATTACGGATGCAGAGGTTACTCAAATTCAAGTCAAGAACGGCAAAACAACGGGTGTTGTTTTGGCTAATGGCGATGAATACCACGCTAAAAATGTGGTTTCAAATCTAGACGCACGTCGAACCTATCAGGATTTGTTTGATCCTCAAGATCTCAGTGAAAAGTTACTTAAACAAGTGGATAATTTTAAGTTCAATGGATCCTCCGGAAAGCTCAATATTGCTCTGGATGGTTTACCCGAGTTTCCAGCTATGGGCAAAGATAATCCTCTTATCTATGCCGATATGCACTTTATTGATTCTCTCGAAAGAATTGAAAGGGCTTATGACGATTGGAAGAATGGAAGATGGTCACAGGACCCTTATGTTGACATGCTTATACCCACTATGACTGATCCAACTATGGCGCCTCCTGGTAAACATTACATGTCAGTTTTTGTGCAATACGCACCACCAAAACTTGCAACCGGTGAATGGACAGATAAGGACAGGGAAGGTTTTGGGAAAACAGTTATTGATCAGATTGGTGAGTACAGCCCCAATTTTAAAGACCTTATTGTGCACGCTGAAATTAGAACACCACAAGACATCGAGAACGAAGTGGGTCTTACAGAGGGAAATATTTTTCAAGGTGAATTGACTATGGATCAAATGTTTTTCAATAGACCCTTCCCGGGGTATGCCCAGTTTAGAGGCCCAGTGAAGGGTTTTTACATGTGTGGATCGAGCACCCATCCAGGAGGAGGGGTAATGGCTGCTCCAGGTGCCAATGCGGCTAGAGAAATTTTGTACGACCTTAAGCGAAAAAATATTGTTCCAGAGGCTGAAAACGATGACTAGGAAAAATAAAAAGATAGCCATCATTGGCGCGGGTCACAATAGCTTGGTTTGTGCAGCGTATCTAGCAAAGGCAGGTTTTAGCGTTAATGTCTACGAGACTCGTTCTGATGTTGGTGGTATGGCTTCAACCAGAGAATTAGCAGAGGGCTATAAAGTTCCTGGTGCCGCACACTTATTGCATCAAGTTGATTCTAAGATTCATAAATCATTGAAGCTGGACAAACACGGCTTAGGTTATGTGGCGAGTGGTTTGAAAACAATCTCAATTAACCCTAACGGCAATGCCTTGGTTTTTGATGATGACAATATCACTGGTGATGACATTACATTAAGGGAACAGGAGCAATATAAAGAATTCAGAAAGACCATGAAAAAGCTCGCTGGGTTTTTTAAAAAGGCTTATCAAAAGGCACCTCCAAGATTAGGTTCTGAGGAGAGAAAAGATCTTTCAAATTTAATGAGTCTAGGATGGAATCTAAGGAGCATGGGCAAGGATTCCATGAGGTTAATGTTGAAATTTATTGCTGTGAACATTCATGATGTGTTGAACGAATACTTTGACCACGAACACATTAAAGGCTCCATTGCCCTAGATGCGCTTCTGGGTAATCGTTTAGGACCTAGAACCAATAACAGTTCGATCACTTATTTACATCAACTCACAGGAGATTTAAACGGAGTTCAGGGTAGTTATGGTATTCCAGAAGGCGGCATGAGCAGCTATTCCGACTCCCTTCAAAAAGCAGCGGAATCAGCAGGCGTAAATATTCACACCAATTCGCCAATTAAACAGATTGATCTAGACGCAGAAAATAAAATCAGAGGGTTGGTTTTAGAATCTGGAGAAACCATTGAAGCAGATGTTGTTGTTTCAGGGATAGATCCTCGAAGTACCTTTATGTGCTTAGTTGGACCCAAGCATCTCGAGTCCCATTATGTTCATAAAATAAGCAACATTAGAATGAGAGGTAACACTTCAAAACTTCATTTAGCCTTATCTGGGCTGCCTAAATTCAAGGGCGTAGATAAAGAGGATTTGGGGAATCGAATCATTAACGCACCAAACATGAAGTATCTTGAATTGGCTCATGATTTTACTAAATACGGCGAGTATTCTGATCAGTTGCCGATGGAAATCATTATTCCATCGATTCATGATAAGACGCTTGCACCTAAGGGGCATCATGTCTTGTCAGCCATAGTGAACAACACTGCCTATCATTTGAAAGATGGCTGGGAGCAGTCAAAACCAGTTGTTCTTGAGAACTGTTTAAACCAATTAGAAGAGATGGCACCTGGAATTAGAAAATTAATTCTTCATGCGGAACTATTATCTCCTAAAGATTTTGAAAACGAATACGGCATTACTGGCGGGCATTGGCATCAAGGTGAGTTGACCTTCGATCAATTTTTAATGTTAAGACCTATACCAGGCATGGCGCAGTACACATCTCCTATTGAATCACTTTACCTATGTGGTGCAGGATCACATCCTGGAGGCGGTTTAATGGGTTTAGCTGGAAGAAATGCAGCGAACGAAATTTTGAGTAGGGAGTCCTAGGATGTTGCGACAAGATCATTATAAAACCTCAGTCTATAAAACACCGTTCCATGAGCGAACGTCAGAATTAAATATTCTTAATGAGTGGACCCGATGGAAAGACTACACCGTTTCAACGAGTTACTTCAGAACCGATCTCGAGTATTTTGCCGTAAGAAACACCACAGGGGTTATTGATTACACCCCGATGGTCAAACAAAAGATAACTGGACCTGATGCGGCTGAGTTTGTAAATCGCTTCTTCACCAGGGACATGAATAAAATTGCTGTTGGTCGAGTTGGCTATGTGGTGTGGTGTGATAAAGCTGGCCAGGTGCTCGATGATGGAACTGTCTTTCATGTTAGGGAAAATGAGTACTGGTTGTTATGCGTGGAAAGACAGTTAGATAATCTTGGTAATTCCGCGGTTGGTTTTGATGTCAAAATAGAGGAAATAACCGATGAGGTTGCTTGTTTGGGAGTACAAGGCCCAACCTCTTGTAGCATCCTTAAAGCAATAGGTTTTGACGCAATAGAGCACCTTAAACCTTTTGATATTAAACACTATGATTTTCAGGGCCAAGAAGTCATGGTTTCAAGAACAGGGTTCAGCGGTGATCTTGGCTATGAAGTTTGTATGCCCAATGACGTGGCTTTGAATTTATGGGATGAATTATTCGATAAAGGTGAGATATACGGCATAAAACCCTTCGGCTTAGATGCCTTGGATTTGGTTAGAATTGAAGCTGGTTTGCTTGTCCCAGGACAAGATTTTATGGTCGCAGAGGAAGCGATCAGACCCGGTTCAACGAGATCTCCATTCGAGTTAGGATTGTCTTGGTTGGTGGATTTATCCAAGCCAGTATTTAATGGAAGAGAAGCTCTTTTAGAAGAAAAGAAAAGAGGTTCTAGATACACTTTTGTAAAACTCAATATTAATGGCAATAAACCTGCAGAAGGCGCTTATCTTTACAATCAGTCTGGAAAGAAAATAGGTAATGTGACTTCAGCGATGTTTTCACCAAGCGCTAAAGCAAATATTGCATTTGCAACCCTTCATGACCCATGGAAAAAAGGAAAGGATAAAATCATTGCTGAAATCTATTATCAGAAAGACTTGGAATGGAACAAGGTCATGGAAGAAGCAACCATAGTTACCAAACCTTTCTTTGATCCTGATAGAAAGAGAACCACTCCAGCTGAGCTTTATTAAGCGGACATGCCACACCGCCTAGATCCACTGTTAGACCCAGAAAGCATCGTCATCGTTGGGGCAAGCACCTCTGGTGGCATGGGAAGTCGCTTAATCAAAAACCTCCAGCATGGAGGGTTTAAAGGTAAATTATTTGGGCTTCATCCTAAAAATAAAGAGGCATTTGGCGTGCCATGCTATCCCGATTTCAAATCACTTCCTGAAAAAGTTGATCATGCAATATTTGCGGTATCAGACCAACGAATAGAGGGTTTGATTGATGCTGCCATTGAGGCTGATGTGAAAGCGATGTCAATCATGTCGATGTTATTCATAGATGATGATAAGGAACCATACTTAAAAGATCGGATACAGTTAAAACTGAAAGGTGCTGACATCTTATTGTGTGGCGCCAATGGAATGGGTTTTTTTCACATTGAAAAAGGGGTCTGGGTAAATGGTTACTACACAAGGCCCAACCATGAGCCGGGTGGGATATGTATTATTAGTCAATCGGGTTCAGGTCTTGCAGGGATCATCGATTGTGAGGAAAGGATTAATCTAAACCTTTCGGTCTCATCGGGATCAGAACTCACTGTGGGAGCTGAAGACTACCTTGATTATGTCCTTCATCAACAAAGCACAAAAGCGGTGGGCATGTTCCTTGAGACCATTCGTAAACCAGATCAAATGATCCAAGCATTTCAATTGGCGAAAGAGAGAAAGATTCCTATTGTTGTATTAAAAACAGGCAGAACAGAACAATCTGCAGAACTGACCGTTTCACATTCTGGCGGTTTGGCAGGTGTTGATGATTATTACGATGCTTTGTTTGAGAAATATGGTATCCAACGGGTTGCGGATATGGATGAACTTGCTACGACACTGATCATGTTTGATCAACCGCATACATTGGCAACTGGAAACATGGTCTCAATTCATGACTCTGGCGGTGAAAGACAACTCATGATTGATATTGCCGATCAGCAGGGTGTTGAGTTTGCTGAGCTTGAAGATGGCACAACTCAGAAACTCAAGGAGATCCTTGAACCAGGCCTTCCTGCTGTCAATCCACTTGATGCTTGGGGCAAAGGATTAGAGGATGCCGATCAAATCATGGCAGATTGTATTACTGAAATGCTGGATGATCCAAATGCTTCTATGGCCGCAATAGTCATGGACAGAGGTCCGCTTGGATTGATCCACGAGGAATATATAGATTACTACATGAAACAAGCCAATGATCGAACAGGAAAACCAGTGTTTCTGGTTACAAACAGACAGGGAACCGGTATTCATCCCTTGGTGGTTGAAGCCACAAAAATGGGAATGCCAGTCTTAGACGGTATTCAATCTTTTCTTGCAGGTGTCCGATGCCTTCATCAATACCGAGATTTCTTAAGCAGAGAAGATGTGATCGATCTAAATCTCGATTCTGATAAGTTGAAAAAACACCAAGATCAATTGGAACAAAGTGATTTTGTCAGTGAGGCTGATGCGCTTAATATGTTTTTTGATTTAGGTTTGAATGCCAATCAAAGCAAAATCATTAACAATGAGGAAGAATTGCTTTCCGAAGCGAAGTCAATGGATTTTCCTCTCGTATTAAAGACCGCGGTTGAAGATGTTTATCATAAATCTGAGTTGAACGGGGTCTATCTGAATATAGATTCAGAAGAAAAACTGAGATTATCATACGAACAACTGCAGGAAAAACATCCAGGTAAAGCGTTGCTTGCTAGGATGATCCAATCGGAGGGCATTGAAATGATAGTGGGTATGACCACAGATCAGCAACTTGGCCCTATGGTGACCATTGGTTTCGGGGGTTACTATGCTGAGGCGCTGAATGATACAGTTACAATGATGCCTCCTTTTTCAAAGCAGGCAGCAAAAGAAGCTCTGAAGTCATTGAAAATGAAGAGCTTATTCGAGGGTTATCGCGGATCAAAACCAGTTGATCTCGATGCATTTGCTGAATTTGCATCAAGATTTTCAATGATCGCACTAGAGTTAAGTAATCAAATATGTGAAATTGATTTAAATCCCGTAATATTAGGAAGCGATATTTGTATAGCCGTTGATGCATTGATATCTTTGCATCAGCATAATAATTAAAACTGAAGGAGAACGAAGAATGGACG
>Ga0114933_10004083_pt1 | contig 13895 bp, 13 predicted proteins | sample 4SBtaG_FD_89691 | JGI IMG/M metagenome (GOLD analysis project Ga0114933, IMG submission 89691) | Deep subsurface microbial communities from Kolumbo volcano to uncover new lineages of life (NeLLi) - 4SBTROV12_W25 metaG | ecosystem: Environmental > Aquatic > Marine > Volcanic | place: Kolumbo...
CACCCCCACCCGGAACTCCATCGCCATCGCGCTCGCCAGGACCCAGGTCATGCCCCCGTTGTACCGCGGCTATGTTCGGCCCATGCTGCTCCTGCTCGCCTGCGTCGACTTCCAGATCCCCGGAGGGGCCGCCGGCGGTGGCGCCATGGACGGCGTCTTCGTCGACACCGCGGACACCGGCACGCCCGGTGAGTGCGGCCAGATCCCCACCGTCGAGGACGGTCGCACGCCCACCCGCACCCTGAGCGTCGCCCCCGGGGAGGACATCGCCGCGATCGCCGCCACCGCCGAGCCCGGCGACGCCATCCTGCTCGAAGCCGGTGTGCACGACTCCGCCTACATCGTCGACCTGCACGGCACCGCCGAGGCTCCCATCTGGCTGGGCGGTGAGGGCGCGGTCTTCGAGGGCGGCAGCCAGGGCCTGCACCTGGTGAAGCCTCGCTACGTGATCCTCCACGACGTCGAGGTCTCGGGCGCCGCGGACAACGGCATCAACGTCGATGACGGTGGCGACTACGACCAGACCGAAGACGCCCGGTACCTGCTGTTCCGCGACCTGTACATCCACGACGTCGGGTCCGGCGGCAACCAGGACTGCCTGAAGCTTTCGGGCTTGCGCGACTACGCCGTCCTCGACTCGCGCTTCGAGGGCTGCAGCAGCTCCGGCGTGGACCACGTCGGCTGCCACGACGGCGTGATCGCGCGCAACCACTTCCAGGACAACGGCTCGAACGGCGTCCAGAACAAGGGCGGCAGCTCGAACATCACAATCGCGCGGAACACCTTCGTCGACTCCGGCGACCGCGCGCTGAACCTCGGCGGCTCCACCGGCAAGGAGTACTTCCGGCCGCCCCTGAGCGATTCAGAGAACGTCGAGGCCCGCGACCTGCTCGTCGTGTCCAACCACTTCCAGGGCTCCGAGGCCGCCGTCGCCTACGTCGGCTGCGTCGACTGCGTGGTCGCCAACAACACGATCGTCGAGCCCGACAAGTGGGTCTTCCGCATCCTGCAGGAGTCGGTGACGGACGACGAGACGAGCTTCGCCACCGTCTCGGGCGGCGTCTTCGAGAACAACGCGGTGATCTGGGACGCCTCGAGCCTCTCCCGCACCGTGAACATCGGCCCGGACACCGACCCGACCAGCTTCTCCTTCGCGAACAACCTCTGGTTCGCCCAGGACGACCCCGGCGCCAGCGAGCCCGAGCTGCCCGCCGCCGAGGCCGGCGCGATCATCGGCGTGGACCCCGAGCTCGAGGGCATCGCGCCGAAGGCCACGAGCCCCCTGCTCGGCGCGGGCACCCTCGCGCGGACGGACGCGGACCTCGTCGGGACCTGCTTCCTCGACCCACCGGCCATCGGCGCGCGGGAGTGGAGCGACGACTGAGGTTGGGATAGAACGGCGGCATGCCGACCTACGTCGCCTTCGTCCGCAAGACCAAGCTCCCGCCGACCTCGGAGATCAAGCGCGCGCTCAGCTCGCGAGGTTGGGCCGTCGAGATCGACACCGAGCACACCCTGGATCAGCTCTCCGGCAAGCTGCCGCTGCGCATCGACGACGAGCCGGTCGAGGTCGCCATCGAGTGCGCGACGGACTTCGCCCCCCCGGCGGACTCCGAGTCGTGGCGTGCCGTGCGCAAGCTGACGGACGTGAAGATCGCGTTCTCGGCCGAAGACGGCGCTGAGAACTGGGCCCGCGACATCGCCCGCGGCGTCGCGCTGCTGGCCTGTGGCGCCTACCTGCCCGACGGGGCCGCAGAGCCGATCCATTATGGGCGGTGAGCGCGCCAGGGCCATCGCCCAGCTGCACGCTCGTGGGCTGTCCGAGGCCCACGCCGACATCCTGACCCAGCGCATGCGTTCGGTCTCGCTGGAGCCCGGCGAGCCGCTGCTCACCTACGGCACCGACCACGACACGCTCTACCTGTTGGTCGAGGGCCGCCTCGCCGTGACCGTCCCGATGGGCGGCGGCGAGCTCGAGCTCGGCAAGGTCCAGGCGGGCCACTGGGTGGGCGAACTCCACCTCATCGACGGGGGTCCCTCGACTGCCAGCCTGCGCGCGGTGGAGCACTGCTCGATGCTCAGCATCGACCACGCCCTGCTGGATGCCCTCGAGGAAGAGGAGCCCGCGGTGGCCTCGAACCTCCTGACCCTCATCGCCCGGGACCTCGCCATGCGGCTCCGGCGCACCAGCACGGGGCTCATCCAGCGCACGGGCGACACCTGGCGCCTGGCCAAGCCGCCCGAGCGAAAGGGCTGGCTCTCCCAGGCCATCTCCTGGCTGCAGGGGGGCTCGGAATGATCGAGCGCTTCGAGCTCGTCTCGGGATTGAACGACAGCGACCGCGGCATCCTGGAGCGTGTGCTCGTGCAGGAGCGCCACCGACGCGGGCACGCGCTGATGCGCGAGGGCGAGACCGCCACCAGCGGCAACAGCGCGCTGTTCCTGCTGCTCGAGGGCAGTGTGCGCGTCACCTGCGAGGCTCCCGCAGGCGGCTTCGGCGTGGACCGGGTCATCGGGCCGGGCCACCTCATCGGCCTGGTGGCGTTGTTGGACGACTCGCCGCGCAGCGCCACGGTGGTCGCGGTCGAGGACATCGTCGTGGCCAAGCTCACCCGGCGCGTGCTCGACCAGCTCTACAAGACGAACACCGGCATGCACGCCCGCTTCCAGCGCATGGTCGCCCGCCAGGTGGCCAAAGACCTCCGCGCCCTGGACGCTCGCCTTCGCAAGGCCTTCGACGAGGGCGCCGAGACCAACCCGATCTAGCGACTAGATCTCGAGGTCCTCGCAGGTCGCGCCGTCGGGCAGCCGGGTCATCTCGAAGGTCGAGCGCTCCAGGTTCACCCTCAGGTTGGTCTTGCGCACGAAGAGCAGGTTGCTGGCGCCGATGATCTCCTGCTCCAGGATCTCGACGTCGGCCATGCCCTCGATGGTGTCCGGGCCGGTGACCGTCCCGCGGAGCCAGGTGTGGGCGAGCTGCGTCATGTAGACGTCGACCTCGCCGAAGAGGGGAGCGCGGACGCGCACGGTTACCCCGGGGTGGCCGTCCTCGTCGTGATCGAAGACCCGCGGGTCCTCCTCGTCGATCGGGATGGGCTGGGGCTCGGACTCGTCGTAGCCGCTGACCTCCATCTGCAGGTCGGCCGCATAGGTCAGGCCTTCGTCGCCCTCGGCCAGGGCGACCGGGTAGGTCTTGTCGGGCAGGGCCTTGACGAAGGCCTCGGGGATGACCGGCACCGCGATCGCGCGCTCGGTGATGGCCGTCACGTCGCAGGCGGTGTGGTGCTGCATCAGCACGCCGTTGACCCGCTTGACCGTCGCCAGGTTTGTGCGACGAGAGAGCACCGGGCTGTTGCCCAGGACCGGGACGGTCGCGTCGGTCACGATGTTCAGCTCGAGCTTCCAGGTGCCGACGGGATCGAAGTCCTCGGCGACCGGCGGAGATGCGGCCAGCAGGAGCGCGGCGAGCGCGGTGATCGATGCCTTCCTCACGAGCTCCTCGGCACCACCATCGGGATGCGTTGGAGCGCCTTGTACCAGCGCACGAAGCCCGGGGCGAGCAGCGGCTTGCCGGTGTTCAACAACGCCACGCAGAGCTCGCGCCGCGGGTCGGCGTACAGGACCACCGTGGTCAGTCCGAGGTGGCCGAAGGCGCCGCGTGTTCCGAGCCCGAAGAGCGACATCCGGTCGCCCCCCAGCATCGGGCCGAGGCCGTAGCGCATCGGGAAGCCGAAGGTGCCGTCCGGGCTGCGGGGCGTGCGTTCGTGGACCATGTGGCGGACAGTGCGCTCCTTGAGCACCCGTACGCCGTCGATCTCGCCGCCATTCAACAAGAGCTGCAGGAAGCGGGTCAGGTCGCGGCCGGTCCCCATCACGTTCGCCGAGGGCAGGACCGCGGTCTTGAAGGCCAGGGAGTTGGAGAACTCGATGGCCTCGTCCAACGGCCAGCCCACGGTGTCCCGGAAGACCCGGAGCATCGGTCGGGGGCTCGGCGCGGTCAGCGCGTGCTCGGCCACGTCCTGGGGCCGATCCGTGCCAAAGCGGATGCCGAGATCGGGCAGGAGTTCGCTGGCCAGTTGCTGCATGTCGCAGCCCTGGGTCCGGAGCACGAGCTGGCCCAGCAGCACGCCGAAGAGCATCGGCGAGTAGGCCGTCCAGCCAGGCGCGAAGGGGCGGACCTGGGCCAGGGCCTCGAGCTGGAAGTCCTCGTCCAGGCAGGCCTCCATGGACACGCCCAGCGGGGGCATTCGGTGGAGCCCGGCCCGGTGCATCAAGAGCTGCCGCAGGGTCGCGTCGCTGGCCGTCAGGGTAGGCAGATAGGTCGACAGGGGCACGTCCAGGCGCAGCTCGTCCCGCTCCACGAGGGCCATGACCAGGACCGCGCTGACCAGCTTGCTGGCCGAGAAGACGTTCCAGAGCGTGTCGCCATCGACGACCCGCGTCTGGGCGACGTCGACGTGCCCGCAGGCGCGGTCCAGCACCACATGCCCGCGGTGGCGCAGGGTCAGGCCGACCGCCGGGTGCAGTCCGGTTGCGTACAGGGCCTCGACGTCCTTCCAGATCGACTCCAGCGCCGACGCCTTCAGCCCCGTGCGGCGCGGATCGACCTCGTCGCCGATCCAGCGCACGGTCGAAGGCTCCGGGACGGTCAGCAGACGTTGCGCTTTCTGGACGGTAGGGCCCGACATCGCGTGTCACTATCCCTCGCCATGCTGTTCGCGCTCCTGGCCTGCGCTCCCGACGTTCCGACCTGGCACGGTCAGGTCTCTCCGCTGTTGAACGAGCACTGCGTGCGCTGCCACACCGACGGCGGGCAAGGACCCGGCGACTGGTCCGAGTACGACACGGTCGTCGAGACCGCGTGGCTCCTGTCCGACGCCATCGACGACGGGCGCATGCCCCCTCCGACCACCGATCCCGAGTGCCGCGACTTCCACGGCAGCGACCACATGGTGCTCACCGAGGACGAGGCCGGGATCCTGGCCGAGTGGATCGACGCCGAGATGCCCGAGGGCGACCCCGACGACGCACCCGAAGACATCGAGTACCCCTCCGAGGAGGTCCAGGACCCCGACCTGGTGCTCACCATCCCGGAGTACACGCCGACGTGGTGGGACGAGGGCAACCCCGGCAACGAGTACCGCTGCTTCGTGCTGGATCCGGGTGTCGACGAGGAGATCTTCATCTCCGAGATGGGCGCGGTCATCGACAACCGCGAGCTGGTCCACCACATCGTGCTCTTCGCCGCCGACGAGGACGAGATCCCCGAGGACACCGACGAGGAGCCGGGCTTCGACTGCATCGACGATGTGTTCATCGGCGGCGAGTCCGTCGGCTCGATCCTGTCGGGCAACGGCATGCTCGGAGGCTGGGCGCCCGGGGCCCTGCCCATCCAGTTCGACGAGGGCGTCGGGCTCCGCCTGACCCCCGACCAGAAGCTCGTGCTCCAGATGCACTACTTCGAGTCCTCCGAGCTCGGGGCCAGCGACGCGAGCGGTTGGGCCTTCAAGCTCGCGGACGAGGTCCACACCCAGGTCCTGATGGCCCCGATGGGCGCCTTCAGCTTCAAGATCCCCGCCGAGGACGCCAGCTACACCAAGACCTCGGGCTTCATCATGCCGGCGGACATCACCATCCACGGTGTCTTCCCGCACATGCACGTGCTCGGCACGAGCTACGAGATGACCTCGACCTCCAACGACGAGGAGACCTGCATCGTCCGGGGCGACTTCGACTTCGACAACCAGCTCTCCTACCAGTTCGTGGACCCGATCGAGCTCGACGCGGACTCGCTGTGGGAGATGAGCTGCACCTGGGACAACTCCTCGGACAACCCGAACCAGCTGAACGATCCGCCGGTCGATGTGCGCTACGGCGAGCGCACCGACGAGGAGATGTGCTTCGGCTTCTCGCTGATCAGCCTAGGGCACTGACTCGTAGGCGCCGATGTCCGGCGCCTCGTCCCTGGGCGTGCCTTCGAGGTCCTCGACCACCTCGGTGGCCGTGCCGGCGTCGATGAGCGGGCTGCCCTCGCCGGGCCTCCCGTCCTCGTCCAGGAGCGGGTCCTCCAGCACGTCATCGGTCGCGTCGAGGCCGTCATAGTCGCCGCTGGTGTTGTTCCAGAGGGCGTTGGTCTGCCAGGTGACCTCGTTGTGACCGGTGACCTTGACCCCGTAGAAGCCGCTCCCGACCACGACGTTGTTGACGAAGCTCGTGGTGGGACCGTCCTCGGTGCAGTCCGGGCAGTGGATGCGGAGCCCCTGGCTGGTGCTGTTCATGATCGTGTTGTGGGCGACGAGCCCCGCGTCCGTGTAGCTGACCACGATCCCGTCGGGGTCGCAGTCGACGAAGAGGTTGTTCGTGATGGTCGGCTCGCCGTCGGAGCTGCGGACGCAGCCCCCGGTCGCGTCCGCGCGGTTTCCCACGAAGACGTTCCGGTCCACTACAGGGCTGCCCTTGCGCAGCATCAGCGCCCCGCCTGAGCCGCCGTCGGCGGTGTGCTCGTTGGCCTCGAAGAGGCTCGTCTCGACGACCCCGTCGCAGTCGTAGCAGTAGATGGCGCCGCCTCCCCAGGACTCGTTCGAGGTGCTCGTGTTGCCCCGGAAGGTGCTGTCCGAGAGCCGGCCGCCGAACTCGTAGAGGTAGGCGCCGCCTCCCTGAACGGCGCTGTTGTCCTCGAAGAGCAAGGTCTCGAGGATCGGGTCGGCCTTGTAGACGAAGAGGCCGCCGCCGTAGCGCTGGTAGCGGCTCAGGCGCCCGGGTCCGTCCACGCCGGTGCCGCTGGCGAAGCTCAGGTCGCGCACGGTCGCGTCGGCCTCGACCAGGAGCGCGCCGACGATCTGTGCGTCCTCGCCCCGGAAGAGGATCTCCTCGGAGAGCACGAGCTCCTCGGTGAAGCTACCGATGGCCACGACCTCGTCGCAGCCGCGCAGGTTGTCGAAGGCGGCCTGGATGCTCTCGCCCTCGCGGACCTCGATGGGGCAGGGGCCGGGGGTGTCGTCGTCCTGTGAGTCGACGACGTGGCCCGTGTCCGAGGCCCCGAAGGGGTAGGTGAAGGAGCCGTGGTCGACCCCCGCGTTGTCAGACGTGCACGCCAGCAGCCACAGCATTCAGCGACTCTGCCATGTCCTCGAGCAGATCCTCAGGGTCTTCGCAGCCCACCGACATGCGGACGAGGTCATCGGAGATGCCGGCGCGGGCGCGGTCTTCCTTGCTGGCCGCCAGGTGGGTCGAGGTCACGGGTCGGGTGATCAACGTCTCCACGCCGCCCAGGCTGGGGGCCTCGAGCGCGATCTGCAGGGTGTCGATGATGGCCTGGGCGGTCTCGGCGTCGCGGGCGTTGAAGGCCAGGCAGCCTCCGAAGCCGGTCATCCACTTCGAGGCGCGGGCGTGGTGCGGGTGGCTGACGAGGCCGGGGTAGTGGACCTTGCGGATGAGCGGGCTTGCCTCGAGCAGCTCGGCGAGGCGCTGGGTGGTCTCGGACTGGTACCGGACCCGCAGGGACAAGGTCTTCAGGCCTCGCTCCAAGAGGAAGCAGGCGTTCGGGTCCAGGCAGCCGCCCAGGTGGTTCGCGATCGAGGTGATGGCTCGGACGCGCTCGCTCGGCCCGACGACCACGCCGGCCACGATGTCGCTGTGGCCGTTGAGGTACTTGGTCGCCGAGTGCAGGACCAGGTCGTAGCCCAGCTCGAGCGGGCGGAAGAAGACCGGGGTCGGGAAGGTGTTGTCGACCACGGTCACCAGGCCACGGGCCCGCGCGAAGGCCAGGACGCGCTCGTGGTCGACGACCCGGAGCGTCGGGTTGGCGATGGCCTCGGTGTAGACGACGCGCGTGTTCTCGCGAGCGGGCCAGCGCTCGCTGGGGGTGTCGGCGTCGAAGAAGTCGACCTCGATGCCCATGCGCGGCAGCGTGTGGCGGGCCAGGGCGTCCGTGCCGCCGTAGCAACCCCGCTCGATCAGCAGGTGGTCTCCCGCCTGGAGCAGCGAGCCGAGGGTCGCCGTGATCGCCGCCATGCCGCTCGCGGCGACATAGGCGGCCTCGCCCCCCTCCAGCGCGGCGATGCGTCCGCCCACGACCTGGTGGTTCGGCGTGTTGTTCAGCCGGATGTAGCGCAGGTCGTCGTAGCTGACCTGGCCGCTCAGCTCGTAGGTCGAGGACTGGAAGATCGGCGTATTGACGGCTCCGTCGTGGAGGTCCCGCCGAGCCGCCGCGTGGATGGCCTGGGTCTGGATGCGCATGCACCCAGTCTAGAGGGTGCCGCGCGCTCCGTTCAGGAAGAGCAGCGCGGCGCCGCGCAGCGCGGTCTGGAGCGGCACCTCGTCCAGGGGGTTCGCGCACCAGCCGATGGCGACCGCGAAGGCGTTGGCCAGGTAGAGGTCGGCCAGCGATTGGGCAGGCACCGCCTGGAGGAGCTCGCCCTTTGCCGCTGCGATCTCGAAGCGCTCGGCCAGGGCCAGGCGAACCCCGCGCGGACCCTCGGTGAGGGTGTTGGCGGCGTCGCGCAGGGCGACCACGCCGACCTCGACGAAGAGCTGGGGCTCGGGCTCCCACCGTCCGGCCATCGAGTCGGCCACCAGCTCCAGGACGCGCTCGATCGGCGCCCCCGCCTCCAGGGCAGCCAGCTCGGCGACCAGGTCGGCCTCCTCGGTCTGGAGGAGCTCCGCCAGGACATGGTCCTTGGTCGGGAAGTGGAAGTAGAAGGTGCCGCGGCTGACGTCGGCCGCCTTGGTGATGTCCTCGATCCGCGCCTCGGTCACCCCGTCTCTTCGGAAGAGGGCGACGGCCGCATCGAAGACGCGGCGACGGGTCTCGAGCCGTTGCTGTTCGCGGCGGGTCATCGGCGAGGCCTAACCGGGCGTCGCGGTCATCGCGGCCGATGCTCGAGGCCGAGCTCGTCGGCGATGGCAGCGGCGAGGACCTCGGCGACCGCGACGGAGCCGGCCTTGCTGAAGTGGAGGGGGTCGGTGAACCAGCTTGCCTCCGACAGCTCGCTTTCTCTCGTCAGCTCCACCAGGCGCACGCCGTCGAGATCCGCGGCCGCAGCGCGGATGATCTCGTCGGCGTCCGGCGGCGCCCGCAGGGGGATGGCGTCGAGGTGCAGCGAGCGGTCAAAGGCCTCGGCGGCTTCGGCCTCGCGGCCTTCGAGGGCGAACGCTCGGCTGCGCAGCCACCAGGTGAGCGCGCCCTCGCCGCAGGCGGCCTCGGCGAGCGCGGCCTGTTCGGCGTAGTCCCTCGTGGCCGCGTCGAAGGCGTTGATGAAGCCCGGGCACTCGGGGTGGCCGGCGGTCAGCGTGCCCGTCGGTGGATGCTCGGGGTTCCGCAAGAGCGTGGCGACCAGGGCGGGGGCGGAGCTCTGGGAGAGCGCGAGCCGCAGATCGTGCTGGAAGCGCGCGTTGACCTCGTCCCTGCGCTCCAGCGCCGTCGGGTCGTTCGTGCCGAGGGCTCGCACACCGGCCCGCCGCTCCATCTGCGAGGTGCCCGCGACCGGGGCCGTCCCCCGCGCCAGCGCCGCATGGATCCAGGACTCCTGCATCAACCCGTAGACGGGGAGCAGCCACAGTCGTGTCCCTTCGATGTCGCCGCGGAAGGTGTTCTGGTTGTAGTCGTTGTGCCCGCTGTAGAGGACGATCAGGTCCGGGGTCAGCGCCTCGGCCTCGGCGACCAGTCGCGCCACGTTGGCAGCGCCCATGCCCTCGACCGCCAGGTTGACCACCTCGACGTCGGGGAGGCGGCGGGCCACCCAGGTGGGCACGGCGTTGCCATGGGGTCGCACCATCGACGATCCGCCGAAGAAGATCACGCGGTGGGCCCGCGTCTTCTCACGCGGAATCGACAGGGGTTCGCGCCCGGCGGTCGGGCAGACTCGCGCGACGGTTTCGTCGCCCACCTCGAGGTGGCACTGGGACACGCGGACGAAGAGGTCGTACGGAGGGGGCCGCCCCAGGAAGAGGTGGGCGCCGAGCTCGATGGCGGCCAGGACAAGGGCGGCCACGACGAGCCCGAACAGCAGCTTGCGCGATCGGGTCACGGAATGGGCCGGCCGAGGAGCCGGGCGCGCACGCGCTTCTTCTTGATGCGTCCGCCTCGGGCCCAGGCCAGCGCCGCGTCGGCGTGATCGCGGCGCACGGCCACCGCGACCTTGGAGCGGGTCACGTCGATTCGGCCCAAGGCGTCCGGCGGGATGCCCCCGTCCTGGATCAGCGCGCCCAGGACGTCGCCCTTTCGCAGCTTGTCCTGGCGTCCGGCCAGGATCAGGAGTGTCCGGTGCGTCGGACGCAGGAAGCCCAGCGCTCCGCCGGTGGGGCTCTCGGCTCGCTCGAGCCGCTGACCGGTGGCCTCCTCGATGCGGTGGAGCCGGTTCAGCTCGCCAGGGCCCTCGACCAGGCAGGCGGCGACGCCGTCGGCGCCGGCCCGCGCGGTACGGCCGACGCGGTGGATGTGGGCCTCGACGTCGCGGGACAGCTCGGCGATCAAGACGAGCGGCAGGTCGGGGATGTCCAGACCTCGGGCGGCGACGTTGGTGGCGACGAGCACGGTGGCGCTGCCATTGGCGAACTGGACCAGCGCGTCGTCGCGATCCCGTTGCTCCAGGTCCCCATGCAGGGCCAGGGCATGGGCTCCTCGCCCGGCCAGGAAGCGGGCCAGCGCGTCGCAGTCGCGCTTCGTCTCGCAGAAGACCAGGGCGCGGGCCGGTCGGTGTTCGGCCAGGACCGCCGCGGCCAGCGCGTTGCGGCCGCCTCGATCACATCGGTAGGCCACCTGGCGGAGGGTCTCGACGCCCTCGTCGGAGAGCACCTCGACGGCGTCCCGCTGGAGGAACCGGGCGAGCTTGCGCACCTGCGGGGGAATCGTGGCCGAGAAGAGCAGGGTGCGTCGGGGCGGGCAGGCCTCGACGATGAAGCGGACCTCGTCAGCGAAGCCCATGTCCAGCATCCGGTCGGCCTCGTCGAGGACCAGGGTGCGCAGTTCGGCCAGGCGCAGGCTGCCTTTTCGCAGGTGCTTGCCGATGCGCCCGGGGGTGCCGACCACGACCTGGGCGCCCCGCTTCAAGGCCGAGGTCTGGTCTCTCATGGGGCGACCGCCACAGGCGGTGACGACCTGGGTTCGCGGCAGTCGCCAGGCGAGGCGGCGGAGCTCCCCGGCGACCTGTTCGGCCAGCTCGCGGGTCGGACAGAGCACCAGGGCCTGGGTCTCCTTCGTCGAGGACAGCTGCTGAAGCAGTCCCAGTCCGAAGGCCGCGGTCTTTCCGCTCCCCGTCTTCGCCTGGCCGAGGACGTCCCGACCCTCGAGGATCGCGGGCAGGGTCGCCGCCTGAACCGGTGTGAGCTCCGTCCAGCCGATGTGCTCGACGGCCTCGAGCAGCTCGGGGCGCAGCGGCAGGCTGTGGAAGGGCGTCTCGATGCCCGCTCACTAACGCCCGCCTTGTCACGGCCGGGGCGGCGTCTACTCTGGCCCGCATGTTCGAGACCTTCCACGTCGACGGCGGCAAGGCCATCAAGGCCTGGACCCGGGGTGTTCCTGTGGAGCACGCGGCCCGGCGCCAGCTGGAGAACATCGCGCGCCTGCCCGTGATCCATCGGCACGTGGCGGTGATGCCCGACGTGCACCTGGGCAAGGGCGCCACCATCGGCTCGGTCATTCCGACCAAGGGCGCCATCATCCCGGCGGCGGTGGGCGTGGACATCGGCTGCGGCATGATGGCCGTGCGCACCACGATGGAGGCTGCGCGGCTCCCGGACACGCTTGCGCCTTTGCGCAAGGCCATCGAGAAGGCCGTCCCGCACGGCCGCACCAAGGGCGGCCGCAAGCACGACAAGGGCGCCTGGGGTCGTCCGCCCGAGCACGTCGAGCGCCGGTGGGCCTCGGAGCTCATCGACGAGTTCGAGGTCATCTGCGACAAGCACCGGGCCATCCGCCGCACGAACAACGTCGTGCACCTCGGCACGCTCGGCACCGGCAACCACTTCGTCGAGGTCTGCCTCGACGAGGAGGACCGCGTCTGGTTCATGCTCCACTCCGGCTCGCGCGGGGTGGGCAACCGCATCGGTTCGTACTTCATCGAGCAGGCCAAGGACGACATGGGCGTCCACCTGAAGGACCTGCCCGATCGGGACCTCGCCTACCTGCGCGAGGGCACCCAGCACTTCGACGACTACGTCCAGGCCGTCGGCTGGGCGCAGCGCTACGCGCGCATCAACCGCGAGATCATGATGGCGGCGGTGCTCAAGGCCGCGAACAAGGTCCTCGGCTACTCCTTCAAGAAGGTCGCGGGAGGGGGGGAGCGGCGGAACGCCGCTGGGGGGAGCCCTGCTGGGGTCCCCCCGCTGCTGGACCGGATGGCGGTGAACTGCCACCACAACTACGTCCAGTCCGAAGAGCACTTCGGCACGACCGTGTGGCTCACCCGCAAGGGCGCTGTGTCCGCGAAGAAGGACCAGCTGGGCATCATCCCGGGCTCGATGGGGGCGAAGTCCTTCATCGTGCGGGGCCGTGGCAACGCGGAGAGCTTCCACTCCTGCAGCCACGGCGCCGGCCGCGCCATGTCCCGTGGCGAGGCCCGCAGGACCTTCACCCTGAAGGACCACCGGCGCATGACGGCCCACGTCGAGTGCCGGAAGGACAAGGACGTGATCGACGAGACGCCCGCCGCCTACAAGGACATCGAGGCCGTGATGAAGGCCCAGTCCGACCTGGTCGAGGTCGTCCACACCCTTCGCCAGGTCGTCTGCGTGAAGGGATGATTCCGATCGACGGTCGGATCGGAGGGGGTCAGGTGCTGCGAAGTGCGCTGACCCTCTCCCTGGTGACGGGGGAGCCCTTTCGGATCACCGACATCCGGGCGAACCGGAGTCGGGACGGATTGCTCCGTCAGCACCTGACCGCTGCGCGGGCGGCTGCGGAGATCGGCTCGGCGGACACCGAGGGCCTCTCGCTGGGCAGCCGGAGGCTCTTCTTCCGGCCAAAGGGGATCGCCGGCGGGCACTACGCCTGGGACATCGGGAGCGCAGGCAGCACCTCGCTGGTCTTGCAGACGGTGCTGCCCGCCTTGCGCTTCGCCGAGGGGCCCTCGACGGTCTCGGTGAGCGGCGGGACGCACAACCCCTCGGCGCCGCCCTTCGACTTCCTGGACCGGATGTGGGCGCCTCTGCTCGGCGTTGACCTCGAGCTCGAGCGGCGCGGCTTCGTGCCCGAGGGTGGCGGGCTCGTCCGTGCGTCGATCGAGCCAGGCGGGATCGAGAAGATCGAGCGGCCGGACCGCGGCAAGATCAAGCGGCTGCGGGCGCGGGCGCTGGTCTGCGGATTGCCGGCCTCGATCGGCGAGCGCGAGCTTCGGGTGCTGAACAACGAGCTCGACCTGCGCTCGGGCGAGGTCGAGGGGGTCGAGGACGAGGGGCCGGGCAACGCGCTGTTCATCGAGGCCGAGTGCAAGCACGCCGTGCTGATGTGGTGCGGCTTCGGCGAGCTGCGCAAGCGGGCCGAGGAGGTCGCGCGCGACCTGGTCCGGAGCGTGAAGCGCACGCTGCAGGCCGACGTGCCGGTCGACGAGCACCAGGCGGACCAGCTGGTTCTGTTGGGGGCGCTGGGCGAGGGGGCACGCTTTCGCACGACGCGACCCTCGGCCCACCTGGAGAGCAACGCAGCTGTGATCGAGGCCTTCACCGGCCGCTCGGTGTCCTGCGAGCGCATCAACAAGCGCGCGTGGGAGGTGGTGGTGTGAGGATCACTCCTCGACGAGGTGTTCCTCGAGCCACTCGTCGATCAGCTGGTCCCGGTTTTCCTCGCGCTCGGCGAGCTCGGACTTGGCCTCGTCCAGGCGCTCCTCGACCTTGGCGACCTTGCGCTCGTGCATGGCGGTGCGGTGGTCGAAGATCTCGCCGGCGAGGTCCTCGATGTC
>Ga0114933_10004085_pt1 | contig 13887 bp, 10 predicted proteins | sample 4SBtaG_FD_89691 | JGI IMG/M metagenome (GOLD analysis project Ga0114933, IMG submission 89691) | Deep subsurface microbial communities from Kolumbo volcano to uncover new lineages of life (NeLLi) - 4SBTROV12_W25 metaG | ecosystem: Environmental > Aquatic > Marine > Volcanic | place: Kolumbo...
CAGAACGAGGCCCCAGAACTCCACCGTGATGGTCGCTTGCCCAGGTCTGCCGAATGATCGCTGAAGCGCCCGTCTCCCCTGTTGCGAAAGAGCTGATTCGGGCCGAGGTTGGCGACGAACAGATCGACCGCGCCGTCGCCGTTCACGTCGCCGGTGGCCACGGCCATGCCATAGCCCCGGGCCACAAGGCCGCTGATCTCGGTCACGTCCGAGAAGCGCAAACGGCCGCCCTCGGTCAGGTCGTTGGCGAAGAGCCGGTCTCCCGGGGGCTGATCGGGAGGCAGGGCCAGCAGGCCACGGCCCGCCTCGCCGTCCGGGCCCAAGGCACCGCCTTGCACCAGATAGGCATCGAGGTCGCCGTCGTTGTCGTAGTCAAACACGGCAGCCCCCGCCCCGGTCATCTCGGGGAAGTAGTACTGGCCGGTCATGCCGTTGTCGTGGACGAAGTTCAGCCCGACCTGAGCCGCCACATCCTCGAATCGCGGGGAGCGGGCCGCCAGCGCAGCACCGGGAGCAACACCCTTGGAGGCACCCTGGGCGACGCCACTCTGCCCCTCCCCATAGACTGCGGAGCGCTGCATCGAGCTGGCCCGGGAGCCCTGGCCCTCCGCAGCCTGCGTCTCCGGAAGCTGACCCTCTGCGGGACCACAGCCGCTGCACAACAACGCCGACAGCAGCAGCAACAGCCGCGTTTGGGCCGCGGGGGCAGCTGTGCGCAACGTCATGCTCCGAGTCTCGATAGCCAGGGCGAGTGGGCGACGGGCGCCCCTCCCGCGGCGACGGCAAGCCGCCGGGCCGCATGGTAGCAGCCTCGGTGTCCTTCACGGGCGTCGGCGGCCCCGCCACTCACGTACCAGAGCGGGAGGCTGCTGGTGACACCGTCATCCAGTGTGATCTGATGGGCCCACCAGCGCAGACCTTGCCCTGCGAGCTGCGCTGCTCCGCTCCCTCCCGCCGAGCCAGAACACTCATGCGCTTCTTCGTCGTCGGCTCAGGGCGGTGTGGCACCACCATGCTCTGGCGCATGCTGAACCTCCATCCCGACCTGTTCGTCTTTCGCGAGACCCACTGGCATCCCAAGCTCTTCGAGTTTTACGGGCTGGGGACGGCCCCACCCGCCGAGATGCTCGACGTGGTCGACCGCACCTGCTTCATCGAGGGCCAGCCCACCACCACCGTCGACGACGAGCTGCGAGAGGTGCTGCTCAGCCTGGGCCCAGCGGTCTCGGTACGACAGTTCAGCGATGGCCTGGGCCGAGCGCTGGCGGCCCGAGTGGGCAAGACCCTGTGGGCCGACAAGACGCCGGACTACACCAACTCCCTGGGCACCCTTCAGCTGATCTTCGACGACTGCAAGATCGTGCATCTGGTCCGGGACGGTCGCGCCGTGGCCCGGTCCATGTCCCATCACCCCGGCTATCGCTGGCTGGCCTCCGCGGGCGAGCTCTCCTGGGTTCCTGCGTCGTTCAACGGCTACCACTCGGTCATCGAGACCCGAGAGGCGATCCCCCTGGACACCTTCGCCCGGCTGTGGCGCCAACGCATTCACCGTGCTCGTGAGGGCGCGACCCGGCTCAAGGCCCACACCTATCGCGAGTTTCGTTACGAAGACTTCGTCACCCAGCCGGAGACCACGCTGCAGGCCCTGGCCAATTTCGTCGACCTGCGGCCAGACGCCTCCTGGCTCAAGGACGCCGCCCGGCTGGTGGACAGCTCCAGGATGAACAGCGCAGCAGGCCCCCATGTCCCCATGGGTCCGGAAGAGCTGGCCCTGCAGCGAGAACTGGGATACTCGCACGACTGACTGCCCGTCAGCCCGAGCGGTCACGGCTCTCTGAGCCCCACGCTTCCCTACGGCTCGCTGCGCGGCCCCTCGCGCATGAAACCCCGCTCGACCAGCTGGGCTGTCCCAGAGAAGCGAACGGACCCAGGGTAGAGCAGATTCAGCGCACGGTCTTCTTCGACGACCTCTAGATACGAGCTGTACTGGATCGCCGAGTTCCAATGCTCCTTGCGCTGCACCTCCCGCGCCACAGACTCCGAGAAGCCCGCGAAGAACTTGAAGTGCAACAGCACGCAGGTCTCCTGAGCCAGACGCTCCGACGCGATGAGGTGGGTCGAGGCCTTGTACTCACGCCCCCTGTGCCACTTCACCAGGGGGATCTTGCCCAGGTACGGCGGCGGCAGCTCCCGCTCGCGGCCTGCCCAGAAGACCCTGTCCCGGGGGCCACCGCGAAAGTGCTCGGGAGTCAGGGAGGCCCCCGGCTGCAAGAAGTCGTAGCCGTCGCCGTCGAAGAAGGGGCAGGCAGCCAGCAGATCGTTCAGCCCGTCGAGTCTTGTCTCGGCGATCGGACGATCTGAGTACATATCGAGCAGGAACCCGCCCACCCCGTCCACCCCTCGCTGATCGAGCGAGGACACGAACTCTCTCAGGCTCAGCTGCTCGCAGCCCGGGTACAGAAAGAGCTCGTCTGCATCGAGGACGAGGGCCCAGTGCCCGCAGGCGTGCTCATGCAGCAGCGGGTGGATCCAGTCGATGCCACAGCGGCTGGCTCCGTAGCTGTCCTCAGTGCAGTAGAGCCTCACGTCGTGCTGAGCGGCGAGGTGCTCGGTCGTGCCGTCGGTGGAACCATTGTCGACGACCACGAACTCGTCGATGCCCAGGGCCCGATGGTGAGCCAGCCCGTGCTGCAGCAAAGGCAACTCGTTGCGCACGCAAAGAAACGCCAGCAGGTCATCGCTGCCCCGGCCTCGCCGGGGCTCTGTCAGGCTCTCAAGCGCCATGGGGCTCCGTGGGGTCAGTCGCCGGGGAGGAATCGAAGCGGTAGAGTAGACCGGGCGGCCGCGCCGTTCACCGAAAAGCCTCCATCGGCAGGACAGACCATGACGAGATCCCCCTGACCATGGGCCTCGCGGTTCTTGGCATGCACCGCTCCGGCACGTCCGCCGTGACCCGGCTGCTCAACCTCATGGGTTGCAGCCTGGGCCCTGACAAGTCCGTCGCCGCCCCGGCCCACGACAACACCGCAGGCTTCTGGGAGCGCCTCGACGTGCGCCGCACGAACGACAGGTTGCTCGCCGCCCTGGGCCGCAGCTGGGTCGACTGCCTCACCATCGATCTCGACAGCGTGGTGTCCAGCGAGGTGAGAGAGTTCGCCTGGAGCGCGAAGAAGATCGTCGGCGAGCTGGACAGCTCCCAGCCCTGGGTGCTGAAAGACCCCCGCTTCTGCCTCACCTTGCCAGCCTGGAAGCCCTTCGTCGACCCGTTGATCACCGTGTACGTCCATCGCGACCCCATGGCCTCTGCCCTCTCGCTGCGCAAGCGCAACGGCATCCGTCTGCCCCTGGGGCTGGCCCTCTGGGAGCACTACAACCTCTCGGCCCTGCGAGCCAGCTCTGGCCTGCCCCGGGCAAACATCGCCTACGAGCAGCTGACCAGAGACCCGGAGGCAGCCGCCGAACGTCTGCTGCAACAGCTCGTCGACCAGGGCGCGACAGCTCTCCACCTGCCCGACCGTGACGCCTTGCTGAGCTTCGTCGCCCCTGCCCTGGACCATCACGGCGCCGAGGCAGCCGCGGGCAGCGAAGCGCCCCCATCAGAGAGCATCGAGCGGCTGTCAGCTGCGCTTCGAGACGGCAGCGCTTTTCGAGGTGAGGTGCCAGCGCTGTCGACGGCCTCCGCCGAGCTGCTGCGCACGGCCTCCGCCCAGTGGCCGGGCCAGACATGGATCACCCGGCTGCTCCGTGAACGGGACGCCCGGGTGGCGGCGCTTGAGCAACAGTTGATCGAGGCACAGCGGGGGCGCGACCCGTCGGGCGACGGGCCTGCCTGACGGGCCAGGTTCGTCGAGCGGGCTCAGCTGGGCTACAGGCTCGTCATGGCGACGAGTCGTCAGCAGGCAGGCAGCTCGGCGAGGCGCTGCAGGGCGTCACACAACCTGCGGTCTTCGACGAGCGTGCCGTCGCCGAGCCCGCCGGTCAGCCGCTCGGCGCTCCACTGCTGCTCACGATAGTGTGCGTCAAGCCGCCCCGCTCTCAGCTCGTCGTAGAGCGACCTCCAGGTGCGTCCGATCCCGGGAGGCAGCTCGGTGTTGCGGGCATACGCCGCGCCACCCAGACGAATCTTGTTCTCGAACTGGGCGAAGGTGCGCAGGGGGAAATGAAAGATCTCGATGGGGTGAGATTGTGCCTCCAGCGTCGGCTGATCCCAGGAGATGCTGTGATTCCCCTGGTGGACGGTCACCTCGCCGTGGCCGCGATGGCAGCTCTTGGGCGGGAGTGGCGCACCGAGGGGGTTCAGGGAGCGCACTTCCCGATAGACCATGCGCTCGTAAAAGGGCTGCTGGTCGGGCGCCAGGGGCACGAAGTTGAAGCGCTGTGCCACCACCACGTTTGTCTCGGGCCGCAGTCGCTCAAGGCTCTCGCTGAGGTCGCCCTGATCGGTCCACCAGAACTCGTCGGCGTCGTTGTTGATGACCCAGTCCGCGCCGTGGCTTTGGTAGGCCATGCGCGCCATGCGGGTCACCCAGCGGCCTTGGGCGTAAGTGTCGTCGGGCTCGTGCAGCAGCTGCACCACACCGCGCTTCACGTACTCTTCCAGGATCTCTACCGTGCCATCGGTCGAACCGTTGTCAGTGACGATGACGCAGTCCACACCGCGGCTCAGGTGAAACTCCAGGTTCTCCCTGACGATGTCCGCCTCGTCCCGCACCAGCAGGGTCATGACCAGCCGGGTCACGGTCAGGTGCCGCCGAGGATCCGCTGGAAGAACAGCTTGGCCACGTCCCAATCTCGGGCCGCTGTGCGCTCTGATAGCTTCAGGGCCTTGGCAGCCTCGCCCACGGACAGGCCGCCGAAGAAGCGCAGCTCGACCAGCTGGGCTCGCCGGGGCGAGACGGCCGCCAGCTCTTTCAAGGCCTCGTCGACCTGGAGCACCTGCTCGTCCAGGTGCGGGGCGCGGGCACCGGGGACCTGGTCGATCTCCATGTCGTCAGGCCCTTGCAGCAGCACTCGACCCTCTGGCGGGCGGCGCTTCTGCCGCTGTCGCGAGCGGGCGCCATCTACCAGAACCCGGCGCATCTGCAGTGCTGCCAGGGCCAGAAAGTGCTCCTCGTCGACGATCGTGCTGTCGACCCGGGCCAGCTTGATGTAGGCCTCGTGGATGAGCGCGGTGGGTTGCAGGGTGTGCTGAACCCGCTCCGAGCGCATGGCCGCGCTGGCCAGCTTGTGCAGCTTGTCGTAGATCGAGCGGTTCAGATCCGCGTGATGAGGCGTGGAAGACATGGGCTCAGTCTAACAGCCTGCACGCCCCCGAGATTCAGGGGTCAGTCCAGGGACTGATTCCACTCAGCCACGCGTGCCCACCAGGCCTTCGCAGAGACGGTGTCGTCCCGACCTTCGAAGAAGCGCGCCAGACGCCGGGCCGAGCGAATCAGGGGCTCCCGATCATGCTCGTCAGGGAGGTGGTTCTGCAGCGCCTCGTGGTTCTCCAGCAGAAGAGACTGGGCCTCGTCCAGGCGCTCCTGGCCCGCGGCAGCTTCGCCCAGCAGGCTGCGACTCTCATCGAGCAGCCACGGTGGCACGCCGATGCCGTCCCGTCCGAAGAGCGAGAGCCCGGCCTGGAGAAACGTCTCTGACACTTCGTATTGGCCGAGCACGTTGGCCAGGGCGGCGACCGCATTGAGCCAGGCCAAGCGCTCCTGGGGCGGGCCAGAGAGGGACTCGAACTCGCTCTGCATGATCTGCAGCAGGCGTTCCGCCGTGTCCAACGCCATCTGGGCGCTGCCAGCGGAGCCCTCCCCACGGGCTCTCCAGAGGTGGGCGGTCTCGGTGACGAGAGGCGCGGCCGCGAGGGGCTGGCCGCTGCGGATCCGCTGTTGCGCCAGGAGCGTCGCCGCGTTGAGCGCCTCGTGGTGATCGTCACCCAGGAGCTGGCGCAGGCCCTTCTCGGCCTGCGCCAACAGGGTGTCCGCCTCGTCCCAACGGCCCTGCTCGAATCGGAGCAGGCCCAGCTGAGCCACCGAGAACAGGGTGTCCCGATGGCGCTCGCCGTGGAGCGCACGGCGAATGGACAGGGCCCTCTGCACGTGGGCCTCCGCCTCATCCAGGCGGCCCAGCTCACGGAGCACGCTGGCCAGGTTCATGGTCGCCGTCAAGGTCGCCCCGTGGCGGTCTCCAAAGCGGAGCCGCGCTGCCTCGAAGGATTCTTGCAGCAGGAGAAAAGCGGGGCCCTTCTGATCTTGCTGAAGCAGGAGCTGGCCCAGGTTGTTCATGGACGAGAGCGTGTCCTCGTGGCCTGCTCCCAGCTCTTCGCGGCGCCCGTCCAGAGCCCGTTGATCGAAGTCTTGCGCCTCGTCCCAGCGCCTGAGTGCGAAGAGCGTGCTGCCCATCTCGGCCAGGGAGTCCAGGACGTCGGGGTCGTTGGGCTCGAACAGACGCAGCCGGTCGTCGAGCACACGGCGGTGCAGGGTGAGCGCCTCTTCTGGGCGGCCCTGCTCCCGGAGTGTGTTGGCGATCAGGGAGGCGCTGGCCAGGGTGTCTCGATGCTCCTCGCCCAAGACCCTCCGTCGAGCCTCGTGACAGCGCTCGAAGATGTCGAGTGCTGCGTCAAGATCGCCCTGCTGCTCGACCACCTTGCCCCACTCGGTCAGGGCCTCCAGTGTCTGCAACCCGTCCTCGCCCAGCTCGGCACGAAACGTCTCCAGGGACGATCGCAAGGGCGACTCAGCCCGCTCCCACAAACCCAGCGACGAGAGCACTTCGCCCAAGGTCTGCTCCATCTGGGCCCGGGTGAGTGGCTGGTCGGCGAAGGTCTCACGCACAGCCGTCAGCGTCGGGTCCAGCAGGCCGTTGACCACTGTCTCGAGCGCCAGGCTGGTGAAGCTCACACCTTCGAGCAGCGACTCCAGACGCTCAACGGTGGCCTCTCTCGCCAAGCCGGGTAGCCCGTCCTCTGAGGCCCGCGCGGTGACCTGCTCAATGATGAGGTCACGGATGCCCAGTCCCAGCAGCTCTGCGTCCACGTCTTGAAGCTGGGCCTGGTGCATCGCGATCACCATCTCCAGCTCATCAGCACGGCGCTGGCTCTCGGCCCTGGCCAGCTGGGCCCGCTTGCTCGAATTGTCCGCACGCTTCGCCGCGAGGGTGGCCTGCTCTGCGGCCAGGGTCGCCTCTTTCTCGCTCTCCTGCGCCGCCAGACGCGCTTCTCTTTCTGCCTCGGCGGACGCCTCCGCATGGGCCCGCTCTTCTTGGGCCAGGAGCCAGCCGCTGGTGGTGCCGGCGATGGCCAACAGCAGCAGGGACACCACCACCAGGCCCGTGACCACGCCAGCCCGGTTGCGGCGCACGAACTTGCTCATGCGGTAGGCCGCCGATGGGGCTGCTGCGAGGACGGGCTCGTCGGACAGATGCCTCTGCACGTCGGCAGCCAACTCGCTGGCGGTCTCGTAGCGGCGTGTGCGGTCCTTCTCCAGGCACTTCATGACGATCCAATCCAGATCGCCGGTCAGGCGCTTGATCAGATCAGCTTCAGGGGGACGGCGGCGCTCGCTCTTCTCCTCAGCATCGTCCTGGCCCACTCGCGCGCTCGGCAGGCGAGGCTCGTCTTCACGAATGATGCGCAGCATCTCGGTGCGCCCTGCATCGAGCAGAGTGCGGCCGTCGAACGGCGTGGCCCCGGTGAGCAGCTCGTACAACAAGACGCCCAGAGCATAGATGTCGCTGCGGGTGTCGATGTCCAGGCCCGTGAGCTCAGCCTGCTCGGGAGACATGTACGCGGGTGTGCCGATGAGCTGCTGCTGCAGGGTCACCAGGGTCTTGTCTGTGAGCACCTGGACGGTGGCCTTGGCGATACCGAAGTCGATGACCTTGGGCACCGGGCTCCCGGACTCGACGGTGACCAGGACGTTGCTCGGCTTGATGTCCCGGTGAATGATGCCCTTCTGGTGCGCGTGTTGCAGAGCGTGGCAAACGGGCACGAAGAGCTGCAGACGCTCCAGAAGGCTCAGCCGCTGGGTCTCACAGTACTCTGTGATGGGGACCCCTCTGACCAGCTCCATGACGAAGTAGGGGCGGCCTTCGTCGGTGGCCCCGACGTCCAGAACCCTGGCGATGTTCGCGTGGGCCATCATCGAGAGCGCCTGCCGCTCAGCCTCGAAGCGGGCGATCACTTCGCGCGTGTCCATGCCCAGCTTGATCACCTTGAGCGCCACGCGACGGCGCACGGGCTCGCGCTGTTCGGCCAGGTAGACCGAACCAAAGCCACCCTCACCCAGAAGCTCAAGCAACCGGTAGGGCCCGAGCTGACTGTTCAGTTCGAGGTCGGACAGCGGGCGCTCCCCTGGGCTGCTCGCCAGGGCCGCTTGTTCCCTCGCCGCGAGCAGGGCTTCGACTTCGTCACGGAGGGACGTGTCGCCACTGCAGGTCTCTTCCATGAAGCTCTCTCGCGCCTCACCAAACAGGGAGAGGGCCCGGTCGGCAAGCTGCCGGGCCTCGTCGCCGCTGTGTGGCTCTGGGGACATGGCCTCCGGTCTCCGTCGGGCGACACACGATGGTGAGCGCCGGTCCTTGCAGCAGCCTCCCCCACCTCAGCTCCGCCCATGAGCATGGGCAACACCCTGGAGACGCCAGGCCGTGGGATCAGAAGCCGAAGCGCACAAGACAGGGTCGTCGGCCTGAGCCGTCATGGCAAGCCTCGTCCTGCCCTGGCTCGCCGCCAGCCAGGCCCGCGGACTCGCCCGCCGAGCAAGCGCCCTCACAGTGCGACAAAACGAAGGCTGCCCGCGCACCGTGAAGACGGGGCGCGGGCAGCCAATCGACCGGGCTCCGTGGCTCGAACTCCACGGACCGGCGACTCATCCAGCGAGAACTACTGGATCGTGAGCTTCAGACCCTTCGAGTAGTTCACCCAGGCACCGGACAGGTTCTGTCCAAAGGCCTGCATGAAGACCTCTTCACCCGGATTCACCACGCCCAGCGACGGGATGGTGAACGGCAGCAACGCCAAGGCGTTGGAGGGGTTGGGCACGAGGGGGCCGATCTGAACGAGCCAAGGCAGGCAGTAGAACTGCATGTCAAAGTTGGCCACGTAGGTGTCGGACTGGACGATGCCCACCATGAGCATCACCGGCTTGCCCGGGATCGTCGACTTGATCTTCACCGTGTTGTCCGAGTCGGGCGTGCCCGGGCCGATGCCGCTCAGCACGATGACCTTCTTCAGCGCGCCGTACTTCGTCCAGGCGCTGGGCACGACCACGTTGGGCGTGCCGGTCAGGCGCATGGGGAAGGACGCGAAGGGAGCACCACCGAAGAAGGACGTGCCGAGGTACGACTCGTCCGCCTCCAGGTAGCGGTCAAACGCGTCCTGCACACCCGCCTCGTTGGGCGGACCCACAAGCAGCGGGCCCGTGCCAGACGGATCGGACGCGTCGGAGTTGTAACTCCAACCGATGGCGCCATCTGTCATGGGGACAGCGGCGGGCAAGGTGACATCAATGAGGAAGCCCTCGAACCCACCAGATGCCGAGTTGGGCAGGCCCGTGAGCAGGTAGTCACCGACCACCGTGCCCGGAACGCCGAAGCCAGCAGCGCCCTGGTACAGGCGAACGCGCAGGTCTACTGTTCCGGGAGCCTGCAGGTTCGTGGCGTAACCGATCTGGATCTCTGTGACCGACGCACCACCGCCGCCGAAGTCGGCTGTCCCCCAATCGAGGAAGTGCTCTGTGGCCCCATTGCCCACGAACAACGAACCGTTCGTCGAGGTGTTGTTGAACAGCACCACCGGCGTGCCCGCGTACTGCGGCGTGTCGGGCTGGGTGGTCGAGGGATGGAACGTCTGCGTGGCCACGTCATAGCGCCCCGCGTAACGAATGTCGTCGACCGGAATGACGTCCTGTGCGCTTGCCGAGAGCCCCATGACGCACAGCGCGAGCGTCGTGAGCAGATGCTTGGTACCTAACATGAGTGATCTCTCCAGGTTGGATGAGACATCGGGATACAGCAACCTTTGACCCGGGCGCCGTCGCGTCCGGACCTTCCCTAGTCAGTGAGGCCCGATGCTAACGCAATCCGAGAATCACACCAGAGCCCGTTCGGCCTGATGAGAGATTTCTCCCACTCACTCGGCGCACAACTCGATCACTCGGAGTCGGGAATACAACGACAGCGCCTCCCGAGATCTCACCCAAACGGCGCTTTCAGCGGTCTCGTCGCTGCGTGTCTCCGTGACCAGCAATGTAGCAGCGACTCTCACAAGTCACTCAGCACCTACGCTCATGGGAGTACACAGAGGCTCTGTACCTTCTCCCTGGCCCTTCGATCATGGGGCCGTTCTTGATACCAACGAGCGTCCAGGCGGGACCAGGGGACTTCCATTCCCGTGAGAGCCTCCATGTCACCAGCGCTGACCAGCCCCCGATCCCTGCTGCGCGAGCTGCGACGCCTGTTCATGACCCATGGCGATGAGGCCGATCTGGGCATCGACGATGTGACCGTGGCCGCAGCCAAGCTCCGCTGCCCGGCCCTGCTCAGGCGCCAGCGGCTGGACACCATGCAGCAGGTCGTCGACTACCACGAAGCCCTCTGTTTGTTGCGGGCCCACCCGGACGACAGCGAGGTGCTCGCCGCTGTAGCGAACGGGCTGAATGACTTCTCGTCACGCAGTGACGCCCGACGGTTTCGAAAAGACCTCGCAGACAGCGGCATGGCTGGCACCGACATCCACGACCTCTTCTTCGCTCCCATGGCGAGCTGGCTGGCGAAGAGCTTCGGCGAGCACCTGCAGATCGATCGGGAGACCGTCGACGATCGTGCGCAAGCTCAGCTCCTGGCCTGGATCGAGTCGTTCGTCTCCCCCGCCGAGCTGCAGGGCGTGTTCGAGAAGAAGCTCTCCGTGCGCGCCCCGACCTGCTCCAGGCCTACGATCAGGCGCCCCTGTCCGTGCGACAGGTCTCTCCCCAGGAAGGCCAGGGCCTGATCGACCTGGCCCGCGAAGCCATGGTCACCCGGGCGCGTGATCTCGATGCGTTCGCCTACGGCAGCCCACAGGACGTGCGCATGGTCGACCGCGGAGGGGGCCGCCGGGCGGCTCGATGAGACCACGACCAGCCCTCTGACGTGCGCCGTTCATGACATGTCGTGAAATCCCCGAGCGATATCTCGCGTTTCGCGGAATGTCGTCAGCAGGGCCGAGGGCAAGCGAGAGTTCAGTGGGCCCACAGTCCACGACCAGGTCAACACTTACGCACTCACAGGGTATTGACATGTGAGCGGAGCGGAGTTTGGCACGGGGTTCTCTACAGGGAACGCTGAGCCACCCCAGCCGCCCTTACCGGCGGCATCCTCGCCCCCTGTCGTCTCACCGATGGGCTCGTCGGCCCGAGACGGACTGATCAGGAGCAACCTGTTGAACGACTCATCCATCGCACTTGTGGTCGGAGGTTCCAGCGGCATCGGCAAGGCCACGGCGCAGAAGCTGCTGCAGCGCGGCGTCGGCGTGCTCTTGCTCGGCCGCAACCAGAGCAAGCTCGCGGCCGCCGAGGCCGAGTTCTCGGTGCTCGGGGACGTGGAGACCGTGGCCGTCGACCTCCACGACCCACAGCAGACCTCTGCCTTCATCGAGAGCATCGCCAGTGATCAGCGCCATGTCTCACACCTTGTGAACGCAGCAGGAGTGTTCAAGCCCACGCCGTTTCTTGAGCACGACGGCGCTGACTACGACACGTACCAGGACACCAACCGGGCGCTGTTCTTCATCACCCAGGCCGTGGCCAGAAACATGAGCGAGCATGGCGGCGGAGCCATCGTGAACATCGGCTCGATGTGGGCGCGGCAAGCGGTCAAGGCCACGCCGTCCTCCGCCTACTCCATGGCCAAGGCCGGGCTCCACGCACTCACCCAGCACCTGGCCATGGAGCTTGCCGACATCCACGTTCGCGTCAACGCCGTCGCACCCGCGGTGGTGGTCACACCGATCTACGGCGCCTTCCTCAACCCGGACAACATCGAAGGCGAGCTGCAGGGCTTCAACGACTTTCATCCCATCGGTCGCGTGGGCCAGGTCGAGGACGTGGCAGGGGTCGCCGACTTCCTGCTGTCTGACGAGGCCAGCTGGGTCACCGGCGCGATCTGGGACGTGGACGGCGGCGTCATGGCCGGGCGGAACTGAGGATGTCCTTGCTGGGCTGCTTCGGCGTGCGCAGGGTGCGCAAGAACGACAGCAGCTTCAGCTGCTCTGCCGCGGGCAAGGCGAGATAGTTGTCCCGGGCGAGCAGCCCCTCGCCGCCATGCTGTGCGATCGCTTCGGTCAACGTGGTGGCCCTGCCGTCGTGCAGGTAGGGTGCCGTGTCGGCCACGCCCCACAGGCGGGCGGTGATGAAGAGCGCGTCGTCGTCACTGCCTGTGGTCTCGGCCAGCTCCGCACCCATGTCGTGACGCTTGAGGTCCGAGTACATGTTCACGCGCACGCCTCCCGCGTTGTTCTTCGGGAACCTGGTGGGCTTGTCGGTGAGATCGACTGTGTAGAAGACGTTGGCCGTGGGGTCGGTGTCCACTTCAGGGAAGGCGATGGGCAGCATCCTGAAGTCCGTGTTGAGAGTGGGCACATGGCAATCCGTGCAGCCAATGCGCTCGAAGAGCCGGGAGCCCTGCTGACCCACCGGGCCGCCCTTCACCCGCTTCGGAGGCTCAAGCGCCGTGCTGAAGATGTGCATGGCTGACAGCTCGCCGGGCAGGATCTCGTCCACGACCCCATCGCCATCTTCGTCGATGCTGGCGCCCACGACCTCTGTGGGCTGCATGCCCTGGTGAAACTGCAGGGCGCCCACATCAAAGGCGCGGATGGTGGCGCAGCAGCCCTTGCGCCCGAAGGGCTTCACCACCAGGTCGTCGTCGATGCCCTCCACGCCTGAGAAGTCGTAGCTCAGGGTCTTCGAGTCATAGCGAATCGAGCCGAAGCTCACGCCCTTGCTCTGCAGGGGCAGGGCCACGTCCGGTCGAAACTGGGCGGCGAAGAGCTGGGTCTGCAGCTCCATGGTCATCTCCTTGCCCACCAGCTCGACACCGCCTGCACCGAAGACGAAGGGCGGGTTGATGACGCGCCCGTTGTACGCAGCGAAGCCATTGCCGTCCGAGTCGTCCACGTCGAACTCGGTGGCACCAGGCATGGCCACGTTGTTGATGCCCCCCGCGCCGCCCACGGTGAAGGTGGCGGGGATCGTCGCCATGCTCAGCACGGAGTGGCACTCAAGGCACGACTGGGTGTCCATGCCGTTCACGCGCATGAAGTGGGTCTGCTCGCTGCCGATCGATGGACGATTGCCCGGGCTGGTCTTGTCGAGCTCAAATCGGTCGAGCGGGCCGTCGCCCCAGCCGTCGAGCAGATTGAATGGCGTCGAGAAGATCTCCATGCCCTTTTTGCGGATGTCCTTCGTGCTCAACGCACCAGACGTGATCTGAGCCTGGGTGATGCGATCCCGGCCGAGGGCAGCCTCTTCGCCGGCGGGCGCTTGGGCCGCGACGGCAGTGGGCAAGGTGAGGGTGATCCCAAGAGTCAATGCAACGAGGGGCTTGGTCATGATCTGTCCTCTCTCAATGAGTGTTCCGCTCAGAAGGTGCTGAATGACCTCGAGTAGCGATGGCTCTGTGAGAGGAAGATGAGAGGGCCCGGAGACTGCCATCCGCACGGCGCGACCGGCGTGGCAGGTGCAGCTCCCCCCTCGCCATGCCACGAGGACACCGGCTACCATCCCGCCATGGCACGCATCCTCTACGGCGTCTCGGGCGAAGGCTCGGGGCACAGCTCACGCGCTCGCGAAGTGGCCAGCTGGCTGATCGAAGACGGGCACCAGGTCAAGATGGTCAGCTACGACCGGGGCTATCGCAACCTGGCCG
>Ga0114933_10004086_pt1 | contig 13886 bp, 13 predicted proteins | sample 4SBtaG_FD_89691 | JGI IMG/M metagenome (GOLD analysis project Ga0114933, IMG submission 89691) | Deep subsurface microbial communities from Kolumbo volcano to uncover new lineages of life (NeLLi) - 4SBTROV12_W25 metaG | ecosystem: Environmental > Aquatic > Marine > Volcanic | place: Kolumbo...
GCAAACCGGCCCAAAATTCTGAGAATTTTTCGGAATTATTTCTATTGCCGGCTCGTCCTTGCATCTGGCGCGTAATTCCTTACAAAAGACACTGACCGGACACTTGCCCAGAACAGCAGTGTCAGGACATGCGGAATAATGCGAATGGAAAGGATTCACCATGCAACAACACGCATACATAGACCGTCTCGTTGATTTAATTGACACCGACGGAAATGTCCTGCTCAACATGAGTTACGATGAGGCCGCCGAAGCCGTCGCAAGCGGCGACGCCGATGCGGTCGGACGCATTCAGGGACAGTTTGCGATCATTCAAAAGCGCGGCAACATCGTCCGCATGGCGAGAACAATTGGCCGTCCCATGCGATACTTCCTGGCGAAGAGAGCCGAAGGGCCCTGCCTAATCGTCGCAGAGCGAATCGATGAGATTCGAGACGCCTTAGAAAAGGAAGGGCTGGCTGACCAGTTTCATCCATCCTATACGCGTATGGTGCCAGCTCACCATATTATCGAACTCGCCCTGATCGGATGTCCCGATCCCAACCCCAATATCCAGCGGTTCTTTACCCCGCTTCGTAACCAATTCTCAACGGACCTCGAAGAAATTGGTAAAGCCTACATCAGCGCACTTAAGGAACAATGCAGACTTTGGCTCGATACTATTGATCCGTATGAACCCATTGGCGTCCTTTTTTCAGGCGGTATCGATAGCGGAAGTGTGCTACTGATCCTCTATAAACTGCTTCTCGAACGCGGAGAATCTCCGTCTCGACTAAAGGCATTTACCTTGTCTGTTGCGGAAGGATCCATCGACTCTCAACAAGCGTACGAATTCCTCGATCACGTCGATCTAACGATGTTGTTAGAGGTGATACAAGTCGACCCCGCTGATGTTCAGTACCGCGACGCTATCAAGACTGTTGAAGATTACAAACCACTTGACGTTCAGTCAGCAACCATGGCTTTAGCTCTTTGCAAAGCTATTCGTGCCCAATTCCCTGACTGGAAATATCTGGTTGATGGAGATGGCGGTGATGAAAATATGAAGGATTATCCGATCGAGGATAATCCGGAGCTTACGATACGAAGCGTCCTGAACAACCTGATGCTCTACCAGGAAGGCTGGGGTGTGGACACGATCAAGCACTCGCTCGTCTATTCGGGAGGTCAAAGTCGCGGACATGTTCGCAGCTATGCTCCTGGTAAAACGCTTGGCTTTACTGGTTTCAGTCCCTACGCACTACCGGATGTCATCAACGTTGCCGAGGGAATTCCATTTGTTGAATTGACCGATTGGAATCATGAGAAGCTGTATGCACTTAAAGGCAAGATCGTCAAATTGGGAGTAGAAGCTATTACGGGGCTGTCGATGCCTGTGTTTGATAAACGACGTTTCCAGCACGGTGCCGTACAGGGACAAACTTCATTTGAAGCATTGTTCCCAAAAGGTGAGTCTGATTATCGTGATTGTTTCAATGAACTTTATGCACCACAGCACGGCTAACCACCATTGGTTTAATTGAGTAACTAAACTCACAGCCATGCATTCTTTGCTAAGGAATCGTGCGAATGGCAATTGATCTTCCTGAGATATCAACAGATCAATTGCTAAATATGAGACCGTCACGAAATGACCTTGATCCATTTCGGCCGTACCACTTCCTCGTCGAGCAGGAATTCTCTGCCCATGGTTCGCTCGGAAACGTAGCAACGCTTTTTCTCACGAACCGTGAATGCCCATTCCATTGCGTTATGTGCGACCTCTGGAAGAATACGCTCACGTCCACTGTGCCAGATTCTGCGATTCCAACCCAAGTGCTTTATGCACTGCAAGAACTAGAAATTGATCCCATGGCGCCAATGTCTGTTCCGGACATTAAGCTCTACAACAGCGGGAATTTTTTTGACACACGGGCCATTCCCAAAGATCAGCGGACTGAACTGGGACAAATCGTCTCACGCTTCCGCACGGTTGTTGTTGAGAATCATCCGGCATTCTGCGATGAACAGTGCGCGGAATTCAACAACTTGCTCGATGGCCAACTGGAAGTAGCAATTGGCTTGGAGACTATTCACCCCGACATACTACCGTGGCTGAATAAGCAAATGACGATCGAATCCTTTCGGGAAGCCGTAGAGCGACTCACTAGCTCTGGCATCCGGGTGCGCACATTCATTCTGCTGCGACCGCCTGGTCTCACTGAAGCTGAGGGAATTCACTGGGCAGTGCGCTCAATCGAATTTGCTTTTGACTGCGGGGTGGAGTGCTGCAGTATCGTTCCTGTGAGAAGCGGAAACGGTGCATTAGATCAATTGCAAGAAACCGGTAAGTTCGCCACGACGACAATCAATTCAATGGAAGAAGTCCTTGAAAGAGGATTGGAATTAAAACGCGGAAGAGTGTTTATAGACCTTTGGGACGTAGAGCAATTCTACCGTTGTAAGTCATGCAGCGAGCAACGCGCCGCACGCATCCATCAAATGAATACGACACAGACTGTGACCAATCCTGTGGTTTGCCAAATAAACTGTGCAGGACGTAGCGAGTAATAACCGTGGACTTTGATATTGCAGTTGTCGGAGGTGGTTTCAGTGGTACGTTGACCGCAACGATCCTCGCAAAGCAAGGGCGCTCTGTGTTGTTAGTCGATAGAAACAAACAGCCAAGATTCGCTATTGGTGAATCGTCCGTACCTGCCGGCAATTTGGTTCTCGCAAGTCTGGCTGATCGATATGAGCTTTCAGACATCCGACCTTTGGCGAAGTACGGAAGTTGGAAACAAAACAAGCCTGGGCTGGCTTGTGGCTTGAAACGTGGCTTCAGCTACTTTTTTCATTCAACTGGTGCTGACTTTGACCCCGGCCACAATCATGAAAACGAATTGCTCGTGGCAGCCAGTTCAAGCGATTCGCTGGGTGACACACATTGGTTTCGGGAAGAAGTAGATTTTTTATTCTTAAAAACTGCTATAGGTGCCGGTGTTACCGTACATGATGGAACAACGGTCGATTCGATGTCTCACCAAGGTGGTCATTGGCAACTCGAACTCGGTAGCGGTGTTTCGGTTAAAGCCAAATGGGTTATTGATGCTAGCGGTCGTCGTCAGGTCACATCAAAATTACTAGGCCAAGATTCTGACGATCCCATGAGTGACTCTCGTGCAACAGGTTTATTGCACACAAACACCTCTGCGATCTATTCGCATTTTGAAGATGTAAGTAGCTGGCAAGCATGGATGGCACAGTCGCATGATGGCAGTAAGGAGTATCCGTTTAACAGCGACCATTCAGCACAGCATCACATCTTGGATGACCGTTGGTTGTGGCTGCTTCGATTCGACAATGGTATTACAAGCGCCGGACTGGTCATTCCAAATATCGAATCGCATCCCAAAGACGTGGGTGAGATATGGGATACCACGATTAATCAATATCCGTCGGTTAAGTGCCTGTTCCAATCGGCAACACTCGCTTCAACTCCTCGGAAATTGATCGGGGCTGGGCGTATGCAATTCCTTAACCGCCCTCTACAAGTCGAGGGATTGGTGCGATTACCTTCCGCTTTTGGCTTTATCGATCCACTACATAGTACGGGTATCGCTCACAACCTAATCGCAATCGAGCGAACGGTGCTAGCCATGGAGCAGCATTGGGGGTCCTCATCACTTCAAACCACTCTACACAAACACGAATTTCTGCAATTCGAAGAATTCTTAGTCTTGGACTTGATGATTGACACAGCCTACAAATGCATGAATTCGCCATTCGCTTTTGAGGTCGCCACCATGCTCTATTTCGCTGCAGCAATTCGATACGAAGAAAACCGATTGCATCAAAATAATGCTTCCATGGGGTTCCTTTGTGCACACGAACCATTTTGGAAGTCCGCCGTGGGAGAAGTGCACGCTATGTGTGCGGAATTAGAATTAGCTGAATCAAAGAATCAGAGGAAGCTTGAATCCCATGTACGAAATCTCATCGAACCGTATAACACCGCAGGATTGTGCCGCACTGACTTGAATTCGATGTATGCATATACCGCTGCTGAATAGACCTCAGCATGAATCAATAGATGCCGTCGCGCACTTGGAATTTTGTTGGCTTGCCGTACATCGGCAAACCACGGCGAATCCACTCGCTTCCCCAGGCCAAGATCTTCTCGACACTCATTTGAGGGGCGCCAATGAGTGGATAGCTTGCGTGTGAGTTGTTTAGTAGCGCAGTTGCGGCCTCTGTACCACTGATGGAAACCGGGATATCCAGCATGCCGCCAACTTGATTTGCCATCTCGCGCACACTCAGCACATCCGGGCCTGTCATGTTCAGTACACGTGCAGGCGATTGACATGTGAACAAAGCACGCAAGGTCATGGCATTAGCATCGCCCAGCCAAATAACGTTGACATATCCCATGCTGACATCGACCGGCTGCTGACCGTGCACCTGCTGAGCGATATCCTGCAAGACACCGTATCGCAATTCCGTAGCATAGTTTAATCGGATAATCACGACCGGAGTTTCCAGAGCCTCGCTGAAATACTCGTACATGCGCTCACGGCCGAGCGCAGCCATTGGGTATTCACCATCTGGCACTGGAGGATCTGTGGCAAGTGAACCACCACCTTCCGGCAACACCATTGGGTATACATTGCCAGTTGAAAACGCAAGGACGTTACTTCCTTGATACCGATTGCACACGATACTTGGGATGATGCAATTTGTTGCCCACGTCATGGTAGGCTTCGTCTTTGCACCGAACTTAAATCCGGCTAGATTCAATACCCAACGCGAATCCGGCAGCGATGCAACCTGTTGCGGATCAAACAGGTCACAGGAGATCGTTTCCAAGCCCCAATCATTCAGTCGACGTTGGACTTCCGGATCGGAGAACCGAGAGACGGCAAACACTTTGTGCGGATTGCCCGATTGTTGCATGCACCGATGAGCCATACGTGCCATGGTTGGTCCCATCTTTCCACCTACACCAAGCATCACCACATCTGAGTCTACGCTTGCGAACTTTTCGATCAGATCTTCAGGCGGACAAGATAATTGGTCCTCGAGCGCTTCTACCGATTCTGGGAAGCCTACAAGTAATTGTTCGCTCATTTTGCACCTAGTGTTTCTTCCAGAAACCTGGGAGGAACAGTACGAGTACTGCAAATAATTCCAATCGCCCCAGCATCATCAGCCAAGTGTACATCAGTTTTGTTAGCGGCGTAAATTGAGCGTAGTTTTGAGTGGGGCCAACAATTCCCACGCCCGGACCGATGTTATTAAGTGTGGCGGCCACAGCACCTGCACTGTCAAGTAACTTGTTCTGCTGTACTTCCGGACCCCAAGTTCGGTCGGGCTCATACGTGATGACAAATAACCAACTGACCAGAAAGAGGCTTATGATCAGGCTGAAGTACACCAGGATGTTGTGACGCAGCGATTTGTCTTCAATCGTTGTGTTGCCAAGCTGTAACGGTCGGACAACCGTAGGACGATAGGCTTGTTCCATTTCCAATCGAAGTATTTTTACGAATAACACATGGCGGATCACCTTCATTCCACCACCGGTACTTCCTGCGCAACCGCCAACGAACATCAATAACAGCAGGATGCCGCGACCAAAGCTGTTCCAGATATCAAAGTCATTGGTTCCATATCCAGTCGTTGTCACAACCGACACAACTTGAAATAGTCCGTACCTAACACCTGATGCAACACCATCAAAGTCACCACTTGGTATACCGATCACAACAATGAGTAATGTGATCCCGCCTATCAGTCCTATATAGGTCTTCCATTCTTGGTCAGCCCATAATGCACCTGGTTGACGGTTCAGTAGTAAGTAGAGAAGCGTGAAGTTGGTCCCGGCCAGGATCATAAAGAGAGTGACAATGTATTCGATTGTCGCGCTGTCAAAGTGACCTAAGCTCGAGTCATATGTGCTAAATCCACCGGTCGCCATCGTCCCAAAGGCATGACATATCCCGTCAAAAAACGTCATGCCGCTAAACCATAGCACTATGGTAAGTACGAAATTCAAGGCCAGATAAATCCCGGCAAACCGCCAGGCAGTATGTTGCATTCGAGGTGATGACCCTTCTTTGGTAGGACCAGGCATCTCCGCTCTCATAAAGGCTTTGCCAGCAGATCCTTGCCCTAACACAACGACGAACAACACAATAATGCCCAATCCACCTAAGAAGTGCGTGCTACTCCTCCAGAACAGGATGCAGTGTGGGACGAGATTCGGATCCTCCAGTCTGGTAATTACCGTCGCCCCGGTAGTACTAAATCCAGATTGAGATTCAAACATGGCATCAACGAGATTCATTGACACCCATGTCGTCCGGACTCTCGGTCTACCATTATCCGGATCTGAATCCGTAACGAGAACTCCTCGAAGCTCGGGTTGCTCGGTAAGCAATCTATCCAATTTATTTAGGGCATCCGTAACTTCTGATTCTTCTTCTAGTCGGGAAATCGGGTACCACTGCTCACCCGTATCTGCAATCAATGTTTCCAGAAGCTTGTATTGGTCCGAAGACATGTAGGTACCATCTGGACGCTCTGGCAAGTCGATGCTTGTAGACCGCCAGGCCCAGCTAGATTGGAAAACTTGTGGCGCATGATCAGCACCCATCAATCGAATGGTGGGGCGATATTTCACACCCGCAAATACAAAGGGAAGTGCGCCGAGAAACGTCGCTAACATCCAACTCAGACCAACCACTGCCATCGCTTCTTTGCGAAACGGCTCCTCGTCGGAGGAAACATTTCGACCTATTACCTTTAGAACAACCGCGACGATTCCGCTGACGATGATGCCCATCAGCAGCGCCATGAAACCATCTTCTTCAAACCGCAATGGCTCGTTTGTCGAGTACATGCCTTCATCTGTCCGCTCACCAATACCGGGGATGGAAAACGGTAGACAAACCAACATCACTACTGCAATCAGAATGCAGACTTTGTGGAGGTACAGGCATACCAACCGGATGTTCATTCTTACCTGCCCGTCACGCTGAACATATCCAGCGTGGCATCTACAGCGGAATCTTCAATGAGTGCGACGATATAGTCACCTGCTGCAAAGTGATCATCAGGTCTTGGCACTCGCACTTGACCCTCGTGGACCACAGCGGCAATAAGGCATTTACCGCTGGGCAGCTCAAGATTGGCCAAAATGTGCTCGCATGCTGGTGATCCTTCCTGAATCTCTATTTCGTAAACTCCGATGTTTCCTTCATGGAGTTGAGTGTGAGAGATTATCGCACCCTCGTTAAGAAACGTCTTAACCTGGTCCACCATCGCTTCGCGAGGGCTAACCGCTTTATCGATACCAAGCTGGCTCATTAAGAGTGCGTAGTCCGGACGTCCAACCACGCAGAGCACTTTCTTCGCACCTAAATCGCCAGCCTCCACACCGGCCATGATGTTATTCTCGTCTTCGCCCATGCATGCGACAAAGACATCAATGCCCTCGACATGCTCTTCCTGAAGACGTTTGCGTTGCGTTGCATCGATGTTGAGTAACGTCACCGTCGGCAATTTCTGAGCCAGTTCCTCACAACGCTCAGGTGAGCGTTCCAGCAACGTGACGCTGTAGTGTTCCGGGTCGAGGATTTTGGCTAGATATACGCCGGTGAATCCACCGCCGGCGATCATGACATTTAGCTTACGACGATCCTTTTGAATCTCATCGCGAAAACTGTCAACGGCAGCGTCGTCTCCGATGAGTAATACCTGATCTTCAACTTCCAGTACGTCAGTCGCCGATGCAAGCCAAAGATCATCGCCACGTGAGATGCAACCTAGGCGAACACCTGACGGAACATCGATTTCCTTGATAGGCCTGCCAACAAGCTTGCTCTTTGCGGTTACGTAAACTTCCTGGACCTTGAGGGCACCACGAGCTACATGTTCAACATCGACTGAACCCGGATTTCGAATCTCTCGGGCAAGCTCAACTGCTGTTAATTCCTCCAGACTCAACAACCGATCAACGCCGAAATGCCATTGATAATCAAATGTCGAGCTATCCAGCATACTGTCGCTCGTTACACGGGCGATCGTCCTGCGTGCACCCATCTCCTTGGTAATGCTAGCTGCCAGAATATTTACTTCTTCCTGGCCAGTTACTGCCAGGCATAGATCCACACCAAGTACATCCGCCTGAAATAGCGTTGAAGAGTGAGAAGCATTTCCGGTGATCGCCATAACATCCAGTTCGTTGTTAAGCGATCTTATTATGTTGGGGTCAGTGTCAACGATGGTGACACTGTGATGGCGACACAATGTTTCGGCAATCCATCTACCTACTGTGCCGCCGCCAAGAATCACAATTCTCATGCGAGGTATTGGTCAACCTCATGCTAAGACAAGAAAAGACTGATCTGTTAATCGATCAGCGTAAGTAAGACATTTTAAGAAGGGAACGTGCTTTTGGACAAGATTCCAATTCGTCCCTACATCAACCAATTGAAAAAGATGACGACGATTAGTACGAATCCACTGATTAAAACGATCCAGCGGATTGCAATAAAAGACTGTGAAATTACATCTTTTGTTGTCTCGAATCGACTTGCAGCGTAAACAAAACTAATTGCTGCAATTAATGGAAAAAACAGCAATATATGCGTCAGAGGTGACATAACATCCACTGGTGCAAAGTGATCCACCGGGCCACCTTGCTGACCTAACAGTGAAAACAGAGTTAGCAGTGGAATAAATGATGCCATATTTGTTCTTATGCTCTTACCAAATCAACCAACGCGATTGTTGTGCGTCTTATCCAGATTGCTTTGATCTTTTTTGCTCCATGTACGCCGGACCACCAAACGCGTCAAACACGGCAAGTAGATTTAGTAAACCGGCAACCATGGTATATAAGGTGCCCATTTCAAAGTACATATGGTACTGCTTGTGCCACGCGTGGCGTTCGTTGATTATGCTGCGCGATTGGTCATAGAAGTTGTATCTTGGTGGTGCCATGTAGCCATCCCACTTCTGTTGAATGTCCCCACGGTCGTACGGGTCGTCGTACCCATTAAAGCTCGTCGCGTGCCGATGCTGAAGATAGGCCGGTAGGGCAGGGAGGCCTACGCCTGCCTGAGGTATGTATTGCCAGCGAAGGTCGTCACCTTCCCATGCAAAATATACTGGGTGATTTCCACCTAATGCCATGCCTGTGTAGAAAGTACCCAGAATGCAAACGGCGTAGATGGTTGCCTTCATGAATCTACGTTGGTAGATGTGACCTAAACCCGGAATTAGCCACGCTAGAAGCGCAGCGAGCCAGGGATTACCCATATCGATTGCAACGGGCGGCTCTTGTGGTGTATCCGACACAAGATCACGTTTCTCTTCGGCACTTTTATCGTCGGGTAGATTCACAATTCAAGGTTTGTTGAAGTTTTAAAATAGCAAAGCCTGTTTGATGCATCATTTTGCATATGTGCTGACGTTGTAGACGTAATTGTAGATGTAATTTCAAAAGGTCGATACACCATCATTCACTGGTCGCGGGTATATATGAAAAGGGATGAAATTGCGATTGAGGCAGTCTCAATCCGAAGAATCCGACTTCCTATACTGAGTGCAGTAAAACCGGATTGCATCGCTGCATCTACCTCCTCATTGCTAAATCCACCTTCCGGTCCAATGGCTGCTATCACCGGCCCATTTGTTTTGATGGCGGTTACATCTGAGTTGCTGGCGGCCGTATCCGCAGTTGAGTATGGATGTGCAATGACGCGGACGAGTTCATGATTTGATTGCTCAATCAGCTCACCAAGTGATAGCGGGGGTTCAATCTCCATCAGAGTGTTCCTTCCACACTGTTTCGACGCTTCGATCACGCTGCGTCGCAAGCGAGTGAGGGCTTTATCGGTAGGTTGTGCAACGCTGCGTACGGTTTTCAGCGGGATAATAGTTGTTACACCGACTTCACAAAGCTTTTCTACAAGCCACTTTTGTCGATCCCCTTTTGGCAGTGAAACGGCAATCGTCACATGGCGGCTTGCTTCGCGTGAAACTTGCTCACGACTCTGTATTCTTAAATTGACCGAGTGCCGAGTAACTTCCGATACCGTTGCTGCGAATTGAAATCCTGAACCATCAAACAGTTCCACCTGATCACCTGATTGGGCACGCATGACCTTGGCAAGATGTTGTGCTTCCTGCCCTGTTAATTCTGCAACCTCGCTGTCTGGCTCCATTCGGGTTTCTAAAAAATAGCGATGTGGCATAGGAGTGACATCTCAAGCAATTAGCAAATGATGTGGTGTAATAATGAAGGGATAAAGCTGAACGAGGGAATGACCGGCCGTTTGACGTACACAAGGCCAGCGTAGGTTTTAATTCAGTGTGTTTACAAACGGCACAATGTGACAATTCCACTGTCACTACACGGCACACGTCCTTCAACTACGCGAATGCTACAAACGCGCAAATCACCGCGTCAACGCCAATCATCGCTAAACATGGACACCCACTTTCTCCCACCGGCAATCATGGACATCCACTTTTTATTTGAGTCTGTTTTTTCAGACTGTTATGAGAAAACAAGGTTGAAAATTCATAGACGGTCTATGTTCTGGCCAATCAAATTTATGCCTGTCTTAGATGTGCGTGATCAAGGAGCTTTGAAGCTCAGTTGCAGGCCGGAAATGATCGCATCGCGTTGGTCGTTGCCGATTTGGAGGTGCTAGGGTACGAGCGAACGAACCTCCTGCTGAAAATACATTTGCATGAATAGTTATACGGTCGGGAATAAAAAGACGGATGACAAATTCTGCCAAGCAGTCATTACTCGTCTCGCCGAGCCTGTCTCGTTCATACTGGCATCAGTGTTCAGCAATCACCTCATCAAGTCGCTCTTCTACATCCATCTGAGAATCGGCTTCAGCAGCCTGAACTGGAGAGAGAACCGTCACCTGAAAAGCCAATAGGCAACTACAACCTATCAGGGTGATCTGCCTGTTGAGTTTTCTTCGCGCGATCAGATTTAGCATTTGTTTCATCCGCAAAACCCATCGATTCCATCCTATTGATGTGAATTAGGAATTCACATCTCCGCGAGCCTGGGGAACCCTATTATCTTTCTAAATCCAAAAGCAATGCGATTCCCATATATTCAACGTCTCCGTTTGCCAACTAAAATGAACGATACAAGTCATCCATAGCAGCACATTCACACGATTGCTGCCTTTGTAACCTAAACCTGGTTTAGAATATTGCTTCAGATTCGCACTTCAGTTTGCCTCACAAATATCACTCACGACCTACGTCGCGGTCTAAAATCTGCTGCCAGTATGGGAGCTGAAGCCGTCGAAATTGACGCTCGCGTGCATCTCAACATGAAAGAAATGAGTGACACAGCGGTCCGTCACATCAAGAAACTCCTCAGTGATTTCGACCTATCGGTAAGCAGCCTGACCTTTAACACTCGTCATGGCTACGACATCAGTGAAGGCTTAGATCAGCGCATCAGTGCAACTTGTGACGCGATGCTATTAGCATACAGACTTGGATCGAAAGTCGTCTCTAACCACATTGGAGTCATCCCCAGTAATGAAGACAGTCCTCGCTGGCAGACACTTATTGAGTCGTTAAATGATCTCGGTAGATTTGGTGATACTGCGGGTAGCTCACTGTGCGCCAGGACAACAAGCGACGATGGTAGACTGATGCGAGCATTACTTGAAACTATGCCGGAAGGTACAGCGGGAGTCGACTTCGACCCTGGTCGTCTTATGATGAACGGAAAATCTCCTTCAGAGACGATCGACTCACTTGGACCTTTTGTACGCCATATGCGTATAAAAGATGCAATGAGGGATATTGCCAAAGGCCAGGGGCTAGAAACGACTTTTGGGGAAGGTGCTGTCGACTTTGATCAGATTTTCGGCGTATTAGAGAAAGAACATTACAACGGCTATTTCACGGTGGATCGCGAAGAGGTTGAGATGCCCGTTCCGGAAATCAAAAGGACGATTGAAGCACTCAAGCGGATCTAAGTACCTTATACTTTGCCCAAAGCCCTACTGTTTCTCATAATTGAGACTCACACGCACACGAAAAGACTTTCAACGACGCACGACACGATTCAGCACTTTATCAGGAGCAAGAAGATGTTAACGATCAATAAGAAACTCGGCGCTGTACTTTGCTTGTTTGCTATGTCTTTGCTTTGCGGTCCCGTCATCGCACAAGATGCTAAACCCGTGAAGCCTTCGAGTTACACAAAGGCCCAGTTGTACGAATTGCTCTCCAAAAAGCTTAATAACGTCAAGTTCGTTGGCAACTTCACCATTCTTGGCAAAGACTCTCCGGACGGACTGCCCAAAGAAGAATACACCATCGTAAGTGCCACCAAGCAGGACAATGGCGACTTCTGGCTGATCAAGGCTCGTATCAAATACGGTTCTACGGATGTTGAAGTCCCCATGGTGCTGGAAGTCAAATGGGCTGAAACCACTCCGGTAATCTCGTTAACCAACGTAGCAATACCCGGCTTAGGTACATTTAGTTCGCGCGTTGTGATTTATAAAAATAAATATGCTGGAACGTGGTCACACGGAGATGTGGGCGGGCACTTGTTTGGCACCATTGAAAAGAACGAACCAGCTAAAGACGATGAAAAGAAGGACAGCTCAGAGGACAAATAGTCGCTCGTCTGAGTACCCAAAATGACAACTGTCGGACAAATTCGGGATGCGCTACTTCAAATTGCGCCGAAACACCTTGCTGAATCGTGGGATAACGTCGGCTTGTTAGCGGGCGATCCGACCGACGTTGTTGAGTCTGCAATGACATGTCTAACGGTCACTAAACAAACCGTTGATGAAGCAATCTCAAAATCAGTGGGCTTATTGATTACGCACCACCCTATCCCATTTCGACCAATTTCCAGTATCACAACTGAATCCCCAACCGGTGATTTGATGTGGAATCTGGCCAAGAACGGAATCTCTGTTTACAGCCCGCATACAGCATGGGACTCCGCGGCAAACGGAATCAACCAACAAATCGCAAACGGAATTGGCTTAACTAACACAGCACCAATCGTCGTCAATGAAAAGGACGACAACCTGTTGGGAGCTGGCCGGTGCGGAGACTGGACTGGCACACTCAGCCACTTGGCGAAAGTGCTCTGTGAATTCCTTCATATCGAGTCTCTCCAGACGGTTGGAAATCTTGATGATGACATTGCTCGCGTGGGCATCGCTTGTGGAAGTGCTGGTGAATTTATCCCGGATGCTAAAGAAGCTAACTGCGACGTGCTCATCACAGGTGAAACACGCTTTCACACATGTCTAGAAGCTGAATCTCTGGGAATCAATTTGTTATTACCAGGGCACTACGCAAGCGAGCGGTTTGCCAGTGAAACTCTAGCTGTGATGATTCAGGACATATTTCAAGACTTGTCATGTTTTGCAAGTGAAAGCGAGTGTGACCCACTCCATTGGTACCAACCATAGGTACCTGAACATAAATCCATCTCGCAATTACATTCCCACGCCACTGTTTGCTGCCTAGAATGGCGTTTTGGGAATACACTTGCTTCACTGACCAAAAACCGCCATGAATCTAAAATCCCTAACTGCATTACCTGTCTTCAACGAAGTTCAATACGTCGATGAAGTGCTCGACCAGGTGAAACAATACAGTGAACATGTATTGGTCGTGGACGACGGCTCAACAGACGGCACCGCGGAGAAGTTAGCAAGCCGCAGCGATGTTACCGTTATTTGTCATGAAGAAAACCAAGGTTACGGCGCAGCCTTACGAACAGCGTTTCAATATGCCAGCGACAACGGATTTGAAATCGTCGTGACAATTGACTGTGATGGCCAGCACGAACCACAAAGAATCCCATTGTTCGTGCA
>Ga0114933_10004087_pt1 | contig 13884 bp, 14 predicted proteins | sample 4SBtaG_FD_89691 | JGI IMG/M metagenome (GOLD analysis project Ga0114933, IMG submission 89691) | Deep subsurface microbial communities from Kolumbo volcano to uncover new lineages of life (NeLLi) - 4SBTROV12_W25 metaG | ecosystem: Environmental > Aquatic > Marine > Volcanic | place: Kolumbo...
ATCGCTTATATTGATCCCATGTACTCTATTCAACGTAAGTCAGCTTTACCTAATTATGAAATGCAGATACTTAATAGTTTGATTGGTCCTGGTGATGAATTTGAAATTTCACGTTTGATTAATTCAGCTCTCATACAAGGTATCCCCAAGGTAGTTGTGAAAAGGTCTAAAAATATTCCACGTATTAAACCTTTACAAGATAGAGCACCTAATTTCAGCATTATTGGTACTACTATTTGCTTTGATATATATCAACAATAATTTTAGTTCAATTCGGGATGCTCAATTTCATTCGTAATCCGATCAACAATAAAGAGAACTATACTTATCCAGAGTATATTAGCTAATACAAGATGGATAATTTGTATTATTAGGGGAGTCATAAGGAAAATGTTGAGAATTCCTATGAAAAATTGAACTCCAATAGTTGCTAAAATTATGGTCATTAACTTTTTTTGGTAGATGGCGAATAATCTATCACTACAGGTTAAGAATATATATGCAATAGTTATGCCTCCTGTAATTGCAATAAATGGATGTAATGCACGAACACTAATAAGAAAATCGTAGATATTATTTTTTTGAGAAGCTGGCATACTTTCTATATATAAGAGATCTGCTAATGAATTTAATGCACCTGTGACAGCAATGATTAAGAAAATAATTACAGCAACTATTAATGTCCGTGTGTTTTTTAAATAGTTGGATATGTATGTGCCACTTTTATACTGAGTGCTGGACGCTATAGTAGCGACTAGAAAGAAAGTATTTAGCACGTGAAGGGAATCGACTATAACTCTACCCCATGACATGTCGAATTCTACCCATCCAAATCGAACAAGCATTGCGCCTATTAATATTTCAGTGATAAGAAAGAAAATTGCGATGTATGTTGCTTTTGTGCAAAAGTGATTTTTACCTAATAAAATTCTGGCGAATAACGCCAAAGCAATGATACAAAAGCCAACTATTGTGGTTAATATTCTATGTATGAATTCAATGATTGTATTTGTATTTGTGACATCAGGAAGTAATTCATTATTGCACTTTGGCCAGCTTTCTCCACAGCCAGCTCCTGATCCTGTAATTTGTACTATGTCACCACTAATGATCACTAAAATGGTTAGTAAAAGTACGAACCATGCAAAAATGCGATAAGTTAATATGGTGTTTGTGCTAAATATTAATTGCATAGATAAAGAATAACTTAGCAATTTGTTAGAGGTTTTCAATTTTTGGAAGATTAATTTTTGAAATATTTATTTAAATCGATATTACTATTCCTACTTCTATTTTCTGTATCCAATATTTTAAGTAGTTGTTATAGCAATAACTCTACTTTGTTACTTGCTACTACAACGAGTACTGAAAATTCTGGTCTTTTGGACGTACTTGTTCCAATTTTTGAAGAAGAGAGCGGTATCCATATAAAAGTAATTGCCGTTGGTTCTGGTGCAGCATTGAGGATGGGTTCTCGAGGTGATGTTGATGTTTTGTTAGTCCATTCTGAAGATGCAGAAAAATTATTTATGGGAAAAGGGTTTGGCTTTGATCGACATAGTGTAATGTATAACGATTTTATTTTAGTTGGTCCTGTTGAAGATCCTGCAGGTATCGATGGGATTGATGATGTTATCGAGGCATTGGATAAAATTGCACAAAGTGGCTCAAAATTTATTAGTCGTGGTGATGCTTCAGGAACACATGTTAGAGAAAAATTACTTTGGTCATATACGAAAATTCAATCTCCATTAGATAAAGACTGGTACATTGAATCTGGTCAAGGAATGGGAGCAACACTTACTATTACAAAAGAGACAGGTTCGTACACTCTAAGTGACAGAGCAACTTGGTTAGCAATGATGAATGGCGATCTTTTACCTCTATTAATGGAAGGTGATGCTGAGATGCTGAATCGATATCATGTCATCACAGTTAATCCTGAATTACATAGGGCAGTGAATATTAATGGTGCGAAACAATTCCGTGATTTTCTACTAAAACCTTCTATACAAAAATTAATTGGTGAGTACGGTATAAAAAAATATGGGCAGTCGCTTTTTACTCCTAATGCTGAAATTGAATTAAGATGAATCTATTATTAGAAGCTGTCCAAGAAGCTTGGTCTTTGATCTCCAGTGGTGATCGAGAGATTTTTGATATTACTTTTCGGACGCTTTTATTTGCAGGAACTTCAACAATAATATCTCTGATTATCGGATTGCCTTTAGGTATTGGCTTGGCTCTAATGCATTTCCCAGGACGCAGCTGGTTAGTGTCTTTGTCTAATGCCGGTACTGGCATGCCTCCTGTTGTTGCTGGATTAGTTGTCAGTATTTTGCTCTGGCGATCTGGACCTCTAGGAAGTTTAGGACTTATCTATTCTCCATTAGCAATAATTATTGCTCAAGTTGTTATAGCTACTCCCTTAATAATTGCAATAACCGTTGCTGCTGTAATGAGCCTCAATCCAATCATTCATTTACAAATACGTGCAATGGGTGCTAATCAAATTCAGTATATATTTTTGATAGCACGTGAAGCTAGATTGCCTTTATTAGTAGCAGTAATGGCGGGTTTTGGCGCAGTAGTATCTGAAGTAGGTGCTTCATTGATGGTTGGTGGTAATCTATCAGGCGAAACACGTGTATTAACGACAGCAGCAGTACTTGAGGTTAGCAAAGGTCGTTTCGGGACAGCCTTGGCATATGGTCTCATTTTAATATTCTTTGTCATAATCATTGCTGCTATTTTGACAAGTTTACAACAAAGGTCACAACGTAAATGAATGCACTAACATTTGAGAACATTTCAGTTTATAGAGGTAAACGTCAAGTGCTGTCCATTCCGCATTTGGAAATCGCTGTTGGTGAACGTTTGGCATTACTTGGACCAAATGGATCTGGCAAATCTACATTACTACTTGTGGGTGCTCTTTTGTTGGATAGTGCAGAAGGATCCATGACTCTTTTTGATCAACCAATATCAAAAGGTAAACTCAAAATTCTTCAAAGAAGAAATTTCGCCACTGTTTTACAAGAACCTGCATTATTGGATATGACAGTTGAACGTAATATTGATACGGTCTTAAAAATTCATCGGATTTCTCATTTAGAACGTCAAAATCGGATACAAGATTGGTTGTCGCGTTTAGGGATCCAGCATTTGGCAAAAGCCATGCCTCATCAACTTTCAGGTGGTGAAGCACAACGCGTTGCTATTGCAAGGGCATTTTCTACACAGCCTCGTATTCTATTTCTTGATGAACCTTTTTCATCTTTAGATCCAAGAACTCGTGCTGAATTATCAGGAGACTTAAGAGGATTGTTAGATTCAGAAGCTGTAACTACTCTACTTGTCACACATGATCTGAATGAAAGTGCATTATTCTCAGATCGAGTTGCCATAATGGATGATGGCAAAATTGCTGCTATTGGTTCATTAAATCAAATTGATCGATGTCCTAGTACTCCAGCAGTAAGTGATTTTCTTGGTCATACTTTGATTGAACATAATGAAATCCCCGAATTTTTTTTGAAAACTTTTTCTTTTCCTGATTCTAGTGAATGTATCTCTGTGAATCCTGAAGGAATAAAAATAGTTGCTGGATCCACGGAATCTACATCAGTAAATTCAGCAACTATCCATTCGATACAAGCTCTCAATGGATCAGCTAGATTGATTCTCAATTTTGAAGGGATTCTATTAGTCAGTAAAATACCACTTGAGGACTTAACTAATTATGAAATAGGATCGATAGTCAATTTTATAATTGATCCAAATTCAATTACATTTTTTGGACAAAATAAAACATTAGCTCACTAAAGCTTTATAAAATCATCCTTGCAATAACTGAATATTAGGATGTGTCAGTGTTAATATTGGCCGATATCAACAATTAATATTGTCGATCACGTCCTCCATCGTAGCCACCACCGTTATATCCGCCTCTGTTACCACCACCACTACGACGGTCTTGTCGAGGTCGTGCTTCACTAACAGATAGATTTCGTCCACCAAAATCCATACCGTCTAATGCAGAAATAGCTTTATCAGCGTCTTCATCCGCCATTTCAACGAACCCGAATCCTCGTGGTCTTCCAGTTTCGCGATCTGTTGGTAGAGCACATGAGACTACTTCACCATGTTGCCCAAAAAGTTGTTCCACTTCTTCTTCTGAAGACGTGTAAGGGAGATTCCCTACATATATTCGCTTTGACATTACCAAACTTTCTTGCCGGACATCCGACATTAGTCGCAATATGCGACGATATAAAATTACTCAGCCTTGCACTATATAATGTTGAGATTACAAACGACTAAAGCTAAGGCAGTTGACTAGATATCAACGTAGATTAAGACTAAGACAGAATTCGCTCTGGTGCACATATTTAGTATATTTATTTTGAGATAAATTTTATTTGGATGGGTTTTTATTATGCAAATTGAGAAAAATGAATTAATCGTCGAAGCATTTCTGACGAATGAAGATAGCATTGATATCCGAAATCCAATCCATTCTACTGATTTTGCAAACCAATATAACTTTGATGGGCCATTAATTGCAGGGGTTCATGTATGGGGTTGGGCTACCCCATTGATCTTAAATATTCTTGGTCAAGAGTGGTTAGAACAAGGTTGGGCTGAATTTTCCTTTAAACAGCCAACATATCCCGACGACATACTAAAGATAACTCTTGCGGTAAAAAACGATGATCAAGGATTTGATCTTGCTATGGTAAATCAAAAAAATATTACTTGTGTTGTTGGAGAAGTTGGCCTGGGTAATGCTACTTGGATTGATGATTTTTTGAGTCCAGATCTGATAAATAATTATTATGTCATGCCCGACAATCTTGAAATTACAAAGGATAACTTGATTGCGAATCCAAATTGGGCTGGCATAAGCCAAGATACGAATTCAATGATGGCTCGTGATTTTTCTTTAGATACTCAAAGAAGTTCTGACGATCTATTTGTTGGTGATTCGCCTAAACTACATCCAGCATGGATTGCTGGATGGGCTGAAGATTTAATGCGTCACAATTTTCAAGTACATCACTCTATTCATACTCAAAGTCGTATCCAATTTCTTAAATCAATTGATGCAGGGACTACGATCACGGGAAATGCTCACTTAATAGATGTTTTTGAGAAACGTGGACATCAATACGTTAATTTTGATGTTCTTTTACAAGATAGTTTTGGTGACCATGTAGCGATGCTTCGACATTGGACTATTTTTAAGATTGCGGAACCTACCAATAATTAAATAATAGAATTATGATTACCAGAATCCAATTCGGTAATAATAACCTCTCTGTTTAACTCCTTTTGTACCGGATTTGTTAAGTCTCTGGTAATGTTTTGCACATATCTCAATCGTAAGTCTTTCAACATCAGATGGGTCGTTGGTCCATCGTGATATTGCAACTTCGCGTAATGGCTGTGAAGAACAGAGTTCACATTTTGACAATGGCATAAAATTAACTACTTGAACTAAAATTTTGACCAATTGTCGCAGGGAATCTTTTCCAAACTTCATCATGTTCCCAAGAATTACCTGTAGCAAAAATTCGGCTTTCTATTTCGGGCATGGAGAACATTCCGATTTCATTCCCTCCGACCATAAAATCACCACCATTAATATGTTGTGCTTCATCTGAAGCAAGAAAGGAAACTAGCATTCCAACTACATTGGGATCCAAGCTTGCCAATCCTCCACCTTCCTCAGAATCATCCTCTCTGGCTTCGCCACGAGTAATACGAGCTTGTCTTGCTGATTCCATCTCATCTGATAAGGTCATTCTGGTCGCTGCACGTGGACGAATAGCATTAGCAGTACAATTGTAACGTGTCATTGCATTTGCTAGAGAACGAGTAAAACCTACAATACCTTCTTTGGCTGCAGCATAATTAGGTTGACCTGCTGCACCTAAGCCTGATTCTGATCCAGTATTAATAAATCTTCCAGATCTTTGTTGCCTAAAGAGTACAGAGGCATGTTTTGAAATGTTAAAAGTGCCTTTTAAATGAACTGCAATAACTGCATCCCATTCTTGTTCAGACATGTTAAAAACCATTCGATCTCGAAGAATACCTGCATTATTAACAACAATATCTAATTGTCCGAAAGTATCGAGCGTTTGCTTAATTATTTCACTAGAAGCATCGTAATTTGAAACATCTAGATAATTTGCAATTGCTTGTCCATTTGCCTCTTCGATTTCATTGACAACTTGTTGAGCAAAACTTTCATCACTTCCTTCTCCAGCTGTTGATCCTCCAAGATCATTAACTACTACAGCTGCACCTTCTCTAGCTAATGCAAGTGCTTCCCCTCGTCCAATTCCTCGACCAGCCCCGGTCACAATTGCTACTTTTCCTTCTAGCCGACCTGCCATATTGCCTCCACGGTGTACCTATTGTTACTTATGTCGTTATAGTGGTTCTGACATTAGCACAAACCCGATGATTAGGTCACTATTTCATGCATAGTTGTAGTTTCAAAAATAATAACGAATGGAGATGTTCCTTTGGCTGGAATTAAGTTCGTTAATCTCAAGAAACTTTCATTTACCAATGCCATTTACTATGGCTGGTGTTTGGTGGGAGTTGCTTTGATTGCTCAGATGGTGTCAGTTGGTGTTCAAAATTATGTTTTTGGACCTTTCCAAAGACCTATGACAGAAGAATTGAACTGGTCAAGATCTGAATTTGTTGTAGCGAGAACAATAGGAATGGCTTTGTTCGCACTAACAGGGATTGTTATTGGTTCTTATGTTGATCGCCACGGTGGCAAAGGTCTTATGCGCACCGGCGCTGTTATTGTTGCGATATCAATGTTTTTACAGTCATTTGTGCAAGAGCTTTGGCAATGGTGGATATTAAATGGCTTAATTCTTACCTCTGGCGCTGCGATGATGGGGAATCTCGTGGTAAATGTGACCATTTCCAAGTGGTTTGTTGAAAAAAGAGGCCGTGCTATAGGTTTTGCTTCAATGGGAGTTCCAGCTGCAGGAATTGTTATTACACCTTTAGCAGCGATATTAATAGATGCTGTTGGTTGGCGTGAAGCTTGGCGATGGCTAGCTTTAGCAGCTTTGCTTATCATGATCCCGCTTTCTGCTTTTATGCGACGAACTCCTGAAGATTATGGGCTATTACCTGATGGTAAAAAGGCAGAAGAAGAATTAGACGATGAAAATTCTCCCGCCTCTCTTGATTATGCTAATTCCTTAACTCGTACTCAGGCACTTCGTAGTAGAAGTTTTTATCTAATTATTCTTGCTTTTGGGTTGGGTAATTTATCGATCGGTATGATTTTAGTAAATGCAATTCCATTTATGGAAGATGCAGGCTATTCGAAAACCACTGCAGCATTAATGATTACTGTACTTTCCATTCCATCAATGATTACGAAGCCAATTTGGGGTGCACTATCTGATTATTTTAATGTGCAGAAAATGTCAGTCATTGGATTCGTTTTTATAGGAATCTCATTAGTTGTAATAGTTTTCGCAGTGCGAATTAATTTTGACCTACTCACCTATTTTGGCTTTTTTCTTTTAGGTATGGGTTGGGGTGGTTCTATTCCTCTGCAAGAAGTAATTTGGGCTCGTTTTTTCGGACGAAGATATCTCGGCGCTGTACGCAGTGCAGGTATGCCGTTTACGTTTCTAATGATGGCTTCAGCACCTATTGCTACAGCTTTTTATTTTGATATTGTAGGCAATTATGACGGGGCATTTTTATTTGTTGCTGCGATGGCATTTGTCGCAGTATTTCTAATTTTGTATGCGAAACCACCATTAAGAAAGAATCTTCCTAGTTCTTAAATTTATAAGGAATTTGAAGAATTCTTTATAAATTTTTGCATTCTTAGTATTAGAGAAGATACAGTGTCCATTGCATAAAAATAAAAATCAATTAGAGATCGGGGAGATTATGTTTCAAGGAGTAGATCACGTAGTTATTCGAGTAAAAGATCTCGAATCCGCTATTAGTAATTATGAGAATATATATGGTACTGAAGTTACCGAACGTGGTGAAACGCCAGAAGCTGGTATGCAACAAGCATATTTTCGCTTTGCTGAGACTTTTATTGAGCTAGTATCTAATGTTGGTGATGATGGAATAATAGCCAAAAGTTTAGAAAGCCGTGGTGAAGGAGTCCATTTAGTTGCGATGCGTGTTGATGATATTGATGAAGCAGTTGCAGATTTACGTGGAAAAGGTATTAGGCTAGTCGGAGATCCAGGTGAAGGTAACCCTGTAACAGGACAAGTATTCATTCATCCAGCAGAAACTGGCGGAGTGCTTACACAGATCATCGCAAAGTAATTTTAGCGATCTTTATCTTTATGGCATGAACACTCGGTATTGCCCATTTGTTCAATATCCGCCAAAAAAGCGTCATAGTCGTTTGCAGCTTGACTATCTCCATTCGCGAACAGGAGACTAGCAGTAAGGATTAGTCCAACGCATATCTTGCTTAGCATGCGAGTATGATATCGGATATTTTATATTAAAGTAAGGTGACGGTTACGTGAATTTCTATTGTGATCTAAGTTCGATATTGGACAAAATATTACAAAAGAAACTCGAGATATTTGCGCTGGCAGAGGTTTGGTTGACAGAAATTCTAGCTCCTCTTCTTGACGGTGGACGTTGTTGCAACCCTGTGTTTTGTGGAGCATCACCAGTAAAAGGGCCTGTTGAAATTGATGTATCTCCTATGAAACAAAATGCCATCCATGGGAATTCATGTGTAGCAAAATATGCCCAACTGCCATCTTCTAATTGCATCGCATTACATTCATTTAAGTCACCATATCCTTCACTATATTCCCAATCTTCGAAAGCATTGATTGATCCATTTCTTCCAATATAACGATAACTTGAACGGACATTGATGACTTTGCCTTGTGCATCATATGCATAGGGCACAATGATGGGGAATCCATCTAATGCATAACCAACTAGTGTTCCAGGAATTTTGACATCTATTAAACATTTAGGAATTGCGTGGTAGTGGTATTGCCCTCCTCTAGCTGTATGACCATTGCAGTAATCTAAAAGGCCATCATTTTTTGGATCACGATATCCATCTCTAGGTGATTCGAATGCTCCAAAAATTGCTACTCCATCAACGGCAATACCTATCATGCCTAATCCCATTGCACCATGTTGTTTTAGTAACTGTGGATTTCTATCTAGATGCACTAGATAATCTTGTGCACTTAAACCATTTGGAGTTATAGGAACAAAGTCAAAACTAATTACGCCATTACTTGAGACAGTTCTTGTTGTTTCATTACATTCAACATCAAGATTAACAGTAGGTTGCCCTGGGATTGAAAATCCATCTAATTCGATCAAAAAACCTCCACTACAATCAGTAGGTAAGTTAGGTACATTAACTTTTTCTGTAGGAGTAACAGTAGGAGTAACAGTAGGAGTAACAGTAGGAGTAACAATAACAGTTGTTGCAGGTAATGCTGTCGGAGCTAGTGTCGGTGCTGCTACTGTTGTTGCTTTAGGTAATGTTGCTGTAGCTAGGGTTGGAGTTGGAGAAAGCATCATTGTGTTATTTACTTGTATTGCTGGATCACTATTTTTTTGATTGTTATCACTACATGCCAAAAAGTAAAAACTAGAAATAATAATACATAAAAAAATATAGATGCTTGGCCTAATTACATTTGGATACATAGGGATATTGTAGATTGCTTGGTGTTATTGTGGCCATTGTCCGCGATTGATGAGTGTACTTTTTAATAATAAAAGGTTGTCTGACATGATTCCATCAACTCCCATATCTAGTAGTTGATTCATTTCAGAAACAGAATTAATTGTCCATACATGGATCTGTAGATTAAGCGATTTCATTTTTTTTATAAACTTTTCATTAACTAATCGTATTCCCCGCCAATAATGGGGTATTTGGATACAATCTGCTTTCATTCTTTTATTAAAGAGGTTTAAATTAATTACTCTCGCTGCAAATACTTCACGTGGCCCCATGGAAGTACATACTTCTGGTAATGCATGGCGGATTTTAATGAGATGTTGATCTGAAAATGAACCTATACAAATTCGATTAGCAGAATTAGTTTTTTTGATAACTTTGATTAGCGGATCTAATGCATTGGATGATTTAGGGTCGATATTGAAACGTGTATTAGGAAAATATCCGAGAAGATCTTCTAATAGCGGTATCTTCTCGGAAAGTCCAATTTTGATCTGCTTAATAACTTCATAACGCGTTTCTGTAATTAGACCTGTTGCGTTCGAAACACGATCGAGATGTTCATCATGAAATGCTACTAATTTGCCATCTGCTGTAGCATGGACATCTGTTTCTAAATACTGGAATCCCAAATTGACGGCTCCTTGAAAAGCAGACAAAGTATTTTCTGGACCATTTGATTGATCTCCTCTATGTGCAAAAGCTAAAACTGTCGGATATTCTAAGAATGGATGTGACATTTACTCACCTGCATCGTGTTTTGAGAGAATTATCTCGTAAAGCAAGATGTAATGCTATAGATAATAATTGAGTAGATGTTTATCATAATAATAACTTTCCAATATCAAATGAGGTTAATGTGATTCAAATAGGGCTACGTGGATTTTGTAATAAATATAAAAACCTGCAAATTTTGGTGGTTATAGTGTGCCTGTTAACTGTTGGTTGTAGTGGTGGTGCTGAGAATATTGCTCAGCCAAATGCACCAACTATCGAAGCTACTATAGAAGCTATTTCAGTAACACCTACCCCATCACCAACTACCTCTCGTCCAATTAGTACAGCCAATACTGCGGCTGTACCAACAATGGCTGCACCAGCAGCGACACCTGCACCTGTAGTAGTCGCTACACCCTCACCAACTCCTGCACAGACAGTTGTACCAACACAAACACCGACAGTTGCACCAGCACCTACGCCAGCACCAACTCCTGTACCAGCTCCTGCACAGACAGTTGTACCAACACCTCCTCCTGTAGTGGCTTCCTCTGGTGCAAATTCTGGTTCAGATATACCTTTTATGGTTTACGGAACTGGGGCTAATTCTGGGGATACAATTTTTGTACTTGTCGCTAATGACGTCATCGAAATTGTCACTGCTAGTAGTCAAGGTAACTGGGGGCCAGTCTTAGCTAATGGTAAAAAAGGTGACTTAATTACATTTTTACTAAACGGTGCTGCTGTTGATCAGTCTGCCGAATGGGAGCCAGGTGGTACCCCACAAAATGTGCAAACAGGATTTGTTCTAACTCTTAAACAATAATTGTTGCTATTTCTGCCAATATCTGAAATATATATTGAATAACCGATTATTTAGTTGGTCTGTTGTACTCTGGTTTATTAATGAACATTTCGAAAACGTAGGAGATGATTTTCATGAGACAAATATCTTTGGTTGCTTTTCTTCAAGCTCAAAACTGTACTACTATTCCTTCCGCTTGGAGGCATCCTGAAGCACGAATTGACACACATTCTCCAGAGTATTACCAGCATATTGCACGTGTATTAGAAGAAGGAAAATTTGATATTGGTTTTTTTGATGATCGTCTTGCTATGCCTGATATGTATGCAGGTGATCATAGCGAAACAGTTAAAAATGGAATCCGATGTACCAAACTGGATGCAGTTACATGTTTAATGTCGATGGCTGCAGTTACTAAATATCTTGGGTTAGGTGCTACTTATTCCACTACTTATTTTGAACCATTTCACGTTGCAAGACTTTTTCAAACTTTAGATTTAATGACTAACGGTAGAGCAGCATGGAATGTAGTTACTTCTGTTAATGATAATGAAGCTCGTAATATGGGAAGAGATTCACATATGGAACATGATACCCGTTATGACATGGCTGACGAATTTTGTGAAGCTGTGTTAGGTCATTGGGATTCTTGGGATGATGACGCAATTATTGCAGATAAAGAGAATAATATATATGCAGACCCTGATAAAGTTCGCCGTATTGATTATAAAGGTAAATATTTAAGTTCTCGTGGGCCTTTTACAGTTCCACGTACTCCTCAAGGTAGACCTGTGGTGATTCAAGCCGGTGGTAGTACTCGCGGTAAGCAATTTGCAGCACGATGGGGAGAATTAATCTTTACTGGATATCCTAGTCTTGAAATTGGTAAGGTCGAGTACGCTGCTCTAAAAAATGCTGCAGCAGAAGCTGGCCGAAACCCGGACCATATGAAAATTACGACACTTTTTTATCCGATAGTTGCTGCAACTAAGTCTGAGGCGGAAGATAAGCGTGCAGCTTATGAACTTCTTGGGAATGATATGGACCAACTTCTGTTACTTTCTGAAGCTTTGAATTTTGACTTCGCTACTAAAGGTATTGATGAACCTTTTTCTGATGAAGAAGTACAAGGTTTACAAGGTATGCAAGCCATGCGTGACCGAGTAATTTCTTCAGGGGTAAAAAATCCAACCCCTAGAGATTTCATGCAAATTACAAGACGTGGTCTCTTAAGTGATAGAAATACATGGGTTGGTGACCCTAAAGATATTGCTGATCAAATGGAAGAATGGTTTCATGCCCCTGCATGTGATGGCTTTGTCATTGGTGCTACACACCAACCTGGAGCTTTTGAAGATTTTGTAAAATTCGTGATTCCTGAATTGCAAAAACGTGGAGTGTTTAGAAAAGAATACTCTGGGACGACCTTAAGAGATCATCTTGGGTATGAGAAAGCAGAAATTGGTTCGTGGAAAACCAAGTATGATGCCGTTGTCTAATCTAACTGGATTCGAGATTTTGTCTTAATGCTGGAGATTATAATGCATACCTAATAGATCTTGAGCAAAATCCCCCTCAGGATCTCTCCACACTGAATGGATATGGTTTGAACTATTTTGAGTGTTGTCATATTCCACCAATATTCGTTTACCTTGTATTCGGTAATAGTGTGGCTGATTAATTTCTAAATCTCCTGCCCATGCGAAGTATATTGAGTCAAAATTCAATGTTATTTTTTCTTTTTCAAATTTTGCTATCTCTTCAGGCATACGGTTGATGTACTGATTAAGAAGTTGAGATAGTAGTTTTTGTTGCGTTAAGTTCAGTTGTGATACAGAGATTCCTTTAGGTTGCTCCGAACTATACTGTAATCTCTCTAAGTGCTCATCTCGTAATCCCAAGTTTTCTATTCTTTGTCTAAAATTTTCAATCACTTCTTCGGTTTCATTTTGCCCCATCATTTTGTATCCGGGTTGTGGGAGTGCAATATTCTCTTGGACTACTGGATTATTGGTTTGAATAATATCGTAGGGTGCTATTGGTGAGATAACTGCTAGTTCAACTTGTTCTTCATCCAGTTCATTAAGGAGTTTTCTGGCAATGTCTTCTTCTGCTGCCAAAGGTCGTACGTAATTTGATCCAACTAATTGAACTTTTGCTGGATTTGCTCCAAAAAATGTTGGAGTGTTGGATAAATATTTACCATCAATGATAGTGAATTGGACAAGTAAGTGGTGTCCGTTAAAACTCCATGACCACTGTTGATCTCTATTAGGATCTCCGAAAATTCGAATGTAGTATCTAGTTGGATCTCTTCCACGAATTTTTCTTTTAACAATGCTATGTTCTGTCCATCCTTCTAACATGTCGAGAACGTTTTCGAATCCCATAATTGTTGTAGCGGTTGAGAATCCTTCTGATGAAAGGCCAGTCGCTAGAAGTCGAAGTGCTGCTTGCTGTTGAATCGGGTTGAGATTTGAAAGTGAAAGAGCTGATTGAACATTTGGTGTGTAATACCATCTCTGTCGTTCATTTTCGTTTTTTGTATCGAAAGGATGACAGAGTTCTAGTAATTGCTCAGCATCTAAAACTTCGAGAAGTGCCGTCACGG
>Ga0114933_10004093_pt1 | contig 13877 bp, 13 predicted proteins | sample 4SBtaG_FD_89691 | JGI IMG/M metagenome (GOLD analysis project Ga0114933, IMG submission 89691) | Deep subsurface microbial communities from Kolumbo volcano to uncover new lineages of life (NeLLi) - 4SBTROV12_W25 metaG | ecosystem: Environmental > Aquatic > Marine > Volcanic | place: Kolumbo...
CGAGAGGTGGTGCCGCCGTCGATCACGGGCGGAGGCGTGGTGTCCGCGGGTTTGAAGTCGTCGACGAGCGTCCAGCCGGGGTTGCTGCCGGTGCCGTAGGCGTATGCGCCGACGTCGGCGGCGCCCATGCGGTCGGTTCCGTTGAAGTCGTCGGCGATGACGGCACCACTGTCTCCGGTGCCTACGAGGCCACCCCCCGGCGCGGGGAAGACGTCCTGGGGCAGGTCGCCCGAGAAGCTCGCGGATGCGAAGTCGGTGCCGATGTCACCCATGGTGAACCCGCCGCTGATGCCTTGCTGCGCTCCGACGCCGACGTTGCCGAGGCTTGTGATGGTCGAGGCGTCGCCGTTGACGAAGAACGCGCGGCCGCTCATCGCGTAGAGCGCGTTGTTCGCTACCGTCACCGCTCCCGTGGCGCCGCGAATGCTCAGGGCGTCGTTGTTGGGCGCGAGCACCGTGTTGTGCACGATTGTCAGGTTCGAAGGGGAAGCGTCCTGGTGAAACTGGCTGGCGATTCCGTTCGAGTTGGCGCCGAGGATGATGTTGTTCTGGATCGTTGCGTCCGCGGCCCACTGGATGCCGTGGTTGCCGCAGGCCCACATGACGTTGCCTTCGACCAGGTTCGCGGCGCCGTTGCCGTTGGTGCCGTAGCCGAGGATGCAGGGGTAGTTGGTGTCGTGGATGACGTTGTCTCGGATGACGCAGCCGTAGCTCCCGTGTTTGAGCTCGATGCCGTCACCCTGGCTGACGTCTCCGGCGTCCGTGTGATGCACGTAGTTGCCGGCGATGAGCGCATTGGCGAGGCGGCAGCCGTCGTTGTTACAGCCGAGGTACATGCCCTCGCCCGTGCCGGCGGTGTCGTGGATGTGGTTGCGGAGGATCTGCACGTCCTCGTAGGTCTCGCCGGTGTCGTTCATGCGCAGCGCGACGTCTGCGGTGTCGAAGATCTCGCACTCCTCGATCGTCAGGTTCGTCGCCGCTTCCACGCGCAACCCAGCGGACCCGCCGGAGAACGTGAGCCCACGGATCACGACGTGCTGGAGGTCGACGTCCCAGATGTTCTGGCTCGCGTCCGGCCGATGGAAGTGCACCCGGGCTCCGTCAGCGGCGCGGATGATGATCTCGTTGCCCAACGCCCCCCTGGCAGTGACGCCAAAGCGACTGGTGAGCGTGTACGTGCCGCCCTCGAGGATGACCTCGTCGCCGGGCGAGAGGCTGTTGAGCACCGATTGCACGTCGTCGGCCGGCCCGAGGTTGATCTGAGCCACACAGGGGGCGCTCACCCCGACAACAAGCAAGAACGAGAACAAGGCACGCATCCCGAGACCTCCAAGAAGGTCCCCAGCGTGCCACGTTCAGATCGTCACGTTCACGTCGAACACGCCAAAGCCGCTCGTGGCCGTGCCGATGACCGTCGTCGAGCCGGGGACGCGGCGAACACGGGTGGCGTCAGCCGGGTCCGGCTCGATGTCTCCTTCGATCGTGAGGTCGAGCGTGACGACGCCGTCGATGTCGCCGGTCATGATGAAGTCGCCGGTCAGGGTCCCGCGCAGGGTGCCGCTCGGGATGCTGCGCAGCATGATCTCGAGCGCCGGCAGGGCGGCCGCGTCGGTGTCGTAGATGACCAGGATCGACTCGTCCGTGGCGGCGATGTCCTGGTAGTCCACCATCGCGAGGTTGAGCCGCATGCCCTTGTTGGGCGACGCGCCCTGATCGACCTGGCCGGTGACCGTGAGTGTGCCCATCACGTCGCCGGTCGTCATCTGCTCTGGGATGTTGGCGCTGCTCGCGGCATTGAACCCGTCGAAGCCGAGCTGGAGCGACTTGGCGATCGCGGCGTCCAAACCGAGGTAGGCGGCGACCGCGGCTTCGTCGGAGTCGACGCCTCCGCCGCAGCCCGCGATGAGGGTGGTGGCCAGGCAGAGCGCGCGCGTCAGTCGGTGCAAGAGGAGCCTCCTGCGGTCACGCTATCGCGCTTGACTCGCCGATGGAACCTCACGCATCGGTAGGACTCCGTCGTTGGCAAGGCGCCCATCGGCCGCTAAACACGCACGGGTGAGCCGTACCACGACATCCGACATGAGCGCCCGGAGCCAGAAGAAGACCCTCTCGTTGGCGCGCCGCGCCCGCGAAGCGGGCATGAACCCAAACCACTGGTACCCCGCCGCGTTCAGCAAAGAGGTCAAACGCAAGAAGCTCATCGACGTCACGTTCATGGGCGAGTCGATCGCGGTCTACCGGGGAGAGGACGGAACCGTCGCGGCCGTAGAGAACCGCTGCCCTCACCGCCAGATCAAGCTCTCACACGGCACCGTCGAGGGCTGCAACGCGGTCTGCATCTATCACGGCTGGACCTTCAACCCCGAGGGCAAGCTGGTCGGCACCAAGCACGACGACTTCGGCAAGAAGCTGCCCGTGATCAAGGTGCGCAGCTACCCGGTCCGCGAGCGCTACGGCATCGTCTGGTTCTTCCCGGGGGACCCCAAGCTCGCGAAGGTGACGCCGCTGGTCGAGATCCCGCATACAGAGGAGTGGGCCTCGGTGCAGTTCGCGTTCACCTGGGCGGCGCATCACTCGATGATCATCGACAACCTCTGCAACCTCACCCACCTCTGGGTGCACGGCAGCTGGGTGCCCTACGCCAACGCGGTGCTCGCCGACAGCTCGGCCGTGGCCGACAAGCTGACCCTCAGCTGGGAGCACGAGCTGCGCCGTGACCTCCTGCATCCGTTCAGCTCGCCCGTCTTTCGTCGCGACGCGAACTCGAACCTCTCCGACACGTTCATGATCTACGACTACCCCTACCAGTCGGCGCTCAGCAACGAACGGATCCGGTCGACCAACTTCATGCTGCCGATCGACGAGACGCACACGAGGGTCTTCACCTACCAGCTCTGGAAGCCCCCGCGTGGAATCTCGAAGCGCCTCTTCCAGAACACCGCCGTGCGCGTCCTCCGACCGATCGCGAAGGAGATCTTTCGGCAGGACGGCTTCACCGTCGAGGAGGAGCAGAAGAGCTACTTCATCCACGGCGAGCGCCCCTTCCCGGAGCCCAATCCGATGGTGAAGCGCTTCAACGAGCTGAGCGTTCGGAAGTGGGAGGACCACCTGGCGTACCAGAAGACCGGGCAGCTCACCGAGGCTCAGATGGCAGAGCAGACGCGCGTCAAGGTGCTCTAGACCTGACACTTTCGGCCGCCGCGCGTCACTCGGACGACACATTGATGCGAGTCGGTGTCGGCGTCGGCCTCCCTGTCCGAGTCAGCCGATGAGCCCGCCCCGATCGACGACCCCGAGGTCACCGAGGATGCCCCTCATCCTCCCGGCGAGCTCGAGCTCATGGACGCCCACCTCGCCGGCAGCGTGCGCTTTCGGCCTGGCCGCGGGCTCAGCATTTCCAGCGACGACGGCCTCTTCGCCCTGAACACGCGCGTGCGTGTGCAGGTGCTCTACACGGGTGAGCTCGACCCGGGCAGCGAGGTCGAGCACCAGCTCACCCTTCGCCGGGCCCGCCTTGCGTTCACCGGCAACTTCTTCGGCGCGGACAATCGCTTCAAGCTCGAGCTCTCGCCGCGCGATGAGGGCATCCGAGACATCTTCAATTCCGATGGCCCGCAGCGCACGCCGCTGCTCGACTACTACCTGGAATTCCGGCAGCTGCGTGACCTCAGCGTGCGCATCGGTTGGCACCACCCGCATCCGCCTGCAGCTTCAGGCGAGCATCTGAGCGTCAGCCCGCGAGGCGCCGCTGGCGACCATCCCAGGCGGTGAAGGTCCAGAGCTTGCCGATGTCCCGGTGCCTCGTGCCACCCCAGGAGAGCAGGGTCTTGGCCTGCCGGGAACTCACGGCGACGAAGATGCGCTGGTCCCGGGAGGCCTTCAGCTCGACGAAGCGGTAGCGGATCTCTCGGGCGGCGAGGATGGCGTTGACGGCCCCGACGACGTCGCGAGGGCGGTTCACACCCTTGCGAACCTGCCGGGTGCGTAGCCGCGCGTGCTGAACCACGCGGGAGACTGTGGCGACGTCTTGTCCTGCCGTCACGTAGAGCGCAGCGTCGGTGAGCCGGACCTGCACTGGTCCCACGCTCGGCATGGCTTGTTCAATCGCCACGCAGACGTCGGACGGATGCTGCTGCTGATGTACCTCTACGTAGCGGTCGGCCTGCTTGCGCCAGAGCGCCTCCACGGGGTCTCCGTCGGCCTCGTAGTACGCGTGCAGTACGCCGGGGCTGGGCAATCCCTGGTAGTTGGCGCTCTGCGGTAGGAGCCGGTGAGCCTCACTCGGGCGGAGTTCACTCAGAAGCCCAGCGCGCTTCCATTTGCGGAGTGACGATACTGCATACATCTCGTCCGAGAGGATTCGCAGATCACGTGCCAGCCACAGGTCAGGCCGGATCTTTCCTCTGAGTGTGCACAAGTGGCTACTCGCCTAGCCAGGCGGTGGCGCCGGGTGTGTTCCACCAGGGTTCAGCACAAAACCCATGAAATCAGGGGCGATTCGTTGACAGTGGCAGGTCCGGTTGACAGGATTTCGCGCCGGGGCCGTGCCCCGCCCCTCCCCCATGGTCGACCGCATAGGTAACTGCAGGATCACCGGCGAAATCGGCAGCGGCGGCATGGCCGTGGTCTACAGCGCCGTGCAGGAGCCCCTCGGCCGGGCCGTCGCGATCAAATCGCTGAAGCCTTCGATTGCCGTCGACAGTGGTTTCGCCAAGCGCTTCGAGCGCGAAGCGCACTTCATGGCGGCCTTACAGCACGAGAACATCCTGCATGTTCACGACTTCATCAAAGACCGCGGCACCATGCACATCATCATGGAGTACGTGCAGGGCATCGACCTGTACGACCTCCTGGAGATCACGCCGCGGCTGCCGATCGACATCGCCACGGTGATCGCGCTGCAGGTCGCGCGGGCCCTCGACTACGCCCACTTCCGCGGGGTGATCCACCGGGACATCAAGCCCGCGAACATCATGATCAGCAAGCAGGGCGAAGTGAAGCTGATGGACTTCGGCATCGCCCGCGACGACAAGCTCAGCGACCTGACCGAGACCGGCACGGGGCTCGGCACGCCGAGCTACATGAGCCCGGAGCAGATCCTCGGCGACAAGCTCGACTTTCGGAGCGACGTCTTTTCCCTGGGCATCGTGCTCTTCCAGATGGTCACCGGGCAGAAGCCGTTCGTTGAAGACGACGCTCGCACCGTGATGCAGAAGATTCGGCTCGATCGGTACGCGAGCCCCCGCAAGCTCAACCCGAAGGTCCCGCGCGCCCTCGAGCACATCATGGCGCGCTGCATGGAGAAGATGCCGGCCAACCGGTATCCGACGACGCAGGCCCTGATCGACGACCTGATGGATTTCCTCAGCTCGCGCGTGCCGATCAACCACAACGCGCGCGTCGTGATGTACCTCCGCGAGCTCGCCGTCATCAGCGAGGACGAGGCCAAGGAGATCCTCGCGGCCAGCACCCCCAACCGGAGTCGACGCGGCAGCTCGGATCGCACGACGATCAAGCTGATGTGGCTGGTCAACACCATCCTCTTCCTCGGGATTGTCGGCGCGGGCGGGGCCATTCAAGCCGCCGCCGGGAAGTTGAGCACCGAGACCGAAGCCTTCGGACCGGAGACGAGCAACCAGGTCGTTCCGCAGGACGCGGGATATGTGCGCTTTGTCGTCGAGCCGTGGGCGGAGGTCTCGATCGACGGTCAGCCGATCCTGACGACCCCGTCGGCGCGTCGAGTCCCGCTGAGCCCAGGTCAGCACTACATCAAGCTTCAGAACGAGTACTACCCCGAGGTGAACCGCGAGATTTGGGTGGAGGAGGGTGAGGTACACCTGATCGAGGTGAACCTCGAGGACGAGCCCGAGGAGGCCGCGGCGCTCGACGGCGGAGAGGCCTTGCCGTGAGGTTTCTGCTCACGCTCACCCTTGCGCTCGCACTGCCGACGCTCGCCTCGGCCCAGGAGCGCTCGGCGTTCATGCATGTCGTGCGCCCCGGTGAGACGCTCGCCTCGATCGCCCAGCGGTACTACGGCGACCCGCGCAGAGAGAGCGTGCTGGTCGCGGAGAACGGGCTGACGACGCAGGGCGGAGCGGCGATCGTGGTCGGTCTGCGACTCGCCATCCCGTGGGTCTCCTATCACCGGGTTCAGCCCTCCGAGACCTGGGCCTCCATCGCGACGCGGCACTACGGAGATCCGCGGCGCGTGTCCGCGCTGATCAACGCCAACTCACAGGTCTCCGCGAGCCAGCCGGACGAGGGCGCCGAGCTGCTCATCCCTTACCCATTGCGGCACGTTGCGAGACAGAGCGACACGATGCGTCGCGTGGCTCAGCTCTATTACGAAGACCAAGGGGAAGCGCAGCTTCTCTTGCGGTTCAACGCACTCCGGCGGCAGCGGCTGTCGAGAGGCCGAATCGTGCTCGTGCCGCTGGCGGACCTGCTGCTTTCCGATGAGGGGCGCGAGGTGATCGAGGCCGCCACGGGGGAGCCGATCGCGGCCGGTGAAGTGCGCGATCTCCAGACCCTCATCAACGAGCAACTCCCCTCGCTTCGCGAGCATGTGCGTCGCGGCCGGTACACGGAGACGGTGGCACTCGGAAACCGACTGCTCGGCTCGGGTGACCTGACGGGCAACCAGATCGTCACCATTCAGCGTGAGCTGGCGGTCGCCTATGTGGCGCTCGAGCGGGAAGACATGGCCGTCGAAGCCTTCATCGCTGCGCTCGACCGGCAGCCCGATCTCGAGCTCGACACCCGCCGCACGTCGCCGACGGTGCTGCGCACGATCGCGCGCGCCCGGGAGACCCGCACGGAGCGCATGACCGTCGAGAGTCAGGACGCGGGCCCCGACGGAGGCGACCTGGACGCGGGCGTGCCGGCTGAAGAGTGAGCGCTCGAGCGCTCCCCACGTCGCTCCCCAACGCGAAGTTCGACTGGCTCGAGCTCGGCGCGTTTCCGACCCCGGTCGACCGCGTCTCCGTAGCCGCCGGGGAGCTCTTCATCAAGCGAGACGACTTGAGCTCACCCGTCTACGGAGGCAACAAGGTTCGCACCTTAGAGACGCTCTTCGGCCAGGCCAAGGCGAGCGGCGCGACCCGCATCTACGCGACCGGGGCCTTTGGCAGCAACCACGCGACGGCGACCGTGTTGCACGCGCCGCGGGTCGGCCTGGAGGCCGGCGTGATCCTCTTCCCGCAACCCAAGAGCACCGCGGCAGAAGAGAACCTGAGGGTCATCCTCGGAGCGAGACCGGTCACGGTCTGCTTGCCGCATTGGTCGTTCTTGCCGCTCGGCATGATGAGGCAGCGGCGTCGAGATCGAAGCGCCGGCGTCGCCTCCGAGATCATGGTGCCCGGCGGCGCGACCGAGGTGGGCGCGATCGGCTACGTCTCGGCCGCGCTCGAGCTGGCGCAGCAAGTCGAGGACGGAGAGTTGCCGTCGCCCGCGAGGTTGGTGATCGGCGTTGGCTCGACGTGCACCAGCGCTGGGCTGCTCCTGGGCTTGAGAGTGGCCGCGATCCTCGGCATCGGCTGGCGCGAGCCACCTCGACTGATCAGTGCGCGCGTGACGCCGTGGCCGGTCACGAGCCCCTATCGCATCGTGGATCTCGCCGTTCGCACGGGCGCGCTGCTGGCCGCTCGGAGCGGTGATCGGCGGCTCGCGGTCGGGCGAAGAACGTTGAGGCGTGGGCTGGAGGTCGACCGTCGTTATCTCGGCTGGGGCTACGGCCACGCCACCAAGACGGGGAGAGCCGCGATCGAGACGTTCCGAGCCTCCGCCGGCTTCGAGCTCGACACGACCTACAGCGCCAAGGCGGCGGCCTGCGCGCTGGACCGGGTGGCCCCCGACGGGCCGACGCTCTTCTGGTCGACCAAGAGCACCGCGGGCCTTCCCGACGTGCCCGCCGAGGCGATCGCTCATGCACCGAAGCGCATGCGGCGCTGGCTTCGCTGAAGCCGCTGCTACGCGAAGTGCGTTGCCGCTCGGGAACGCTCGGCTGCGATCCACTCGGGCAACCCGCGGCGCTCCGTGCCCTCGAGGCTCGAGAGGTAGGTCTCGTGGCGACGCCGCCCGTCGTCGAGTCGCCCGACGTGCCGGTAGCAGTCCGCCATCCGCTCGACTTTGGTGCCGAAGGCGCGGGGCACATCGAGCCGGCCCGCCTCGAAGGCCGCGACGATCGCCTCGACGGTGCGCAGCTCGTTCAGGAGCGGGATGATGGTCTCGTCGAAGAGCTGACGCGCCTGCTCGAAGGAGCGGTCGAGTGCCTCAGGCGGCGCGCTCGCTGGCCAGCCGCGGAAGGGGTCGTCCTCGGCCACCAGCCCGGCTTCGCGTAGATACTGCTCGAGGCGAACGTTGACGTGCATGGCCTCGGGTACCGCTAAGGGCCGGAGCGTGAAGGTCCAATAGATGTTGGCCGTGAACCGGCCGGAGAGGCGTGAACGCCCAGGCTGGAAGTTGATGCCCTGATGCAGATCCTCACACGTTCGGATGGCGGTCCACGCCGTCTGCCGCTCGAAGCCGTGAGGGCGCAGGTGATCGATCAGGAAGCTCTTCACCTTCGCCTTGAAGGACTTGCCGTGCACCGGGCCGGACGGCCGCCAGAGAGGCGGAAATCGGCCGGGGGTGGTTAGGTCCACGTCGGCTCCGAGCTGTGGGTCGTGCAGTGTCGCCCCATGCTCCTTGGCGAGCTTCACGAGCGCTCGGTAGAGCTCGACCACCCGCTCGTCGTCGAGCTGCAGGGCGATGCCGACCCCGTCGTCGCGCTCCCAATGCTCGCAGCCGTGACGAGCGGCCAATTTCGCTGCCTTCAGCGTGGAGGCTCCGGTGGTCTGGAAGCTCAGGTCATAGGACATCGGCAGAACCTCCCCGCATCACGTCTCACAGATACCGCAGGACCGCGAGCGAGCTCCCTTCCGTCGCCGGCTCACGCCAACTCCGCGACCTGAGCTGCCCTCACGCCCGCGACCTCCACACGTTTGGTCTTGCTCGACATTCCCGAGACGATCCGGACGTCGCGCTTGGGCACCCGCAGACGCTTCGAGAGCAGGGAGATGATCGCGGCGTTCGCTTTGCCGTCGACCGGGGGCGCCGTGATCTTGATGCGCAGCGCCCCGTCATGAACCCCTCCGATAGCGTCTCGACTCGCTCGGGGACTCACCCGCAGATCGAAGCGCACACCGTCGGGCACCAACTCGATCTGGATCGTGGCAAGCTCCGGCACGTGACGAAACGGAGCCTGCCACAGCCCGGCGCGGAAGCACTGGGTTTGCCGACCATCATGGACCGCGCGCTCGCCGCCCAACACGGCGTCTCCTATGTGCAGCTCATGGCATTCGCGATCGACGTCGACCGCGTGCGCGAGCAGGAGGAGGGCTACGACGATCCGCGCCCCTTCGGCTGGGAGGTCTTCTTGGTCGAGCTCTACCTGCTCGACCACTTCGACCCGAACCGGCGGCCCGAGGAGGTCACGATCTTCGAGGACATCGTGCTCGGCGTGATCGAGGGAGAGCCGAGCGCGCTCGGCTCGCAGATCGTCTTCTCGATCTGGGATCTGATCCAGCGGGGGCGTTTTCCGAAGCGTCTCGAGGGCGCCTTCAGCACGTGGCGGGGCCGACCGGACGAGCTCGTCGAAGACCTCGGTGAGCTCTTCGCGGAGGAGGCGCGCCTTCGGGTCGAGCTCGCCCGGGGCTGTGTGGAGGTCGAGATGAGCCCGCCCCTCGCTCCGCCGACCATGGCGACGCTTCGGCAGATGATGGCCGCGCCCACACCACCCGAGTAGAGTCCCGCGCGATGCATCCCGTTCTCTTCGAGCTGCCCATGCCCTGGGGCGCCCAGCCGGTCTTCTCGTACGGCGTGATGCTCGGGGTGTCCCTGCTCGTCGCCTGGTACACGATCATGTACCTCGGCGAGCGCAAAGAGACGCTCTCCCAGGAGCTGATGCGGAACACGTTCCTCATCACCGCCGTGAGCGCCATCGCGTGCTCGCGGCTTCTCTATGCGGTCACCAATCCGGAGGAGTTCCACTCCCTGGGCGATCTGATGAACCTGCAGGGCGGCGGGTTGGTCGCCTACGGCGGCTTCCTCGGTGGCTTGCTCGGCGCCTGGGCCTTCCTCCGGTACAAAAAGGGGAGCGTGCTCGCGTGGGCTGACCTCGCCGCCCCGACGCTCGGCTTGGGCCTGGGCCTCGTCAGGGTCGGTTGTTATCTCTACGGATGCGACTTCGGCGTTCCGCTGAGCGCAAACGCGCCCTCCTGGCTTCAGAAGTGGGGCACCTTCCCGCGTTGGTCCATGGCCGGCCTCGACGGTTCGCCGGCCTGGTCGCGCCACGTTCACGCGTACGATCTCTCGCCGCTGGCCGACTACAGCCGGCCCGTGCATCCCACGCAGCTCTACGAGAGCCTCGTCGGGTTTGTGTTGGCCGGTGTCGCCTTCTTCGTCTGGAGCCGCCGCCAGTTCCGCGGGCAGGTGATCCTCATCATCGCGATCCTCTACGGCAGCTGGCGTTTCCTGATCGAGTACGTGCGTGACGACCCCGAGCGTGGGTTCTACTTCGGCTTCTCCACCTCGCAGCTGATCTCCATCGGCCTCGTGCCGGTCTGTGGCTTCCTCTACATGGAGCTGCGCAAGAGGCACCTCGCCCAACCGGTCGCTGAGGACGCGCCGGTGCCTGAAGAGCCCGCGGACGTCGATACCGGCAAGAAGAAGCCGCGTAAGAAGCGCAAGAAGCGCTGAGGGACGCGCTCGTCTTCGTGTGTTGCGAATGACGAACTGAAGAGCGTCTCCGACACGATGTCTGGCTGCGCGAGCTGCTCTGACAGAATGTCAGCGGGGCGGGGTTCGGCGGGCGGAATGGCGCCCGGATCGACGCTGAGACCTTCGGCATGGGCATTGCGGTGGCTCTGCGACATGAACAAACGCCTGCTCGCCTACACCGCCATCGCCACCGCCATCGTGGGGAGCTTCGCTCTGGTGGCCGATGCCTTGGTGGTTTCGGATGAGGAGGCGGTCGAGGTGCTGGTGCAGGACCTCGTCGATGACGCGTCGGCTGGGGTGCTGGTGTGGACCGACCCCGATTCGGAGCCCGTCTCCCTTCAGGTGGCCGGCCGAACCGCTCACTATGGCTCTGGCGAGGAGGCGCGATTTGCCGACGCTGTCGATCACGCGCTCCGCGGCTTCGAGGCCGATCCGGAGATCGTCCAGAGCTCGATCGATGTCGACGGAGACCGCGCCACGGTGTCGGTTCGCGCTCGGTCAGAGGGCGAGCTCTACGACGCTCGCTTCCGGCTCGTGCGTCGCGGGCAGGCGTGGCTGGTCACGCGGATCGTGACGAGCTGAGCCTCCCTCGAAACGCAACGTCTCCGGGAAGGCGAGGGTCCGCGTTCCGTATCTGTGTCTGCAGATCGGAGACCAAACTTGAGCGCGACCAGGCCTTCCATCCCTTGGCTCATCTTCATCTACGGCACGCTCCTCGTGCCGATCTTCGGCCTCGGTTTTCTCCTGAGCGTCGAGCGCGTGGCCGGCCGCATCTGGGCCATCCAAGGGATTCGCTCGCCCGAACGGGCTGCGGAGCTCGGGGCACGCCAGAGGGCGGTGGGCAAACACACGCTGATCTCGATGGCGTTGCACATCGGCTACCTCGTGGTCGGATTCCTGGTGAACTACTACCTGCTCCGCTGACGCGTCCGTCTCGGGGACCGAGCGCTCGTTGACCGCTCGGACCGCGCCGCGGTACCCAACCCCATGCAGGTCATCGACCCGAGTTCCGGGCTCGCGCTCGAGCGCTTCGAGCCCATCGGATCAGCCGAGATCGAGCAGAGACTCGAGCGCAGCCAGCGGGCCTTCCTGAGCTGGCGCCGGACGAGCTTCTCAGAGCGTTCGGCCCTGCTCGAGCGAACGGCGGCGCTGCTCCGCGAACGCCAGCAAGCCCTCGCTGAGCGCATGGCGCGCGAGATGGGCAAGCCGGTTCGCCAAGGGCGAGCGGAGGTCGAGAAATGCGCGTGGGTCTGTGAGCACTACGCCGAGCACGCGTCGGCTTATCTGCGGTCGTCGCCGGTGACGCTCGGCGACGATGAGGCTTTCGTCGCGTACCGACCCCTCGGGCCAGTGCTCTCGATCATGCCGTGGAATTTCCCGCTCTGGCAGGTGCTGCGTCACGCCGCCCCTGCCCTGATGGCTGGCAACACCGTGCTGCTCAAGCACGCGGAGAACGTCCCGGGGTGCGCGGCAGACGTCGCCGCGCTCTTTGTTGATGCGGGCGCCCCTCCGGGCGTCTTCGAGAACCTGCCCATCGACGTGCGCATCGACCTCCCGTCGATCCAGAACGTCATCGGCGACCCTCGCGTGAGGGCGGTGACGCTCACCGGCTCGACCCGCGCAGGTCGAAGCGTCGGGGCCGCCGCCGGGGCGGCGCTCAAGAGCACCGTGCTCGAGCTCGGTGGCAGCGATCCGTACGTCGTGCTCGAGGACGCCGATCTCGCGCTGGCGGCCGAGGCCTGTGTGCTCAGCCGCATGATCAACAACGGGCAGAGCTGTGTGGCGGCCAAGCGGTTGATCGCCGTCGCGCCGGTCTACGAACGATTCGCGGCCTTGGTCGAACGACGGATGGCGGGTTACGCCCTTGGGAATCCAAGCTCTGAGCCGACCGACCTCGGTCCGCTGGCGAGGGAGGATCTCCGCGACACCTTGCACGACCAGGTGCGCCGCTCGGTCGAAGCCGGGGCCCGGCTCGTGCTCGGCGGTGAGGTGCCGCAGCGGCCGGGCTGGTGGTACCCGGCGACAGTCCTGGCGGAAGTGAGGCCCGGCATGGCCGCCTTCGACGAGGAGCTCTTTGGGCCTGTGGCTGTGCTCATCTCGGCTCGGGACGAAGCGCACGCGATCGAGCTCGCCAATCAGACGCCCTACGGACTCGGCGCGGCGGTGTTCACGCGGGACGTCGAGCGGGGCAGGCGAATCGCCGAGACCGAGCTCGAGGCGGGTAACTGCTTCGTGAACTCGTTCGTAAAGAGCGATCCGCGCCTCCCGTTCGGCGGCGTGGGTGAGAGCGGCCACGGTCGGGAGCTGGCTCGAGAGGGGATCCTCGCGCTGGTGAACGTCAAGACGGTCTACATCTCCGCCACCTAACCTCGAAGAACGCCGCTTTGCGCATCACCAGGACCAAGAAGCCGGCTCACGCGGACCACCGCGAACGGTTTCTCGAGCTCTTCCGTGGAGAGCGGGTCTTCGGCGCCTCGTTGGGGCTCGTCTTTCTGGTCTGCGCGTTCACCTACCAGACGCCCTCGATCGCCATGTGGGTCGGTTTCGCGATCGCGGGATACGCGGCGGTCGCGAACGACTCGATCCAAACCATCGGCACGCTGATCGCCTCGAACAAAGACCAGAAGTGGTGGCTGCTCTGGCTCTTCATCGGCGGCATCTTCGTCGCTACGGTCACCTACAGCTACGTGGTCTACGACGGCGACGTGACCTACCAGCGGCTCTCCGCCCGCGGGTTCACCACGGCGCCTCAGTCCTTCACGATCCTCCAGGTCGCCGCGCCCCTCTGCCTGCTCATCCTCACCCGGCTCAAGATGCCGGTCTCGACGACCTTCCTCCTGCTCTCGTGTTTCGCGACCGAGGCCTCGGGCATCACGGACGTGCTGCTCAAGAGCGTCGCGGGCTATGGAGTCGCGTTTGTCGGCGCGATGGTGATCTGGCTGGCGCTCTCCAAGACCTTCGAGCGCTGGTTCGTCGGCGAGCCGCACCGGATCTGGCGCCCGCTGCAGTGGCTCACGAGCGGCTTTCTCTGGAGCGTCTGGATCATGCAGGACGCCGCCAACATCGCCGTCTACCTCCCGCGCCAGATGGGCCTAGGGCACTTCCTGGGTTTCACCGCG
>Ga0114933_10004094_pt1 | contig 13876 bp, 9 predicted proteins | sample 4SBtaG_FD_89691 | JGI IMG/M metagenome (GOLD analysis project Ga0114933, IMG submission 89691) | Deep subsurface microbial communities from Kolumbo volcano to uncover new lineages of life (NeLLi) - 4SBTROV12_W25 metaG | ecosystem: Environmental > Aquatic > Marine > Volcanic | place: Kolumbo...
ACTCGCTGTCCGCCAGCACCACGGGCTGACCGTGTCGGTCCTCCACCAACGGGTAGTCGCGACGCTCGCGTAGCCAGGCCAGAGCCGGCTCGCCGCCACCCACCCAACGCGCCAGCCGGAAGGACTGCCGCTCCAGGGTGGCCTCGACCCGGTACTCGTTCTTCAGGCGCTCCATGAGCACCTCGAACTGGAGCAGGCCGACGGCGCCGAGGTACGGGTCCTGCGCGCCGATCTCGGGCCGAACGAAGAGCTGCACCACGCCCTCGTGGCTGAGCTGGTTCAGGCCCGTCTGGAGCTGCTTCCGCTTCATCGGGTCCTTGAGACGGACCCGGGCGAAGAACTCGGGCGCGAAGCGCGGGATGCCCCGGAACTTCAGCCGGTCCCCGCCCGACAAGGTGTCGCCGATGCGCAGCTTGCCCGGGTCGTACAGGCCCACGATGTCCCCCGGCCACGCCTCTTCCACGATCGCCCGCTCGTTGGCCATGAACGAATGCGGCTTCGCGAGCTTCAGCGTCTCGCCCGACCGACCCACGGTCACGTGCATCGCCCGCTCGAAGCGACCGCTCACCACGCGCATGAAGGCGATTCGGTCGCGGTGCCGCGGGTTCATGTTCGCCTGGATCTTGAAGATGAAGCCGCTGAAGCGGTCGTCTTCCGGCAGCACGATGAGCTCGTCCTCGTCGGCGATCGCCTCCCGAGCTTTCGGGGCCGCGGCCTGCTCCGCCAGGAAGCGAAGCATCGGCTCGACCCCGAAGTTCGTCATCGCCGAACCCCAGAACACGGGGCTGGTCTCCCCGGCCAGGAAGGCCTCCTGGTCGTAGCCGTCGCCGGCCAGCTCCACGAGCTCCAGCTCCTCGGCCACGGTGTCCCAGAGCGCCTGCCCGAGCTCCCCCTGCGCGTCGTCGAAGGGGAGGATGTCGGTGCCGACCTTCTCCGCGCCCTTCTTGCCCCCGCCGCTGAAGAGCAAGAGCTCACGGGTGCGGAGATCGACGACCCCACGGAACTGCTTGCCCATGCCCACGGGCCAGGTCAGCGGCGCCACCTTCAGGTCGAGGGCCTTGCTCACCTCGTCGAGCAGCTCGAGGGGCTCGAGCCCGTTGCGGTCGAGCTTGTTCATCCACGTGACCACGGGCAGCTTGCGCAGCCGGCAGACGTCGAAGAGCTTCTTGGTGCGCGCCTCGACCCCCTTGGCGTGGTCGATGAGCATCACGGCCGAGTCCACGGCCGCCAGGGTGCGGTAGGTGTCCTCCGAGAAGTCGGCGTGGCCGGGGGTGTCGAGCAGGTTGAGGCGGCTGCCGAGGAAGTCGAACTGGAGCACCGAGCTGGAGATCGAGATCCCCCGCTCACGCTCCATGGCCATCCAGTCGCTCACGGTGGTGCGCGCGTTCTTGGAGGCCTTCACCGAGCCCGCGAGGTGGATGGCGCCCGCGAAGAGCAACATCTTCTCGGTCAGCGTGGTCTTGCCCGCGTCGGGGTGGCTGATGATGGCGAAGGTCCGCCGGCGGGCGGCCTCGGTGTGCAGGGACATGCCGGGCTCCGGAGGGGCCCGCGTGTAACGCCTGGGCGGGTCAGCCGCCGCAGGGGCCCACCGAGAGCTCGCCCAGCGGCTCCCCGTAGCGCACGATCGTGCCATGGTAGTCGCGGCTCGCCGTGCTCAGGTTCCCCCCCACGAACCACATCGCGCCCTCGTGCTCCCAGACGGCGTGGAGGGCGTTCGAGGTGAGGGGCCAGTCCGGGAACGACCAGCTGCCGCCCCGCAGCCAGGCGGACGTGCCGTACGCACCCGACACCCACACGTCCTGCCCGTCGTCCGTCCAGATGCCCATCAGCGGTTGCCCGAGCCCCGTGGTGTCGACGTCGGCCCATCCCGTGCCGTCGTGGGCCATCACCTCGCTGGTCTGCGTGCCGCCCACCGCCCACGTCACCCCGTCGCCACCGCGAACGGTCAGCGCGTGGAAGCCCGGGTCGTCCTCGACGAGCGTGTCGCCGTCGAGTCGGAACCCCACCTCGGCGCCCACGAACCATCCATCCCAGACCTTGAAGACGGTGCCCTTGATCTGGCCGCGCTCGAGCGCCCACACCCCTCCGGACCGCTTCCAGATCTCGCCCAGGCCGCTGCCCGGGTTGCCGCCGACCGCCCAGGTGGTGCCGCCCTCGTCCCACACGCCGTAGAGCGTGCTGCTGGTGTCGACGCTCTCGTCGACCCACGCGCCGCCCGTGAAGTGGAGCACGGTGCCCCCCTCCCCCACCGCGTAGTAGTCGTCGGCCGCCGCGCCATGGATCCACCAGAGGGCCTGATCGGCCACGGCCTCGTGGCAGAGGCTCGCGCCGTCGAAGCGCATCACCGTTCCCGGCCCGTCGTAGAGCCAGCCGCCGACCATCAACAGCTCGCTGCCGGCGCTCCACGCCCCCACGAGCACCCCGCCGTCCAGGGTCTCACCGACCAGCTCCCACACGGGGCCCTCGACCTGCGTGTCGGGCGCAGCGGACTCGGTGTCGGTCGGCTTGTCCACGCACGCCAGCAGCACGAGTCCGATCACGGTGTCTCCTCCAGGTCCACAGCCAGCGCTCGATCCAGCACCTCCGACGCCAGCGGCCCCGTGCCCGGGTGCGCGAAGGCCGAGGTCTGCTGGCCATCCTCGTCCAGGAACTGGAGCGGGTCCAGCACCGCGCCCCCCGCCCCTTCGATGAGGTAGTCGGCAGTGCCGAAGCCGTAGACGCCCCTCACCCGCGCCCACTCCTCGGGGCTGTCGTCGGTGCGGTGGCAGCTGTCGCAGGTGCGCGGCTCGGCGCTGGTCGTGTGCTGGAAGAAGGGCGCGAAGCCCGCCTGCAGGTCGCTCTCGTCGTTGATGCGGAAGCCCCCGACAGGATCGCCGTCGGCGTCGACGTCGCCCACCAGCACCTCCCGCTCTCCGTCGTCGTCGAGATCGGCCATCACCGCCATCTGAACGTGCTGGGAGGGGTTCACGCTCTGCGCGCGGCCGTCCAGCGCGCGCCCGAGGAGCAGCCCGTCGGTCTTCCAGTGGTAGCGGCTGCCGTACACGGCGCCCGGGCTCACCTGGCCGGTCTGGAAGTCCTTCTCGTCACGTGAGAAGTCCATCGTCACGTGGCAACCGATGCACCAGAGCTGCCAGCTGCCATGGCACGTGTCGCACGTCACGCTGTCGGGGTGCGCCCAGCCGTCCTCGTCGTCGGCCATCGCTGCGTGCATCGCATCGGACGCCTCTCCGCTGGCCAGGATCTCGGCGGGCTGCGGCACGACGTGCTCCGCGCCGTCCACTGCACCGGTGAGCACGACCTGCCCGTCGACCGACGCGAGCTGCGGCAAGGCACGCCCCCCGGACGTGCGGAACACCCCGTCGCCGTCCGCTGTCGCCGCAGCCCGGCCGTCGCCGTGGCAGTCCTCGCAGCGGAGGTCGAGTTGCCCCTTCGACGAGCTGTGGATGTGGCCATCGCCGTGCACGTCGCTGCCGACGTGGCAGTCCACGCAGTGCATGCCGGCCTCGTAGTGCAGGTCGGGCGGCGTCTCGTCGACGTCGTTGGTGGTGTCGTCGTCCAGGTAGTAGTAGCCGGGGACGTGGCCGTAGGCCGACACGCTCCACGGCTCTCCGTGCTCGGGCACCTCCGAGAAGCCGTGCTCGCGGATCCCGCGGAAGTTCAGCCCGATGCGCCCCCCCTGGAAGTGGCACGTGGCGCACTGCTCGGTGGGGATCGCCGTGGTGATCGTGTGCGACTTCGCGTACACGGGCACCCCCCGCGGCATGGCCTGGTCGTCGCCCTCGTAGACACCATCCTTGCCGTAGACCGAGTGGCAGCTCGAGCAGCCCGACGAGCGGTACATGTACCCGCTGTTGTTCTTCCCGTAGGCCGCGGCGTGGCAGTGGTTGCACTTCTTCGCGAGGTAGTGGTCGTAGGCGGCGCCCTCGATGGCGTCGACGTCGCCGCCCTGGAGGATGGCTTCGAGCTCTTCGCCAGTGCGCGGGTAGAGCGGCTGGACCTCGCACACCGTGCCCTCGAGGTCGGGGTCACAGGCCGGGTCGTCGGCTCCGGTGGACCCGTAGATCGCTTCGGCGTCCTGGAGGCCCGCGTAGTACCGCGTGGGCCAGTAGTGCCCGGTGTTGGTGGTCATCACCGACCGCTTCACCAGCTCCACCTCGGCCTCGTGGCAGCGACCACAGCCGATCTCGGCCACCCGGATGTCCCCGGGGTTGATGAACCGCAGGTACTCCAGCGGCAGCTGGTCGAGCTGGTCCGGCGTGAAGTCCTTGATGTAGCCGAAGGGAGCGTCGCCCTCGCTTCCCCGGATCTGCCAGTAGTCGTCGGGGGGCACCACGTGCGCGTCGTCCTTGTCCGATGCCTCCTCGTCACCGCCGTGGCAGTACGAACAGCGCACGTCCGGCATGGTGACGTGCGCGGGCTCGATGCCGACATGGCAGCTCTCGCAGCCAGCGGCGGGCTGGGCGGTCTCGGTGCTGCCACCGACGCAACCACGGCCACACGCGACGACGAGCGCAAGCCACATCACTCGTCCAGCGTCTCGACGATCTCGACCGTCGAACGGCCGGTGACGCTGCGCCCCCCGCTGTCGCTCACGGTGACGACCAGGTCGGCGGCCTGACCGAAGAGCGCGGAGAAGTCGGTGGTCGGGTAGTCGACCTCGGAGAAGCCGACGGTGACGCCCCAGAGCATGCCGCGGCCGTCGTCCTGGCAGTAGAGCGTGATGGCTTCGTTGACGAAGGTCGCCGACAGCACGCCATCGATCTCGGTGTCGAGGGTGACGTCGACCGGCGCGTCCGCCTGCAACCCCGTCGTCATGACCCGCACCGCCACGCCCATGCCTCCTTGCGGTGCCACCTCGAGGGTGACCTGCTGCCCGTCCTCGATGGGCACGAAGGTCGCGCCGGACCCCGTGCCGAGGCTCGCGCTGGGGTCGTCCACCCCTCCCTCGCAGGAGTACGCAGGGCCGCTGTCGGCGGAGTCGGTGTCGGGCGGTGCACTGTCGGTGCACCCGACGAGCCCCACGAGCATGCACAAGAACCACATCGGCGCCACCATAGCCCGCGGTCGACCAGGCCCGATGGCGGGCCGCTCTCCGCTGCCGCAGGTCAGCCCGCTGCCCTTCAGCGGAAGTCGCTGAGCTTCTGACGGAGCTTCTTGCGCTCTTCCTTCAGGCTGGCGGCCTCCGCCTTCGAGATGGCCGACTCGAGGTGCTTCCGCGCCTCGTCCTTGTCGCTGCTCAGGCTGGCGAGCGCCTCGTGGGCGGCCATGGCCTTGCGCAGATCCTTCGCGGCTTCGCAGGCGGGCAGCGCGGCGGTGTAGGCCTTGCGCGCCACGTCCTGCTCGCCGATCCGCATGGCGGCGAGCCCCGTGTGGAACAGGAGCTCCTTGGCGAAGATCACGTTCTGCTGGAGGTTCGCACCGGTCTGCGCCTTGCGGAACAGGGCGAGCGCTTCGGTCGGACGGCCGAGCATCAGCTCGAAGAAGCCCACCTGGTAGGTGTCCATCGGGAGCAGGCGGTCGAACTTCAGCTGGGTGGTCAGCTCCAGGGTGACCTTGGCCCACTTCAGGGCGGCCTCGAAGTTGCGCTGGCTGCCGTGCGCCTGGGCGAGGAGCGCGGCGGACTGGCGGTGGGCCACCGGGTTGCGCAGGCCCTGGGCGATCTGCACCACGCGGGTGAGGATGTCGGCGGCCCGGCCGGTCTCGCCGTTGAGCAGCAGGCACTCACCGAGGTTCAGCCCACTGTCGAGCGCCAGGCCCGCCTGGTTCGTGCGGCCGGCGATCTCGTTGGCGGTCTTGAAGTGCTTCGCGGCGTCTTCCCACTTGCGCTCGCGCTTCGCGATGCGACCACGGGTGGCCTCGGCCTGGGCGGCGACCTGGGGCAGCACGCGCTTGCCCTCCGGCGTGTCGACCTGCCCGACCTGGATGGCCTGCCCGGCCGCCTCGTTGGCGGCGGTGGGGTTGCCGTCGGCGAGCTCCACCCGTGCGAGGTGGTTGAGCACGTCGGCGGCCTGCACCGGCTGGTTGAGCGCCTGGTAGAGCTTCAGCGCATCCTTGGCGCGGTCGCGGGCACGGTAGAAGTCCTGGCGACGCAGGTCGAGGCGGCTGCCCGCGAGGAGCAACCAGCCCTGCATCGGACGGTCCTCCTTCTCCTGCGCCCAGGTCATCGCCTTGTTGAACAGGCCCTCGGACTGGTTGACGTCGCCGCCCTGCTGCACGAGCCGGTCGAGCAGGTTCATGTAGACGGTGCGGTGCATGGCATCGGGCCAGGCCACGTCGTCGAAGTAGGTGAGCAGCTCGTGGGTCATGGCCCAGACCTGCGGCTGGTCCGCGGTGAGCGCCATCGACTTCAGCACCTGCGCGTTCTGCACGTTGCCGGCGCGCGCGTAGAGCCGCGCGGTCTTCACCAGGAACTCGTAGCCGCGGGGAGCCAGGAAGCGGTGCAGGAAGCCGGCGGTGTTGGCGGCCTGCTTCTTGTCGTCGTCGCCGTCGCGGCCCTCGAGCACGCCCTCGCGGAAGATCGCGTGGGTGAACTGGTAGACCCAGGTGCCGAGCGGCTTCGAGAACTGGAGCTCGGCGAACAGGCCATCGGCCGCGTCGAGCAGGTCGTCGATGCTGTCGCGCTCGTAGCCCCAGATGTCTGCGAGCACACCCGACGGGAAGGCCCGACCGAGCAGCGCCGCGCGGAAGGCGACGTCGCCCACGTCGGCGGCACCGGCCTTGCGGCGCTTGGGCGGTGCGCCTTCGGCCGCGGGCTCGGCTTCGGCGGTGTCGGCATCGTCGAGCTCCGCTTCGTCGACCGCCAGGGGAACCAGGCTGCTCAGGGTGACCTCGGCGTTGATCTCGCCCAGACGGCCTTCGGCGTCCAGCCACTCGGCCAGGTCGGCGATGAAGCCGGGGCGGCCGCTCGCGATGCGGGCGAGCTCGGCGGCGTTCGCCTCGAGGCTCTTGGAGCTGAGGAAGTCGGTCGTCTCCTGCTCACCCCAGGGGGCGACCACGTGCAGGTGCATGGTGTCGGCGCGGCGCTCGAGCGCCTCGACGAGGGGCGCAGGCATCCACGCCTTGTTCTCGTCGCTGGGAAGCTCCATCCCGAGCACCAGGAGCGCCTGGCCGTCGTGGAGCAGCTCCTGTCCGAGCGCCTCGAGCATGCCGTGGATGGCCACCGACTGGCTGGCGTGCACGTTCTGGACCTCGACGAGCACCGGCATCCGTCGCGCGATGCCACCGACCAGCTCGACCAGCGCCAACAGGGGGTTGTCCCGCGGCATCGAGACCTGGAACTTCTCCTCGCCAGGCTTCGGAGCACCGGTGCGGAGCGCCTGCGTGAAGGCCTGGAACCAACCCTGGACACGCTTGTCGACCTTGGGCAGCTGCGAGTTCAGGATGAGCTCGACCTTGGAGCGCAGCATCGTGTCGCGGTGGAGCGCGGCGAAGAGCGAGCCGTACAGCCGGAGCAGGGTGCGGAGGCCGTCCTCCTCCTCGACGAGCGCGGTGCGCCAGATGAGGAAGTCCGTGTCGCTGCCCTGCAGATCGCGCACGAGCTGGCCGACCACCGCCCGCTTTCCGCCCCCGGTGGCGGCCTGGAGCACGACGGTGCGTCCCTTCTTGTCGGACTGCACGGCGTCCCAGTGCCCACGGAGGGCTTCGACGTCGGCGGGACGGGCGATGTAGAGGGTGGGTTCGGCCACGACAGGCCTCCTGTTTCGGTAGGGCGCAGGCTTAACGCTCTCAGCGGGCCGCGCCCCCCCGCCTCGGCACCTCTGGTTATGCTCCGCCCATGCTGCTCATCGCGCTCTTCGCCTGTGCTGGCGACCTCGACCCGGATGCCCTGCACTGGGAGGTCACCGTGGTGGGGTTGGAAGACGGTTGCCACGCGGACGGGGAGACCGTGGCCTACCGCGAAGACTTCACCTACGCGGTGTACTTCGACGGCTCCTCCACCACGCTCAAGATCGACGGCGACACCTTCGCCACGGGTGTGTTGAGCGGATGCACCATCACCTACGAGAGCGTGGAGACCCGCGAGGATCGGGGCGACGGGTTCGTGCGCTGGAAGCTCGAGGGCGAAGCGCTCGCCCAGCAGGAAGGCGCGAGCTGCGGGATCGAGCCCGACGAAGACGGCGTGCAGCTGGACTGGCAAGGCACCGAGAGCTTCACGCTGCTCGAGACCGATCTCGCTGGCTACGAGCTGCCGTGCAGCTACGGCATGAGCGTCGAGGGCACCTTCCTGCCCACCGAGTAAACACGCTCGGCGATTGACGTTGTGGCCGTTCGACGGTACCCGTGTCGGCCCTTCCCGCGCCCCGCGAGGGGTGGAGGTCCGATGACGCTCGAGGCCCTGAGCCAGCTCCCCCTCGGCGAGGTCCTGCGCTACCAGGCCGCCCGGAAGCCCGACCATCCCGCGCTGCTCTCCGACACCCGGAGCCTGAGCTGGTCGGAGCTGGACGCCGAGGTCGACCGCCTGGCCACCCTGATGCACACGGTCGGCATCCAGAAGGGCGACGTGGTCGCGTTCATCATCAACAAGCGTCCCGAGGTGGTCACGGGCTTCCTGGCCTGCGCCCGCATCGGCGCGATCTACGCGCCCGTCAACTTCAAGCTCCACCCGGACCACATCCGGAACCAGTTCCAGACCGCCGACATCCAGGCGGTCCTGGTCGAGCGAGGCTTCGACAACCTGCTCAAGCAGCTCCTGCCGCAGCTGAACGATCCCAGGAAGATCGTCTACGTCGGCGAGCGCGGGAAGCACGGCGAGACCTGCTACGGGGACGCGGACGACCTGGACGTCGCGCTCCCCGCCGTGGAGATCGACGCGCACGCGCCCGTCTACCTGAACTACACCTCCGGCACGACGGGCCGCCCCAAGGGCGCCATCACGAGCCACTTCAACGTGCTCTTCAACGCCCTCACCGCCTTCGACCGCGACGTCGAAGGCCTCGGCTTCCACGAGGACACCGTCTTCCTCGGCATGTTCTCGGTCTTCGCCCACCCCCACGAGCTGTTCAACCGGAGCCTGCTCTGCGGTGGCACCTTCGTGATCCAGGACAGCCTGTCGCCGCGCGTCATCGCCGAGACCATCGAGCGCTACCGGGTGACGTGGATGATGGCGGTTCCCAGCTTCTACGAGATGTTGCTCGACCACGTCGACGCGGGCGATGTCGACCTCAGCACGCTCACCGTGCTCGAGAGCGGCGGCGCCTGGGTGAGCGCCGACATGCTCGAGCGCATGGAAGCGAAGTTCGGCGCAGGCTTCATGCCCGTCTGGGGCTGCACCGAAGCCACCGGTGTGGCCTTGGCCATGCGCCCGGACCGTGCTCGTCGTCCCGGTTGCACGGGGCGGCCGGTCAACGGCTACGAGGTGCGCATCGTCGACGCCCACGGCCGCGACTGTGGGCCCGGCGAGGCCGGCGAGCTCGTCATCCGGGGCCCGGCGGTTGCCGACGGCTACTACAACATGCCCGAGGAGACCATGGCCGCCTTCCGCGGCGGTTGGTACTACACCTCCGATCTCTGCCAGTGGACCGACGACGGCTTCGTGGCCTTCGTGGGCCGCAAGAGCGAGATGCTCAAGGTCGGCGGCATCCGGGTCTACCCCCTGGAGATCGAGAAGGTCATCAAGGACCACCCCGAGGTGCGCGACGTGGTCGTCGTGCGAGCCGAGGAGCGCATCCGCGGCGAGATCCCCCGCGCCGTGGTCGAGTGCCACGCGGGCTCCACGCTCACGGTGAAGAAGCTCAAGAGCTACTGCCGCGACCGGCTCGCCGTGTACCAGGTGCCGCGCATCATCGAGTTCTGGCTCGAGATCCCGAAGCTGCCCAACGGCAAGATCGACAAGCGGGCCACCGTGGCGGTGCCCCCCGACGCCCGGCGAGACGAGCGGTCGTCCGCGTGAGCTTCGCCCGCAAGGCCAGCCTGCTCGTCAAGGACCTGGGCGGACTGGGCATCTACTACCCCGGGCAGGCCGCCGTCGCGCGCCTGCCGAGACGCGCCCTGTTGAAGGCGGCCCAGGCCGGCGGCGATGCGGTCCGGCTGGCCTCCCAGGCCGAAGCGGCGAAGGCCCTCGAAGAGCTGCACCTGCTCGTCGGCGACCGCCCCCTCCCCCGCGACGACGCGGGCATCCTGCGCGATGCCTACCGCCAGATGATGTTCAACGAGCTGGAGGTGCTGCGCTACAGCCACCTCACCCCCCGCACCATCGACGCCGTGTGCGACCTCGAGGGGCAGGAGCACCTCGAGGCCGCGCGGAGCCGCAGCAAGGGCGCCATCGTGCTCATCGGCCACTTCGGGGCCAACCAGATGATCATGCCGGCGCTCGGGCACAAGGGCTACCCGATGTCGCAGCTCTCCGCGCCACCTCCGGTCTGGGCCGACATCCTCCGCGACACGCGCACCACGCGCCTCTGGGAGCTGGTGCTCGCTCGCCGCTGGGAGCTGGAGCAGCGGCTGCCCGTGCAGCACATCAACGTCTTCAAGTTCCTTCGCCCCGCCTTCGAGTGCCTGCAACAGAACGAGCTGCTCGGGCTGGCCTTCGACGGCGGTGGCGGCAAGCGCTGGACACAGGTCCAGTTCCTCGCCCGGCGCTGCAACCTCTCGGTGCAGCCCATCCAGCTTGCTCGGAAGACGGGCGCGGCGATCCTTCCCACCTTCGTGGTGCGGGAGCCCGGCGCGCTGAAGCACCGCATCGTGGTCACGCCGGCGCTCGACTACCAGAAGCGGAAGAGCCGCGCCGACGAGATGCACGTCAACATGCAGGCCTTCGTCGACGTCTTCGCGGACTGGGTGCTGCGCTACCCCGAGCACTACATGAACTTCCTGCTGCTCCGATGGAAGGTGCGCGGCACGGACGTCGCTCCGTTCTTCGAGGACTACGCCCCGGCGGCCGATCAGATGAGCGCCGAGCAGGCCCAGGCCCACCTGATGGGCAGCTGGAAGGAGACCGAGGACAAGGTCTAGGGCGTCTCGCAGGAGACGGGGTCGTGTGGGCCCGTGCAGACGACATGGGGGGCGGACGAACGCGACTTTGGACAGCGTGGTGGCTCGCCCACATCGTCTCCCGGGCGGCAGGTTCCTGGCGATCGTGGACCGGTGGGATCGCGGGCAGCTCGGCCCAATCTCGGACGCGGTCGCCTCGTCTGCAGGCGCCCGCCTCGACAGCCTCTACGCGTGGTGCAGGAAGTAGAAGAAGGCGAAGAAGCCGATCTCCAGGACCACCATGAACAGCGCCCCGAGCCCCAAGGGGAGGCCGGCATCGGCCCAGATCTCCTGGCGCCGGCCCGGGAGCGCCGCCAACACGGCCCCCACCGACAACAGCACCACCAGCGGCATGGCGAAGATCGGGCCGCCGATGTAGGTCGCCAGGCACCCGAGCAGGAAGCAGACCCAGGCGGCCAGGCCGAGCAACGCGGACAAGATGCCAGCGGCGCGGGCGGGCGACATCGCACACCTCCTCTGCGGGGGATCTCCTAGCGTGATGCAGCGGACGAATCCCAGGGCCGCGCAGCGATAAGCTCGCCCCATGCGCTCACGCTGGTTCCACAAGCCCCACATCCACGTCCACGATCACGGGCACGAGAAGAAGGTCTCCTGGCTGGAGCTCTTCTACGACCTCATCTTCGTGGCGGGCATCATCCAGCTCGGCGACTTCCTCGGTGGTGACTCCGACGTCAAGTGCCCCGACCAGGCGTGCCACGACCTCGTGGCCTGCGCGGCGAACTCCGAGGTGCTCTGCCACGCCGCGCCCTCGGTCAGCCTCGCCAGCTTCGGGCTCTTCGCCCTGCACTTCGTGCCGCTCTGGATCGCGTGGACCGGCTTCACCTTCTACGCCAACCGCTACGACGTCGACGACTTCCTGCACCGCGTGCTCGTGCTCACGAACATGTTTGCGCTCGGCACCATGGCCATCGGCTCCCACCAGGCCATGGTCGGGCACCACGAGGTGTACGCGCTGGCCACCGGCACCGCCCTCGGCATCGTCGCGATGCTGTACTTCCGGTCGTGGCGGCAGGAGCCGGAGTCCGCGGACTACTCCCGCTTCTGGGCCATCGTCTGGACCATCGCCGCCTCGCTGTTCTTCCTCTCCGCCTTGCTGCCGGTGGCATGGGCCTGGGTGACCTGGGCCATCGCCGTGGCCAGCGTGCTGTTCTCGCCCGTGAGCCCGTCCGCGCGCGCCCTCGCCGAGCGGTACCCGCTGGACATGGAGCACCTCTCCGAGCGCTACGGCCTGCTCACCATCATCGTGCTGGGCGAGAGCTTCGTGAAGGTGCTGACCTACCTCACGGGCAAGGGCGACATCTCGTACCTCCCTCAGGGCTTCTTCAACCTGCTGCTCACCTGCTCGCTGTGGTGGATGTACTTCGACGACGTGGCGGGCACCGAGCTCAAGAAGACCCGCGGCAGCTTCTCCATCTGGCTCTACAGCCACCTGCCGCTCACGCTCGCCATCACGGGCGTCGGCGTGGCGGTGAAGAAGGCCATCAAGTTCGACCTGCACGAAGTGGCGTACGAGCCCTACCGCTGGCTGCTCGCCGGCACGCTGGCCCTGACCTTCCTCTCCGTCGCGGTCATCGACTCCGTCACCAAGCGGAAGAACAACCAGCTGTCGGACCGCAACCGCGTGGTCGCCCGCGTCGGGTCAGCGCTGATCATCCTGCTCCTCGGCCAGATCGGCGGCGCGATGGACGCGTCCACCTTCCTGGCGCTCGTGGCAGCGCTCTGCGCCGGGCAGGTCCTCTTCGACATGATGATGGCGCCCTTCGAGGACGCGGAGATCGAACACACCCCCGTCGCACACCTCGCCCAGGAACGCATCGACGGAAAGGCCGAGCGCCCCAAGCGCGTCGACCTCGGCCAGGCCGTGCGCAAGGGCATGCCCCCCGAGCTGCGCCAGGACCTCTACTTCTTCTTCATGGAGGGGAGCTGGGCCCGGCTGCTGGCCAGCTTCGGCTTCATCTACCTCTTCCTGAACGTGGTCTTCGCGGGCCTGTTCATGCTCGACCCCGGGAGCTTCACCGGCGACGGCAGCTTCCGCGCGGCCTTCTCCTTCTCGGTGCAGACGCTCTCGACCATCGGCTACGGCGCGCTCACGCCGGGAAACGAGTACGGCGACACCCTGGTCGCCATCGAGTCCGCCGTGGGCATCTTCTTCGCGGCCATGGCCACCGGCTTGATGTTCGCCAAGGCCAGTCGTCCGCAGGCGAGCGTGCTCTTCGCCGAGCACCCGATCATCACCACCCGCCACGGCGCGCGCACCCTGATGCTCCGCGTCGCCAACGCCCGAGGCAACGAGGTGGTCGACGCCGAGGCGCGGGTCAGCATCGTCGTGGAGGAGATCTCCGCCGAGGGCCACCACATGCGGCGCCTGCACGACCTCGAGCTCGAGCGCGACAAGATGCCGCTGTTCATGTTGTCGTGGACCATGCTGCACGTCATCGACGAGGAGAGCCCGTTGTTCGGCTGCTCGCTCGGGAGCGGCGGCATGGTTGCCCTGACCGTCACCCTGACCGGACACGACGGCACCTACGGACAGACCACCTACTCGCGGCACATCTACTACGCCGAGGACTTCAAGATCGGGCACCGGTACGCGGACGTCATCTCGGAGCTGCCCGACGGCCGCCTGATGATCGACCTCGACCGGTTCCACGACACCGAACCGGATCCCACCGCAGAGGCCCAGGCCTGATCTACCAGTAGTCGGCGGTCGCCTCCACGTCGCCGAGCACACGGGCCACGCAGGACAGCCGAAGCGCGTCGTCGACCCGTTGATCCGCCTTCACCCGGCGCTCGTCGGGCCTCTCGGCGCTGAGGTCACCGTGCGCCCGGAGGCCGCAGCGACCACACCAGCCCTCCTCGCGGCACGCCGTCGCGACCGCCAGCCCCG
>Ga0114933_10004096_pt1 | contig 13873 bp, 10 predicted proteins | sample 4SBtaG_FD_89691 | JGI IMG/M metagenome (GOLD analysis project Ga0114933, IMG submission 89691) | Deep subsurface microbial communities from Kolumbo volcano to uncover new lineages of life (NeLLi) - 4SBTROV12_W25 metaG | ecosystem: Environmental > Aquatic > Marine > Volcanic | place: Kolumbo...
CCCAGCCGGCATCGACGGGCTCGAGCCGGCGGACTCGGCGAACATCGCCGGCATTAACCGGAGAGAGGGACCCGGTACAACTCGCCATCCCAATGCTCGCGAGACCTAAGCCACTCATCTTTAGCATTGATCTTCGATCCATAAGACCCTCTTACCTTGCTACGATTCTCAGACACCACCCGGACTGAATTCGCAGACCTACTGAATGAAAGGGGCAAGACGCCTTTACTGTCACTGCAGAAGCCGAGCCTCGACTTTGACCCGTCACCACGCCCGCCCAACCAAAGCAGTGCGACGAAGCAGACCTTCCTGAACAGCCGTTAGCATGTTAGCGCGCTTCTCGCGTTCCGTATCGACCATCTCGTGTCCCTCCGCCCGCCTCAGTTCTGCGTCATTCTGATCTAGCGCATTAAGGCGGTCCAGAAGGGACACTCGAAAGTCCTCGGTCAGATCGCGCTCTATGACCACCTCAAAGCCAGACTGGGCAACCAAATCTCGTAGAGGGCCTCCGGTACCCAAATCCTCCGGGCCCAGCTCGGTTGCTTGAGCTCTCTCCGCTGCACCCAGCCCTTCTGCTATCTCAATAGTTACAACTACTAGTCTCCCATCTCTTTTAAGTACGCGACGACATTCCCTCAGCACGGAGAGTTCCTCTAACACTCAACAGAGCACATCGGCCTGGCAAACAGCTGAGAAATGGGCATCGCCGATGGGTAATACCCGACCATCTCCACAGACTTGAAGCACACGCGGACCTAATGTCTCGCACAAATCTTTGGCCCCCTGCCGCAGGGCCTCAAGCGGAACGTCGACTGAAACCAGCCTCGCGCCCGTCTCTTTCGCAATCAAAGAACCGGGCCAGCCTCTTCCGGCTCCAATATCCAAGAGAAGATCATCGTCACTGATTGCGGCTACAGAAGCCATCCACTCAGCCTGCTCAATCGTCGTCCATCCGTTAGGAATCAACCCACCAATCTCACTGCGAAAAGCGAAGCCGGCTTTAGTCCGAAACCGTAGATACCTATCCTCATACGAATGGATCGTGGTGCGCTGTTGGGCTAGGTCGTTCATCCTTCACGTCGGGCAAAGCGAGAGGCGGAGTGAGGACTAACGTATCCTCTCATCTCGCTCCCAACGAGCCACCACAATCCCCTCGGCGTCACACTCACGCCTTTATGCTCTTCACTGAACATCCGAGAAGACGCTTCTATCTCGACATCTCCTCGACTCATTTCTTTATGTGCCAGCAATCAGACCAAACTCGACAACACTTCAAGCTGAGACTCGACCTCACCCCATCTTTGAAGATCAGCCTTGAGAGAGTCATCCGTTTCTGCACGCTCTTGCTCTAGAAGCGTCACTTGATCGGGTGGAGTTCGCTCATAGAAACCATCTTCACAGAACGACGCATCAATCGAGTCGAGTCGAGCCTCGTGTACTTCGATGGCCTCGGTAATTTCTTCGAGCTCACGCTGCAGTCTCTTGATCTCCTTCGTAACATCGTGCGGGGATAAAGCACTGCTGCGTGTCCCATCACCTCCTCTGTCACTAGCCTTTCCCTCGCGTCCTTTTCGCCGTTTTTCGCGCCGAGCCTTCAGAAGGACTGTGTCGGCATCGAGATGGTCATCCCCCGACGCATGAACGTAATCCTCATAAGTGCCCAAGTAATCAGTCACTTCACCCGGCCTGATCTCAACGACTCGAGTTGCAAGCTGACTCACAAACCAGCGGTCATGAGATACAAATATTAGCGTACCATCGAAGGAGCGTAACGCCGCTATAAGCGCTTCGATCGACTCTAGATCCAAATGATTTGTTGGCTCATCAAGTACTAGAACGTTCGGGTTATCTAAGCCAAGACGAGCAAAAACAAGCCGAGCTGCTTCACCGCCCGACAGCGCGCTGACCTTCTTCTTGCCCTCATCCCCGGTGAAAAGCATCAGCCCCATCTGCCCGCGAACAAAACCCCGATCTTTACTGGGGCAGAAACGCCACAACCATGCTTCGGTCGACTCGTCGCTACCCGTGAACTCGTTCTTATTGTCCTGCGCGAAGTAACCGGGATGGGTTTCATACCCCCATGATACCTCACCCGCATCTGCCTGAAGTTCTCCCATCAGGATCTTCAGCAACGTTGACTTCCCAATGCCATTAGGGCCCATGATCGCGAGTCGGTCGCCTCTGTTGACTGCGAGATTCACACCGTGGAGGACCTCATTTTCCCCGAACGCCTTGTGAATGTTTTGAACCGTCAGGACCTCCTTACCACTCGGCCTGCGCTGCTCAAACCGGAAGGTCGGATAACGACGCGAGCTCCCAGGAAGAACACCCAGTTCCGCGGCCTTCTTCTCAATAAACCTCAGCTTACTCTGCGCCTGGCGAGCCTTGCTAGCCTTTGCCCGGAATCGATCGACGAATTGCTGGTGATGCGCGATCTCTCTCTCTCGGCTTGCTATCTCTTTCTCCCGGCGCTCACGCTCAGCCACCTTCGCGGCAAGAAACTGCGTATAGTTGCCGCGATATAGAGTCACCGTGTCGTAATCCACATCCAGAATTCGCGTAGACACATTGTCAAGAAACCGGTGGTCGTGTGAAATGATCACAACCGGGCCAAGAAATCCTTGGAGGAACTTCTCCAGCCATCGAATGGATATTATGTCGAGGTGATTAGTCGGCTCATCCAGAAGAAGAACATCGGGCGCCGAGGCTAGAACTTGTGCGAGAAGGACCCGCAGTTTGAAACCACCTGACAAGGTCGAAAGCGGCTTTCGATGCACCTCCGTAGGAAGGCCTAAGCCCTCAAGAATCGTAGCCGCTCTCGCTTCCGCAGCATACCCATCGAGCCGCTGAACTGTCTCCTCTAGTTCGCTGAAGCGCTCGTAGTCGAAATCTTCCTCGCCCGCCGCCAGGATAGCTTCTTTCTCCGAGAGCGCGTTCCATAGCTCGGGGTTACCCATGAGCGCGACCCCCAGAATCTCCTCGCTCTCGTAAGCGAAGTGATCCTGCTTGAGCACACCGAGACTGAGGGCTTTCGGAATCGAGACCTGCCCGTGGGTCGCCTCTATCGAACCAGAGATGACATTTAATAGAGTCGTCTTGCCCGAACCATTCGCACCTACCAGTCCGTATCGTTCTCCGGGGTTCAGCTGAAAGGAGGCACCTGAGAATAGAGTTCGATCACCGAACCCCTTCTCCAGATTGGAGATCGAGATCATAGGATCACCCTACCGGATCCTCCGGGCGAACAGTGTGGTAGTCCGTCCTGGCTTGCCAAGCAGCAGCAACCGCGAACAGCCGCTCTTCTCCGAATGGCGGAGCAGCCAAGTTCACGCCTCGCGGCACAGACATTCCCGAACCGGGGTCGGTGTCGAAGCCTATCGGCATGCAAAGCACTGGCATCCCGGTCCCGTCAAAAGCACCCGAACCCTCAGTCAGTACGACATCACACTGGTTAAACAACTGTGTCTGGATTCGGTGTAAAAGCAACATACGCGCTTGCTGCACCTTCACGTACGTGTCCGCGCTCTGGAGCATACCATTTAGAAAACGTGGCAGTCGATCTCCGAATAAGCGCACGTCCCTCCTCAGTGGCTCGATGAAGAACGCAGTCGGATCTCCATGGGAGCCACCTAGTGGCTGCGAGGTCAGCTCCTCCCATTGCTCTGGCAGCGTTATCTCCCCTACTAACTGCACATTACCCATGGACTCGAGGTCACGAAGGAAGTCGGCACGCATTCTGGCTACTCCCTCATCGCCAGGGTCACTCCATCCAGGGAACACACCCACCCGAGTCGGCCAGCGGACAGGTGCGTTAAGACCTAGAGTTGGAGCCGCCGACCCAACGTAGTTAGGTGCAGGCGGAAGGCCCTTGGTCCGAGGGTCGTTTGGATCGGGGTGTGCCAAAACCTGAAGTAGTATGGCCGCATCCATAACATTTCTCGCCATCGGGCCTACATGGTCACGAGTGTAGCTTAGAGGAATGACACCATGTAGAGAAATCCGTCCGAAGGTGGGCTTTATGCAGGTGAGCCCTTGTGCATTCCCCGGTCCCACCACTGAGCCACCGGTCTGCGTTCCTAGTCCAGCAACCGCCATCCTAGCCGCGATCGCAGTTCCGGTACCCGACGAAGATCCTGCCGGCGAGTAATTAACGTCGTTGGGAGTCCACGCATTGCGGGTTGTAGGGATGGTCGTTCCATACACCTGTGCCCTGCCACCGGCGAGATTGCCCATCTGGGCCTTACCGATAATCAAGCCACCCGCTGATCGGATCGATGCAACTGCAGTCGCGTCGTAGTGGGGTTGAAAACCTTCGAAGACAAGAGAGCCACCCTCAGTTAGCATGTCCGTCGTATAAAAGTTGTCCTTCGGAGCCAAGCACACGCCTTTAAGGGGCTGATAGGACCCATCCGTCCCTGAACTAGCTGAGGCAAGAAGAGCATCTAGCGATGGGCGACCAGCATAGGCTCGGTAGAATTGATCATACCGGTCGATTCGGTCTACATGCGCTCGCACAAGATCCTCGGGCGAAACGACACCGCGCCTCAAGAAATCAACAGTCTCCGAAATCGTAAGTTCGGTTAGCTCACCAACCTGCTGACGTGTGTTAATCGATATCGGAATCTCTCTGAGATATGAGCTAGTCCTCTCTGCTCCCATAACTGGTCGCGGCACCAGGGCCTCAGCGCCTGCGGCAGCGGTCGTGATCCAAGCCATCCTCTCAAGGAACCATCGTCTTGAAATCACTGTGTCTTGGGGAGGCCTCACTTCTCGACCTCCTCTGTCCATGCAACAAAAGGGGCCGGGTGCGGCACGGGAAGATTGAACTGAGGATCAATGTCGAAATCAGCCGCTACCACCTCCTGACGAAGGATAGAGCGCCCATTTTCAAGGAGGCGCTCCTGATCCATCGGAGCGTCGGGGTCAGAATCTGGGAGCACTGAAATATCTACGCCAAGAAGCTGATAGCGCGTCCGGATATAGACATTGAGCTCTTCATCCGAAGGTGAATGTATAGTCTTTTCCTTCATTAGTTCGTCCTTGGCGGAGCTATCTCAAGCAGCGTTAGATCTAGTTTGGCGTGGACCTCAGCAGAGGCTAGCCCCGCTGGTAAAACCACGGTATCACCTGTTTCGACCATCAAAGTTCGTCTCTCCGCCTCACCCCAAGTGATTATACCCGAACCACTTGCCACCATCAGCACACTAAGCTCGCCCGAGACAAAAGTGTGAGGCACCGTCCCAAGCGCGGTCCACTCATGCATTTGGAAGTGCTCGCAGCTAACAAGTGGGCGCATCGCCCAATCCCCATCGCCGGCTGCTACTTCTTTGAAGTCGACCGTTTCGGGCGCTGTAACCGTGAAGTCTATGCAAGCAAGTGCCTCGTGTATGTGCAGCTCTCGGCCAGTACGGCCCCAGTCAAAGATCCTAAATGTGGTGTCCGACGCAGTCTGGACTTCAGCAACCAAAACTCCTCCACCTAGGGCATGTACGGTACCACTCGGTAAATAGATGCATTGGCCGGGCTCTACAGGCTCTGACCGCAGCAAAGCCTCCACCGAGCCATTTTGAGCCGCCACCTGAAAGCGCTCAGGGTCTACACCTGCCACAAGACCTCGGTAGATCTTGGCTCCAGGCTCAGCAGCCACGACGTACCACGCTTCTGACTTAAGATGCACATCTGGATGCTCAGCTGCGTACGCCTCAGACGGGTGGACTTGGACGGAAAGGTTCTCCCGAGCATCAAGGTACTTTAGTAAAAGCGGAAACGATCCATCGGGCGAAAGTTTCATCGTGCCAGTCACCACGGGCCCGAACTCCCTCATAACGTCCCCAAACGTCCGTTTACTTAGGGGTCCGTTCCTTATCACCGAACGGGCCGCCTCACCCCCTCCACCAGAGGGATTCGTAACCGAAAGATCAGCCAACTCCCAGGATTCACCGATCATTGTTTCTGATCCGCCGGGCAAAACCCGTCCAAGCTCCTTGAGCCCACGCCCACCCCAGACCTTCTCCTTGTAGATAGGCGCCAGTAACAATGGATACAGAGGCACAGGGATCTCCCACTCGGTTCAGATCATCGATTCAGGCGTCGCGGTCACTCAATCTACTTTAGCGGACGCGTCGCAGTGTAAAACTGCCCAAAGGGAAAAAACTGCCCTAAAGGTCAAAAAAACAGGAGCCCGACCACTACCAAGCTCTAGCGGTAGTGGTCGAACTCCTAAATCAAAATGTTTCCTGCAAAATCAATGTCCGATCTGCTCTCGGATGATGTTGGCCGTCCGCTCCGAGCGCACATCAGCGATTTCTTCGGCCCATGTTAGGGCCTCAGTCAGATCACTTATATCAACACCGTTGATGACCGCCTGACCCGTCGCTACTCGCTCGGCCCAACGCACCGAGTTGATGTCGTCGAGCATCATGTTAAGCGTTATACCCGGACTGTCGTGAATGTTGTCACTCGGCATGCCTTCTCTCACAACGTCCAACTCACGCAGCACATTCCGTGAGCCTGGGGGGGACCGATAGTACTCTCCAACGAAGTGAGCCCGAGCAGACCCCCTCCACTTCTCAGTCAGCTCGTTTGCTACGTTTTGCATTCCGCGCTGGTTTCCACCGGAGTCGCCAATGAACACTATGTTCTCGAAACCATGCTGATACAGACTTTCGGCCATATCGGTCAGTACAGCCTCGAAAGTTTCTTGCTTCAGGCTAATCGTTCCGGGACTGGTCATGTGACCTGTCTGCGGCTCAATCCCACCCTCTGGCACCAACTCAAGTACAGGAGCACAAAGAGCATTTCCGAGGTACATAGCTATACGCGGGCAGTTTTCCCTGAGTACATAGTTATGCTTACCGGTTACGAGCCAAGGACCATTGGGCTCCACGCCCCCCGTAGAGATAATTGCGGTCGTCTTCCCGCCACTAAGCGCATCACGGACATCCATCCACGTCATTTCTTCGATCCAGAGCGTCTCGGTAGGCGGTAATGGATTGGGTGTATCTGCGCAGTTCCACTCGTTGTCGGCGCATCTCCCTCCTCCCATATCACGCGGATCTGGATCGGGCCTTTGAAAGCCCGAAGGCGGACCCTGACGCCGCGCATTCCCAGCCCGCTGAGGCATCGGCATCGTGCCACCCATAGCCAGTGCATCACGGATGTAGCCTGCCGTCCAATCAGCGCGGAAGTCAACGATGTCCCTGGCCCACTCCATGTTTTGAACCCGGTCGGCAAGTGACACACCATTGATTGTCGTTAGGCCCGCATCCACTCGCTCATCGTATCGGATCGAGAACGGGTCATCTGCAAACATATTGAGTGAGATAATCGGATCGTCATGTAATCCATCTGCTTCGCCACTGGGGAACCCGCGTGAACCCATATACGCATCGACCGCGCCGTAATCGTAATACTCTCGCACGTGTGCAACGACCACATCTTCCCACATTAGGTTGAGTCGCTCCGCAACGTTTCGCATTCCAGCTTGATTACCACCGCTGTCACCAAAAAACACGATGCTGCGGAACCCATGCATCTTCAGACTGTGAGCAACATCCGTAAGCATGGCTTCGAACGTCGGCTGCGTCATCGATATAGTACCTGGGCTCGTCATATGACTCGATGGCGGATTGATATTTCCTTCTGGCACGAGCTTGATCACTGGAGCGCAAAGAGCATCCCCCAGTTCGCGCGCGATCGCGTCACAGTTCGTCCTCAGCACGAAGTTATGCTTGCCTGTGGCAAGGAATGGACCGTTCGGCTCCACACCCCCAGTCGTGATAAGGGCGGTTGTCTTCCCACTCTCAAGGGCGTCGCGGACGTCCATCCACGTCATTTCCTCAATCCAAACTGTGTTCGGCGCAGGAAGCGGATTCGGCGTATCCATACAGTTATACACGTTGCCAGCACAATCACCGCCACCCATTGAACGCGGATCTCGCTGCTGTTGGGCATCAGCTGCCGGCGTTGAGAACAACAAAACGCCTAAAGTGAGTCCGCTGACAGCGAAGAGGGTCTTCTTCATGGTATCTCCCGAGAGTCAAGTCCCCGGGAGACTGAGGCCGATCACACGAACGCGCCAGAGGTACCGTTACTTGCTACATCGTGACTATCGGATCAGCACAGTACGTCGTCCAGCCCCGGTCACAGGCTAAAGAATAAAGCAGCGAGGTGTCCATCTCTACAATTGGACCCTTACTCCCCCGGATAACGATCGGAAGCTCATCATCAGGAGGGTTCGCATGCACGAAATCGGTCTGACGTGTCGCCACCTTCAGACTGTTCTCACAACCGGGACCGAAGCCCATGGCACAAGCCTGATTGAACGCGGCCCGGACGATCCCTCGGTCCAATCCTAGGGAGGAAAGCGTCACCCCAAGCTCGTTACAGGCCCAGCCTGATCCCCGTTCGCAATATACGGTTTCAACATCAGCAACGTACTCGCAAGCTCTAGCATTTCCTTCGCTACAGGCCTCCTGCCAGAACGGAAGATATTGGCCCGGGTGATCATCCCCTACGCCTCCACTGGTCCCCAGGCCAACAAACATCAACGCCCAGAGGCTCGCCGTGGCTAGCCGGGCCGGTACGATTCCTAGTGCGGCAAGTATCCGGGCAGGTTCCAGATACCTGAAAACACCCCTCACCGCGACAGCGTCGATTCGTCGAACCATCAGGTTCAGAATCGGGATCGGTAAAAGTTTGTCGTAGAACGTCGGAGCTCCCGCTAACTCTAGGATTCCAGCAAGGGCAATGGTGAAGGACGCATAGAGAAAGCCGAAGATCACCCGGCCCTGTTCCGTTCGAGGGGATGTTGCTGGATCGGTAAACAGGAGGTGCATTCCGAGAAATACAGCAATCGGGATATACGCATCACGGAAGAAGTATGCTCCCGTAAGTGCGTAGAAGCCGGCACTGAAAGCGAATGCGGTGGTCACGGCCGCGATTGTCATCGTCGCGACTCCGAACAGGATTTGTGCCGGAAGCGTGACAAGAAAAACGGCTAAATAGATGTGTGGCGGATTGAACAGCGACTGGGCTATCTCTTGGCCGAACGTGGCACCCGTCGTCCCGGTCAGAATCAAAACCAACGAGAACACACTGAGCGGGAACGAAGACGGGTTGAAAATGTGCCGCGTCGCTCCGTCTCGTTTCCAGTGAATGAAAGACTTTGCCGCGAAACCAAGAGCTATTACTACAAACTGCCAGTAGTAGAACTCAGGCCGGAACCAGAGAAAAAAATTGATGCTAAATAGGATGGGGAACGGCCCAAATCCGAGCTTAAACTGGTTACCGCGAGCGAGCTGCAGAAGCGCATCGAACCCGTATGCGAATAACAACTGACCTACAATCAGCTGCATGTTGCCATACACGGCCGGGAGGAATGCTCCCCAGTACACCATGAGGCTGCCCTGCGCGAGCATCTGCAACCAATGCGGCGTTTTGATCACAACGGCCCACGACAGATCTCGGCCCGAACGCAGGGCGGCGAGATAGAAAACAAGGGCTCCAACCACGAGTACGCCCGCTGCACCATAGAAGCTGGCGGTGATCGTCGAATGCGTCGTCACCTGCGGCATCAGACGGGTCGTCGCGACAATAGCTGCGGCGAAACCGACCGGAAGAAGCGCGGCTTGGGTGGTAGAGAGCTGCCTAGAAATGGTGCGGGACTCCTTCAGTCCGGCTAACGATCCACAGAGAACTTACTCCCTTATCGACTCCGGGATCCAATACATCCCCAATTATAGTTGGAGCTTGCGCTCTCACCGAGCCACCGCAGAATACCGATCTGCAGTCAATGAGTCGGCGGAGCTGAGCCGTTCCTGAGACTGCCCATAACCTGATTCTCTAAGCCAATTCGACTGATGCAGACACCCAAGACATTCCTCGTCCACGCTTGCAGAGTTGGTCTCGTCGTCGCTCTTCTCGTGACTAGCTTCGACAATTCTGCCACAGCACAGGCGCCAGACATGCAGACCACGATGTCGGCACTGACGTTCCGCGAAATCGGCCCGGCGCTTATGGGAGGTCGAATCTCAAGCCTAGCCGTGGTCGAGTCAAAGCCGCAGTTCTTTTATCTCGGAACTGCTACGGGCGGCCTCTGGAAGACTGAGAATCACGGCACTTCTTGGACACCGCTCTTCGACGATCAGCCGACTAGCACGATCGGCGATGTCACGATAGACCAGAACAACCCCAATTTGGTGTGGGTGGGAACCGGTGAACCGCAAAATCGGCAGTCCTCCCCATGGGGCAATGGCGTATACAAATCGACGGATGGTGGGGCGACCTGGTCAAACATGGGTCTTGAAAAGACAAAGCACATCGGTCGGATGCTCATTCATCCCCGCAATCCAGAGACAGTTTATGTGGCGGCAGTCGGTGACCTCTGGGCACCGAACCCGGAACGAGGTGTGTACCGCACTCAAGACGGCGGAGCAAGCTGGGAACTCGTTCTTTACATAGATGAGAATACAGGTGCTATCGACCTCATTATGGATCCTAATGATCCCTCCACCCTTTTCGCTGCAATGTACCAGAGACGGCGAACCGGATTCGGGTTCAACGGCGGAGGACCGGGTAGCGGCATTTACCGAACTATGGACGGGGGCGAAAGCTGGGCTGAAATGACCGAGGGCCTCCCTGAGGGAGACAAAGGCCGAATCGGACTCGACGTCTACCAAAAGAATGGCAACGTCATCTACGCTCTTGTCGAAGCCGATACGCGAAGCGCCGGGCAGGGGTTTGGTCGGAGCAGCGGTCCATCAGAGAGTGGCCTATTTCGCTCTACAGATCGCGGTACGACATGGGAGAAGATGTCGGACACGAATCCGCGTCCCATGTATTACTCCCAGATCCGAATTGACCCGAGCAACCCTGACCGCATATACGTGCTTGGCACCTCACTTATGGTCTCGGACGACGCAGGACGAACGTTTAGGAGTGACGGTGCAACAGAGGTCCACGTCGACCACCACGATCTATGGATTAACCCAGAGGATTCAGACCACCTGATCCTAGGCAGTGACGGCGGCGTTTCCGCGAGTTGGGACGGAACTGCGCACTGGCGCATGTTCGATAACCTGGCCCTGGGCCAGTTCTACACCATCGCCCACGATATGCGAGACCCGTATTACGTGTGCGGAGGTCTGCAGGATAACAACCCGTGGTGCGGGCCCTCGAATACCCGCTCATTCCACGGCATACGGCACTACGACTGGTACGAGACAGCATACGGTGACGGCTTTTGGACGGTCGTGGATCCCACGGACTCAACAATCGTATTCTCCGAGTCGCAGGGCGGGAACATGAACCGGTATGACTTGATCACAGGTGAGAAGACTCCAATGAGACCGATCACCGGACCAAGAGAGAATGGTGATACGACGAAGACATACCGGTTCAACTGGAACGCGCCTCTGATGATCTCTAAGCACGATCCTAGCACGATCTTCTTAGGTGGTAACTACTTGATGCGCTCCCGAGATCGCGGGATGGCCTGGGCAGAGGTTGGTGGCTTGGACCTCACTAAACAGATCGACCGGGACGAATTAGAGATCATGGGAGTGCCCGGCTCAGAACCCATGATGTCAATCCACGACGGGATATCCACATACGGGAACCTGACGGTCGTGGGTGAGTCACACTTCGACGCTGATGTCATCTACGCGGGCACAGATGACGGCAACGTTCAGGTGACCATGGACGGCGGGGAATCATGGACAAACGTTGTCGGTAACATCCCCGGTCTTCCAGAGCGCACTTACGTCAGTCGTCTCGCACCCTCAGCACACGTGGCCGGTCGGGTGTACGCAACCTTCGACGGGCACCGCAACGGCGACTATTCAGCGTACGTATACGTCAGTGAAAACTACGGAGAAGACTGGAGCCGAATCGACGACGGCCTACCCGAGGGATGGTCTGTAAACGTCGTTACAGAACATCACCGGGCAGAGAATCTTCTTTTCGTTGGCAATGAGATAGGGATATACGTATCCGTGGACCGGGGTGAGAGTTGGACCCGGATGAAAAACAACTTCCCAACGGTTCCAGTCGACGACTTGGTGATCCATCCCCGAGAGAACGACCTCATAGTGGGAACGCATGGTCGGAGTGCATGGATCCTTGAGGATCTCGGGCCACTAGAAAACCTCTCACAGGACGTAATGTCATCAGCTGCCCACATGTTCCCGATCCGGAACACCATAATGTGGGCCCAAAAAGGGGACTGGCCCTTTTACGGGGCATCCATGTACTCGGCACCAAACCCGCCGCGTGCCACCCGCCTGAGGTACTACGTGCGGGACGAAGTCGATGAGGACACACAATTCCGTATTGCTGTCTTAGATGCGGATGGTAATGAAGTCAGGACCTTCGAAGGACCTCATGACCGCGGTATAAACGAAATTCTTTGGGACTGGCGCTACGATCGTCCTTATGATCCTCCGGAGAATGAAGAAGGAGGCGGTTCCAGTAGGCGTGGCGGTGGTACTCCCCAGGGCCCGATCGTGATGCCTGGGTCTTACACCGTCAGGTTGGAGCTAGGTGAGGTGTCGTCGTCCGAGACAGTAGTGATTCAGGCCGACCCGCGTCGCCCTATGGCTTTATCCGACCGAATGGCCAGACAAGATGCCCTGATGAGCCTGCATCGGCTCGCAACTCCATTGAACGAGGCAACCCTTTCGGCGCGCAAGCTGGGTGAGCAGTTCAATAAGACCTCCACATTACTGGAGGCATATGACGGCGATACCGACTCACTATCGCAGGCATTAAAGGCAATGCAGACGGAACTCGAAGAAATCTCAGAGGGACTTGGAGAAGCACGCAGTTGGGCGGGGGTTGCCAACGCGATACAGGGTTCCTCCACGCTCCCTACAGAGGACCAGTTTTGGCAGGTCGATGCAGCATGGGATGCAGTGCCACCACTGATCGAGCGCCTTAACACCCTCATTACCGATCAGGTCCCCGCCGTCTACACAGAAATGGATGCGATGGGGATCCGCCCAAGTCCGGGAGACACTATCTCAGTACCAAGACGGGGTAACTGACTGATGGATGCCTGATCAACCACAATACGCCACCCATCTAGTTGACCGGGTGCATATCCAAGTTGAGGCTGTTGAGAAATGTGATCCGGTTAGGTATCGCAGACGTGATAGTGAGCCTGAGAGATTCTGAGATCCGCTCAGGACGATACTGCACTGCCAGATAAGGTACGATGGTCTCGGCGATATCTTCGCGGGCGGGGAAATCCCTCGCATAGTCTGAAATAAAAGTCGGATCAGATGCTTGCGCAGCCAGCCAACCAGGTGAATTCGCATAACTTCCGTCCAGCGAAGTGTGCGCGGCCTCATGAAGGAGGGTCTCCTCTAGAATGCCGTCGGCGACATAGCGATCCCCCTGGTCGACGTGAATCAGGATGTTGTTATTCCCGCCACCGAACAGTTCGAGCCCTTTGTGAATCCACATGGTCTCTACATCCAACCGCAATGACGTAGGAATACGACCAACCGCTTCCGCATAGTATTCAGCTACAGTTTGCGCGGTAGCGGGGTTCAGGAATTCAGGATTCACCTGCACTTCGATCGCGAGCCCATCGTCGTAAGTCGCGTCAAATAAAAACGGGTTGGCCGTGATCCACCCATCAACCCGCCGATCGAACATGGTACGCTCACCCTGCCCTGAATAAGTCACACTTCCGTACGCGGTCGGGTCGCTGTCAGTGATGATGCCAGGATCGATGAAGATTGTCCCAGCGAACGGGGGCGACATCGGCACCGGTTCAGGGACCGGCAACAGATCTTCTCCGCACCCAGCCGAACTCAGCACCACAGCCAACACTGACGAGAGAGTCCTGCGCATGGTCAACGGGAGCTAG
>Ga0114933_10004097_pt1 | contig 13872 bp, 9 predicted proteins | sample 4SBtaG_FD_89691 | JGI IMG/M metagenome (GOLD analysis project Ga0114933, IMG submission 89691) | Deep subsurface microbial communities from Kolumbo volcano to uncover new lineages of life (NeLLi) - 4SBTROV12_W25 metaG | ecosystem: Environmental > Aquatic > Marine > Volcanic | place: Kolumbo...
CTCGGCAGGGTTCCCGTGATGTTCGGCATCCAGGCCATTTCAATCACTTCCAGATTCGTCGCGCTACCGATTTCGATGGGAATGCTGCCTGTAAAGCCGTTCTGACTGATCCTGAATTCCCTCAAATCAGGAAGATTGCCGATCTCTGTCGGGATGGATCCCGTCAATTGATCATTCCACCTCAGGTTCAGGACTTGAAGCCCGGGAAGATTCAGAAGCTCTGCTCCCGGAAATGGCCCGACCAAGTTGTTGGAATCCAGGTTCAGATGAGTAATGTGACCACCGCTGGTCTGGACACCATACCACGTCGAAATGTCAGCTACTGTATCCCAGTTAGTGTTGTCGTTCCAGCTCGTACCGGATGTCGCATTGTATATCGCGATCAGAGCGTCGATTTCGGATTGGGGCACCGATGGGATCAGGACCGACAGCGTGTTCGGTTCGCTGGTCAGCACGAGACCTCCGAGGACAGAGTTGGTGGCTTCTAAAGTGTACTGGCCAGCGTCAGAGGGATCCGCCGACGGATCGGAGAATATCTCGTTCGTTGCCCCGGGGATCGGATTCCCGTCCAATTTCCACTGGTACGATATGTTGGCGGGTGTGCCCCCAAGCGACGGGAACGACAGGTTGATCGGGTCGCCCGATGTTACGCTCGGTGACGAGGCCGTACCGAAAGCACGCTGTGTGATTGTCGGGTTGTCGATCTCGGCAGCATTGGGCTCGAGGTCATCGAAATCGAAATAGTTGCTCCAAACGTAGAGTTCAGAGAATGTCCCGCTGTTGGTGAGGTCCGGCAGGCTTGTAAAGAAGTTATTGTAGACGCTGAACCGATCGAGATCGGTAAACGTCGCAAACGCAGGAGTAACGTCGCCGGTCAACTGGTTTTCGCTGACGAAAAATGTGCGCAATGCCGTAGCCGAACCAAGCGAAGCAGGCAGAGGACCGTCGAAGTTGTTCACGTTCAGCCAGAGGCTCGTCAGTTGTGTCATGCCCCCGAATATGTCGGGGATGTTTCCGCTGAGACCGGCAGAATTCAGGGTGATAGAGCGCAGATTGACCAACGAACTCAGACTGGCAGGGATCGAGCCACCGAGGGGGTTATCCCCCAGTTCCAGGAACTGCAGCAGGGTGAGATTGCTCAATTGCGATGGAATTCCTCCGGTCAATCCATTTGAGCTCAGGTACAAGACTGACAGGTTCGACATCGTACCGATGGACGTGGGAATCGAGCCCGTGAGCGAATTGTCGTAGAGTCGCAGTCCGACCAACTCGCTCAGCGCGGAGATGGAAGAAGGAATCGTGCCAACCAGATTGTTGGAATTCAGGTTGACCTCCGATACGTGTCCGTTGACCACGTTCACTCCGAACCACGTATCAACCTCATGACCGACCAACCAGTTGGTATTGTCCGTCCAAGAGCCGCCATTTGTCGAGTTGTACAGGGCAACGAGCGCATCGTACTCTGCAGGCGGTACGGGAAGAACTGTGATCGGAGGTCCGAATTCAGAACTGTTGCCGTTCGCATCGGTTGCGTTGATGACAATCTTGTCTCCTACCGTGATACCATTTGCGGCTGCATTTCCCGGAAGGAAAACCGTTGTATTGGGATACGTATTGTAGGTCAGGTTCTTGATGAACCGCGCTCCTTCTTCTTCATCACCATCTGCTTCATAGAGAGAGATGGTGATGGGATAGGTGGAGTTTGCCGGTGACGAAGTGGGTGTAAATGCCATCACCATATCGCCCGATCCATCGATGCGAGCATCACCGGTGAGCCAGTTCTGGAAATTGTTGGGGCCTACGTCGGCATCATCTACATCATTTGCCGTGACACCATCCGCACCAAGGTCAATGCCCAGTCCTGTGTTGCTGAAGAAACTATTTCCAATTATCGTGGTGCCTGTAATGTCTGCATCATTTGCCACGCCTACTCCAGCGCCATTGAATGCAATGATGTTTCCTTCTCCGTTCGAGGCGCCTCCAATCTGATAGAGGGTGGGTGTAGGACCGCTGATCGGATGGATATAGATGCCATGGTTGTCATTTGGAACCGGAAGTGTTCCTGTGAGGTCAGTTCCTATCAGATTCCCTTTGATGTTGATCGTCGTCCCTGTTGCGCCATAGGTAGAGATCCCTCTCGGACTACCTGAAATCAGGTTTCCTTGTCCGGCTCCGGAACCGCCAATAGTGAGACTACCGGCCTGGTTATTTCCGATTCCAGCAAAATCATTGCCCATGTCGACCGTACCCGTTCGGTCGGTGCCGAGGAAGTTGGCGTAGATGTTTGTACCTGTGGCACCTGGTTCCAGTTGAATGCCCTGGCTGTTGTCTGAAATCAGGTTTCCACGGCCCACCGTACCAATGGTATTGGACAGGGCACTTCCTGACAGGCCAACACCATAAATGGAGTTTCCATCGGCAACCGTTCCATCGACGTTTGTCCCGATGAAGTTGCAATCGATGATGTTGTTGTCTCCACCCTGGATTTTCACGCCATTCTGGGCCCATCCGTTGATGACGAGACCACGAACCGTTGATCCGTTCCCGGTGATGTGGATTCCATCTACCGGACCGGCAGATGACCCGTCCAGAACGATGCGAAGGGTACGACCCGGAATAGTCGAAGCGCACGATGCTCCGGGCTGGGTTGATCCATCTATAAAGAGGCTGGAAGTCAGGGTGGGAAGAGGAGAAGTCGGGGTTATCGTTATTTCAGAGGTGGCTGAAGCGATGTTGAAGCGGATATTGTCGGTCCCCACAGCTCCCGTATTACAGTCCCCACTTGTGCCTTCTGTGTCACCCAGTCCATTCGTCATGGCTTCGCGCAGCGTACAACTACCGTCTCCTGCCGAGAGGTCGTCGGCTGCCGAGTTGACCGTAATGACTCCGGGGTCAGCAATGTTGGATAAGAATGTGCGACTGATCTGACCTGCCTGGCCATAGACAAAGTCCTCGTCTCCATCTTTGTCGATGTCACCGACGCCGAAGGAGCGACCGCTGGAAACTGAAAAGCTTTCTCCGGCAACAAAACCACCCGAGCCGTCCCCGAGATAGATGACATTGGTGGACTCGATCATGTCCGGGAAATCATCCCCGTTTGCATCGAGTGTCGCGGCGCTGAACAGCGGTCCACTTGAACCCCAGGTCCCGACGTAGGTCAGTGTTCCGCCATCGTTTCGCCACACGTCGTTCGAACCCCAGTTGTCGCCCATGACAACATCATCGTCACCGTCATTATCAAAGTCGACGGCGATTGTAGCCGAAGCGCCATTGATGGCAGCAACATTCGGGATATCCGCGATGCGCGAAAAGGACATGACTCCACCGATGGAAGTGTTGACCCATCTGGCACCACTACCAACTACAATATCTTTTTTCGCATCGTTGTTGATGTCCAATACGGCCACAGATGATGTGAACACATTGGCGCCCGGAAGCGTGAAAGAAGTAAACGACGCGCTGCCGTCATTCTCCCAGATCCTGGTCTTGCTGCTGCCGCCAACGGAGGCAATCACGGCGTCAAGGTCACCGTCTGCATCGAAGTCATGGAGTTTCACATCGAAAGAAGCGTCTGCCGAGACTCCTGTCAAACCATCTGACCATCCTTCTGCGAAGATGCCCGGCGTTCCTGCCTGAATGCCTCCCTGGTTGATCCAAACAACGTTTTCATCCCAGTTGGGCTGGGAAACCTGATTATTGTTCTCATAGGCGTTAACAACGAACGCATCCAGATCTCCATCGCCATCAAGATCACCGAGTGCAACCCCCATGCTGTTTCGGGCCGCCATATTCGACTGTGTTCGGGTAAACGTCCCGTCCCCGTTGTTCGTCCAGATTTCGTTCGGAACCCCGTTATCTTCCCCTGTTGGACTGGCGCTGAATCCGCGATTGACCACGAACATATCGGGCCACGTATCGCCATCGAGGTCGGCGATCTCAACATCCCAGGTCTCATAGAAACCGAAAAACTGCTGGTTCTCGGTAAATGTCTGGGCAACAGATAGTTGCTGTCCACCGATCAGCAGAAAGAGAAGAGAAAGAAAGGCGAAACGGGAATTCAAATAGGTCATGGGGCTCGGGGCTTAATACTGAGGGAAACAACTACGGCCGAATCACTACTGGCCGGTTTCCTTTATCCGTCGCTTCAATTCATCCAGCGCGACCGATTGGACGTTGTCTGATTCCTCATCCGGTCGAGTCAGATTATCCGATTCAAACCAGTTTCCGACTCCCGAAACCATCCTTGTACCTCCTTCCTGCGACGAGGCAACACCAAGTTTCCCCTGCACACCACCAACAACCATATTGGAGCCTGAAGAATGCCGGGAGACGAAGACCACCACTTCTTCGCCCTCTGAAAAAACAGGCATGTCGGATACCTCATACTCTGTATTCCCGACTCTCCCACCTGGAATCGTAACCACAATACTGGTTGACGCCATTCCACGGACCGTCTCTTCCACTTGAATCGTGGCTTCGGTCATGATGTACCGATTGTCGCTTGTCCAAAAACTTCTGACCTGAACCGTTTCACCGTGTACAATTGAGGTAGAGGCTTTGGTAAGATCCTCAAGCGAAGCCTTCAGAAGTTGTGCGCTTGATTCGGCGGGGGCGAGAGCTATCAGAACCCAGAGCAGAAAGAATATCCGGGTTACGGGATTGGAGTTATACATGATGTTTAGGCGGGTGCCTGTCGATCCTGCAGGGTCGGCAGGGAGGGTAGAGTCCGAACTTATCTTCAATTACCACCCGCACAGCACTCAGTTGGAAAAAAACGCAACTTGGCTGCGACCGAACCGCAGTTTCAGCGGGACGCATTGGGGCGGAAGAAGTTCAGGCGGTGGGTTGGGGTAAGTGGGATGGTAAAGGGGTATCTATTCTATTTACGAATTATTCCCCTCATTTTGCACGAACCAGACAAATTTAATCCCAGGCACCGACGAGCACAAAAGGGGCCCAGTGAAACGGGTGGGCAGTTTTTTCGTCGGCCAGCAGAACTTTCTTTGCTTCTTGCAACGCGCTGGCCCGAGACGAACCCTGAGAAACCATTCCTTCATAGAAATGAGTCATCAACTCAGACGTAGATCGATCGGACACTTTCCAGAGACTCACGGCCAGCGATGGGGCGCCAGCGAACATGAATGCTCTTGTCAGACCGATCATTCCTTCCCCGCGAATCAACTCCCCCAATCCGGTGTCGCACGCCGACAACACGACCAGATCAGCATCGATTTTCAGATTAAAAATCTCAGAGGCCTGCAGGAAGCCATCTTCGCCAGAATCTGCTTCCTTTGTCAGTGCCAGACCAGAGAAGTTTGGAGCTTTTTCATCGATGAGCCCGTGGGTAGCCAGATGAATGAATCGATAGCTTCCCGATTCCAATTTCTCTTTCAGAGCGGCCTCTGTGGCAGACTCTCTTGACAACAGGTCTACGGTTGAGGGACCCACAATCGATGACAGGCTTCGCACTTCTTCTCCCGTGAAAGGAAGTGGCTCGAGAACGAGTGACGATCGAACCGACTCGTAATTCGGAGAAACTGATTCGTTTTGAGTCGAAAAAATCGGATCCCCGACAGCCAATAAATTCTTGTCAGGCAGGCGTGTTGATCTTGACTCTTGCGACACAATTCCAGCGAGAACGGAAGCTGACTGGGCATAGCTGATGCTCGCGTGTTTCAGCAGGAAAGGAATCGAACCATACGAGTTGACCTCAGAATCATCGGTGACAAGTGCCTCAAAAGGTACATAGGTCAGCATTCCGTCAGGAATAATTATGAGGTGATCAGCAGCATCGATCGTGTGCTCAACCGGCTTGACGAGGGCGTTGTAGAGCTGATGACCGGCTGCGGCAAGTTGAGAAGGTGAGGCTGCCGTCGGGTCGGACAACGCAAATCTATAGGCATCAATGGATGCCGTTATCTGGTCGCGGGACGCAAGCTTGGCCAGTGACGCATCATCCGACGATATGGACCAGACTGTTGAACTGCTGTCTCCGACGGCGTAGGCGAGCAGGACGGTTCCGGGTTTCAGTATCGTCCGTTGGATCTCAGCTAGTGAGACCGGCACCGGATCCTGTAAATCAGCATATGAGGGATTCTGAGCCCTGAGTTGATCTCTGACATCTTCCAGCTGAACACCGAAATCTTCCATTTCGGAACGCCAGCCGGCGATGGCATCTTGATCCGCATCGTCAAACTGGGATTCGTATTGAATGTCTGATCGGATGTCTTCGATGACATCGATGAGTTCTTTTCGAGATGCGATCAATCCGGTAAAGTGTTCCCCTTGAACACGGGATAGAGACACAGCCATTTCCTCCAGAAACGCTCTGGCTTTTGCCTTCTCAGAGGTCAGAAAACTGGAAGCGATGAGACTGTCCGCCCCCGTTTCCAACTGAAGCTCCGCCAGATAGTGGCCGTATTCCTCAAAGAACTGCCTCATCATGGCCAGGTATCGAGCTTTTTCGGTCGAGCTGCTCTGCCCGCCTCTGATATGCTCCAATACGCTGAAGGCTTGTTCGTAGTGAGCAATTGCAGCAACATCGTCCCCCATTCCCTGATACGCCTCACCCATACCTAGAATTGAAGCGAATTCCTGGATCGGAAAACTCATGTATCTCGCTGTCTCAAGTCCTTTCTCGAATGCAGCGACGGCAGATTCATGCGATCCGAGTCTGGTCTGCGCCCCTGCAAGCAGATTTCCCGCCTCCATTTCGCTGATCACATCTCCAAGAGAATCGGCTAGTACGAGTGAACTCTCGGCCGTTTCTCGGGCCCGTTCATATTGTTTGAGTTCAAATAGAGCGGACCCTTTGTTGATCTGTGCCGCAAGTGCTCCCTCTTCATCTCCGGCGTTGAGAAACGCCTGTTGAGCCTGCTCAGCAAATGTAGCAACCCGTTCGGGTCGTTCCGCCCAGAGAAAAACGACGGATATATTGTTGAGTGCCAGGGCTTCCCGCTGCTTGTTGTCATTGTCCCGGGCAATTCGGATGACTTCCTGATAGGCGGCAACGGCGGCATCGAAATCACCAAGCATCCGATAGGCGATGCCCATGTTGTTCACCACACCCGACATGGTATCCACATCTCCCAACTCGAGGTAAATGTCTCGGGCCTGAATCAACACCGGCAGTGCCTCCGCCGGACGCCCCAGATCGTACAGGATTGTGCCAGCGAAATTCAGGGCGTTTGCTTCACGCGCCCATTGACCGGCCTGATTGTATGCGTCTGCTGCTTCTTCGTAGTAACGTAGTCCGCGCCTGAACTGTCCCAACTCCTCGTATAGCAGGTTGCCGGCAAATTCAAGTGAGCGACCCAGCCCGTTCCAGTCACCAATGCGTGAGCGAACATCTCTGGCCTGCTCGTAAAATTCTACGGCCTTTTCGATGTCTCCAAAGTGCACTCGATGAATGGTGGCAATTGTATTGAGTGCATTTCCGACCTGCTGTTGATCATCGATACTCCGTCTGGCTTCGAGCGCCTGCGAGTTCAGATCCATCGCCAAGTCTCCATCCCGGAAGTAGGCGATGTAGCCCAATCCACCGAGAACAGTAGCGATTCCGGTAGCGTCGTCGATCTCGTCATACAATTCGTGAACAGATTCATACATCGCCCACGCCTCATCCCGCCTATCCCTGTCGGCCCTGATGTCTGTCGCCGCATCGTACAGGCTGTCAGCCCGCAGTTTGATGCTCAGTTCCTCTTGTGTCCAGGAGCTCCACTGTAGGGCGAGAATAGTGGCAGACTTTTCGGCAAACGTCGATTCAAAAACCTGCCCCAACATATGTGACCACTCAAGGTGGGACGCAAATGTGCCTTCATCACCTGCATCCAGAGCAAGTGCCCCCTCTTTCAACAGATTCCGCTCAAAAGGAAGGATTCCCAGACGGTTTCCTGCAACCAGCTCCTGGGTTCGAGACTCGTTTCGTTGCTCCAGTGCAGCTCTCAGTTCCCCCTCAAATGACTCGTCAGTCTGTGCCCAGCTTCGATGGGATCCAAATACCGCGATCAGACATGCAACGACTACAGTGGCAACACGGAAAGGGCTGGGCTTCATGGTCATACTTTTCAATCCTGGAGGGCGCGGGCTTTTTGTACAGTGGCGATGGCAAGTTCGGAAAGGCCAGATTCAGCGTAGACTCCCGCCAGCAATTCATAACCAAGCGGGGACTCGGGGTACAGTTCGATCAGCGACTTGAATTCAACGATGGCATCCTGCAATAACCCTGCCTTGGCATAAATGGAGCCTTTCAGAAGACGATAACTGCTTCCGGCTGGATCCAGCGTGCCGTCGTCCAGCCCTTGTTCTGCCAGAGCAACATCCGCCTGCGCTTGTTCAGTCAGTATTGAGAATGTGACCACGTCTGACTTGTACTCATCAAGTAGATCTTCGCCCGTAACCTGCCAAAAGTACTCTTCTCCCGGAGCCAGATCTGGTGCCGATTCTGGATATTTGAGTTCATTCCCTTCCGAAGATCCTTGCCAGATCACACCCGATGCATTGAATATGCGTATCGAATAGGCTGAAAAGGAACGGGAAGCGCTCCAGATAAACGTTGGGCGAGTCTCCCGGATCGAACTGTTGGATGGCGCCAAGACGCTTACGACGCGCTCATCACCACCGGACCTGAGGCCGGACAATGCTGCAATCTCACCTTCGCCAGACCGGTGCAGTGCAAGAGTAGCGGCGGACAGAGAGGCCTCGTCGTCTATCCGACTGGACTCATCTCCGGCGGCTGAAAATCCACCCGAAGTAATGACGATTGTTCGGTTCGAGCCGACCGTCAGTAAATCACCATTTGAGAACAGTACGCTCGCCTTCGCGCCGTCGGCTGTTCTGAGTCGGTCATTGGTGAACAGCGCCGTTCCGAATGACGCACCCTGACTGAATGATCCAGAACCGGATTGCGAATATTCGACAATTCCGGTGACTTCCGTCAAAACGGCCACTCGATCTGAATTTTGGGCGGCAACAATACCAACGCCTACAAAAAGCAAAACTATGAAAAACGATGAGCGCATTACTGGGGTGGGGAGATCGTGATGCATTGTGAGGCCATTATATTTAACAATTGCACTGAATGCCAGACGAAACGACAGATTCGTTTGGGCGTTTTTCAGCTGTCAACTTCGAGGTTCGGCAATACTCTAATTACACTGCAGCCTACCTCAAGTTGATATAAGTTGCGTCACAAACTTCCCGCCTTGACTGGATAACCCCTCAATGCCCAAACGGTACAATGTATATGTGATCGAACTCGACGCGGCGGTTCGCAACATTCAAAAGTTTCGAAACGCCAATCCCCGAATGAATCCGCTGAAGGCATGTTTTTATGTGGGCAGCACCTTTCGCTCGCCAGACGAACGATTTGATCAACACAAACAGGGCTATAAATCCAATCGCTATGCTCGCAAGTTCGGAGAGAAGCTCCGTCCCGATCTATTCGACCAATACAATCCGATACCGTCGAGGAAAGACGCCGAGGATCTTGAAAAATATCTGGCAGAACGCTTGAGGAAACTTGGGCACGGTGTCTGGCAGGGTTGATCTCAGCAGAGAAGGAAACACGAAGCTGTGCATGTTGTATTCTACTGCCCCGAACCTCCCGATATTATCGCTATGAAGACGTTAAAACGCATTTCTCTCTCTATCGTACTCGGTCTGGCCGTTTTGGTCTGGGCAGCATTCAATAATCACGCCGATCCACCAGCGGTCGGAGATGCCGCTCCTGATTTCACGCTTAACTCGAATGAGGGCAATTCCATCACGCTTTCTGACTATCAGGGACAATGGGTTGTGCTGTATTTCTATCCGAAAGACTTTACCCGCGGCTGCACGATCCAGGCCCGCAACTTTCAGCGGGATCTGGAGCAGTATCACGAGCGAAATGCGGTCATCCTCGGCGTGAGTGTTGATGATGAAGACACACACGCAGAATTCTGTGAAAAGGAGAGCCTTGCGTTCAAACTTCTGGCCGATACCAAAGCCGTGGTCTCTGAAGCGTACGGATCTGTCAGAGGAATCGCAGAAGCGAAATTGTCCGCCCGCAACACGTTTGTCATCAGTCCTGAAGGAGTGGTGTCTGAAGTGTTCATCGGTGTCAAACCAACTCCGCACAGCGAGGAAGTCCTGGCTACACTCGACCGATTGCAGGCCGACTGATACGTGGCGAAGACGCCTGATATCCTGATCGTAGGCGCAGGCATATTTGGCGCGACTGCCGCACTTGAGCTTCAAAAGCGTGGGCATCAGGTCACTCTCCTGGACCCGGGTCCTCTTCCGCATCCACTCGCAGCATCCACGGACATCAGCAAAGTTGTCCGCATGGAATACGGTGAGGATGAGCAGTATATGGCCATGGTCGAGCAATCCATTGTCGGATTCCGGCGCTGGAATGAGGAACTGCCCGAAGCCCACTACCACGAAACGGGTGTCACCATGTTCACAATGGATGAAATGGCCCCCGGTGGTTTCGAGTACGATTCGTACCACATGCTTCTCAGAAGAGGTCATTCACCCGAACGGCTTGACGCGAACCATATCTGTGAACGCTTTCCAGCGTGGAAAAAGGGCACATATGTCGACGGATTTTTCCACGGGACGGGAGGCTATGTGGAAAGCGGAAACATGGTTAGCTCACTCGTCAGAAAAGCCGAGAAACTCGGAACGAAATTGATTGAAGCCGAAGTGAGGTCGATTGTATTTGATGCTGGCATTGCCACCGGCGTAGTTGACAGAACTGGAAAATCACATGCTGCAGGACACGTGATCGTGGCCGCCGGAGCGTGGACACCTCTTCTGGTTCCGGCGCTTTCTTCTGTCATGAAGTCCACGGGACACCCGGTATTTCACCTCAAGCCGGATTCACCCGATCTCTTCAGTCCACCCCAATTCGGCACGTTCACTGCTGACGTCGCCCGCACAGGCTGGTACGGCTTCCCCTACAACCCTAGGGAGGGAGTGGTTAAAATTGCCAACCATGGAGTGGGTGAACCGGTTCATCCGCGGGACGGTGAGCGTATTGTGCGACAACAAGATGAGCAAAATCTTCGACAATTTCTTTCGTCTACCTTCCCCTCCCTCCAAGACGCGCCAATCGTATTCACGCGCAGATGTCTCTACGCGGATACACGCGATGAGCATTTCTGGATCGACCATCATCCCGAGTCCCGGAATCTGACGATCGCCTCAGGGGGAAGCGGCCATGGATTCAAGGTGGCACCTGTCCTGGGGCCTCTCATAGCGGATCGAGTGGAAAATAAACCCAATATGTGGCTGCCCAAATTCGCCTGGCGCGACCTCTCCGGTAATGTGTCCGGAGAAGAAGCGGCACGATATCACGGATAACGCCTGCCACTTTGCCATTCAATCCTACACCCACCTACCTGCCGCCCCTCGTATTTCGAAGCGGGCACCTGCACACGATGTATGCGGGCAAATTTCGTCGTGTGCCCCGACCGGACTACAGAAGAGAAAGAATTGAGACACCAGATTCGGATTTCATCGATCTGGATCTGATCGACAACCACTCCGATCGAATCGCCATCTTGCTTCACGGTCTCGAAGGATCGGCCGACCGACCATACATGCGAGGCATGACGCAGGCTCTTTCTGCCGCCGGATGGAATATTTGCGCCGTCAATTTCCGCGGTTGCTCGGGCCAGACGAACAGACTCGCCTCATCATATCACAGCGGAGCGACGTACGACTTGATCACAATCCTGAATCATATAGGGGATCAATATCGACACACTTCTGCAGTCGGGTTTTCGCTGGGCGGCAACTTGATGTTGAAGTATCTGGGTGAAACCCCGGAGCAAAATGGTATTGATGCAGCCGTTGCCATATCAGTCCCGTGCGATCTGAAAGCCAGTTCAAATCAATTGGCCCAAACCCAGAATCGTCCTTACATGTACAATTTTCTGCGCTCATTGCGGGGCAAGATTGAAGAAAAAGCCAGACTGTTTCCGGACCAGGTGAGTATGGACGGCTACTCCTCGATCCGGACCTTTCAGGATTTCGATGACCAATACACCGCTCCCCTCCATGGATTCAGGGATGCCGAGCACTACTGGGCCCAATGCAGCAGCCGACAATTCCTTACTTCCATTAGCGTACCGACGCTGATGATCTCGGCTCTGGATGATCCATTTCTTCCTGAACGGTGCTATCCGGAAGACGAAGCAAAACAGAGCAATCATCTCTTCCTGGAAGCGCCTCAATACGGAGGTCATGTCGGTTTTTTCGACCGCGAAATGTACTGGACAGAACGCAGGGCGGTCGAATTTCTGGGTGCTTGCGCAAGTTGATCATAGATGCGACGCATTCCGGGCATTCCGGGCATTCCGGGCATTCCGAGCATTCCGAGCATTCCGAGCATTCCGAGCATTCGAAGCATTCCGAGCATTCGAAGCATTCGAACTCAGTTAAGTCGTTCGGCCATCACGTCCCACACCGCGGGATCTTCTGCTCCGAGGACCCAGATGGAAACGCCGCGCAGGCCCGGATACTCATCGAACAGATCCAGCTTGGCCTTCATTGAGCGAACGTTCTCCAGAAAAATCCAGTGGAAAACGCCGTATTGTTGCCAGAATCCGTACGTCACGCCCTGATCTACGAGCCAGATGCTCTCAACATCGTTGGTCCTCAAGAGTGAATCCGCCAGAGAGTGATGAACTTCCCTCCCCCGGACCTTTACCGATCGGTCTCCGAACGAATCCGGGTGCCAGTATCCCGAATAGAATGGTAGACCAAGGGAGATTTTTTCGATCGGGACTCCTTGTTCGAGTGCATAATCCAGCATCTCTTTCATCCAGGGCAATCCTGCAATAGGGCCCGGTGCTGTCGGTCCACCATGTTGAGCGTATGTCATCAGGGAAAGGAAGTCGCCGGCCTCGGCGATAGCCTTCATGTCGAAATTGCCACGCCAATTGTCCTGCATGTAGCGGGAGAATCCCCGCTCCTCAGCCTGGTCGTTTGTCGGAACCACGGCCACAGAGGCCGTCATACCGGCTTCGTGGAGTGCTGCCGCGGCATTCTGGAAGAACAAGGTGAACGCTTCTTTCTGGTGACGATCGATGTTTTCGAAATCAAATTGCCATCCCCAGAACCCCTTCGAGACTCCCTCCTTCACCATGAACTCAATGGTCTTTGCCTGTGCTTCAGAATTGGCCAGTAGCGCGTGCATCACCTTCTGGTTGAATCCGGGATTCATGATCAGCGGCATGAGGCGTGTGCCTGTTTCTTTGGCCTCCTTCCACAGTCTTTCAGGAACGGAACCTCTCACATTACCAAGAGAATCGACACTGTAGGACTGAGGTGAGATCACGTCAATCTGATGTGCATGATCCTTGAAGGTATTCGCCCCTCGACGGACTCCACCAGCGCCATAGACGATGACCTCCTGGGCGTTCATTTCCAGCGGGACGAGAAAAAGCCCGGCTGTCAGAAGAATGCAACGGGAAGCCAGAAGACCCGTACGCTTTATAAACTCATCAACGGAAAACAGCATGCAACATCAGAATTGGAAGTGCCCCAAATGTAATCATACCGAGTTCGAAACCGATGGAATTCGAACCACAGGAGAAGGACTGTCACGGATATTCGACGTCCAGAACAGAAAATTTACGGCCGTTTCCTGTTTGCGCTGTTCCTATACGGAGTTCTACAAAGGATCGACGAAGACCGTGAGCAATGTTCTGGATCTGATATTCAGTCCTTGACCCCAGGCGTCATCCTCCGAATATGCCTTTGAAGAGGAAGAACAGCAACGCAGCAACAACACCTGCGATCGGGAGCGTTATGATCCAGGAGGCGACGATTTTGCCGATCATCCTCAGGTCCAACGCTCCGATACCTCGTGCAAGGCCAACC
>Ga0114933_10004098_pt1 | contig 13871 bp, 11 predicted proteins | sample 4SBtaG_FD_89691 | JGI IMG/M metagenome (GOLD analysis project Ga0114933, IMG submission 89691) | Deep subsurface microbial communities from Kolumbo volcano to uncover new lineages of life (NeLLi) - 4SBTROV12_W25 metaG | ecosystem: Environmental > Aquatic > Marine > Volcanic | place: Kolumbo...
AAAAGATATATCTGCTGAAATAGTTTCTCGCTGCTTAGATAAGGGACTACTTATCAACGCTGTTCGTCCAAATATGATAAGATTTATGCCACCACTTAATGTTACAAAAAATGAAATAGATAAAGCAGTTTCAATACTAGATTCTGTATTAAAAGATATGTGAACTTATACAAGGAATAGTTTATATGAGTAAAGAAAAATGTGTTCTCGCATACAGTGGAGGAATGGATTCAACAATTTCCACAGTATGGATACAAGAAAATTATAATATGGATGTCGTTACATTAACAGTAGATTTAGGCTCAGGCCCTGAGATTGAACGTGTTAGAGAAAGGTCAAAAAAAGCAGGAGCCATAGAATCATTAGTCTGGGATGTAAAAGATGAATTTGTTAATAATTATATTTTCCCAGGACTCAAAGCAGGAGCTGTATATGAAGATTCATATGCATTATCAACAGCTTTAGGCAGACCCCTTATGGCTAAAAAACTGGTTGAAGCCGCTAGAAAAGTTGGAGCAAGTGCAGTTGCTCATGGCTGTACAGGTAAGGGTAATGATCAAGTAAGATTTGATGCTTCAGTAATGACCTTAATGGCTGATAGCTCTCCTCTAAAAATCATAGCTCCAGCTAGAGAATGGGGTATGACAAGAGATGAGGAAAAAATGTATGCCAATAAAGCAGGATTAGAGTTACGTGAGGTTGGAAATGATCAAAGAGTATACTCTATTGACAGAAATATATGGGGGCAAGCAATAGAAGGAGAAGACTTGGAAGATACATGGTCAGAACCTCCTGAAGATGCTTTTTCATGGACAAAGTCAATAGAAAATACACCTGATAAACCAATTGAAATCATAATCGGTTTCGAAAAAGGAATTCCAGTTTCATTGGATAATAAAAAAGTTTCCGGTAAGGACTTAATTGAAAAACTTAATAGTTTAGCTGGCGAACATGGTGTAGGAAGAATAGACCACACAGAAAATAGGCTAGTAGGAATAAAATCGAGAGAAGTTTATGAAACTCCTGCTGCAATAGTTCTTCATAAATCAATTAAGGCACTTGAAACATTAACCCTTTCAAGAGATCAACAAAGAATGAAAAATACTATCTCTCAAGTCTATTCTGACATGGTTTATGATGGAAGATGGTTTACTGAATTAAGAAATAATATTGATGCAATGATGAATGATATGCATAAATATACCACTGGAGAAGTAAGAGTAAAACTTCATAAGGCAAATTGTATTGTCACAGGTAGGAGATCTGAATATTCTCTTTATGATTTTGACTTGGCAACTTACTCAACAGATGATATTTTTGAACATTCTTCAGCTACTGGATTTATTGATATATTTTCATTGCCTGGTAAAACTCAAGCAAAAAATCAAACTTTTCATGATAGTAAATGATAGGATTTTTTTATGTCTAATATGAACAAAAAAAATAATTTTACTAGTAGTGTCAGCGGTAATAATTTAGAAGATGATTTTACATCTTCTATTGACATTGACAAGCAAATGTATGAGGAAGATATCATAGGGTCAATTGCTCATACTAAAATGCTTGCTAAGCAAAAAATTATTACTGAAAAAGATAAAGAAAAAATTATTACTGGTCTTTTGGCTATAAAAAAAGAAATATCAAGCAATACATTTGAATGGAAATCTGGTTTAGAAGACATACATATGAATATAGAAAGTCGACTATATGATCATATTGGAGAAATTGCTGGCAAACTACATACAGCTAGATCAAGAAATGATCAGGTTGTTACCGATGTTAGAATGTGGACTAAAAAAACATGTATACAAATGATCTCAAAAATTTCAGAATTACAATATTCATTTGTAAAAATTGCAGAAAAAAATATTGATACAGTACTTCCAGGATACACACATTTGCAAAAAGGACAACCCATTTCACTGGCTCATCATTTTTTAGCATATTATGAAATGCTAAAAAGAGATTTGAATCGATTTGAGCAAGTTTACAGCAGCGCAGATGTAATGATCTTGGGGTCAGGTGCTTTATCAGGGGTTAGTTATCCTGTAGATAGAGAATGGTTAGCAAAAGAGTTAAAATTTTCAAATATTTCAAACAATTCTATGGATGGAGTTTCTGATAGAGATTTTATTATTGAATTCATAAATGCATGCTCGCTACTGATGACTCATTTATCTAGGTTTAGTGAAGAGATAATTATTTGGTCTTCAGAAGAATTTCAATTCATAAAAATTTCAGATAATTTTTCAACTGGCTCTAGTATGATGCCCCAAAAAAGAAATCCTGATTACGCGGAATTAATTAGAGGAAAAACTGGCGGAGTGTTTGGTTCTTTAGTTGGTATGTTTACAATCTTAAAAGGATTACCACTAACATATAATAGAGATTTGCAAGAAGACAAAAAGCATCTTTTTGAATCTGCATCCACAACAATGAAGTGCTTAGATGTTGCAGATGGAATAATTAAGAACATAAAAATAAACAAAGAAATAATGCTTTCTTCAGCCGAAAATAGTTTTATTTTAGCCACTGATATAGCAGATTATTTAGTGAAAAAAGGTATTCCTTTTAGAGAGTCATATGTGATTATTTCTAACTTAACAAAAGAGCTAATCAAGAAAAATAAAATGATTTCATCACTGACAATAAATGACTACAAAAAATACTCTGAATACTTTGAAGAAGATATTTTGAAACTAAGTTTAAAAACAGCTATTGAATCAAGGGATTCTGTTGGTGGAACTGCTAGAAAAATTGTAGAAAAAGCTTTAACTAAGGCTAAGAAAGAGATAAAAGTAACTACTAATCATTATGAAAAAAATTAGAATTTCTCCTTCAATTTTATCTGCAAATTTCTTGAATTTATATGACTCAATCAAAGAAATTGAAAACGCAGGTGCTGATGAGATACATTATGATGTAATGGATGGTATGTTTGTACCTAATATAACTTTTGGATTGCCTATTTTGGATTCCATAAGAGCTATAACAAATCTAAAGATAGATGTACACATGATGGTAGAAGAGCCCATAAGATTTATAAATGAATTCGAGAGAAGTGGTACAGACATATTCACTATTCACTATGAAGCATGTGAAAATATTGAAGATTCTATAAGAAAAATAAAAAATAGTAAAATGGAACTTGGTATTTCAATAAAACCTGATACAAATGTAAAATCAATACTTCCATATTTAGAAAGCGTAGATAGAATATTGATAATGACTGTAGAGCCGGGATTTGGAGGACAAACCTTTAATGAAAATATGGTAACAAAAATATCAACTATAAAAAATTATTCGATTGAAAAAAATATTGATATAGATATTGCTGTAGATGGAGGTATTAAAGTTGAAAACTCAAAAAAAGTCATAGATGCAGGGGCCAATATTTTAATTTCAGGTACAGGAATTTTTAACTACCATAGAGGTGCAAAGTCTGCTATTTCAGAATTAAGAAATTCAAAGAAATAATAAATTATTCTGCAGAAAGTGAAATACCTTTTTTATCTAGAGTTCTTATCTCTCGTGCTGTTAATTTGATTCTATATTTTTTACCATTAATTACTACCCACTTGTTTTGTAAATTAGGCTTAGACATTTTTCTTGTAGCATTAAGTGCATGGGAACGTTTATTTCCAAATAAAGGCTTTGGTTTTGGGCCTAATCCCAATTTTTCTCTCAACTGATCAGATGATGGCATAAAAAAATTCCTAAAAGTGCTTATATAAATTATTCGACATGTTTTTATAAATAACTAATTATTTCAGCAAATAATTTGTTAAGTATTTGTTAAATTAATAGTAATATTACTATTTTATATGTAAAATTAATTTTTTTCCATGACAATTGAGGGCAATATCAAACTAAACACACTAGATTCAGTTCAATTATCTAAAGCAATTCAATCTTTTTCTAAATCTTTAGAAATAAACTTAGAAACAATAAATGCCTTAAATATTTTTCCAGTTCCTGATGGTGATACTGGTACGAATATGTATTTATCAGTAAAATATATTTTAGAAAATCTGAATGAAAAAGATAAAGAAAAACCAATAAATATATTAGCAAAAGATATTGCTAAATTAAGTTTGTTAGGGGCAAGAGGTAACTCAGGTTTAATTCTTTCACAATTCTTCAAAGGTTTGTCTCAATCGTTGAAGAATAAAAAGTTTTTAGATTCCAATAGTTTTGCTAAGTGCTTAGATTTAGCAACAAAAAATGCCTACAACTCTCTTCCCAATCCCGTTGAAGGAACTATGATTACAGTATTTAGAGAATGTGCAGAACAAGCAAATCTGGAGGTTTCTAAAAAATCTGATTTCCCAAAATTAATTTCTAATGTTGCGGAAATATCTATTGAATCCGTCAGAAATACTCCCAAATTATTACCTGTATTAGATGAGGCTGGAGTGATAGATTCTGGTGGTTTCGGATTTGCAATAATACTCACAACCTTAATGAACTTCATTTGTGGTAACAAATCTCCATCAAAAAAATTAGAAGTCCCAATGCCAGATTCAAAATCTTTTGAAGGAAAAATTAATCTAAAATTTTTATCAGAACATGAATTGGATGAATGGGGGTTTTGTACAACATTTTCTGTAGAAACAAATGAAATTAATTTAGATCTAAAGTCTATACAAAAAGAATTAGAAATAATCGGTAAGTCTGTAGCAGTAGATTCTATGGAAAATATACTAAAAATTCATGTTCATGTAGAAAACTCTGATATAGCAATTTCATATGGAAAAAAGCTTGGTAAAGTTTCAAACATAGAAATTGGAAATATGGATAAACAATTTTTCAATTTAAAGAATAATAAACCTTCAATTAATTATAATTTTGAAATAGTTACTTTTGCTTCAGGAGAAGGTATAGCAGAACTTATTCATAGTGCAGGATGGGATATAACTAAAATAATTAGACTAAATAATAATGCTCTACCATCAATATCTGAAATCCTAGAAGTTATTAATAACTGCGAAGCAGATAACATAATACTTATAACCAATAACCCGAATCTAATCGCTTCTACAAATCAAATTGATGAATTATCAAAAAAAATAGTTACAGTAATACCAACAAAAAATGAACAGGAAGGAATATCTGCACTTTTTGCTTTTAATCCAGATAATGATATTGAAACTAATTCAAAATTAATGGAAGAAAGCTATCTTAGTATTTCATCTGGATTTGTAGCCATATCAAGTAGAAATGTAAAATTAAATGGTGTTGACATTAAAAAAAATAATTACTTTGGGATTTTAGATAAAATCGTGCATAAAACTGGAAAAAATAAATTAGAAGTACTAAATTCCTTGATAAAGAATAACATAGAAGAGGAAAAATTTATTACAATTTTTTCAAAAGATAAACTTAATAGTACTGAAACAGAAAAAATTGAAAGCCTGTTAAACAACTATGAAATTGAAATTATATACGGTGGACAGTCATTACAAGAATTCTTAATTTCAGCTGAATGAATGGAAAAAAAATGAAAATAGCAGTAGTTACAGATAGTACATCTGATATCCCCGCAAATATTGCGAAAAAAAACAAAATTAGCGTAGTCCCATTAAATTTACACGTGGAAAATAAAACATATTTAGACAATATAGATATTTCCGCAGATGAATTATATGAAATGCTGCCTTCTTCTAGCGTAGCACCTACCACATCAGCACCATCAGCAGGTACATTCATAGAAGTTTATGAAAATTTACTAAAATCCTATGATCAAATTATATCAATCCACATTTCATCAAAATTAAGTCTTACACATGGCTCAGCTGTAAATGCAGCCAAAGAAATTAATAAGAAAAAAAAGTTGGTTGAAGTTATAAATTCAGAAACAGCCTCAATGGCATTAGGATTAACTACAATAATTGTTGCCGAGACAATCAAAAAAAACAACATTTCTCTTGATGAAGCAAAAGAACTTAGTAAAAACCTTAGTAAAAGATCAACTTTCTTAGGTATGGTACCTACATTAAAATATTTGGTAAGAGGTGGCAGAATAGGTAAAGCTAAAGGTTTTGTTGGTTCACTATTAAAATTCAAACCTATTCTTACAATGCAAGATGGCGAAGCGCATCCATTAGTTAGAGTTAGAAGCATTGAGAAGGGTATAAATAAACTTAAAGAATTGGCCCAAGAAAATGCACCACTAGAAAAAATTTCTGTTTTATATACTACAGAAAAAGATAAAGCGGAAGAAATAGCTCAAGATATAAAAACCTTTGATCAAAAAATCGACCCCATTATTGCTCAATTAGGTCCTGTAATTGGAGCACACTTAGGTCCAAATGTACTAGGATTAGGGTATATAAAATCGTCATAATTCACTAATGAAAAATGGTTCAAAAAATCAAGAAATAACCAACTCATTAATTAAAGTATTAAATCTTGAAGCTAAGTTAAAATTTTCAGACAAGTCAGTAATTGGTGGCATGGATGGTCTATTAAGTAAATCTGAAAAAATTTTTCCATGGATATATGAAATTGAACCAATTAAGGGAATGAGCTACAGATCATTGATGCCAGGAGAGAGACAAAGATGGGCAAAAAATGTTATTCAAAGAATAAATAATATACAAAGCCAGAAATCACCTATGAATATTACAATAAATAGTAAAATAAATGATTTGAAATTTCTTCACTGGTCTACAAAGAAAAAATTATTAAATACTCGTATAAAAACCTTAGGTGACATATTTTCTTTCTTCCCAAATAGACATATAAATTATTCAAAATCTGTTTATATAAATGAAATATTAGATAAAGAAATTGTTACTGTAGAAGGTACTATAATAAAGTCTCAAAAAGGCAAAACAAATACAAATCTTTCGTATTCAAAAATACTTATTAAAGATCAATCAGGTTTAGCTAGTTGCACTTTTTTTAGACAACCATATTTATTTGATCAAATGAAAAAAGGCTCAAGGATTAAGATTAGTGGAGAGGTGAAAAAATATAATAATTTTGTTCAATTTAATAATCCAGACTACGAGGTAAAAAATAATTACTCTACACAAAACATACATGCTGGTAATTTTTTACCCGTTTACCCTTTACTTGATGGAATTCCTCAAAGAACTATCAGAAATACCATAAGAAAATCTCTAGATAATGGATCAAGGTTGATAACTGATTTTGTTCCAGATGAAATATTAAAAAGAAATAATTTTTACCCACTAAGAAAAGCATTTGAAAATATGCATTTTCCCCTAAATAAAGAGGAACAAAAAGAGTCAAACAGAAGGTTAGCTTTTAATGAACTTTTTTTATACCAATTATTAGGTTTGAAAAAAAAATATCAATGGCAAAAAGAAGAAAATAGCATAACTATATCTAATCAAGATATAGTCAATATTTTCATCAATTCTCTAAAATTCTCTCTAACTAATGACCAAATATCTTCTATAAATGAAATTTTGAAGGATATAAATTCTTTAATTCCAATGTCAAGGCTTTTGCAAGGAGAAGTTGGGAGTGGAAAAACTATAGTTGCAATATGTGCTTTATTAGCAACTGTTTCAAGCGAATATCAAGCATTAATGATGGCTCCAACAGAAGTTTTAGCAGAGCAACATTTTATTAATATGGTTAATGAGTTAGGTGGAGTAAAAGTAAATAATCTATATGAAAATTATGTTTATGATATTTGCTTACCTGATGGAACAAATAAAAAAATAAAACTAATTTTATTAACAGGAAGTGTTAAGAATAAAACTAAGAAAGAAATAATTAAACTAATTAATAATGGAAAAAATAATATAATAATTGGTACACATTCCTTAATTCAAGAAAATGTTCATATATCTAATTTAGGTATAGTTGTAATAGATGAGCAACATAAGTTTGGTGTTGAACAAAGAAAGATACTTACATCAAGAAATCCGCGTCCTCATCTATTAGCAATGTCTGCAACTCCAATACCAAGAACTTTATCCTTAACAGTTTACGGGGACTTAAACGTTTCTACATTAAGAACATTGCCTAAGGATAGATCAGAAATAGAGACATTCACCGCTGAAAAAGAATCTGAAATAAATGATGCATATAATAAAATTATTGAAGAGGTAAGAGCTGGTAGGCAAGCTTTCATAGTGTGCCCTTTAATTGAACAGTCTGAGTCAATCGATGCTGATTCAGCAATAAAAACCTTCGAATTACTAAAGAATAGTATTTTTTCTAAAGAGAAAATTTCATTACTACATGGAAAAATGAATATAAAAGAAAAGCAAGAGATCATGGAAAAAATGAGAAATAAGGAAATAGATATACTCGTATCAACACCAGTAATTGAAATTGGTGTTGATATACCAAATGCAAGTTGTATGGTGATCATGAGCTCAAATAGGTTTGGTTTAGCACAATTACACCAAATCAGAGGAAGAATAGGTAGAGGTAAACATAAAAGCTTTTGTTTTCTTTTTTATAAAAATACAAATGAAAATTCACAAAAAAGAATTGAAGTAATAACTAAAAACAATGATGGTTTTAAAATTTCTTATGAAGACATGAAATTACGTGGGCCTGGTGCATATTTAGGAACAACTCAAAGTGGATGGAGTGAACTAAAGTTTGCAAATATTGAGGATGAAGATTTGATTAAATTATCAAAAAAAGAGGCAGAATATTTATTTTTTGAGAATAAAAAATTTATAATAAATAATGATGAACTAATTAAACAAATCAAATCGTTAGAAATAAAAATTAATAACTAAAAGATGAAAAAAGATATAAAAAATATTATCTCAGACTCTCTAAAAATAAATGGCGGAGAATATAAAGAAATTCGGATTGAAGAAAATAATTCTACTAGAATAACTTACAGAGGTAGTTCAAGGGAAAATATTTCAATTAATTCTGGTATTGGAGGATGTGCTAGAGTTTATTCAAATGGAGGATGGGGCTTTAGTAGTTTTAATGACATTTATCAATCAAAAAATAAAATGACTGAAGCAATTTCTTTATCAAAACTTAACAGTAGTGATTCAATAAATTTTGAAAAGAATTCTGTAGGTAAAATTTCTATACCACCAAGATCAATTAAGAATCCTAAAAATATTTCTCTTGATGAAAAAATTAATATTTTAGAGCATTATAAAGATTTGATAATTAATAAAAAAAATATAAATGGTTGCGATATTTCTTATGGAGACCTTGAAAGAAAAGTTATTTTTTCAGACTCATTAGGAAATGAAATTGAACAAAGTTTTATCCACGTGATTCTTAGGATTTCAGCAAATAGTACAGATGGAAATGAGATGCTTCAGTCAGGTTTTTCTATCGGTTCACTAGGGAATTTTAATATTATAGAAAATTTGGATAAAGAAGTTAACGAATGCGTATTAAAAGCACAAAACTTAATAAATGCTAAAAAAATTGAAGGTAAAGAATCTACAGTAATTTTAGATCAAATTTTGGCTGGTGTTTTCGTACATGAAGCTTTTGGACATTTATCTGAAGCTGATAATGTATATGAAAATGATAGGCTAAGAAAAATATTAAAACTTGGTACAAAGTTTGGAAATAAAGATCTCAATATAACAGATGGAGCAAAAATCCCTAACTTACGAGGTTCTTATGATTTTGATGATGAAGGTACTCCGTCAACAAAGACACCTTTAATTCGAGATGGAGAATTAGTTGGAAGACTACATTCCAAGGAAACTGCCTCAAAAATGAATGAAAAAAACACTGGTAATGCTAGAGCTATATCATATTCATACCCTCCAATTGTGCGTATGACCAATACAATTATTGAAAATAGTAATAATAATATAAAAGATATAATGAAGGATACAAAAGATGGTCTATATGTAAAGAATTGGTATGGCGGAATGACTCAACATGAAATGTTTACTTTTTCTTCTGCTGAAACATATAAAATAGAAAATGGAGAAATCAAAGAAACTCTTAGACCAGTAAAACTCTCTGGAAATCTATTTAATACTTTAAAAAATATAGATGGTATTGCTGATGACTTGTTAATTAACCAAGGTGGAGGATGTGGAAAAGGTGGGCAAATGCCATTACCTGTATCTAATGGTTCACCACATATACGAATTAATAATTGTCTAGTTTCAAGTGGATAAAATTATGAAAAAAATTAAAAATTATCTATCAGGAAAATTTGATCAACACGAAATTTATAGCTCACAAAGTAATTCTAGGAGTATATCTTTTGAATCAAATGCGCTAAAAGAAATTTCATCCAAACAGTCTCAAGGTACCGCAATTAGAGGTATTAAAAAATCTGACCTTACTTTTGCATCAACATCAAGCACAAATACAGACAAATTTATAAATGTTATAGATGAATTATCTGATTATCCAATATTTGCACCAATTAATTTTCCTAAATATATAAAAAAAGAGAAACAGGTTAAGTTGTATTCTAAGGATACTTATAAATTTCCTAATGATTATCTAATTAATCAGATAAAATTATCACAGGATAAAATACTAAAATTATTTCCTGAAGCACTTTGTGATTCAGGGTTTAGCCTTATTGAATCCGAAAGTAAATTAGAAAATTCTAGTGATTTAGAAATAATAACAAAGCAATCTTATTCTAGTTTTTATATTTCAGTTCAAGTCATAAACAATAAAGATATGCTTAACATCTATGATGGATCTTCTTCATCCTTAATTATTAGTGAAGATAAAATAAATATGATTACAGAAAAAATAATTAAGTACCTAAAGCTTGGAGAAAAAATTGTTGAATCGCCTAAAAATGGTTGCCCTGTAGTATTCACCCCCTCAGGTCTTTTGCAATCAATCATTTCTCCACTGTTAGTCTCTTTCAATGGAAGTAATATAGCAAAAAATTTATCCAAACTTTCAAATAAAGAAAATACTAAGATTTTAGATGAAAAAATTAGCATATACGACAACCCATTATTAGATTACAGCCCTGCATCAAAAAATTATGATGATGAAGGCGTATCTTCTGAGAAATTTCATCTTATAAAAGATGGAAAATTTATCTCCGGATATTACGATTTAAAATCATCCAAAGAAGCAAAAAAAGAAACAACAGGCTCAGCCGGACGTTCAATTAACTCACAGCCAATGCCAACAACATCAAATATTATTATGCAAAAAGGCAAAGATAAATTAGATAATATAATAAAATCTATTGATGATGGTATATTAATTGATAGTTTACTAGGTGCTGGTCAAGGAAATGAATTATCTGGAGACTTCAGTGCAAATATTTCATTAGGTTATAGGATAAAAAATGGTGAATTAATAGGTAGAATTAAAAATACTATGCTTTCAGGGAATGCTTTTGATGCTCTTTCAAAAATAAATCATATAAGTTTGGAAACAGAAAATATATTTGGGACAATTAATCTACCTTATCTTTGCACAAATAATGTAGAAATTTCCTCGTAAAAATTTTACCCTATTATAAAAATAAATAATAATTATGAATAAAAAAATACCTACAACTTTTACTCCTCCACCAAATCTTACTAGAGATAAAAAGGGTCTTATTATAATAAATACTGGCAATGGTAAAGGTAAAACAACTGCAGGGTTTGGCGTAATACTAAGGGCATGGGGCAGAGATATGAAAACACTGATAATTCAATTTATCAAAAATGAAAAATCAATGTATGGTGAGCAGCTTGCTGTATCTAAGCTAGGTATAGAACTTATTACCTCTGGCAGGGGATTTACTTGGACATCTAAGGACCTTACAGAAGATGAAGATTTAGCTCAAAAAGGTTGGAAAATAGCTAAAGAAAAAATTCTTTCTGGGAATTACGATGTAATTCTATTAGATGAAATAACCTATCCGATAAATTATGGATGGATTGAAATAAATGATGTAATTGAAACCTTAAAGAAAAAACCTGATATGCTACATATAATACTCACTGGTAGAGACGCAGATATAAAAATTCAAGAATGCGCTGATTTAGTCACTGAAATGAAAGAACATAAACACCCTTATGCCGATCAAGGAATTGTCGCCCAAAAAGGTATTGAGTTTTGAATTCTTTGAAAATGATAAATGAAAATACTGAGTATAAACCAGTAGAGTATTGGGCAAAAATCCCACATGGTATATGGATGAGAGAAGCAACATCTGTTGCTGTTGATAAGGATGATAATGTTTATGTATTTAACAGAGGCAATCAACCAGTATTAATTTTTGATACGAATGGTAACTTGATTAATATGTGGGGTAATGACAACCCAGATAATGCTATAAGAATAATAACTGATTCTTATGGAAATACAATGCAATTTTGGGAAACGTGGTTCATTAGACCACATGCAATTACTATAGATCATGAAGAAAATATTTGGTTAGTTGATGACTCAGGAAACCAAATACATAAAATGACTAAAAACGGTAAAACTTTATTAACTATTGGTAGTGGCGAAGAAGCGCCAGCTCAAAGTGGAAAAATGTTTAATAGGCCAACTGATGTAGCCGTATCAAAAACTACTAATGAAATTTTTATATCTGATGGTTATGGAAATTCAAGAATTCATAAATTAGATAAAAAAGGAAATCTAATTAAATCATGGGGCAAACCAGGGACAGATCCCGGTGAATTTAATTTACCACATAATTTAGCATTAATTGATGATGATGAAATTATTGTGTGCGATAGAGAAAGTAATAGGATTCAAATTTTTGATACTGAGGGAAACTTCCTAAGACAATGGTTTGTCCATAAAGCAGTTGCTGTAGAAGTTGTTGGTTCAGGTAAAGATATAAGAATATTTATAGCGGAACAAGGTCCAACAACAGGATCTCCGCAAAGAGGTGTTGACAACATAGGAAACAGAATTGGAATTTATGATAGATATGGAAAAAGAATAAATCGTATTGGATCTGAAAAATTTGGTGAACATCCCCATGGTTTCTTATGGCCTCATAGTCTAGCAATAGACAGTAATGGAAGTATATACATTGCTGAAGTTTCTTATGTTGAATGGGGAAAATACCAAAATCCAAAAAAAGAAATGATTTCACTAAGAAAATGGATAGTAACTTAGACCATTTGGTGTAGAATCTAACAAAATTAAGGAACTGAAAAATGAAACCAATAACAATAAAAAATGTAAAAACAATATTAACTGAACCAGACAATATAAGATTAGTTATTGTAAAAATTGAAACATCTGAACCAGGTTTATATGGTGTTGGTTGTGCAACTTTTACCCAAAGACCAACAGCAGTTGCTGCAGCTATAGAGGATTACTTAAAGCCATTTATATTAGGTAAAAATGTAGCAGATATTGAGGATATATGGCAATCATCTTATGTGTCTTCCTACTGGAGAAATGGGCCAGTATTAAATAATGCATTATCAGGTGTAGATCAAGCATTATGGGATATCAAAGGCAAGATGGCAAATATGCCTGTATACGACTTACTTGGTGGAAGAGCAAGAGAGGCCGCTCCGGTTTATGTTCATGCATCAGGTAATTCTGTAGAAGAGGTTGGAGACCGTGTTGAAAGTTTCATTGAAAAAGGATTTCATCATATAAGAATTCAAATGGCAACACCAGGTTATGCAACATATGGTAATGGCAAATCAAACATTCCTCAATCCGAACAAGCTGCACCTGACAAAAAAAATGTGCTCGATGGTCCTATTCCTACAGAAAGTTTCTTAAGAGAATATAAGGAAGGAAAAACATATACTCATCCAGGGGGTATTTTTGAACCAAAACCATATATGAGATCTGCACTTAGTTTGTTTGAATATATCAGAGAAAGATTTGGTTACGGTCTAGAAATTCTTCATGATGTACATGAAAGAATCCCTCCAATTTTAGGTGTGTGGTTTGCAAAGGAAGTTGAAAAGTATCAACTATTTTTC
>Ga0114933_10004102_pt1 | contig 13860 bp, 15 predicted proteins | sample 4SBtaG_FD_89691 | JGI IMG/M metagenome (GOLD analysis project Ga0114933, IMG submission 89691) | Deep subsurface microbial communities from Kolumbo volcano to uncover new lineages of life (NeLLi) - 4SBTROV12_W25 metaG | ecosystem: Environmental > Aquatic > Marine > Volcanic | place: Kolumbo...
AATATTCATAAAGTTAGATTAACGTAATTAATATAATAATTCAATGGGACATTATAAGTTAATTATTAAATTTTAAATTTTTTTTTAAAAAATTTAATGCATAGCTTGATGCTTCTATTGGTATATGATGTTCGCAATTACTTATCATTTGGGTATCGATTTCAATTTTATTTCTAATAAAAAAATCTTTCGCATCTAAAAGACTTGACGGTGGAACAATTTGATCCCTATCACCGTGTATTAACAAAGTACTAACTTTAGATTTTATTCTAGATGATAAATCCTTTTGGTCTATTATCTTTCCTGAAAAACCTAAAATAGAATTTAATTTTTTCGATCTAGTTAATCCAACGTTTATAGAAATCATACAGCCCTGACTAAATCCACCTAAACATATGTTTTCATCGTTTAATTTATATTTAATTTTTACTTCATCAATATACTCATTTATAATCGTTTCTGTTTTATGTGTTCCCTCTAAAATAGATAGTAAATTATCTGAAGATAGATCGAACCATTGATATCCATTTGGATTTATTTGACAGGTCTCAGGTGCGTTTGGACACAAAAAGATTGTATTCTTTAAATGCCTTTTCCAGCCAAGTGTCAAATTAGATATGTCATTACCATCTCCTCCATAACCATGGAGCAATATTACAGCATTATTTACAACATCTTCATCATTATCTTTTACTATAGAAGTATGTAAACAAAATTTCATAAATTATGTTAATCAAATAATTTTAACCATTCAACTAGCTTTTTATCTTCAAAATCTATAGATCCTAATACTCTTGCAAATTCTTGACCATCTTTGTTTATTAATATCGACGTCGGGATCCCTCTCAACAAAAAAATATTTGCTAAATCATTAGTTTCATCTGAAAAAATTTTTAAATTTTTAATTCCAATACTCTCGTAAAATTTCTCTGATTTTTTTATGCTATCTCTGCCTACATTAATTGGTATTACCTCAAGATTTTTAAAGTTATTATTTCCCTGAAGATTATCTAAAGATGGCATTTCTTTCTTACATGGTAGACACCATGTAGCCCAAAAATTCAAAATTATTAGTTTATTTTTATACTCTGACAGATTAATAAGAACTCCTGTTTTATCTTTAAAATTTATATTATTTCCTAACTTTTTAGTTTCTTTGTGAAATATTAAGTTATCAAATTTAGGAACTTCTATTGAATAAACTGTACTTGTTGATAATAAATAAATTAAAAAGACAAATAGTTTTTTTTTTATAAATGAATTCATAATATAAATATAATTAAATAACATGACAAAAATTAAAAACAATGACGCAATTTGGGGTACCAGAATTAAAAGCAAAACTTCTTCAGTTTTAAAGAAATTTGGAAGCTCAATAAATATTGATAAAAGATTATATAACGAAGATATAAACGCGTCTATTGCCCATGTTGAAATGCTTTATAGCCAGAAAATAATTAATTTAAAAATTAAAAATAAGATTGTTTGGGGACTTAATAAAGTTCTCTTAGAAATTAAAAAAAATAAATTTGTATTTAAAGAAGAGCTTGAGGATATACATATGAATATAGAAAAAAGATTATTTGAACTAATTGGTGAAGATGCAGGATTTGTTCATACTGCAAGATCAAGAAATGATCAGGTCATTACAGATCTTAAATTATGGATGACTAAATCGTCAAAAGAAATTTTAAAATTATATGATCAAATTATTAAAAATTTTTTAAATATTGCAGAAAAAAATGTCAAAACTATTATGCCAGGTTTTACTCATTTAAAAAACGCACAGCCCATTTCATTTGCTCATTATCTTTTGGCTTACGTGGAAATGTTTGGAAGAGATAAAAAAAGACTTACAAATAACCTAGAAGATTTATCTGAAAATCCTCTTGGAGTTGCGGCATTAACTGGGACTTCATTTAATATAAACAGAAACTATACTACTAGAAAGTTGAAATTTAAATTTCCGACTAAAAATTCTATTGATACAGTCTCTAATAGAGATTTTGTACTTGATTTTTTATATTCAAACTCTGTTTGTGCTATTCATATTTCAAGATTTGCAGAGGAGTTTATAATTTGGAATTCTGATGCTTTTAATTTAATTACTCTAAAGGATAATATAGTAACTGGATCATCCATCATGCCTCAAAAGAAAAATCCCGACCCTTTAGAATTATTAAGGGGAAAAAGTGCATTAAGTTTTGGCTATTTATTTTCAATGTTAACAATACTTAAAGGACTGCCTCTTTCATATTTTAAAGACTTGCAAGATGATAAAGAGCTTGTCTTTAAATCCTTTGATCAAACCAAATTATCTTTGTTATCACTTAATGAAATATTAAAAAATTTTATAGTTAATAAAAAAAATATGCTTTCTCTTGCTCAAAAAGGTCATATTGTTGCAACAGATTTTGCCGATTATTTAGTGAAACATAATAACTACTCATTTAGAAAAGCTTACAAAATTACAGCCTCTGTAGTTAATTACTGTGATAAAAAAAGAAAAAATTTATCTGATTTAAATTTTATAGAAATAAAAAAATTAGAGCCAGGAGTAAAAGAAGATGTTATGGACGTATTTAATTTGAATAAATCAATAAATTCTAAAAAATCCTATGGTGGAACTTCTTTTGAGAATATAAAAAAAATGATAAGAAATTATAAAAAGGAAATTAAATGAAAAATATTATAATAATACTTTTTTTACTTGCTCTTACATTGTCATGCGGAAAAAAAGGAGATCCAGTATACAAAGAGAGTAAAAAGCAGATTAATATTTCTCAAATTTTATAATGATTTATAAAAATAATCGCTTTTTTGTTGAAAATATAAGTGCCATCAATATTGCAAAAAAATATGGCACTCCCTCATACTGTTATTCGATTAATAAATTAAAAAATAATATTAAGGAATTCCAAAATAACTTTAAAAGTATAGATCCAATAATATGTTTTTCAGTTAAATCAAATAATAACCTTGAAATTTTAAGAGTAATTAAAAGTTATAATTTAGGAGCAGATGTTGTTTCAATGGGTGAGTTAATGATTGCATTAAAAGCTCGAATACCAGCGAAAAAAATTGTTTTTTCAGGTGTAGGAAAAACTAAAGAGGAAATCGCATATGCAATCAAAAAAAAAATTCTCCTTATAAACGCCGAGTCTGAAAGTGAAATAAAAGTTATTGAAAAAATTGCTAAAAAGAAAAGAAAAAAAGTCAATATTGGAATAAGACTAAATCCAAATGTAGATGCAAAAACTAATAACAAAATTTCAACAGGGCGAAAAATTGATAAATTTGGTGTTGATAAAAAAAATTTAATAAAAATAATAAATTCATTCAAGTTTTCTAAATATATTAAAATAAAATGCTTGAGTGTACATATAGGAAGTCAAATAACTAATTTTAGACCATATACAAGGATGGTTAAAGAGATAGATAAAATATTATCCAAAATAAATCATAAATTTGATTATATCGACTTTGGAGGAGGTATGGGGATTCAATATGATAATAATACAAAAAAATTAGATTATAAAAAATACCTTGGCAGCATTAAATCATTTCTAAGAAGAAATAATGTAAAAATTATTTTTGAGCCAGGGAGATCTATAGTTGGTAACGCAGCAATACTTCTTACAAAAATAATATATATTAAGGAAACGAGTAACAAAAATTTTGTTGTATTAGATGCAGCAATGAATGATCTAATTAGACCAGCTTTATATGGGTCTTTTCATAAAATAATACCAATTATAAGAAATAAAAAAAATATAAAAAAAACTCATAGTTTTGTAGGTCCAATATGCGAAACGACAGATGAGTTTTTAACAACAAAAAAATATTCTCAAACTAAAGAAAGCGACTACCTGGCAATATGCGATGTCGGAGCATACGGAATTGTTCTTGCTTCCAATTATAATCTTAGAACAAAACCACCTGAAATTATTATAGACAAATCAAATATAAAATTAGTCTCAAAAAGGCAGAAATTAATAAATATTATTTAAGTATAATTAATGACAAGGTTTTTTTTCACTTTTTGTTTTTATTTTGGAATAGTTTGTATTTCCTTACTATTTTTACCTGCATTATTACTCCCGCAAAAAATAACAATTCTTGGTGGAAGGGTTATGGGTGTATGGTGTAAAATATGTCTGAAATATTTATTATCAGTTAAAATTGAAGTTAAAGGAAAAGAAAATTTAATTAAAGAAGAAAAATTTTTTATTGCCTGTACCCACCAATCTGCATTTGAAACTTATTATCTTCAGGTAATTTATAATGGACCTGTATTTATTTTAAAAAAAGAATTAACACGGATACCAATTTTTGGTTGGTACCTAAAAAAAATTGGATCTATTTCAATAGATAGAAATAAAATAACTAGAGAAAATTTAGGCTTTATGGATAAAATTAAAAAAAACTATATAAACTACAATAGACCAGTTGTAATCTTTCCTCAGGGAACCCGAACTAATATACTTGATAGGTCACAGTTTAAAAAAGGGGTGGTTAGAATTTACAATGACCTAAAAATTAAGTGTCAGCCAATAGCAATGAATTCAGGTGAAATTTGGCCAAAATCTGGTTCTATAGGGAAAAATAAAATACTAACTATATCAATTTTAAAACCAATTGATCCAGGATTAGAGGGTGAAGTTTTTTTAAATAATTTGCAGAAAAAAATTTATGGAGAATTAGATAATTTTACCAGCTAACCTTTCATGGGCATTACAATATAAATACTATCAAAATCTGATGGATCTTTAATTAAAGCTGGCGACCCTAGATCTTTTAGATAAATTTCAATTTTATCTCCATCTAATTGTGAAGCGATATCAATCAAGTATCTTGAGTTGAAACTTATATCAAGATCATAATCAAATTTTACATCCAAGCTTTCTTTGCCATCTCCACTATTTGTATTATTAACAGATAAATCTAATTTATCTTTTGATAAATTAAATTTAACTCCATCTTTTTTATCTTGTGATACAGACGCAACTCTATCAACTGAATTTAAAAAAGAGCTTAAATTCACTTCCAGTTTTTTTTTATTTTCTTTTGGAATTACCTGGGTGTAATTAGGGAATTTTCCATCAATTAATTTTGATATTAATATACTTTCATTTAATTCAAATTTAATCTTTGAATTTATATTAGATATTTTTATATCTCCTGAGAAATCTTCTAACAATGAACAGAGTTGAAAAATTGTTTTTTTTGGCAATATTATTGGATTAAAATCAATTTTATTATCTAATCTGATTTTAGATATTGACATTCTATGACTATCGGTTGCAGCAGCAGTTAAAAAAATCTTATTGTCAACTTCGCTTTGGTGTAAATAAATCCCACTTAAATAATGTCTTGTTTCATCATTCGAAATTGAAAATTTACATTTATTTAGCATCTTAAGTAATTGTTTAGAATTCATAGTAAACTCATTCTGGTTAAAATTTTCATCTGTAAGTGGAAACTCATCAGCACTTAAACAATTTAAATTAAAAATTGAGCTTTCCGCTTCTAAATGGATTTTGTTATTTCCTTCGCTAGAAAAATTAATTTTCTTTCCAGATGAGATCTTTCTGACAATATCGTAGACTACTGAAGATTGAGTGGTAGTTTTTCCCTCTTCTAAAATTTCAATATTTTTAATTTCGTGAATAAAAATTATATCTAAATCTGTTGCTGTTAAATATAATTTATTATTCTTGGCTTCAATTAGAATATTTGAAAGTATCGGTAATGTGCTTCTTTTCTCAATAACACCCTGACAATAATTTAAGGATTTTTGAAGATCTTGTTGATTAACATTAAATTTCATTTTCTTGATTGTATAAAATTTTATTTTTTAATGAATCTATATTATAGTTTAAGTCGTTATCTGCTTTTCTAAGTCTTTCGATAGTTTTAACTGAATGAATAACTGTTGTATGATCCCTATTAGAAAAAGCCCTTCCTATTTCGGGTAAAGATTTTGATGTTAAAATCTTAGCTAAATAAATAGCTGTTTGCCGAGGTCTTACTAAATATCTTGATCTTCGAGCAGATAACATCTCATTTTTACTAATTTTAAAAAATTTACAAACTAATGTCTGTATTAAATCTATTGTAACTTTGTTTTCAGATATATTTAATAAATCTTTCAGAATTACTTTTGTTTCTGAGACTGAAGGTGTTTTATTATAAATTCTTGAAAAAGAGAAAATCCGGTTTAATGCACCTATGATCTCCCTTATGCTTCCTCTGATTTCTGTACTAACAAATTTTTGAATTTCTTCACCAAGTTTTATTTGACCAGAATAATTTATATTTAATTCTTCACACCTGGCTTTAACAATCTTATATCGTAGTTCAAATTCTGGATTTTGTATATCTAGAACCAAGCCACCAGAAAATCTTGATTTAATTCTTTCCTGTATTCTGTTTAGCTTGCTGGGAGGTCTATCGGCTGAAAGTATTATTTGGGAACCTTTGTCTAGTAAAGCATTAAAGGTATGAAAAAACTCCTCCTGCATAGCTTCTTTTCCGTTCATAAACTGAATATCGTCAATTAGAAGTATATCAGTATTTCTAAAGTATTCTTTAAACTTAACCATATCGTTAGATTTAATTGATTTTACAAATTGATACATAAATCTTTCGGCAGAAATAAACATAACTTTATATTTTTTTCTGAGTTCTAAGCCTATTGAGTTTAATAAATGAGTTTTTCCCATTCCAACTCCGCTATATAAATAAAATGGATTATAACGCGATATTTCTTGGGAAACTTTTTTTGCAGCCTCGTATGCCAACTTATTACTGTCTCCAATAATAAAATTATCAAATCTTTTGTTAGGGTCTATTCTATTATATTGTAGATGAGAGTCTTTTATAAATGATACATTTTCTAAATTTTCATTTATATTACTTCGGACATTTTGCGTTTCTTCATATTCTTTTTTTTCCTTTATAACAAATTCTATTCTTGAAATATCTTTATTAAAATTTTTTATAATTTGTAATATCTGATCTAGATATCGAGAAGTTATCCAATCTCTTATGAATCTTGTAGTAACAGAAATTAATATATAATTATTTTGCTCCTCTACAAACTCAATTTTTTTTAACCAACTTTCGTAAATGTCATTTCCAAAAGTAGCCAACATCTCTTTCTGTATTTTTTCCCAATTTATTTTGTTTAATGAATTATTGGTTAAATGTTGATTTAAATTATTTTTCATGGGGCGTGCCCAGTTAAGACTTATGGAGATTTATTGCAATGAATTATTTTTATAAATACAAAATAAATAAAATCTATAATTGAATAACTCTATACGAGAACTTAAATTAAATTTAAAATTGAAATTTTCAATTTATAAGATTTGTAAATAAATATTTACTATTTTATAGAACTAGATTTAGTTATTTAAATAAGAAAAGATTTATATGTAGTATTTTTTAAATTTAGATATCCATAGTTGAATAAAACAAACAAGAATTAAATTTTACTAATTTAATGTTTAAGACTACTCTAAGTTGTTAAATAGAATTAATTTTTTTTGTAATACGAGAAATATTTCTTGAGGCGTTATTTTTTTTAAATAAACCAGTTTTTGCAACTTTCATCAGTTCAGAGTTTAATTTGGGAAGAAAAGATAAAGCTTCTTTCTTGTTTTTTTTCTCTAAAAGACTATTCATCTTCTTTATAGCGTTTCTGTACTTACTTTTTCTTGACTTATTAACTTCAGTTTGTCTTTTGATTACTCTAATACGTTTAATTGCTGATTTGATATTTGCCATTAGCGCGTTGATATAACCTGCTATTTATATATGGTCAACTAATATATTTTTTATTTTTGACAAGTATTACAATAAAATGTCGACCTACTTGAGACAAATACCTTTTGAATTTTTCCTTTACAGTATTTTCTAGAACACGAAAGACCATTTTTTCCATAAACCTTAAATTCATTTTGAAAAGTTCCTTTATGACCTCCAGTATTTTGAAAATCTCTTATTGAAGATCCTCCATTTTTAATAGCAACATTAAGAACCTGTTTAGAATATTTAATTATTTTCTTTACGAAGTCCTCATTAATATCTGAAGTTTTTTTTAATGGGTATATTTTTGAATGAAATAATATTTCATTAACATAAATGTTTCCTAACCCTGCTACTATTCTCTGATCTAGTAAAGTATTTTTAATATTTTTTTGTCTCTTTTTAAAATTATTTATTAGATACTTTTTATTAAAATTTTTATCATAAGGTTCCGGACCAACTCTTTTAAAATATTTTTTTAAGTTTTTTAAATTATTAATAGTCTTAACAAATCCAAATCTTCTTGGATCATTATATACAAGTTTAAAGTTTGAAAAAAATATTTCTAAATGGTTATGTTTTTTGGATAAAATTGGTTGACTGTAAAAGCTTAAGTTGGTTTTGAACAATTTTTTTTTATTTTTAATCATATGTAAAGTTCCAGACATGCCAAAATGGATTATTAAAAAAGTATTGGTGTTCATGTGTATAATTAAATATTTTGCTATTCTTGAAACATTTTCAATTTTTTTATTAACTAAGATTTTTTCTATATTTTTATTTACTCTAAATCTTAAGTTTGGATTATGAATTATTACTTTGTTAATTTTTTTGTTTACGATAGTTTTTAACAAAGATTGTTTAATTACATCTACTTCTGGCAATTCTGGCATTTGGTATTATATTACTAGAATAAATAATAAATAAAATCATGCGTCAAAATTTACAACAAACAAAAGGTTTAGTTAAAAACGTATTTGACAGTGTTTTTGACAAATATGATCTAATGAATGATGTTATGTCTATTGGAATACATAGAAAGTGGAAAAAAAATTTAATAAAAATAATGAACCCTAGTCCAAACCAAAGTTTAATTGATGTTGGGTGTGGTACAGGAGATGTTGCAAAAATTTACAACGAAATTACAAATAGTATGTCAGAAATAGTTTGCATTGATCCAAATAAAAATATGATTAATCTGTGTAAGAAAAAGTTAGGAAATTATAAAAATATTAAATTTAAAATAAACTCTGCTGAAAAGTTAAATTTTAAAAATAATTCTTTTGATTTTTATACTATAAGTTTTGGATTAAGAAATACTAAAGATTTGGGAAAAAGCCTCTCAGAAGCTTATAGAGTTTTAAAAAAGGGAGGGAGATTCTTATGTCTTGAATTTTCAAAAATTGAAAACACAGATTTAGAAAAATTTTATAGTACCTACTCGAAGCTTTTACCGAAGATTGGTAAAATAATAGTTGGCGACGACAGACCATATAAATATTTGACAAAAAGTATTCAAGAGTTTGTAAATCAAGAAGAGCTAATAGATTTGATGAAGGAAAAAAAATTTATAAATTGTACTTATAGAAACTTGAATAGTGGAATTGTTGCTATTCATAGTGGATGGAAAGTATAATGATTAGTAGAATATTAACATTATTTAAAATAGCGAGGAAACTTGCTAAATCTGACGCATTAAAAGTTATCTCAAAACATTACGACATCCCATTTATTGTCAAAATATTATCTGGAATAATTTCTATCTCATTTAAAAATAAAAATCTTAGTGATCAAAACATGAATGAGGAAGAACGACTTTGTAAATCTGTGGAAGCTATGGGTCCGACCTTTATTAAATTGGGTCAATTTTTAGCAACAAGACCAGATATAATTGGTGAGGAATTATCACTACAACTAGAAAGACTTCAAGATAAACTTCCTGCTTTTGAAACATCAATTGCAAAAGATATAATCAAAAGATCACTGGGAGAGACAACATACAAATCTATTTCAAGTATAAGTGAACCAATTGCTGCAGCATCAATAGCTCAAGTTCATAAAGCTCAAATTGAAGAGTCTGGTATTGTAAAAGATGTTGCTATAAAGATTTTAAGACCAAAAATTAAAAAAACATTTAACGACGAAATAGATGCTTTAATGTTGCTAGCATATTTTGTTGAAAATACTTTGAAAAAAACAAAAAGATTAAAATTAGTAGAAGTAGTTTACTTATTAAAAGAAATTACTAATCATGAAATGGATTTAAGATTTGAAGCAGCTGCTGCTAATGAATACGCAGAGAATACTAAAAATGATTTGGGATTTAATGTGCCTAAAATTTACTGGAATTTTACAAGTGATGAAGTGTTAACACTTGATTGGATTGATGGTGTATCTATTAGAGAAAAAGATCTTCTAGAAAAAAAAGAAATTAAAGTAAACGAAATTGCATCAAATATTATCCAACATTTTCTGAGGCATGCTGTCAGAGATGGTTTTTTTCATGCTGATATGCACCAAGGGAATTTATTTATAGATAATAATGGGAATATTATACCAATTGATTTTGGAATAATGGGTCGAATTGACAAATTAAATAGAAGATATTTAGCAGAAATTTTGTATGGTTTTATAAAAAGGGATTATAAAAAAGTTGCTGAGGTACACATAGTTGCTGGTCTTGTTCCACAAAACGTTAATGTCGATGAACTTGCTCAAGCATTAAGGTCTATTGGTGAACCTATATTTGGACAATTTGTAAAAGATATCTCAGGAGGTAAACTACTTAAACAATTATTCGATATAACTGAAAAATTTAACATGCAAACACAACCACAATTATTATTACTTCAAAAAACAATGGTAGTAGTAGAGGGTGTAGCAAGAAAACTCAATCCGAATACCAATATATGGGAGACCTCAAGACCAGTTTTAGAAAAATGGCTAAAGGAAACTAAGGATCCAATAGCTAATATAACTGAGAGTATAAAACAATCTGCTGAGGTTCTAAAAAGATTACCTGAGTTCCCTCAAATGGTAGATAAGGCAAATCAAGCCCTAACATTTTTGGCTAGTGGTCAAATACCTCAAAATTCAAATTCTTTTTCTGCATTAAAAGAAAAAAAAGAAGAAATGAAATCTCTAAGAAATCAAGGAATAATAGGCATATTATTACTTGTTTTTTTTGGTGTCATAGTATTTTAATAAATCAATGAAATTTTTACACAAAAAAAAAATACTACTGATAATCTGTGGTGGTATTGCTGCATATAAAAGTTTAGAGCTTATAAGGCTTTTAAAAAAGAATGGATCAAGTATAAAGTGTATTTTAACTAAAGGTGCACAAGAGTTTATTACGCCTTTATCAGTCACCTCACTATCTCAAGAAAAAGTTTTTACGGACCTTTTTGATCCAAAATCTGAGGCTGAAATGGATCATATTTCACTTTCAAGATGGGCTGACTTAATTTTAGTTGCTCCAGCAACAGCAAATAAAATTGCAAAATTTAGTCAAGGCATTTCTGATGATCTGGCTTCTACGGTTTTACTAGCATCAGATAAAAAAATTTTTATTGCTCCTGCAATGAATGTGAGAATGTGGGAACACGTATCAACAAAAGAAAATGTAAAAAAATTGAGAAATTTTGGATATGAATTTATAGGACCTGAAATTGGTGACATGGCATGTGGAGAATATGGAGAAGGTAAAATGACCAATCCTGAAGTTATTTCTCAATTTATAAACGACTATTTTAAGAAATCTCAAAGAGGTAGAAATTTTAAAGCTATTGTAACAGCAGGTCCAACAAGAGAATATATTGATCCTGTTAGATATTTGACAAACAGATCTAGTGGTAAGCAAGGGTATGAGATTGCAAAGGCAATGAAGGAAAATGGCTTTAATACAACTCTAATTACAGGACCTACTAATTTAGAACCAATAGAAGGTGTTAAAATGATAAATGTAAATTCAGGAAAAGAAATGTTGGATAAAACCTTGCAAAGTCTACCATCAGATGTAGCTATTTTTTCAGCAGCGGTTTCCGATTGGAAATTTAGTGGTACAGAGGTAAATAAACTCAAAAAATCAGAAAAGTTAAATTTAAATTTAGATAAAAATATTGATATACTAGGTTATATATCGAAACACAATTCTTTAAGACCTAAATTGGTTATTGGTTTTTCAGCTGAGACAGAAAAACTAGAGAAAAATTCAATAGAAAAATTGGAGAATAAAAATTGTGACTGGATAATAGCTAATGATGTTTCAAATAAATCATTTGGTTTTGACTCGGATTACAATGAGGTAACTATTTATTATAAAAATAAAAATAAAGAAATTATAACTAGAACAAAAAAATCTATTATTGCAAATAATATTGTAAATAAAGTTTTATCAGTGCTTAATTAAAAAAAATGGTAAAAGTTTTAATAAAAAAACTTAATCCAAAAGTAAGATTACCTGAATATAAAACATCAGGTTCATCTGGTATGGATATAATGGCATTTTTAGAAAATAAGGTTGAAATAGAGCCAAATAATTCTGCTTTAATTCCTACAGGACTATCAATAGCTATACCAAGTGACTGTGAAATTCAAATAAGACCAAGATCTGGACTTGCAGTAAAATCAAATATTAGTGTTTTAAACACACCCGGTACAATTGATAGTGATTATAGAGGGGAACTAAAAATAATTTTGTTTAACCATTCAAGCAAAAAATTTGAAGTTTATAATAATGATAGAATTGCACAAATGGTTTTAATGCCAGTGCTTAAAGTTGATTTTAATGAAGTTGATGAGCTACCAGAAACCTATAGAGGATCGGGTGGATTTGGATCCACAGGTAAATGAAGAATGCTCTTAATAGTAGTAGTATTGAAAGGTATTCAAGACAAATAATTTTAAAAGATTTAGGACCAACAGGTCAAAAGAAAATTATTAAATCAAGTGTTTTGATAATTGGAGCTGGTGGATTGGGATGCCCAGTTATAGATTATTTAAGTAGAGCGGGAGTTGGAAGAATAGGCGTGGTTGATTTCGATAAAGTCAGTTTATCAAATATTCATAGACAATCATTATTTAGCTCTAAAGATTTGAATAAATATAAAGTAGATGTTTTAAAAAAAAAAATAAAAGAAATTAACCCCTCAATTAATCTAAAAACTTTTAAAACTAGAATAGAAGAGAAAAATATTGTTAAAATTTTCAAAAATTATGAGATTATTGTTGATGGATCAGACAATTTTAATACAAAGTTTTTAATTAACAAATATTCGCTTATATTTAAAAAACAATTAATCTTAGGTGCAATAAGTAAATTTGATGGACATGTTTTTACTTTTGACTTTCAAAAAAAAAATATTCCTTGTTTAAAATGTTTTTATCAAAATCAACCCTCTGATGATATAATAAGTTGTGAAAGAGATGGTATAATGGGACCAGTAGCAGGCGTTGTTGGAAATATTCAAGCTAATGAAGTATTAAAAAAAATTTTAAATCTTGGAAAAGATTTGAGTGGACAAATACTAATTTTAAACCTTAAAAAACTTGAATTTAGAGCAGTAAAATTTAAAAAGAAAAAAAAATGTTTGTGTTCAGATTTTTAGTTTTTTTGCTTTTGATTAATATAAATAATATTACAGCAATTGCACAAGAAAATGACTATTTTAAAATGTTAAAGAATAATAAAGTTAACGTTAGATATGGTCCTAGTTTCGATTATCCAATAAAATATTTTTACCAAAAAAAATTTTTACCAGTAAAAATTATTGATAAGAAGGAGAATTGGAGAAAAATAATTGATCATAAAAAAAACAGTGGATGGATTCACGATTCCCAACTAAAAAAGTCTAGATCATTCATATCAAAAAATGATCAAATTTTATTTTCAAAACCAAATCTTTATTCAACACCGTTAGCTAGGATTGAAAGAGGAAAACTTATATTATTCAAGCAGTGTAAAAAACAATGGTGTGAAACGAAAATAGGAAAATTTCATGGATGGATAAAGGTGAGTGATATGTGGGGGAAAGTCACTTATAATAA
>Ga0114933_10004104_pt1 | contig 13859 bp, 10 predicted proteins | sample 4SBtaG_FD_89691 | JGI IMG/M metagenome (GOLD analysis project Ga0114933, IMG submission 89691) | Deep subsurface microbial communities from Kolumbo volcano to uncover new lineages of life (NeLLi) - 4SBTROV12_W25 metaG | ecosystem: Environmental > Aquatic > Marine > Volcanic | place: Kolumbo...
ATCCCACGTGTTTCACGACGAGCTCTTTGAATTTCTGCTTCATTCATATTTTCGCCCTACTTTTCTAACTTAATTACGATTTTTGCCAAACCATCAGGGCTACACCAATAATTGCTGCTGGGAAAGAAATAATCAAAAAAGCTAAGCCATAACCTCCCAACCAATACCCTAGACCGAACATTAATGGGAAAATTATTTGGCCAACAGCACCAAAGGCTAAAACACCTCCAGTAATTCTTCCCGCTTCTCCTACGGGTGCGAGACGCGCGACTTCAGCTAACAAAACGCCATGCCAGGACAAAACAGAAAGACTAACACAACAATTTACAGCTAAAACAGCAATTTTACTCCAATCTGACCCAAGGGCTCCCATAAAGCTTGTTGAGCAAGCCATCACAATTGCTAATAAGCCCATCAATAGCCTTGGCTTAACTAAAGTACTCCCAATCCAACCCCAAAGTATTCGTCCCGGTATTGCTAGAACAGTTGCTGCGCCGACAATTTTCCCGGCCTCCTCTAGACTGAAGGATAAATTTTCAAACAGATACGTTATTGTAAAGCTCATATAAATAGATTGCATCCCGACAAAGCTAAACGCGACTAAAGCAAGTATTCGCCTTTCATTCTGAATGAGAACATCGTATAGATTTTTTCTAAAATCCCTTAGTTTAGGACGTGCAGTGTCATCTCTGTCTTTATCAAACCTTTCCCTGAGTGGTTGCAGCAGTATCGCTATAAAAATACATAATATAGCCATGCCTATCAGCGCTCCTCGCCAACCATAAGCCACAGCGATTGGGATGAGCAGCAGACCAGAAATCACAACCCCCGCTGGAACCCCGGTCTGCTTAATTGAAAAAACTAAAGGTGCCCATTTTTTTGGGGCGTACGAGGCTAGAATTTGAGAACTAGCAGGTGTTGCGGCAGTTGACCCCAAACTAATAAGGGAAGCGGCTAACGTCAAAAGGAGAAAAGCTGCCATGGCACTGCTTGAAAACGGCACCAACGCTAAACCAAGTCCCATCAACACGCATCCAATTTGGCTTGTTCGCAGTGCTCCAAATCGTGCTATAACGCCACCGCAACCTGCCATACAAACGAGTGAAATAAACGCATAAAACGCCGTATACAACAAGACGAGTTCCGCGTCAAAATCGAGTTCTCTCGACACCGCTGGGATCAAAGAAGGAACCCCTACTTTCGCTGTTGTAGCGACAGTTTGTTGAACTAACATAGCTGTAATCGCTACAAATAAGATCCGCATATTAAATTTCCCAGACAGCATAACCTATCGTTAAATCAATTACGCCCCATTAATTTATCAATAGCTCTCCTATCGCTTTTGGTAGGTCGCCCCGCTCCAGGTTCCCTACTCGTAGCATTGGCTTTAAAACCTCCAGAGGTTTCTTTTGTATCTAGTTGGTTAGTTATAGGAGATAAATCTTCAAATAAGAGTTCTGCCTCTTTTGCCGGACCTCTTCGTTCCGCCAAAAATAGAACCTTTATCACTCTAATAAGATGACCTTGTGGAAAGGTCAGAATATCATTGGGACGAACTAACTGGTTCGATTTTGTAATTACCTTTCCAGATAAACGCAACTTTCCACTGCCCAGCAACTTAGTTGCTAAACTTCTACTTTTAAAAAATCTGCCACACCAAAGCCACTTGTCCAGGCGTTGGTAATTTTGCTCTTTCATCCTGATTTTGCCGCTTGAAAATTTTTTAGAATAGCGAAGGGGGAATCCGAGTTTGGTTTTTGACTTTTATTCTTTATCATTTCTCTAACACGTGAGGTTTTTATTTTATCCATCTTGCCTTTAAGTTGACCGGACTTTCTAAAGTTAGTTTTCCGCTTTTTATTTGCACGTTTTAGCAGTCTTTCGCCAGAGGCAGACTTTTCCTCAATGTATCCCATCGCCCTCAGGATTAACGCGGTGTCGTCGTACCCCAATCCCAAAAGCGATAGGATAGTTTCCTCAAGAACAAAAGGTTGTTTTCTGGATTGTCGTCTCAAAGCAACCGCCACACGCTCTAAAATATCAGCACGAACAGCCCTTTTCCCTAATGGAACAAACCCTATTGCATTGTAATATTCAGCTGCAACAGATTGTTCTCTCTGAATAGTAACCTGTCCGCCCTTAGGCATGTTTAGGCTATTTTTTGAGGAATTATATACTCGCCATAATACAGACAAAAGTTCAGTCGCTTTTGGCTTTAACAATTCAGGGAAATACAAGATTTCTGTGCCAAATCTAAGGCCGAGCTTAGATAGGCGTTCACGGTCTGTTTCGGATAAATTTTTTAAAAGATTTTTAACGTTTTTTTGCAAAACAATCCCAAGGTTTTCCCGAATTTGAAAAAGAATTCCCCTCGCTGGACTAGCTACCTCTATTTTGTCTAATTGTACTAAGGGGCCAAGACGCTCTCTTAGATGGCTATCCATCCAATTTTTCAATCTTGAAATGACTAAATCCTCTTGAAACGGCTTTATTAGGTCAGAGACCTTTAAAATAATTTTTGGTGAGAGAGGATCATGACCCGTCTTTAATTGAGCTAATAAATTTGACCTCCAATAAATTGAGCCACTAGCGTCTACAAAAAAACATTCATCTTTATCATCTATAATTTTCCAAACTCTTTTGCTTAATTCGCCTGGCAATACCCGACGAATTGCAGCTAATACAGGCTTAGGGTCGGACCCTTTTATCAGATTTGGACTAAATAATAATCCCTCTAATCTCCCAACTTTATATCCCTCCACTGACACTTCACCGTCCGCGGAGATACCTGCTAAAAGTTGATGACTATTCTGTAACTTTTTAACAAGAACGGTTGCACGAAGATCTACAAACCTTTGGGTCAGCTTGTCATGCAGAGCGTCGGATAACCTATCTTCTAAAGCCCGTGTTTCCTCTTGCCACCGCAAAGGATCTTCAGTCCAACTGTTTCTGTTAGATATGTACGTCCAGTTCCTAATATGAGAAAGTCGACTAGATAAAGTATCTATATCTCCATCCGTTCGATTGAAGCGCTGTATCTGTTTTGATACCCAAAACTCTGGCAATATCCCATCATTTTCGATCAAGTGGTTGAAAATTTGCTCCAAGAAATGACTGTGGGACTCGGATAACGTCTTACTAAAGTCTGGGATTTGGCAAACATCCCATAACAACTCGACTGTCGTCTTATTGGTAGCTCTTGAAGCAATAGCTTTATTTTTGGAGAGACTAATAAAATGAGCATGATCTTCGGCATCACGTTTTTTAGTCATAAAAGAATATGGAGGACTTAATTCCAAGGATTGCGATAATGCAGACAAGGTTTCAAATGAGAGGTCTGAATTTCTCCAATAAGCTGTTATCTGTGGTTTAAAGTTGTGATTTTCTATTGCACCTATCGTCGTATCGTCTAGCAACGGACAATCGGCTGTTACACCAAACGTTCCGTCATTCATGTGTCTGCCAGCTCTACCAGCGATCTGAGCTAATTCCTGAGAGGATAACTGTCGAGGCCTTTTTCCATCGAATTTTACACGTTCTGCAAATGCCACATGGTTTATGTTTAAGTTCAGTCCCATCCCTATAGCGTCTGTCGCAACTAGATAATCAACTTCTCCATTTTGATACATATCCACCTGGGAGTTTCGGGTCCTGGGCGACAGCGCCCCTAACACCACGACAGCACCTCCCTTCTGTTTCCTTATTAAATCCGCAATCTCATAAACGTCTTGGGCAGAAAATGCCACAATCGCTGTTTTTTTTGGCAAGCGTGTTATTTTTTTTGAGCCCGCATAAACTAATTTAGAAAGCCGCGGACGATTGATATACTGAATATTAGGTAGGATTTTTTTTAAGATAGTTTCTACTGTCGATGCGCCTAAAAAGATTGTTTCTCGTGTTCCACGAGCATTTAATAATTTATCCGTAAATATGTGTCCTCTTTCTCGGTCTGAAATAAGCTGTATTTCGTCTATCGCGAGAAACTCTGTGCGCTTATCTGTTGGCATGGATTCTACTGTGCATAAAAAATATTTTGCTTTCGCCGGAAGAATCTTCTCCTCGCCTGTAATTAAAGCTACCGAATTCTTTCCCTTTTGCAAAACTACCCGTTCATAGTTTTCCCTCGCCAGAAGCCGCAGCGGGAAGCCAATGATGCCTGATTGATAACCCAACATCCGTTCTATAGCGTAGTGTGTTTTTCCTGTATTGGTGGGGCCTAGAACGGCGGTTATTGTTGGAGGGGTTGTATCCACCGTGTGATCTCGCTATTACTTTGTTTTATCAAACTAGAAAAGAAAACTTGCAATTTGGACGAACATTGCACATATGACGTCTTGATCAATTTTTTATGGTTCCATAGTACCTAAAATGTCAGCACAGTTCCACTCGAGTTACCAGGAGAAATAAAAAAATGGTGTCGAAAAAGCGATCTTTTCAGGCGGAAGTTAGTAAACTTCTCAATATTGTTGCGCACTCATTATACAGCGAGCGTGAAGTTTTCCTTCGTGAGCTTATTTCTAATGCCGCAGATGCCTGCGATAAACTAAGATACTTGGCCCTTACTGATAACAAATTGGTCTCGGGGGACAACTCATTTAAGATTAAAATTAGTGTGGATCAAAAAGGCAAAACGCTGACGGTTTCTGATAACGGAATTGGCATGAATGAAAGCGAGCTTGACGATAACCTGGGAACTATAGCTCGATCGGGGACTGGTGCATTCGTAGAGAGTTTATCAGGAGATGAAACAAAGGATGTAGGCTTAATAGGCCAATTCGGTGTTGGATTTTACTCAGCGTTCATGGTCGCCGAGAAAGTCGATGTACTAACAAGGAAAGCTGGCGAGCAGGATGCCTGGAAATGGAGTTCTGATGGCTTGGGAGAATACACTGTAGAAAAAACGACCAAGGAAGATCGTGGCTCGAGCGTTACACTTCATTTAAAGAAGGACGCGAAAGAGTTCTTAGAAGATTTAAGACTTAGAACGATTGTAAAAGCCTACTCAGATCACATTTCAGTTCCGATCGTTCTTGCAAAAGATAAAGAGGAAGAAAGCCTTAACGAAGCTTCTGCCATCTGGACGAGGCAAAAAAAGGATATTACCCAAGAACAATATACTGAGTTTTATCGCCACGTAAGCAGCGGATATGACGAGCCTTGGATGACTACACATTGGCGAGCAGAAGGAAGGTTTGACTATAGTGCACTCTTATTCGTTCCTTCAAAAAGACCCTTCGATTTATTTCATCCCGATAGAAAACACCGTGTCAAATTATATGTCAAAAAAGTATTCATAACCGATGATTGCGAAGGTCTTATCCCTGAATATCTCAGATTCGTAAAGGGTATCGTAGATTGTGAAGATTTACCTTTGAACGTAAGCCGGGAACTTCTACAAAAAAACCAAATGTTAACCTCGATTAGCACCGCGGTTACTAAGCGAATTCTCAACGAATTAAAAAAGAAGGCTGATAAAAAACCTGAAGAGTACGCTGAATTCTGGGAAAATTTTGGCGCTGTATTGAAAGAAGGGCTCTACGGGATTCCCAATGAACACAAAAGTTCCCTCATAGAATTAGTTAGATTTCGATCAACAATGCGCGATGGATTAATTAGTTTAAAAGATTATCTTGAGAAGATGAAAAACGGCCAAGAAAACATCTACTACATTACAGGTGAGACGCAAGAAGCAATAAAAAATTCGCCACATCTCGAAGGGTTTGCGGCTAAAGACATTGAAGTTTTGCTGCTTTCAGATCCAATTGACGATTTTTGGATTTCCAGCATGTTTGAGGGTTACGAAGAGAAACAATTTAGCTCGATTACTAAAGGATCGGCAGACCTAGGTAATATAAAAGATGCTAACGCAAAAGACGGAAAAGATAAGAAAACTGAGAAGAAAACGAAAAAGACCGACGTTTCATTATTGATTGCTTCGATTAAACTGACCCTGGGTGAATCAGTAAAAGACGTTAAAGAATCCATACGTTTGACGGATTCCGCTTGCTGTTTGGTCGCAGATGAAGGGGATATGGATATGAACTTAGAACGTATATTACGTCAGCATCAGCAAGTTACAGATGCTGCTCCTCGGGTCCTTGAAATAAACCCAACGCACCCTCTTATAAAGGGCTTAGTAAAGAAAGTTAAAGAAAGCGAAGCTAGTCCAATTTTAGAGGATGCCGCTTTACTCCTTTTTGACCAGGCTAAAATCATGGATGGAGAGCCCGTTCAAGACGTAAAAGCTTTTGCACAGCGTATGTCCAAAGTCATGGAATTGAGTCTCCAAACATAAACACAATCTAACTCCTCGACCTGCGTTTTAAATGACGCAGATCATATGTATGAGATCCGCTTTCAGACTTATCCTCATTATTAAGGATTAAATGCTTCTGTATTTTTTGCGAACCAGTTTTTGGGAGAAAGTCTAAAAACTTTATCCAACCAGGGGACTTAAAATAGGACAATTTCTTGTCGCTATACTTAAACAGCTTAATGGCAAGATCGATGTCAGGAATATATCCGTCTGTTAGCACAACACATGCCATAACTTCCTCTTCTCTAATCGGGTCAGGAACCGCAATTACGGCCACCTGCTCAACCTCCTTACACTCTTGCAGCACGCCCTCCACTTCCGCAGCAGCTATATTTTCGCCTGAGCGCCTAATGATGTTCTTGAGTCTATCAACAAAATGTAACATTCCGTCATTCGCTCGGTAGACAATATCTCCAGTATGAAACCATTCACCACGCCACGCTTCTTTTGTTGCGGAGGCATCTTTTAAATACCCTGTAAATGCTCCGAGTCTCGGCGTCTCGGCAGAATATCTAACTACTAATTCGCCTTTTGTTTCAGGAGGCAAATTATTGCCCTCTTTATCATGTACTTCTGCTTCTAAACCAGGTTTTGGTCGCCCTATCGCTCTAGTTCCCCTTTTTCTAGGCTCAGTATTTGCTGCTAGCACCCTAACCATTTCAGTCATGCCCCAAACTTCTACAAGAGGAAACCCAAATCGAGATTCGAAAATCTCATGCAAACCTGCTTCGACTCCTGCTCCAAAGCCAAATTTAACGGAATGTTTTTTCTCCAACGAATTTACTGGCTGATTTAGTAGCATTGGGGCAACAACTCCAAGATAATGGATTATAGTAGCCCTAGTTTCATTCACATCCTGCCACCAGCTCCTTGGATGGAACCGGTCTGGTTGTATCTGACAACCACCCGTAAGAACCATTCCTAATGTCGAAACCGTTCCTGAATTTATATGGTATAAAGGTAAGGGATTAAAAACTCGTTCTTGGCCGGGCACTATTTCACTTAAACCACCTAAACTTGCATACCATGCTCCAGACATAAGCTCGTATTGATGTGAAAGGATACATCCTTTTGGAGTTCCCGTAGTGCCGGACGTGTACAGCAGACTACTTTCTGTCAATGGCACAACCTTTCCATTTTTAGCGGGTTTTTTGACGCTAGGAAATTCTTCCAAACCGTCTTCCAAACACCAGACTGATATAGGCTGCTTAAGGAGTCTTTTGGCCTGATCAACCTTGCTTTTTTGTTGACGAAGGTAGACAAGTAGTTCGGCTTCCGAGTGCTCTAAAACGAAGGATAACTCATTAACTCGATAGTCTGGATTAATAGGGACGCAAGACGCGCCGATTTTATTTAAAGCAAGTCTTAAAATTATGTGCTCTGGCCGATTGTTTAAAGCAACTGCTACACGATGTCCGAGACCAAACCCTGATTTCCTTAAACTGTTTTCCAGTTTAAAAATTCTATCCAAAGCATCTTTATAATTTATTTCAAAGCCATCTTTGTAATAGTCTCTTTCTAAAGAAGACGGGACAGCAACGAATGAATTCTTTGGGTATTTTCTAACAGTTTTTTCAAACTCCTCACCAATAGTCGTATCTATAACATTTTGAACAAGGTCATTGATCATAAAAACAACTCTAATTGGTTTCAAAAAAACGAACAGCTTTCCCTAATGGCTCGCCAATAATCTCATCCTCCTGCATTACAATTGCGCCACGCAAAATTGTTGCAATTGGCCAACCTTTTACCTTCAGGCCATTAAATGGGGTCCAGCCACATTTGCTCTCTATCCAATCATCGGTAATCACTCGGTTGGCATTAAGGTCAACGAGTACTAAGTCGGCATCATAACCGACAGCGATACGGCCCTTTCCCATTATTCCGAAAATTCTTTGTGGTCCTGCGGCGGTCAAGTCAACAACTCGTTCCAAAGTTAGCTGTCCTCGGTTAACATGATCCAACAGCAGAGGTAAAGATGTCTGCACCCCCGGCATTCCACTCGGACTGGATGGATAGGGTCGTTCTTTTTCTTCTTTAGTATGAGGCGCATGGTCTGATCCGATTACGTCAACAATCCCGTTTTGTATAGCCTCCCAAAGACCTGCCTGGTGAGAAACATCTCTCACTGGTGGATTCATTTGCGAAAAGGCACCTAAGTTTTCGTAACAGTCCGGAGCGGCTAGAGATAGATGATTTAAAGTAACTTCTACAGTTATTAGGTCCTTATGATGAGCCAAAATATCCATTTCATCCTTGGAAGAAATATGGAGGACATGAACACGCCTATTCGCATCTCTTGCCAATTGAATCAGGCGCTTCGTTGCTCTAACGGCTGATTCCACATCACGCCAATCTGGATGAGCCTCAACATTTTCCGCTGAAACTGCTATTCCTTGTCTAGATAGAAGCCGATCTTCGTCTTCAGCATGTACGGATACTCGCCTCTTGCCGTTGGCTAGAACCATGGCGATAACTTCATCATCTTTTGCAAGAAGCGTACCTGTGGAGCTTCCCATGAAAATTTTCACTCCTGCGCAGCCTGGGAGACGTTCTAAGTCGGCCAAATTATGCGCATTTTCGCTATTCCCTCCCATAAAAAAGGCAAAGTCACTCCAAGCTGTTCTATCGGCAATCTCTAATTTTTGGGATAATGTGGCTTCATCCAATGTCAAAGGACTAGTATTCGGCATCTCAAATATCGAGGTTACCCCACCCTTTATAGCCGACCGAGTGCCATGTTCTATATCTTCCTTGTGTTCAAGGCCCGGTTCGCGAAAATGGACTTGTGAGTCTATTACACCTGGCAAAACATGCAGATTTTTCGCGTCTAAAACTTGTCCCGCAGGTACGTTGCGCAAGGCTCCCAGAGCTACTATCTTTCCGCCTTCTATGCCAATATCACACTCTGATAATCCCGCCGGCGAAACTACCATCCCATTTTTAATTAACATATCAAGCTTCATCGACACGGCTAACTCCCTTTTTGCTTTGAATATCTAAAACAAAACATAAAGATGAAGCTAAGACAATAATTCGTTCCTAAGCATACGACGTCATCTTAAGTTACAAACTTCAAAGTCATAGAAACGCAAAATTTCAATTTAGGGGTATTTTCTTAATACACTAAGCTTAATAGCGCACTCAACCGCGCAAGGCGTTGTCAGCCATCGTTCTTCACAAGGGTATCAATTAAATAACTAGAAGGCGGAATTTTGCCAACGAGATTGGACTGCAATCTACCCTTGGCGCGCCTTAAAGCGAGGGTTTGTTTTATTAATAACGTAAACGCGACCCTTACGCCTTACTACGCGGCAGTTCCTGTCTCGCGTTTTCAACGTTTTAAGCGAATTTGCGACTTTCATAACACTTCGTCCAATTAATAAAATTTGAGCGAAGATATTCTTACGTTGCTTTTTTGTCAATAAACCTCTTATAAAAATGAAACGAAAGCTCGCACTGTAAAAAAACCATCATAAATCCATATGTCGGATTGGATAACCTAAGATGCCTGCAGATTTATCAAAACGTCGGACTAAGGGTTACCTTTTAGGTATTTTGGGCGTCCTTATACTTTCGCCAGATACACTTCTAATCCGATTAGTTGATACGAATCCATGGACTTTTTTAGCTTGGCGAGGCGGATTGATGACTATTGGAATGATTATAGTACTAAGCCTTTCATATGGCACCAAATTACCAAACAAGATTTTTTCGATAGGATGGTTAGGTATACTTATCGCCATAATTTTTGCAATAAATACAACTTTTTTTCAGCTGTCAGTTCAAACGACCACGGTTGCAAATACCCTGGTAATAATAGCAACCGCACCTTTGTTTGCTGCAATATTGTCAGTAATTTTTTTAAAGGAGCGAGTTCCTCTAAGGACTTGGATCACTATACTTATCTGTTTCCTTGCAGTTGGGTTAGTATTTGCGGGCCACCTCGACTCAGGCCACTTGTTTGGAAACTTAGCAGCCTTAATATCCGCGATAGGACTAGGCGCGCATTTTGTTCTTGTTAGGTTGGGCATGGAGGTCGACATGACCCCAGCTATTGGAATAGCTAGCCTTTTTACATGTTTGATTGGCTTTAACATGGCTCCAGATCTCTATCTTGAACCACAACAACTTGGCTATTTAGCAATCCTCGGGCTTATTTTATTACCTATTTCCTTTATTTTATTGACCCGTGCACCAACTTATATCTCTGCTCCGGAGGTTAGCCTGATCATTCTACTAGAGACTATTCTTGCGCCTATTTGGGTATGGTTAGCTATTCAAGAGCAGCCGCCATTGGCAACACTTATTGGAGGCGGTATTATTATTATAGCTCTGGCTTTCCATGCTGTGATGAGTAAAAGAACGTAACAATCAGATTTGGCCTAACCACGGCATGGGCCTTAAAATTTAAAATTCTTGGAATATCTTTTTGAACAATTTAGAAATTGTAGACTCGCATCACCATCTTTGGAACTTAGATTGCAACTATTATCCCTGGTTAGTGGATAAAGAAGAACATGAATTCTTCTTGGGTGATTATTCAAGTTTAAAAAAAAATTATATGCCCAACAATTATCACGCCGACTCAAAGAAATTTAATGTGATCGCAACTGTACACGTTGAGGCCGAGTGGGACCGCTTCAATCAAGTTGGCGAGACCAGCTGGTTAACAAAAGTGAATGCCCAATTCGGCATGCCAAATGCTATTGTTGGCCATGTGTGGCTGGCAGCCAAAAACTGTGAGGATGTGCTCAAAGGCCATCAGAAATATCCGCTTTTTAAGGGAGTTCGCTCGAAACCAATTACTTCCTTAAACCCAAATGACCAAAAACCAAAAGGCCGAGGAAGCATGCATGATGAGGCATGGAGAAACGGACTTGCTATTTTAGCCGAATACAATTTGTCCTTCGATCTTCGGGTGCCATACTGGCATTTATATGAAGCGGCTCAAATAATCAGTGAATTACCAAAGCTTTCTGTAGTTCTTAATCATACTGGTTTTCCCTGGGATAGAAGCCCAAGGGGATTATCGGAATGGCGACAGGCTATGAAAGTTATAGCTCAGTGTCCTAATGTATTTTTAAAACTTTCCGAGTTAGGTCTTAAGGATGCAGCATGGACTGTTGATAGTAATCGCGGCGTAGTTCTTGATGCGATCGATATCTTTGGCGTGGAGCGCTGCATGTGGGCATCTAATTTTCCTGTAGCCGGGTTGCGCGTGTCTTATGAAAACCAACTGACAGGTATGCTAGAGATACTGGGTCACCTATCTCAAAATGATATTGATAAGATTTTCAAATTTAATGCTGCTCAGTTTTATAAAATTGATTTGTCAGAACCCGCCAAAAGCCGTTAATTGTAAAACCAACAAACGGGGCGACGAACTTCTTAAATATAACAAGAGTCAGATAACAACCTGAACAATAACAAAATATCGGGCGGCTTTCCCAAACAAAACAAGCAAAAAAAATATCAAAAAGGGCACCTTTAAAACACCCGCCACAAAGGTTAAAGGGTCTCCAATGATGGGCAACCACGAAAACAGCAAGGACCAAACACCATATTTTCTAAAATATTCACCTGCCTTAATAATCATATTTTTCTCTATCGGAAACCAAGACTTATTAGGAAGACCTGACAAAAACCCTCCTATCACCCAGTTAATTATGGCTCCAGCAGTATTGCCAAAAGTGGCAATTAGGGCCAACATCCAAGTATTTGTATTTCCACCCATGATTGTTGCGATTAATACGGCTTCAGACATGACAGGTACGAGCGTTGCAGATAGAAGCGCCGAAAAGAAAACTGCGCTACATTCGAGAAAAATATCCAATCTAATTCCACACCTGCCAAAAACAGGTCCCCAAACGTTGATGAGACGAAATTTAAATTACCGGAACACTAAGGATGTCGCGCATCATCAAAAACGTTATAATATGCTAAAGTCATTTTTTCTTCAAAGTGGTCTTCATAGCAGTTATTGTGATAACATAAAGGACCATCAAATTCATTAGGGGCGACATTATGAACCCAGATCTAAAGCAATCGAGAATTGACTTAGCTTGTGCCTTAAGATGGGCAGCACGCTTAAATTTACACGAAGGTGTTGATAATCATTTTTCTCTGGCAGTACCAGATGACGATGGAGTTATGCGCGGGAATAGGTTTCTCATAAACCCATACGGCTGGCATTGGTCTGAGGTTACAGCGTCTTCTTTGGTTTTATGTAACGACAAGGGAGAGGTTCTGGAGGGAGATAATGAAGTAGAAGATACAGCATTTTTTATCCATAGCAGAATACATATAGGGGCTCCGCACGCTATTTGCGTTCTTCATACTCATATGCCGTATGCTACCTCTATTACTCTACTTGAGGATGGCAAATTGGAAATGATAGAACAAAATGCGTTACTTTTCGACGGCAGAATTGCATACGATGATGAATATGAAGGTTTGGCACTAGCCTCGGATGAGGGAGATAGGCTTGCAAGAAAAATTGGAAACAACTCCATTCTGTTTATGGCGAGCCATGGCGTTGTTGTCGCTGGTCCCACAGTAGCGGACGCTTTCAATGATCTATATTACCTTGAGAGAGCGTCAATGTTCCAGGTCCTTGCAAAATCACAAGGTGGCAATCTTCGAACAATTTCAGACCACGTGCGAAAAGAAACTCAGGCGCAGTTTGCTGATGAAGCCCCAAAACTAGCTGATAGACACTTTACGGCTCTTAGAAGAGTGCTGGACAACCTTGAACCAAGTTACCGACACTAGACAGAAATGAAGTTATAAAGGGCTAATTAAACGCCTGTGCTAAATCATCCAATAATTCTTTAATATTCCAAGATCCCACCATTAATTGAAAGAGACCATCTGGAATATTAAGCCCGTCTCGAACCTCTGCCGGAACAGCACCATACAAATCTGATGCAGGATGTAAAACTTTTCTTGAAAAACTCTTTCCGTTTCGGCATTCGTCAAGAAGCATTAATTTTTGCTTGAAATTCAGAGCTCTTTCCAGGTCTCCAGTCATCCGAAAAGATATAACACCAGATGTTCTTTCGAGGCTATCTTTTGCTGCTTGAGTTCCCCCCTGCTTTTCAACACTCGGCAAGTAAACTGCCTCGATATTGTTATTTGATTTTAAAAATTCGATGAGCTCATTCGCATTGGTGCAAATCGTGGCCATTCTTTTATCAAAATCTTCTAATGCAGTCTCTATCAAAGTGCAGCCACCTTCGCCTACTTTACTCCCTAGGGCGTTTATTAAAAAGTTGAGTTTATCATTTAAAAACTCTCGTTCTTTGGCAACCACGGCGTAGCCAAATTCCATTACGTCTAGACCCGCGCACAGTGATTGACCATTCCCCAGGACGATATCGAAATCAAATTTTAAGGGTTGCAAGACATACGGGGTTGCCAATGAATTATCACATATACAGACTGCGCCTTTCTTCTTGGCAATACGGGAAACAGACTCTAGGTCGGGTATTTGCAAGTAAGGAGCCCTGATACTCTCCACCCAAATTAAGGCCGTATCATC
>Ga0114933_10004107_pt1 | contig 13855 bp, 7 predicted proteins | sample 4SBtaG_FD_89691 | JGI IMG/M metagenome (GOLD analysis project Ga0114933, IMG submission 89691) | Deep subsurface microbial communities from Kolumbo volcano to uncover new lineages of life (NeLLi) - 4SBTROV12_W25 metaG | ecosystem: Environmental > Aquatic > Marine > Volcanic | place: Kolumbo...
GACCACCTGATGCCCGTCCTGTCGTGCGCGAACAGCCTTGCGAGCAGCGGCCATAATCTTTTCCGTGTCCGCGACACTCGTACCGCCAAATTTTTGAACAATAATTGCCATTTATTCTGCCCTTAGCGCTACTTCGCTGTGGCTATCCCTTTATTACTATGGATCCATTTCGACTGGCTAAAACTCTCTGCCTTTATGATGATTCAAGATCCGTACGTGCAAAGTCCCAACTCAAAGGTAGATCACGGGAAATATCACCGAACGCGAACGAGTCAGTCACCGAGAAAGAGCTTCATTACTTCGTGACCAGCGGGCATTTGCAGTTTAGATTCCGCCGCGGTTAGATCGTCATAGGACGCTGCACCATCGGCGTCGAGGCCTGTACCGCAAATCCCAAATGGCACCGTGCCGTGACTATGAGTTTTAGTGCGAACGGGAGTGGGGTGATCCGGTGTAACCATGATGCGATAGTCGCCTCGCGACTTTAAAGCTTCATGAAGCGGTCCAACGATTTTCTGATCGATATCTTCCAGTGCCTTGATCTTGGCAACCACGTCGCCTTCATGTGAGGCTTCGTCTGTCGCTTCCACGTGAACCACAACAATATCGGTATGATCCAAAGCGTCGATTGCTGCCTGACCTTTACCTGCGTAATTGGTGTCTGTGTATCCCGTAGCACCTTCAACTTCAATGCAATCCCACCCGATAATGGATGCGATGCCTCGCAGGAGATCCACCGCGGTTATCATCTTACCTTCAAGGCCGTATTGGCTCTTAAAGGTAGGGAGTTGCGGGGTTCGACCAAGCCCCCACAACCATATATTAGTAGCGGGTAGCTTTCCATCTTCAATTCGCTGGTCGTTAACCGGATGTCCTGCAAACAACTGCATTGACTGGTTCATTAAGTCAGCGAGTAATTTACTTCCAGGGCCACGCAAAAAGTCATCCAGAACGGAGTCGTCGGTCAGATCATGTGGTGGCGTGGTGCGTGTGTCATCGGAAAATGGATGTGGCACACCTTCAGCACCGCGAAACAGTAATAGATTGCGATAACTTACGCCCGTTACGAATTCCAATCGGTCTGACTCAACCGATTGACGCAGCGTCTCGAGTAACTGATCTGCTTCAGCCGTGGACAAATGACCAGCTGTAAAGCTTTTCATGATCTGATCCTGAATCGTTACCAGATTACAACGCACAGCCCAATCATTTGGGCCCAGTGAAATGCCCTGAGCGCCAGCTTCCAATGGTGCGCGACCTGTAAAAAAAACGTTCGGGTCATAACCCAGCAGGCTCATGTTAGCTACAGCAGAGCCAGCAGGTAAATGGGGCGGGACATAGTTAGCGGCACCGATCATGCCGGCGCCCACGATCGCGTCCATTGCAGGTAGGTTGGCTGATTGAAGTGGTGTCTTTCCGCCTAGAGACTCCTGAGGTTCGTCAGCACACCCGTCAGGAATTACGATTGCATATTTCATTGTTCTTTCTCGTCGGATGCCTACAAAACAACCGATTCGAGCCATTTTAATTTAAACCGCGACGTCACCGGCAGCTACTGCACACGGTGGTTAGTGCTTTTGAAGCTAAAACTGTATGTTATTTAGAGACGCCGCGGCCTATACAATGCCCATCGGCCGCCTCAACACACAGCTCTTGACTAAACAAAACACCCAAACCGCCATACTAGGTACGCCCTGAAAAAGCGTCAAGGCACTCGGGTCTGCCAATTTCCGCCACGTATGACATGCGGTAGTTTTGCAAGCCAGAAGCCCCGAAAGGTACATCCATGCTCGAGTCCGCACGATCGTTCTTTGAATCACTTCTAAATACCCCCGGACCATCCGGTTACGAACAGGACGTCCAAAATATCGTTCGTGAATACGCCAGCTCATTTGCAGACGAGATTTCGACCGACGTTCACGGCAATGTCTCCATCGTGGTGAATCCGGATGCGACGCGGAGAATCATGCTCGCTGGCCACTGCGACCAAATCGGGATGATCGTATCATACATCGACGACAACGGGTTCGTTTACGCACAAACCATTGGAGGCTGGGATCCTCAACAACTGATTGGTCAACGCATGATCATTTGGTCCGAATCCGGGCCGGTAAACGCACTCATAAGCCGCAAGGCGATTCATTTGCTAACCGATCAGGAACGCAAACAAGTTGTGAAGCTCAAAGACATGTGGCTGGATATCGGTGCATCGAGCAGCGAAGAAGCCTCTGCCATGATCAACATCGGTGACCCCGTAACACTTGAACTGGGAATGCGAGAAATGCAAGGCAATCTGGCAAACGCGCCGAAAATGGATAATAGCTGCGGAGTCTGGGTCGTTATCGAAGCGATTCGCCGGGCGAAGGAACTAAATCCACAATGTGGGATCTATGCTGTATCCACTGTCGCCGAAGAAATCGGACTGCGTGGTGCACGCACTAGCGCGTTTGGCATAAACCCGGATATCGGTGTCGCCGTCGACGTAACTCACTCCACCGACTGCCCAAGTGTCGATAAGAAGCAACTTGGAGACATTCGCCTCGGCCAGGGCCCGGTCGTATACCGAGGACCAAACATGAATCACAAGGTTGTCGGGCAGTTGCTCGATCTGGCGACGACGCATAGCATTCCTGTCCAGCCGGCTGCGGTGGGTCGTGCAACGAGCAATGATGCAAATGCGCTTCAACTAAACCGTGCGGGAGTTGCCACAGGGCTAGTCAGTATTCCAAACCGTTACATGCACAGTGCGGTTGAGACGATCAGCCTTGATGACATTGATAACGCTGCAGAATTGCTCGGCCAGTTCTGTGCGAGCGTCACCGCTGATGAAGACTATACGCCCGCGTAGACAGACTTGCGTCGCATGACACATGACCTCCTGCTACAGCGTATAATAAAGATATCTCATCAACGACAATTCTCCCCAAGGCTGGAGTCCAGACCATGCCGGTTCAAATGGAACTATCGCGGATCATCATCAGCGACATAAATGATCATCAGGTTATCTACCTGAAAGAACTTGATGGTGACCGTCAGTTTCCGATTCTCATAGGTATCTTTGAAGCATCCAGCATTGACCGCCGGGTAAAAAACTACCCCGCGCCACGTCCGCTGACACATGATTTGCTTGTCGACGTTGTTGCCCAACTCGATGGCGAATTAGATAGTGTGGTCATTACGGATCTGCAGGAACATACGTACTTCGCCAAATTACGCATACGCCGGGGCGGCAAGCTAATCGAAATAGACTCGCGGCCATCTGATGCAATTGCTGTGGCCGTTACCTGTGAACCTCACTTACCGATCTACGTCGCCGAGCAAGTATTGGAAGAAGTCGGCGCCTAATTAACGCAGGTGCAGGCCGATTAATCTGATTTAAGAGACTCAAGAGCAGCTTCTACAGAAGCAAGCTCGGCCTTGAGTTTCTCGAGGCCCTCTCGCTCACGAGCAACCACTTCTTCCGGTGCACGTGACACAAAGTTGTCGTTACCAAGCTTGCTTTCCTTACCCTTGATCTGGCCCTGGATCTTCTCCATGAGCTTTTCATTTCGAGCGATCTCTGCATCGACATCGATAAAGTCTTTGAGATCCACAAAGACTTCAAGATCATCAATACGCACAGCGGCATTGGTTGCCGGTGGCTCAACCGCAGTACCCCACTGCACACTCGAGGCATGTGCCATCGATTGAAAGAATGGTTCCATAGGTTGTAACAGCGTAACAAAATACTCACCGCAACTTACCGAGAACTCCAATGGCTGCCGTGGTGCAATATTCTGACGACTACGGATCTCACGCAGTGCACCGAGCACTCCCTGGAATTTGGAAAAACGTTCTTCAATGACCGTGTCAATTCTGGCTTCATCGGCCACCGGCCAAGACGCAACCATGATCGAGTCGCTCGCGTCTTCTACCGTTGCAAGTCCCCGACTTGGAGCAACCGTCCCGAGAATCTGCCAGATTTCTTCAGTGATGAAGGGAATGATCGGATGTAACAATCGTAGAATTTGATCCAGTGCATAGGCAATTACACGCTGTGCAACCGCTCTGGATGACTCATCCTGAAATCGCGCCTTGGCCATTTCGACATAGAAGCTGCAAAACTCATCCCATGCAAAGTCGTACAGCACACGGGCTGAGTCTGCATACTTATACGATTCCAGCCCTTCGGTTACCTGCTGAGTCACACTATTTAGACGGCTGAGTAACCAACGATCTTCAAATGCGAGTTCGTCGTCTGTCACTGGCGCTGCCTCAAAGCCTTCCAGATTCATCATGACAAATCTGGCAGCATTCCAGAGCTTGTTGCAGAAATTGCGAGCCGTCTCAAAACGCTCGCTAACTACCGGTCCGCGATCAAACGACATGTGCTCATCGGTTCTCGCCCATTGAGTGCGGAAAGAGTCGCCACATTGAGTACATTCGACGACCGGCAGCTCACGGTTCTTTTTGGTCTGATCCATCAACTGATGACAGTGGGGACACTCAAACTGCACGGGCATTCGGACATCCTGTGTCTCGGTTGTCAGGTGAGCCAATCCGAATCGTAGTGCATCCGCTCCAAATTTCTCGATCACATCAAGCGGATCTACACCATTCCCCTTTGATTTACTCATGGTCTCGCCGTAACCATCAAGGATCTTGGGGTGGATAAACACTTCACTAAATGGGATTTGCCCCATATTGTTTAAGCCCATCAATACCATTCTGGCGACCCATAACGTGATAATGTCGCGACTGGTAATCAGGGTACTGGTCGGGTAGAACTTTTCCAGTTCGTCCGTATTGTTTGGCCATCCGAGCGTGCTGTGCGGCCACAGAGCACTGCTAAACCACGTATCTAGTACGTCCTGCTCCCTGATGAAACCTGCCGTTTCAAGCGTTTCTGCCAGCGCCACGTCGTCATTGTCAAAGCACACATGGATCACGGCAAATGCAATCCGATCACCATCCTCAGTAACGACCCGTGCCTGTTTATTTAACTCAGCCGTATATTCCACCTGATGTGATAGCCGTGTGGAGTCACCACCGGTTGCGGACTCAAGTTGCCTGAGGTGATCATCCAGATCTTTTTGATCCGAACAACTGGCAGACCAAATCGGAATCTGATGGCCCCACCACAACTGTCGACTGACTGGCCAGTCACGCTTTTCACCAAGCCAATCCAGATATCCTTTGGTGTAGCGTTCCGGGAATATCTGTACACGCCCATCCGTCACTGCGTCCATCGCCGTCTGTGCTAATTCTTCCATCTTAACGAACCACTGATCGGTCAGCATCGGTTCAATCGGAGTCTTACTACGGTCAGAGTGTGCCAGGTCGATTTCCCGGTCTTCCACTTCGATTAGTAAACCCTGCAACTCCAGGTCAGCAACCACCTTTTGCCGAGACTCCTTAATATTTAGCCCTGCATATGGACCGGCGCTGGCGTTTAGCGTGCCGTCTGCATTGAGGATATTAATCATTGGTAGATTCTGACGCTTACCAACTTCATAGTCATTCGGATCGTGAGCAGGCGTAATCTTTACGCAACCACTTCCCAGTTCCGGTTTTGCCCAACTGTCTGCCACAAGTTCAAGCTCGCGATTGAGCAACGGCAGCAATAATTTCCTTCCATCACTTGCCATATCTCGAAGTAATTCGAGGCCTGGCAACATCGTCTCGATACGATCATTGATATCGTCTATTTGAGACTGAATCAGTTCCCTGTCTTTCTCTCCGGCAGCCTGAAGTTTTTCATTTAATTCTGCCAGTGCCTTTTCCATCGCAGACCGCGGGTCCGGATGAACCGCTACTGCAGTATCTCCCAACATCGTCTCGGGCCGTGTTGTAGCAACGGTGACGAATTCCGGCTCACCGGGTTTCGGATCGATGACGCTGTATTTGAAGTGCCAGAAATGACCTTCGACCACTTCGTGGAACACTTCATCATCGCTCACCGCAGTCTGTAGAAACGTATCCCAGTTGACTAAACGCTTTCCGCGGTAGATCAGCCCTTTTTGAAACAGATCAAAAAAGGTCGTCCGCACAGCCTGAGCACATATCGGGTCGAGTGTAAAACGGACTCGATCCCAGTCACACGATGAGCCCATTGTTTGCAATTGCGTCAGGATCCTTTTCTCATACTGATCCTTCCATTCCCAAATGCGATCAACGAGGGCTTCCCGCCCAAGGTCATGCCGTGTCTTATCCTCTTCCTCTTTCAATCGACGCTCAACAACCGCCTGAGTGGCGATTCCTGCATGGTCCGTACCGGGCATCCACAATGCCTCAAAACCCTGCATGCGCTTCATACGGATCTGCACATCCTGCAATGTATTGTTCAGAGCATGACCCAGATGAAGTGCGCCCGTTACGTTAGGCGGCGGGATGACTATCGTATAAGGGTCTTTTTCGCTTTGTGGATCCGCGTGAAACCGGCCATCCGATTTCCACTGCTGAAAAATCTCAGCTTGCCGACTACTAAAGTCAAAGTTCTTGGGAAATGAGTCCGCTGAAAAATCTTGCATCGATCGCTTATTTCTATTCTCGTACGCCTTCAGATTCGTGACGAACGTACACGCGGTAACGTGATGTGTCCTACGAAGTTACGCCGTCCTTATACAGTTTGTACTCAAAACCGTCCACCAGCGCTAGCCAACTTGCTTCGATGATGTTTTCACTGACACCGACTGTGCCCCATCCATCCGTGGCATCAACGAAATCCACAAAGACGCGAGTTCTTGCTGCCGTTCCTGCTTCCGAATTCACCACGCGTACCTTGTAGTCCACCAGTCGCATACTTTCAAGTTGTGGATACGTTGCATTGAGTGCTTTGCGTAATGCAGCATCCAGTGCGTTCACCGGACCATCGCCCTCTGCCACCTCATGAAACACCTGATCGTCGACAATCAGTTTCACAGTGGCCTCGTTCTCCACTTCGTGTTTATCCATGTCCTTTGGTTCCCAGGCAACAACCTCAACGTGGTATTTTTCACGTTCAAAGTGCCGGACAAATGTTCCGGCACAGCGTTGCACCAACAGCTCGAATGACGCTTTCGCAGCTTCAAACTGATAGCCTTGATTCTCGAGCCTGACGATTTCAGCTAACACATTTTGCATCAACTCGGAATCACCATCAATTCCTTGCGCTGCGGTAAGTGCCTGTATATTGCTTCGACCGGATAATTCACTGATCAAGATACGACGCTCATTGCCAACCAACTCCGGTGTAATGTGTTCATAGGAATTGGTTGCGCGGGCCACCGCATGAGCGTGCATACCACCTTTGTGGGCAAATGCGCTGCGACCAACAAATGGTTGTCCGCGATTAAGCTGCATGTTTGCCGTTTCGAACACAAACCGTGACAGCTCTGTCATATGTCCGACTCCGAGACCGTTCAGCACAGAGTATCCTTCTTTTTTCAGCTCCAGATTACAGATAACGCTGATTAGATTGGCATTTCCACATCGTTCTCCAATGCCGTTAATCGTACCCTGTACCTGTACAGCACCAGCTTCCACCGCCGCAAGTGAATTGGCCACGGCCAATTCGCAATCGTTATGACAGTGGATCCCGACGTTGACGTCGCACTTGGCCACTAATTCAATCGCCTCTTGGGTTAACTGGGTTACTTCATCAGGCAACGAGCCACCATTGGTATCGCAGAGCACGATCAAAGAAGCACCAGCTTGTGCGGCAGAGAGAATCGTTTGGCGGGCATACTCCGGATTGGCTTTCCACCCATCAAAGAAATGTTCCGCATCGTAAATCACTTCACGGCCTGCCTCCACAATGTGCTCGACACTTTCAGAAATCATCGCAATGTTTTCTTCAAGTGATACACGCAACACATCGGTCACATGAAAATCCCAGGTCTTACCAACAACGGTACAAACCGGTGCCTGACTCTCTATTAACGCCTGAATTCCCGGATCCTCAGCAGCAGTCATTCCACGACGCCGCGTCATGCCAAACGCGCATACTTTCGCATGTTTTAGATCAAGCTCAGAAACACGTTGGAAAAACTGTACGTCCTTCTCGTTACTGAGTGGATACCCACCTTCGATGTAATCAACACCGATCTCGTCCAGTCGCTGCGCAATAGCAAGCTTATCCGCAAGTGATAAGCTTATACCCTCGGCCTGTGTACCATCTCGAAGAGTCGTGTCGTAAATCTGGATTGAACGCATTGGTTTTCGTAGTTCAATGAAATTGGTTTATGCGGCATCGTTCCGCTGGAACTGACTGCAAATAAAAGAGCCCTGAAATCCAACGGATCTCAGGGCTCTTGATGATTCTGTTTCAAGGTATCCCTAATTCCGCCGATCGTCCTGAATAATCACCACAGCACTTGGCATGCAGCCAGCAATTGCGCTGGCCCGAATAATATCGATGCTGACAATTGAGATCGCTGCCATGGGTTACCAACAGTGAATTCGGTGTTAATTAGAGAAAGTGGCCTGTGCCATGTACAGGTCACAATAGAAGCGGATCTTCAGACTGTCAACGGCCAATACGATGCTTGGCAGAGCGTCCAGCGGTTACAGCTTGATCTTTACCACTGCTTTATGCACTTCGTTTTCACACCCCAATGGGGCATGCGCGTCCTGCGGCAGAAAAATTGTAAAGGCACCAGCTGGCACGGTGCACCATGTCTTCGGCCGATCGTAGAAAAACACAAGATCATTCTCATCGCTATAGGGATCACGTGGCCGCGTGCATTCGGTAATCGGCCTCCAGCCCATTTGGTCCACACCGGAAATCACAAACTGGATATCCAGATATTTACGATGCGCTTCAAGCATCGCCTGCTCACGGCCAACACCTGAACCACGTGCAATCAAAGCAAATACACGGTCACCATCAATCGCGTGTCTGCCGTCTTCAAGTGATGCCAAGTCGGTGCGTTTCAGGAAGTCGAACCCAGCATCCAGACCGGGCAACATGGCACGATAGAACTGCTGGTGATCAATCAGGTCGAGTATCATTTTGAGTATTACTGCCAGTCATCGATTTCTGACTTATCATCGTTCTGGTTCCAGAGGTCTTCCTCTGCCAGCGATGCGTCAGCATCATACTCGTCCTGCTCATCTACGTCATCATCAGAGTCCGTTGCATCTGAGTCAGTGGCAATTAAACCACCAGCATCTTTCTCACTGGTTTCGTCATCGTCGTGGACCGCTGTTACAACACTTAAGTCTGATTCGATGGAGACTGACGGATCGGCTGATATGTCTGAAGCGGTTTCATTTTCGTCGCTCACAGCAACGCTGTACTGTTCGTCCCAATCATCCGCTTCCCATTCGTCTTCAGCCCAAGCAGATGCATCATCAGGAGCTTCAGCGGCAGCCATTGACTCTGATCGATTTGCCGACGTGATCACTTTAATGGACTCACCATCCGGATCCGGATCATCGTCACTCACAACCGCAACCACTTCACGGCGACGCCGGACTAGCTTTCGCGGGCCTCGGGGACCGCGTTCGCCGGCGGGACTATCATGCCGCGTGTCATCTCCGCTTCCGTAGTTTTCTTTTGGGTCATCATTAGCCGATGTATCATCAATCGCCGCATCTTGATCGGTGTCTTTATCGACTTCATTTTCTTCGTCTTCTAGGTCATCGTTATCCCATGACGTCATTTCATCATCGACAGAGTTGTAGAATTCATCTGCTTCATCTTCGTCATCATGGTTGTCAAAGAGATCAGCGGCCGAATACTTTCCAGCCTCGGCACCGTTGGCTTCGGCTATGGCCTGCATTTCCTGCCACTGATCCATCGTGACAATGACTTCTCTTGCCTGACTACCGTTATACTCACCGACAATTCCATCCTCAGCCATATAGTCGATCAGTCTGGCACCGCGACCATATCCGATTCCAAGTGTTCGCTGCAGCAAGGAAACGCTACCACGTCCTTCGCGAATGACGATTTCAATTGCGGCATCGTAAAGGTCATCGTTCTTACGCACTGCCCCTGGTACGGCGGAATCGCGCTCAACCTTCATGTGCACGAGTTCTTCCACGAAGTTCTGTTTGCATTTGCTGACTTCGTCAACGACGCCGTTGATCTCTTCATCATCAAGGAACGTACCCTGCCCACGAAGAATCGTACTGGTTCCGGGCCACAACACGAGCATGTCACCGTTACCGAGCAGTTTTTCTGCCCCCATTTCGTCCAGTACAACACGGCTATCAGTACGACTGGCAACTTGGAATGCGATTCGTGCTGGCAGGTTGGATTTAATTAAGCCTGTGATGACATCCACTGTTGGTTTTTGGGTTGCCAGAATCAGGTGAATACCAACAGCACGGCTCTTTTGTGCCAATCGAATAATGTGTTGTTCAACATCTTTTCCGGCCGTCATCATTAAGTCAGCAAGCTCGTCTGCCACAATCACGATGTATGGCAGATGCGTCGGCGTATCATCTGCGAAGGCTGGGCCAAGCCGTTCGCGTATTTGCTCTTCTGAAAAATCATTGAAGCTGGAAATATGGCGTACACCTGCTTTTGCCAACAATTTATACCGCTGTTCCATCTTCTCCACGGCCCAGGCAAGGATTGCCTCTGCCTTTTTCATGTCAGTCACCACTGGATGCATCAAGTGTGGCAAGCGACCGTACACACTCAATTCGACCATCTTTGGATCGATCATCAGCATGCGAACTTCGTCAGGTCGTCGTGCCATCAAAATGGATGTCACGATGGAGTGAAGACATACGCTTTTACCGCTGCCCGTACGACCGGCAATTAACAAGTGCGGCATTTTACATAGATCAACGGCTAGCGGATTTCCGGAGACATCCTTACCGAGGAACACAGGGATTTGCATTTTCTTGGAGCTGGACGTTGAATCTTCGATCACTTCTCGCATACGGACAAGTTGCTGTGACTTGTTGGGAACTTCTATGCCAACGGTATTTTTACCTGGAATCGGAGCGACAATTCTTACGCTCGGGACGCGCAGCGCGATCGCCAGGTCATCTGCGAGCCCGGAGATTTTAGACAGTCTCAGCCCTGCTTCTAATTGCACTTCGTATTGAGCGATCACAGGACCCGTCTCAATTTCCACAACGCGAATGTTAAACCCGAAATCTGCAAAGGTCTTTTCCAGAATCTTCGCATTGCGCCGTACTTCTTTGGCCTGCTCGGCAAAGTTGATATCTTCGCTGGGCAGTAGTAAATCCAGACTTGGAGTTTCATAATCGGCGAAAACATCATCCGGCTGTTCGTTGATGCTTTCAATCAACGCCCTTTGACCCTCTTCCTGATCGTCTTTGGACTGTGACGACCGTCGTTTAATTCGTGGCTCACCCTTCTGAAGTTTGCCAGCCATCCGTTTTAGCCGCGACGGCTTCGCTGGTGCCTCTGCTGCCCCCGCGTCGTCCATTTTGTCTAAGTCGTCTAAGTCGTCTAAATCATGCAGATCATCCGCATCGAATTCGTTATCCAAATCATCAGACCAGGTGTCGCTTTCGTCGCTTACCTGGTGGCCGCTGATACGCACTGCGAGACGATCGTCGCGAGCAATGGCATCTGCTTCTTCGTTTGTGTCTTCGTCTTCCCAGTGGTTGTTTTCTTCCGTGATTTCATCTTCATCTTCATCTTCATCTTCATCCTTATAGTCGTCATACGCTTCAGTGTCAGTTGTTTCGTATTCGTCCCAGCGATCGTCAGCCCAACGTTGTTCGTCCGCCTTGGCTGGTGCCGGGGCTCCAACCGTTGCCATCGTGGGGTTGGACGAGGTTCCTGCTTCGGTAGCCAAATACTTGGCGACGCGTGTGGTGCCCCGCATAAAACACCGAGAGATTGCGACCATTACCCTTAGGGCAACGTAGTCCGTTGCGAGCATCAGGCCTCCGAAGAACAGGCAAATGGCGAGCAACAGGCCTCCCGTTATGGCAAACGATGCTTCAAGTACCTGACGGAAAATAATTCCAAGCAGTCCGCCGGAACCGTAAATCGGACCGGGGCTAAGCAGTGGCACCACCAGCGCAACAAAGGATGTGAACCCGATGAGTGACACCAGCCATCCTGCGAGACGGACCGGAAATCCTTCGATGCTTCGCCCTTGAAACACAAGGAAGGAAACCACACCGAGTGAAACGGTAATGAAATAGGCGCCGAAACCAAACAACGTAAAGAAAATATCCGCAAACATCGCACCCCATCTGCCACAAGCGTTTTGAACAATGCTTGCCTGTGGGTATACCAGCATGTCCGGCTGATATAGCTGATCCAGTGGAGTAATCAGGCTCTCAACTGGGTCGTCGTTGTGATAGGTGACAAGCGCAATAGCCAGGAATACCGTAAAGGCAGCCAGCCCAAGAGCTAAAAGGTCACGCTTAAGATTTCGGTCTTCGAACATATTGCTCGCTGTGAATGGGGACCAATTCAAGGTACGAGCTAATGCCGTACTTCTGTCCAGCATCCGTGCCACTTTCGAAAACCCGGCTTCGTGCCGTGTTTGAGGGGATTGCATGCACAAGGCATGTGCTTGACCGGGCAATCCGTTGCCGAGACTGCTATCAATTCCATACGTCGCAGTCCGAATTAGCAGCGCACCGAAGTACGCATCCGTCTCAATTCTTCGACCTGATTGTCAAAGAGAATCCGCCATTCATTTACATTTAGCCAATTAATCCAGCATGCTGACCATAGAACGATGCGTAATCCGCACAAGCCATACAATTGGCTGAAATCAAGCAAACCGGGCACGCATCCAAGTGCTTAATCGCCTGACGAACGATTGGCGAAGAAGAGATTTATTGCGGTTGGTTACGGTTTCCCTACAGGCCAGCAATGACCTGCTGAGCAGCTTGAATGGTGTGATCTATGTCCTGTTGCGTGTGCGCCGCTGAAACAAAGAGAGCTTCATACTGGCTGCACGGCATATAGACACCGTTTTCGATCATTCCCCAAAAGTAGCGGGAGAAACGTTCGGTATCACACTCTGCTGCCTGATCCCATGACTTCACTGGACCGGAACGAAAGAACAGTGTGAGCATACTGCCTACGCGTTGTACACAGTGCTCGACTCCAGCTGACTCTGCCGCAGCGGCCAGCCCGTCACCCAAACGCAATGCAAGTTGATCAATCTTCTCATAGGGAGACTCATCCCGAAGTGATTTGAGGGTCGCAATTCCTGCTGCGGTTGCAATTGGGTTTCCGCTTAGTGTGCCTGCCTGAAATACCTCGCCAGCGGGGAGTACATGATCCATAATGTCCGCCCGGCCCGCATACGCACCAATAGGCAATCCGCCACCAACGATCTTGCCCATGGTCGTAATATCCGGAGAAACATCATAGATTTGCTGAGCACCACCTACGCTGACACGAAATCCGGTCATCACTTCATCGAGGATCATCAGGCTACCATGTTGCGTAGTCACATCACGCACGGCTTGCATAAAGTCGGCATCTGCAGGAACGCATCCCATGTTTCCTACCACCGGCTCCATGATGACGGCCGCAATTCGAGAGCCATGTTCATCAAAGGCTGAGACCAATCCATCGACGTCGTTGTAATTCAGGATAAGCGTATCCTTACTCGTGCCCGCTGTGACGCCAGGCGAATTTGGGACACCTAATGTTGCTGCGGATGAACCTGCAGCAACAAGTAAGCTATCTACATGCCCGTGGTAATTCCCTGAGAATTTCACGACGACGTCGCGTCCGGTAAAGCCACGAGCTAATCGAATCGCACTCATTGTTGCTTCGGTGCCCGAATTCACCAGCCTTACCTTTTCGACCGATGGCACCAGATCGATGATCAATTGGGCCAGTTCGTTTTCTGCGGCAGTTGGGGCACCAAAACTAGTACCATTTTCCATCGCAACACGCAGTGCTTCCAGCACGCGGGGATGCTTATGA